>ERZ857840.394-NODE-394-length-66763-cov-10.041299_pt1 | contig 66763 bp, 66 predicted proteins | sample MGYA00519760_ERZ857840 | MGnify/ENA primary metagenome ERZ857840 (study PRJEB31778, sample SAMEA3449371) | human gut metagenome | biome: human gut; feature: human-associated habitat; material: faeces | place: United Kingdom | collected 2010/2012 ... | reverse complement strand
AAACCTCCATGACCTGACCGACCTTCAGATAGTCGCGCCCCAACCGGCTCATGTCTTCTTGTGTCAAGTAGGAACTAAAAAATTTTTGAGATTTTACAAGCCGTTCATAGGTGGACAACCACCCGTGAACGGCTTGCTCTTCATCTCTACTGACCTTTGGCTTCGCCACGGCTGATCTGTTCTTCCGTAGCTACCCGCAGATAAACCGCCACAGTCATTTCTTTCCCTCCGTATCTTCATAGATGTCTCTGAACTTCCAGAGAATTTCGATGTTATCAGCATCGTGGACATAGATAGCCTTGATAAAAGCGTGTGTCAGTTCAAAGGTAAGCGCGGTCTGATTACGATACTGTTCACAGACCTGATTCACTCGCTCATCGGAACAGGAATACTCGGAGTCAAGTTCCTGCATCCGCTCATGAGCTTTTTGAATTGCTTCCTCATTCTCGGCCAGCTTCTCGTCAAAGGCCGTCTTCTGTTTGAGGTATTCAGCCTTTGAAATGCTGCCGGAGGTGTATTTTTCATAAAGCCTCAGCTTTCCGTTTTTGAGCTGATCCGTCTGTGTCTGCAATGCTTTCAGTTTTGCAACGCAATCCTTGATAGCGGTTTTGCGGATGTCTCCAACTTCTCTGTTCTGAACAGCCTGTTTTTCTGCAAAAGCCAAGAAATCGCCAATCGCATTGTAAACAATATCTTCCAGACGGCTTTCGCTGTACTTTTCTCCAACACGGCACTCTGTATCCCTGTCGTGGTTAGAATGATGGCAAGTGTAAAAAACGCTGCCATCTTTCCGCTTGCGTCTTGTCATCGTGCGCTTGCAGTTGCCGCAGCAGACAAGACCACGCAGCGGATAATTGGATACCTTACGGGGTTCGTGATTGCCTCTGCGAATGACACGTTGAGCAAGCAGAAAGGTTTCTTTGCTGATGATCGCTTCGTGTGTTCCCTCGACAATGATGGGTTCCTGCGGGACAGTTTTCCTGCTGCCAACACCGCAGCTTTTCCGTTTGTGACTGACCAGAGTTCCTGTGTAGACCTGATTTTTCAGGACGCGAAGCACCATAGCCACATCCCAACTGATTTTCTCGCTCATGTAGTTGAACTTTTTCGTATTCCCGTTTTTGGACTGGAAATACTGTCCGGGTGTCGGGATGTCCTCGTCATTCAGCATTTGAGCAATCGCAGAGGTATTGCTTCCGGCCACAGCCGCCTCGAAGATACGCTGGACAATCTTAGCGGAGTCAGGATCGATTGCCAGAGCATTCCTTTTTGTCGGGTGCATTCTGTATCCGAAAGGAGCATAGCCGCCGACATACTTTCCCTGCTTCATCATCTGAACTTTGGCCGATGTCGTTTTGACGGAAAGATCTTTGCTGTATGCGGCATAAATGATACTCCGCATCACAACCTCAAGACCACCGGTTGTGCCTTTGTAATCCTCGCTGTCATATCCATCGTTGACGGAAATGAATCGGACACCCATGAACGGGAAGGTGCATTCCAGATAGTTGCCAGTCTCAATATAATCACGAGAAAAGCGGGAAAAATCCTTGACGATGATCAGGTTAATCTCGCCGTGGCGCACCTTTTCCATCATTGCGGTGAACTGAGGCCGGTTAAAGTTCGTACCGGTATAGCCGTCATCGGCAAACTCATGCCGTGGATATTTGGACAGCACCGGATGATTGTCAAGATACCGGTTTATGAGCATACGCTGGTTTCCGATACTGTCACTTTCTGTTTTGTTTCCATAACCGGTATCTTCGTCAGCCATAGAGAGGCGAATATAGATGCCGATGGTGTAATCCCTGCTCATTTACATCGCCTCCTGAACTTCCTTGATACTCTGAATGGTCAGCGCATAGATGTCACCATATTTCATGACCAGCTCCACTGCGCCGTCTTCATGGATTTTAACCTTTTCAACAGATTCATCCACCAACTCCTGAGAAAGCTGGGTTGCTGTACTGACGGACTTCATCAGTGTGATCCACTTGTTGTCAACAGACATGGCCTCATTGAATTTGCTGCGGCGCTGAACTGCCTCGTCCAGACGGCGGGACAGATCAGCAAACTGCTCGTCGTAGCTCTTCTTTGCAAAGGTGTATTCTTCTTCATCCAGAATACCCTCTGCAAAGTCCTCATAGAGCCTCGTGCGCTTTTTGGACACACCCCTCAGTTTGAGGTTCAGGCTTGTAATGAGGGCATTCTGTTTGTCACGGATGTTTTTCTCGCCTTCGCTGCCTCTGAGCTTATCCAGCAATTTGTCATAATCCAGAGCTGCCTTGACTTGAAGCTGAATTGCGGCAAGCACATCACTTTCAAGCCTGTCCTGCCGGATGTAGTGAGCAGTGCAATGTTCATAGCGTCGGCCAACATAGGTGCTGCACTCATAGAAAGCATACCAACCGCCATCCTTGCGCTTGTCTACTCTCTTCCGATGGAAATACATCCTCTTACCGCAATCGGCACAGAAGATTTTGCCGTCAAAGAGGTTGATCAGCGTGGCTCTGATTTCCTCGGATTTTTGCATCTTTGTCTGCCTTGCTACGGAGGCTGCATTCATGATGTCCTGCACCTTCTGGAAGTCCTCACGGGAAATTATTGCTTCATGGGTGTTCGGGAATACAATCCACTCGTCCTTATCTTTGACATTGTGGGACTTGATTCCCTTGTAGATGGCAACCATAGACCGGCCAAGTACGGTATCGCCCACATAATGCGGATTGCTCAGAATGCCGTAGACCGTCGATTTATGCCAGCCCTTGCAGGAGCATCCGTCACCGGTTCTCGTGCCGTTCTGACGCTTTCTCAACTCGGTATTGGGCGCACCTAAACGGTCAAGCTCATCAAGGATCATCGGCATCGAACAGCCCTCGATTTTCCGCTGGAAGATAAGCCGCACATACGATGCGGTTTCTTCATCGATCACCATGTTGGTATGCTCTTCATTCCACCGATAGCCGTAGGGCAGGTTCCGCTTCTGGAATGTTCCTTGCTCCATCTGGGCTTTCAGCGCCGTGGAAACCTTTCGTGAAATGTCCTTCGAGTAGAGCGCGTTGATCATATTTTGCAGCGGGATCATCAGGCTCTCGTTGGAACCGTCCGTGTCAAAATTGTCATAGTTCTCTTTTATGGCGATAAAACGGAGACCAATCTGAGGAAAAATTCTCTCAAGATATGTCCCGGTTTCAATGTAATCACGGCCAAAACGACTGAGATCACGGACTACCAGACATTTTATCCTACCGCTTTTGATGTCGTTCATCAGCCGGTTGAACTCTGGCCTGTCAAATACCGTACCGGTATGGCCGTTGTCGATGTAGGTATCCACAAGGCTCAGATACGGACAATCCGCAATGTAGGACTTACAAATCTCAATCTGGTTTGCAATGACATCCACATTTTCTGATTTGCCGCTGTTCTCAACGGAAAGACGGGCATAGATGGCTGTCGGAAAGATTTGCAGCGGAGCAGCTTCGACAACCGGCTCAACTGCTGGCGCAGTTTTTCTGCTTTTTCGTGCCATACGCTCATCCCTCCTTTATACGGCAATGGCAAGTTCATCAGAGTAACTGAGAACATATTCGAGTGTCTGCTGGTATTCGTCTTTATACTTGAAGACGATTTCGATAACATGGTTCTCATAAATCAGAATACGATCAACGAGAGACATCAGGACGCGACGGTTCAGCTCTTCGATGTTCTCATATTGCTTGAAGAGCGTCACCCAGTTCCTCTCGGTTGTGCCGGTAGTGACCGTCTGCTTCATTTCTTTTTTGACCCGCAGAAGGGCTTCCTGCTTGTCCTCAATGATTTTGGTGTAGCTGTTGCGGAACTCAAAGTATTCCGCTTTATCAATGATCCCATCCGAAAGGTCTTCGTACAGCCGGAGCTTGAGCTTTTGGTATCGTTCGATCTCTTCTTCCAGCTTTGTAATCTGTGCCTCATAATTAAATGCCTTCCGGCTCTGGGATGGCAAACGCTCAATCAGCTCAAGCGCTTTTTCAAGGTTGATTACAAGCTCAATCTGGTCATGAATGGCACGGAATACCTTCTCTTCAACCTCTTTAGCACTGATACTATGAGGGCTGCAGGTCCGGCTGTGCTTATTGGACGAGCAAACATAGTAGATGTACTTTTTGGTTTTGGATGGGACTGTTTTACGGATCATCGACTGCTGGCAGTCACCGCAGAAGAGAAAACCGGAAAACAGATGCGCCTCATCCTGATCGGGAGAGCAGCGCATATCCCGTTTCATCATGGTTTTGACAGCCATAAAGTCCTCGTAGGAGACCAGTGCTTCATGGGCATTTTCAACCTTGACCCACTCAGCCTCATCCTTGCTCTGTACGACGCGGACTTTGTAGTTGGGAGTTCCGCGCTTGCCCTGTGCCAGAACGCCGATATAGACTTCATTGGTGAGGATACGCTGGACTGCTTTGTATGTCCATTTCGCGATGTCGCCGGTCTTGAAGACGGTATCGAACTTGACTCCCGCAGAATGCTTGTATTCCATTGGCGAGAGAACGCCCATCTGGTTCAGCCTGTCTGCGATACGGCCAATGGAAAAGCCGTCCTTATACATGGAGAAAATCATCTGCACATACTCACTCACGGCCTCATCCACAATAAGCTGGTTCTTGTTCTCCGGGGATTTCCTGTAACCGTAGGGAGCGAACGCACCAACAAACTCTCCGTTCTTTTGCTTGACCTCCAAACTGGATCGGATTTTCATGGAAATATCCTTACAGTAGGAGTCGTTTATCAAATTCTTGAACGGAATAACAAAGGAGTCAGACTGCGGATCGCCGGTGAGACTGTCGTAGGCATCGTTGACGGCAATAAATCGGATACCAAGCTGCGGGAAAATCTTCTCAAGGTAGCGGCCACCGTCAATGTAGTTTCTTGAAAAGCGGCTGAGATCCTTGACCACGATACAATCAATCCCACCCTTGCGGATGGCATCTTCGAGCTTTTTGAAGCTGGGACGATTGAAGGAAACGCCACTGTATCCATCGTCAACGAACGGCTCACAGACCATTTCCAGATCATCATGCCGTGATATAAAGTCCTCGCAGATAGCTCGCTGGCTTGCGATAGAATTGCTCTCCACTTTGTCTCCGTCCTCACGGGACAACCGGCAGTAGATTGCCGTTCGGTAAATCTTTTTGGGCATAAAAATAACCTCCGTTTTTCTGTTTGGTGTGATACATCAAATCAGAAAGACGAAGGCTTCTGCTTCTCATATGTAGAAAACACAACAAAGCCACATGACCTTCAAGGCAAGCGGCTCAGTCCATATTTTCTTTTTTGACCTGAGATGATTATACCATCAACCCAAACGCCTGTCCATAGGACCGGGTGAAAAGATTCAATTTGTTCATAATCAGAGACCCCGCAGATAATGTTCCAGACAATCTTCCATCGTGGTATCCGTGCTGGAAAAGCTGATTTTCACCACAGTCTTCCCATCCAGATAGCAGTAAGGGTTTTTGATCTGCTGGATAAAATCACGCAGCCGCTCTTCTCGTGGAGCCGCAGGGTCAAGCCGGACGCTGCTGCGCTGGATAAGCTTGCTCCTGTCAACGGTTTTGGGATTGACACTCTTCATTGCTTCGACGCTCATCATGATTTTTCCACCTCCTGATGCCGGTAAGCTTTCAGAACAAAAGGATGTGGCAGAGCATCTTTGCGGACACTCTGCCACATAGTTTTCATCCTGAAAACTTGTATGTTGAATGTTGCTAATAGGTTTGTTTTTGTTCCGGCATATTTGCAGCTCGCGCCCCTGCCAGAAGAACTTTACAGTTCCGGGAATGCTGTGGACTACCAACGGTAAGTTGGTATCACGGGAATCTCACCCCTCCGAGGAACGCTCCGAGCTGCCCCCTGAAATCAAGGGACAGGAGTATCATTGTACCCTGAATCCGCATCATCGCAATCAGCCGCACCACACGGTGTTCAGGCTCTCTGTTGATCGCTCGCCCCAATGATGGGGGTCATGGCGGCAGAAGCCAAGTTGCTACGCAGACCCGGAAAGATCCACAGCACTGAACTATTCAATTTTCAAGGTTCCGTGAAGAAGTCCTTTGTCCCTCTTCACCCTACAACGGACATCATTTTGCCGTTTTGGGGGTATCGGTCAAAAAAATACTTTTATATTTTTTCTGAATGGCGGTCTTCAAGTCCTTTGCTGAGTCTGCACGGATGTTATGCCGTCTTGCGTACTCACTCACGGAAATTCCACCCATGAGACATTCCTCGTAAAAACTGAGCTGCTTCGCCGTCAAAGAACGCTTCAACTCTGTTTCAAGGAGCTGAACCAAAACCTCGTTTTCGATATTTTCCGGTGACTCTAACCATGCCGGACTCATGTCTTCGCTCCCTTCATAGCTGACATAATCAAGCGACAGGATTGTGGTGGTGGCTTCCTCATCCCCGGGAACCGGCGCACCCGTCATCCTACGACGCAGCCACTTTTCTTCTGCGCGGAGAGCTTTCATGACCTCACGGTCAACCTCCGTCTCTTCACCGGTACTTTTGATCCGCACCATGCACTTGCCATCCTCCGTAGTCCAGAGATCGTAGTCAAATTCTTTCGGGGTCTTCGGGATTTTCATAGCTTGTCCTTTCCGCTGGTGCGGAGCAGCGGATGGACAAGACTAAAAAAGAGCCGCATGACGGTGAGCTTGTAATCCCATGCCGATACATCAGGTGTTTCCATTTTGGAAACATCTGATCATGCGGCATTAGGAAGACTCACCAATCAGCGGCTCCACAGCACAGCTATCAAAATATTTATTTGTTAATCTCGGCTTTATCCTCCTTGATAAAAACCGAGCTTAAACCGTCTCATACTGAGGACATCAAAGACTGTCTCGTGTCCGCAGCGTTTGCATTTCGCCTGGACATGACCTCGTGTGTCCTCAAAAACAACGATTGTGTTATGTTGGCAGTAAGGGCATTTCACCGTGCGCATTTTCTGAGATGCAATCGCACGGCGCGCCCGCTTGATTTTTTCCTGCATTTCCAAAGAGGGTTCCGAAACACGGATGTCTTTTGCCATCAGCACACCTCCAACGGATCACAATATTCCCGATACGGACGATCCTCGATATAGCCGAGCTGCCGTAACCGGATTACAGCAGCCGACTTCGATACGGCAAACTGCTGGCACATCATAGACAATGACAACTTATCGCGGTATGCGAACACTCCTTCGTAGTTGACCAGTCGCTTTCCACCGGCAAAGTACCACATGGCAAGGTCTATCTCATTCTGCGGCATCAGGATCGCTGCACCAAGAACATTTGCCTGCCACTCATTCCAGTCCTCACGGGTCTTCAAGTCTCGGAGCGAATATGCTCTACGGGCTGAGTATTTCTTAGCATAGGCTGACTGCATGGCTTCGCTTTCCATCTGGAACAAAATCTGGTGGGCGCATTCATGAGCAAGGGTAAAGCGCCTCTTGCCACAGAGCTTGTGTACTTGTCCGCATTGAATAAAGCCGACATCCAGAAGAATTTGATTCTTCCTGAGCGGGATGGTTCGCTTTACACCCAGTTCTTCTACGATGTACTCAGTGTCCGCATAAGCGGTCAGGCCGCAGATGCTCCCATCAGAAGAAAGACGAGCAAACGATACACTCATGCCAAGGTAATCCTTGGCAAATTGGTCAATCGGTGTCCCTCGAGCCATGCGACGGGTATCTTCTGATTTATTACCGTAGAAGAACTCATTGAAGTCCTTTGTCACGGCTGCTGCAATTTCTTCGATATTCTTCTGAGATAAAATCATCGTCAAATCTCCTTCGCTTCAACAAACCACTTACTACCTTCCTGAAACAGATAGGATTCTCTGCCTCGGATCAGCACCGTATAACGAATGCCACCGCCTACCACCTTCTTTGACGAGGCGCGGCATTTATAGAGTATCCGGTCAATCTGAAAAATCAGCCCGTTTTCCCATCGGATATAGCGCGGATGGAATACGCCTTCCTGATCCACATCCAGATTTACCGAGACATAGGCTTTCCTGCACTGTACGCTCATGTTCCTCACTCCTTGCTGCACATAACGGGTAGAACACCGGCATTTTTCTCATGATCCGGTATTCATTGCCGGTTCCAAATTGATTAAATACGATTTTCCTATTTTCAGCTGGCACCTCTTGACGAAATGCGCAAACCGATATACAATAAATGCGTAAGGCGATTACGCAATACCATTATAAGAAAACCGATTGCTCATGTCAAGCGGTTTTGAGTAAAAAGCGCAAACAGATTACATATTTTAGGCTAACAGGTAGGAGGATATGCTATGAGGTTCGGAGAAAAGCTCCGCGCATTGCGCAGAGAAAAGGGGCTTACTCAGGCAGAACTTGCGAAGCTGGCAGGAGTAGGTCTCAAGACCATCACCAATTATGAAAAAGGAACCACATACCCTCAAAACCGTGAGGTGTACGGCATTCTTGCCCGGATTCTCGGCTGTGATGCTGACTATCTACACAACGAGGGCGATGACTTCATTGCGATGGCAGGACAGGAATACGGCTATCGCGGCAAAAAAGGTGCTGAGCGACTGTTGAAAGAAATACGGGGTGCTTTTTCTGGTGGTGAGATGGCAGAGGAAGATATGGATGAGCTTATGCTTGCCATTCAGGAAGCCTACATTGACGCGAAGAAGCGCAATAAGAAATACACCCCGAAAAAATATCTCAAGCAGAACGATGCAGAGTAAGTCCGCAGTATCGGACTTTATATCTGTTAAACTGAAACTGTACCATTCTGCCCGAAAGGGGTGATACCACTATGCTGATTCGAGCTGAGGAAGCCATTCAAAAAGCCAATCGAGTCGTGCGACAATGTGGCACGAGGAATGCTGACCGAATTGCGCGTGAACTGGGGCTGATCGTTATGCCCCGTGATTTCTCCCGTCAAAAAGGCGCATATATGGTCATTGAACGAAACCGGTATATCTTTATCAACAAACATCTTGATCCCGTGATGCACAACATTGTTCTGCTCCATGAGATCGGACATGACTGTCTCCACCGCAAAGAGGCGGTTCAAGTCGGCGGCTTGCAGGAGTTCAACATCTTCGATATGAGGGACCAGCGCATGGAGTACGAAGCAAATATGTTCGCTGCTCAGATAGCCCTTCCAGACGATGAAATTCTGGAATACATATACGGCGGCTATGATGTCGGCCAGATTGCACGAGCGATGTGTTCGGATATAAATTTGGTGGCACTCAAGGTCGCTGAACTGAACACGCGGGGGTATCGCTTTCGTGAACAGGAACACCGAAATAACTTTCTGAAATGAGTGAGGTAGGGCTGGATGGACTATCAACGCTATTTTGAAAGAGCGATTTCGATTTTCAACGAAAATGTAGGTGCCGATTTTTCCGCAGACAATGTTGTACTGGACTATCTAACTTCGGACAATCAAAAACAGGTGTTTGAGCGGTTCTGTACCGAGTATTTCCCTTACCGCCTGAAAGATCGTTATGAGGAAGAGGGCTACTTCGATTTCTATGCGACGGCGTTTGTCTCAAAGGAACCGGGAGGTAAGGATGGTATCCTTCTCCATACCGATATTCCATATACACCCGCAGAATTGATTCATGTCCTGCTTCACGAGTTGGCACATATTTTTTGCCTTCACAACGAATTGGACGGTGCAAGCTTTTACGATACCTACTGCGAAGGGTACGCAGATACATCCTTCGAGGACAGCCAAATCAACGCCGGTTATGCAGTGTGGCGGGAATGTATCGCAGAGATCATCGCCAGAGAACTTGATGATAGCTGGGGCATTCCTCCACTCGGGACAAAAAAGCAGATGTTGGCGCAGCTCCGGCAGGAGCTTGATCCAATCGGCGGGAAATTGGCTATGAGCCAGATCCTCGTGGAAGTGATAACAAGTGACGAGGTTGAGAGGAATAGGGACTGGGAGACTGCGAAAAAACATATTGAAAAGCTCAGACTGTTTGATATGCCCACCGAATTACCATTGATTGAACTGGTTTTCAAGCAGCTTCGGGGACCTTTTATACAGATTGATATTGACTTTATCTCGAAAGTCGGCAGTCTGTATCTGGAAACTATCTCCCTGTCTTTGGAGAAGATACTGGCTGAAAGACTACGGGGAAATTGAAGTTTGGAATACGACTACATATAGAGAAGGAGAAGAGAAAGATGAAATATTTGCTGTATCGTTCCTTCGGGGAGTTGGATAAGGATGTCAAAAAGCACGAGCTGGTTGCCGTGGAGTATGGCAAGGACATCTATGATGTTACAGACGCTCTGATTAAGGCAGCAGCGGATGATCTGGCTGGTATGCCTGAATATGAAAAATATGAAACTGCTGCGTATGCTCCTGAACCGGTGAAGGATTTTCGCAGAGTTCGGCGCTATGCCTATGAAATGATGGGTATTGTGTATCCCACGCACGGCGACAAAAATATCCTGATTGATTTTGGCATTGTGGAGGAAGCGGAATGAACAGAGAAAAACCGTATTATATCCCGATACCAGAGGAATACGGACGCAGGAAATTGAATGCGCTCTACCGTGAGATCCCCCTGAAAGACACCACTTCGAGGCTTCTGAGGAAATATTTTAATGCCGCCGCCAATTTGTACGGCATTATTCCCCTGCGCAAGCTCTATGGGATCATCTCATCGCAGAACAAATCGCTGGTGACAAAGGAAGAGTTTCTTGCTTTTGCAGAAATCGCAAGGCATGAATGCGAGGATTATTATATCCTTGGTAAATCCGAACTCTATTACGACGGCCCTGACACTGACCTGATAGAGTATGAAGTCATAGATATAATGCTGATCGATGAGGACCTTGACTCATATCATGAAATCCTGCGAGGACATCAGGGGAAGCCCTACTATATACCGGGTAAGAAGGAGTTCCTTGCTTACGAGAATCCCTTCTACTGTGAGGACACCCCGGAAGCGGCTGCGTTCCGAAACTTTCTCCTGTCCAAAACCACATTGCAGGAAGACATGATGGATGCTGTGTTTACCGACATCTATTGCGGTGTCCGCTGCATGAACGCAGGATTTCAGGAGGTAATGAATCGGCTGAATGATGTTGGTGTGGCATTCAACCGCAAATCGGATGTAAACGCTTTTTCCGAGGTGTATACAGCATTCCACAACCGTGTGCGGATGCAGTGCAACCGAGGCCATACCCCGGATGAACTCTTTGCCTTACTTCCCCCAGAAGAACGCATCCCGAAATTCATCTCCCTTGGTCCGAACATCCGTCAGGCAATCGCAGATGGCACCATGAATCCCAACGAGCTACGGCAAGGCATTTTGACTATGGATATGCCCAGCGAAGAGCTGCGAATGAATTTCCTGAAACAGATCGCAGAGATTGAGGCTGCTACAAAGTCGAAGAAGGTAGGGCGAAATGATCCCTGCCCATGCGGAAGCGGGAAGAAATACAAAAAGTGCTGCGGGCGGTGATGCTTATGAGAATCAAACTACAAACGGTCATAGATGCAATCGAACAGGCCAGCGATGCCTACACGATGCTCTACGATACCAAAACCAATGAAACAGTTTATCTGCCCGATGTATGGATTACCGGTGAGACAGATGAAGAGCTTGGCAAACTGGTTGAGAACGAACCAGAACGCTTCCTCCAATTCCCGACAAAATATGAAATCCACGAATACAGCATTATGGAGTCCTTTGTGGATTATCTTCCACCGGGCAGGATCAAAAGCGAGCTGAGCAGCGCAATACGCGGGAAGGGCGCGTTCCGGCGTTTCAAGCAGTCTATCCGCTTTCATGGAATCGAGCAGTTGTGGTATGACTACAAGGCCAATGCCTATCGAGAACTTGCCGAACGCTGGTGCAGAGACTTTGAAATCGAATTTGAATGAAACACGATAACCAAATTTCAGGAGGCGTTCGTATGGACAATACCGTATTTGAACGAAACTATGAAAAACCACAGGAAGACATGGAATATTGTACTGCTGTTTTTGAACAGGCCGTTGAGGGCGGTTTTTTTCAGCGGTACTGTGACATGGTGGATAAAGTCCCTAAAATTATCAATCCACAGGATAAAGAAAACTACGAATACTTGGTAAACCGCTGCGATCAATATGCAAAACGACACTATGGCAGAATTTCCGCTGTTGTGGATTACGAAAGATGGGATTCCAAGATCAACCTCTATCTTCCCATGCTGGAATTTACCACCGAAGAAGATATGCTATTGCTTCGGGATATTGGTGAGAAAGCTCACTATGTGAACATTACTCAGCAGCCAGATGGCAAGTTCCGGCTTCATATTATGATCAATTACTTTGACCCAATGATGTCAGATGTAGAAGCCGAGCTTATAAAGTATAAGGCGCTTGAACAGGATGAGAAGTTGGCTTCCATGTTTCAAATGCCTGAACTTTCTCTGGAAGACAATGAAGTTATACAGCGTATGAAAGTAATCTTAGACCGATTTGATGAGGAAACATCCGTAGATCGAACGACTGCTTTTAAGGCTGTCCTTGACCATATTGGAAAAATAGATGCGGAATCCCAAACACTTGAACACATGGCAGAAATGCTTGAAGCTTTGCTCGATAAGGTTTTAGAAGAAGAGAACGGAGAGGATTTATCATGAGTAGAAAATTGGTTGCCTATTTCTCAGCAAGCGGAATTACTGCTAAGGTTGCAGAAACGCTGGCTGAGGCTATTGGCGCGGATATTTACGAGATCGAGCCGGAAGTCCCCTACACAAAGGCTGATTTAGACTGGACGAACAAACAGTCACGCAGCAGCATCGAGATGAATAACCCATTATCTCGCCCATCCATCGCGGGGATGCGGGATAATATGTCCGATTACGATACGATATTCGTTGGGTTCCCCATTTGGTGGTATGTCGCGCCTACTATCATCAATACCTTCCTTGAGAGCTACGATTTGACCGGTAAGACTGTCATCCCCTTTGCTACTTCCGGTGGTAGTGATATGGGCAGGACAAACGAAAGACTGCTTCCCAGTTGTACGGGTGCAAAGCTGGTAGAAGGGAAAGTATTCAAGAGCAATGTCAGCAATGACGAGATGAACCAGTGGGTATCTGGTCTTGCGCTCTGATTGGAGGCCGCTATGCCATTACAGATTGTCAGAAACGACATTACGAAGATGGAGGTGGATGCAATCGTCAATGCTGCCAACACATCCCTTCTCGGTGGTGGTGGCGTGGACGGCTGCATTCATCACGCAGCAGGACCGGAGTTGTTGGCTGAATGTAAGACGCTTGGCGGTTGTGAAACTGGCTCTGCCAAAATCACGAAAGGCTATCATCTGCCCTGCAAGTACATCATCCATGCCGTAGGTCCCCGTTATCGCGACGGCAAGCACGGAGAAAAAGAAAAGCTCATTTCTTGCTATAAGGTTTCTCTTGAACTGGCAAAGGAGCGAAAGTGCGAGACGGTTGCTTTCCCGTTGATTTCTTCCGGCATCTATGGCTATCCGAAAGACCAGGCGCTCCGAATTGCCATTGATACGATCAGTGCGTTTCTACTTGAGAACGACATGACTGTTTATATTGTCATCTTTGATAAGAAGGCGTATCAGATCAGCGAGAAGCTGTTTACTGACATTGCTGAGTATATTGATGACAACTATGTGGACGAGCATACCGATGACTACTCTGAGCGTCTGCGCAGGATGAATGCGTTCCACGCCAACGAAAATGTGTACGAGACCTTCGCTTGTGATGAAGCAGACGATGAGATTGATATGCTCACGGCTGCTGCACCGATGGCGGTTGCCGCTGAGAAGGCAATGTCTTTGGATGATGCTCTCAGTCAGATCGACGAAAGCTTTTCAGAGATGCTGCTGCGGAAAATTGATGAGTCCGGCATGACGGACGCTGAGTGCTATAAGAAGGCCAATATTGACCGCAAGCTCTTCTCTAAGATCCGCAGCGACAAGCTGTATAAACCGAGCAAGCCTACTGCAATCGCATTTGCCCTTGCCCTTGAGCTGCCTTTGGAAGAGACAAAAGATATGCTCATGAAGGCTGGATTTGCGTTGTCCCATTCCAACAAGTTTGACATCATCATTGAGTATTTCATCAGGAACGGAAACTACAATGTCTTTGAAATCAACGAGGCTCTGTTCGCCTTTGACCAGAGTTTGCTCGGAGCGTAAAGGGTCATTAAAATGATGGTACTACACGAACAAATCGACAGCCTCAAAACTCCGTGTGGCACTGTTCATATCATAGATGAAGCCGGAACGCGAATATCTTTTTCTCTGCGAAAGAATCCCTTTGACTGTGATTATGAGTTTGAGAGTAAAAACGGAGTAGCTAAAGTCATCCATACGGATACAAACTATTGCATTGTTGTTTCCTCAGCTTTGTTGCAGCTGGGAAAAGAATACAAGATCGTTCTTGAAGGAGTCACACTCGAATATGGCTCAAGCGATGAGCGAACAGTGTGCGTTTCCGGCAAGGGCAACGGCTATTGTATTGCACTTGGTGCCTATTTGCCCAATGACGATGAACGGATGGCTCAAGCCTACGCCTACTCTGAACGAATGGGTTTGTTGGCGAATAGGATAATTCAAGATCCGCCTGAATTTGATGAGCACAAGTTTTTTCAGTATGACGCTGATATGCTTGACGACTACTCAGGATTTAGGTTTCATCTCATAGACCGCACACACGCGGAAATTATCTTCCCTATTGCGTGGATTAAAAGCGAAGTATGCGACGAACTGAACTACCAATGTGCAGTTGAGTTCTGGACAACCTAAACGCTTCAAAACATAAGGAGGTAGCCGAGGCATGAAACAACGAACATACGTAGCAATCGACCTCAAAAGCTTTTATGCTTCGGTGGAGTGCCGGGAACGTGGGCTTGATCCGATGGATACCAACCTCGTTGTCGCGGATGAAAGCCGCACCGACAAGACCATCTGCCTTGCGGTTACACCTACCCTCAAATCCTATGGCATATCTGGGCGTGGACGCTTATTTGAAGTAAAGCAGCGGGTAAAGGAAGCCAACGCCGGACGAAGGCACGATGCGCCGGGACGAACCCTTACCGGAAAATCCCATTTCTTTTCTGAACTGCAAGCAAACCCGTCTCTGGAAATAGACTTCATTATTGCCCCGCCTCGCATGGCATATTACATGGAGTACAGCACAAAGATTTACGAGGTCTATCTGAAATACATAGCGCCGGAAGACATCGTGGTATACTCCATCGACGAGGTTTTCATGGATGTGACAGATTACCTGAACACCTACAAGCTGTCTGCTCACGACCTTGCCATGAAAATCATTCTGGATGTTATTGAAACCACTGGCATCACGGCAACCGCCGGGATAGGGACAAACCTTTTCCTTTGCAAAGTGGCTATGGACATTGTGGCAAAACATATCCCAGCCGATGCAAACGGAGTGCGTATTGCAGAGTTGGACGAGATGAGCTATCGGAAAACGATGTGGTCTCATCAGCCTCTCACTGACTTCTGGCGGGTAGGCCGTGGGTACGCGAAGAAGCTGGAAGAGCATGGTATGTTCACGATGGGCGATGTTGCACAATGCTCGGAACGAGACGAAGACTTGCTTTACAATCTCTTCGGCAAGAATGCCGAACTACTGATTGACCATGCGTGGGGCTGGGAGCCTACCACTATTGAGGCAATCAAGGCGTACCGGCCAAGCTCTAACAGTTTAGGCTCTGGACAGGTTCTTCATTGTCCATACGATGCTGAGAAAGCAAGACTTGTCCTGCGAGAGATGGCAGATATGCTTTCTCTGGATCTGGTAGATAAGGGACTTGTCACCGATCAGCTTGTGGTAACGGTGGGTTATGACATTGAAAATCTTACTGATCCTGAGCGCAGGGCAAAATACCACGGTACAGTTGTAAAAGACCACTATGGGCGGCAGATACCGAAGCATTCTCATGGCACAATAAATCTTGACGGACACACATCATCTACACGGAAAATAATGTGTGCTGCGGGTGAGCTTTTTGATCGTATTGTAGACAGGAATCTTCTTATACGAAGATTGAATGTGGTGGCGAACCATGTTCTCCCAAAAGATTCAGCGCCTACGAAAAACGATGGATTTGAACAACTCGACCTTTTCACTGACTATGCTGCGCAGAGGGCACAGCAAGAGCAGGAACAACAGGAGTTGGAACGAGAACAGAAAATGCAGAAAGCCATGCTGACTATCAAGAAGAAATTCGGCAAGAATGCAATCCTCCGTGGGATGAACTTGGAAGACGGCGCAACGGCCAAAGACCGAAATGACCAGATTGGAGGCCATAAGGCTTAAAGTATATAACAGGTAGGTGAATTGCATGGACAATAATCAAATCTCGGATGCTCTATCAAGAACCAGTTTGAATGCAATGTTGCAGGATGCGTTAGATATACTGGAAGCCGATGACGGAAAATCATTTGAAGAAAAGCGGGATGCTGTCATCAGTCAGTTGAAGCAGAAAAATGATTCAGAGCTTGCACGGCTTTTGGTGGAACGAGCAATAGCCGACAAAGCCGGTGCTGGAACGAAAGACGCATTCTGGAAGTGTGGCCGGATTATCCGGGTCAACAATAACGTAGTGCTTCGGCCAGTGAAGCCATGTGACCATGATGGTTTTCTCTTGATTCAGCAGGAAAACTCTATGATAAGGTCAATGGTGAAAGAGGAAGCCTTCTGCGACATGGTGTGGAAAGAGCATAACGAAGAAAAGTCTCTCATGCTCTCCATCGAAAACATGGGCAGCTACATTGGATACTGCGGAATTAAGGACACCTCTCAGGATTTATGGGAAATCGCCATTGAGTTAAAGCGTGACTGGACGAAGCATGGAATTGGATACCCTGCGCTTTCCACAATGCTCAACGCAATCAAATCCCGTCTGGGCGTGACGGAGTTTAGGGTCAGAATTGAACCCACCAATTATCCAAGCCAAAAACTGTTTGAAAGGCTTGGCGCTATTCCCAACGGGCTTTCAGAACTATGGCTCCATGATCAGCGAGCCTTGGAGAAATTTGAAGAAGAAAACCTACATCTGATTGATGACCGCATCGTGGAAGTGGCGAAAAAATTTCAAGTTGAACCGCAAAAACTACTGAGCCATGTGTTGGAGTACAGATTAAGTTGGACAGAAAAAGGTGAAGCGGATGGACAAGTATGATCATATCATCAATCTCCCACACCATGTCTCTTCCAAACGTCCACAGATGTCCATGATGGATCGTGCTGCTCAGTTCTCTCCCTTCGCGGCTCTCACCGGATACGACGCAGCCATCCAAGAGACTGGGCGATTGACGGATGAAAAAATTGAACTTGGCGAGGAAGAAAAAGCTGTTCTGGACAGAAAACAGCATTACCTATGCGATATGATTTCCATTCAACCGGAAATTACTGTTACCTACTTCAAGCCGGATGTGAGAAAATCCGGCGGCACATATGTTACGGCCATCGGAAATCTCAAACGGATCGATGAGATAGAACGAGTGCTTATACTGACTGATGGATGTAAGATCCCGCTGGATGATGTTGTTGACATCGAGAGCAATCTGCTCCGCGATATGTTTTGAATGTCGCTTCTCATGCGACCAAACCGAAGAGGATTTCTCCTATACTGTGACTGTAAGCAAAAACAGTCACAGTTTTTTATGGGAGGAATTATCATGAGGAAGAACCTAACCGAGATCGTCTTTATACTTGATCGCAGCGGATCGATGAGTGGGCTTGAAGCTGACACTATTGGCGGATTCAACGCCATGATTGAGAAGCAGAAAAAAGAAGACGGCGAAGCTCTGATCTCCACCGTACTTTTCGACAATGTGAGTGAGGTCATACATGACCGGGTAGATGTTCAGAACATCAAACCTCTGACCGATAGAGACTATACCGTGCGAGGTTGCACTGCCCTGTTGGATGCAATCGGTGGCGCAATCCATCATATTGGAAACATCCACAAGTATGCACGAGCCGAGGATGTACCGGAGCACACCTTGTTTGTCATTACCACAGATGGTATGGAGAATGCCAGCCGCCACTATAACGCAGAGCGCATCAAACAGATGATTGAAAGACAGAAGGCTCGGTACGGTTGGGAATTTCTTTTCCTCGGGGCCAACATTGACGCAGTGGAAACAGCAGGACACTTCGGGATTGGTGCAGACCGCGCCGTGAACTATCACGCTGATAGTGCGGGAACACAGCTCAATTATGAAGTTCTGAGCGAAGCCATCTGTGCTGTTCGAGGCAGCGCTCCGTTGGGGGCAGATTGGAAAAAAAGAATTGACGAAGATTATGAAAACCGAGGAAAGCGAGACAGAAATCCATGAGGACGATTACCGTAAAAGGAGTAGGCAGCGTTTCTGCGAAGCCGGATTATATCACTCTTTTACTGGTCATTGAATCCACCGACAAAGAGTATGACATTGCTTTGCAGAAAGCAACTAAGCGAATCCACTTGCTTCAAAAAGTGGCAAAACAAAATAATCTTGAAGACGGGAGCTTAAAAACAACAGGCTTTCATGTCACCACGGAATACGAAAATGTGAAGGTATCAAACGGAAATTTCAGGCGCGAATTTGCGGGATACCGTTGCACATATCAGCTCAAATTGTCTTTTGAGTTTGATAGCCTGAGATTGGCGATGATACTCTCTTCTATCTCAGCGAGTGGCGCGAAACCTGAATTAAGCATAGCTTTTACCGTGAAGGAGCCTTCAAAAGTAAGCAGAATACTCTTGGAAAATGCTTCTCTGAATGCAAAGGAAAAAGCGGATGTGCTTTGTCGTTGCTTGGGCGTAAAACTGGGCGAGCTTCTGAGCATCGACTACAACTGGGGCGAACTGAATGTCCTCTCCCGTACCAGATATGAGATTGCGGACGCAATGATGCCGCTTATGGCTGCAAGCGAATGCTCTGTGCCGGAAATCGAGCCAGATGACATTGATGTCAGAGATACCGCCACCTTCGTTTGGGAAATCAACTAATAGGATACCGTGACTACGAAAAGATGCCTTCGGGCATCTTTTTTTTCGACGATACCCCTAAAATGGGAAAAGGATGTCCGTTGTAGCGTGAAGAGGGTCACAGGAAGAAGTCCTCTCAGGGAATACGAAACGAGAGAATAGCAAGCACAGCCGGTGTTGCCACACACGGCGATTTTCCGATTTTGGGAACCCTGCCCTAAATCAGAAATGGCTTGTTGGGATGTTTCCCAAACCCTCTATCTTTGCGAAGGGACGGAACATCTATGGCAAACAGAACCAGACCAATCATACTCCGTTTTGCTGTCACGGAGTATGAAAAACGCCTCATTGCGGGTAAGATGCAGCAGATCGGAACGAAGAACTTTGGCGCATACGCGAGGAAAATGTTGATTGACGGCTACATCATTAAGGTAGACTACACCCAGCAGAAAAAGCTTGCTGCCGCTGTCAGCCGTATTGCTTCCAATATCAATCAGATTTGCAGACGCATCAACTCGACAGGACACTTCTATGACGACGATATTGCAGAACTGAAAGAGAGGCAGAAAGAGATATGGCAATTACTAAAATCAAGCCAATCCGAGGAACTGTAAACAAAGCGATTGCCTACATCATTGATCCAAAGAAGACAGATGACGAATTACTGGTATCCTCATTTGGCTGCGCAGCCAGTGATACTGCTGCGAAGGAATTTGAGTGGACACGAAATCTTGCCGCCCAGCGAGGTATGCAGATTCCGAAGGTGATTGCCCGTCATTTGATTCAATCCTTTGACATAGGTGAAGTATCACCGGAAAAAGCACATGAAATCGGCAAGCAGTTTGCCGACGAATGGCTCAAAGGTAAATATGAGTATGTGATCGCTACCCACATCGACAAAGGACATTGCCATAATCACATCATCTTCAATGCTGTGAACTTCGTAGACTATCACAGCTATCGCAGTAATAAGCGAACATACCGGGAGCTGCGCCAACTTAGTGATGAGATATGCAAAGAGCATGGTTTGTCTGTAATTCCTCCCTCACAAAACAAGGGCATGGACTACAAGGAGTACACCGAAGCTAAGCGCGGAACGAGCTGGAAGCAGAAGCTCCGGCAGACGATAGACCGGCTGGTCATTACTGCAAAGGACTGGGATGAGTTTCTAAAACTAATGCAGGAGGCCGGTTACGAAATCAAGCCGGGAAAGTACATTTCCTTCCGAGCCGAAGGGCAAGAACGTTTTACCCGTGCAAAGACCATCGGAGAGAATTATACCGAAGAAAGGCTCAAGGAGCGCATCGCAGGACGCAATCCCCGCAAGCAGCGGATGCAGACAGAACGAAAAGGAATTTCCCTCATCATTGACATCCAGAACAGCATCAAGGCGCAGGAAAGCAAAGGATATGCGCATTGGGCGAAGATCCACAATCTTCAAGAAGCTGCCCGTACCATCAACTATCTCACCGAGAATGGTCTTCTCCGGTATGCCGACCTTGAGGCTAAAGTTGAGGACATTCACAGTTCCTATGATCGCACTGGCAAGGAGCTTATCACAGTGGAGTCTCGGCTGCGGGAGGTACAGCCACTCATAAAAAACATCAGCAATTACCACAGGCTCAAGCCGGTGTATGAAGCCTACCAGCGTGCAAAGGACAAAGCTGCATTCCGTTCTTCCCACGAAGCGGAGCTGGTGATTTTCGAGGCTGCGCGAAGCACGCTCCTTGCCATTCAAGGAGATGCAAAGCTCCCCAGCCTCAAATCACTGAGAGCTGAGCAAGAACAGCTTACGCAGGAACAACAGCGGCTTTATGAAGAACGGGCAAACTTCAAGAGACAGGCTAAACAGATCGATACAATCAGGGCGAATGTCATCAGTTACCTCAATTTATCTCCAGAACAAGAGATGCAAAAAGCTAAAGACGCTCAGCGTGAATGAAAAGAATAGGGGTTTGTCGGAGCTGAACCACTCGGCAAATCCCTGTTCTTTTTTTCAAAAGAATATTATGCGTTCGCATGAATTTTCTCGCTTTTCGCAACGGGATGTGTTATAATAAAATTGTATTTTTGTAACCATGTAGTATTGAAGAAGAGGTGCAAGACATGGCAGTGTCCTACAAGAAGTTATTTAAGCTTCTCATTGATCGCGATATGAAGAAAAAAGAGTTCAGGGATTATGTCGGCATCAGCTACTCCACCATGAGTAAGCTGGAAAAAGGCGAGAACACGACTGTCGAAGTGCTGGAGAAAATATGCCTCAAACTCGGATGCGGGATTGATGATATTATGGAAATTTTACCGGACAGTCCTGATAATGGGACAGGTCAAGGTGTAGAGTAATATTGGGGAGGAACAATCAGCAGGATGGGAAGAAAAGAATATAGCGCGGGCGCAGTGAAGATGTCCTTCTGGTTTATTGAATTTCGCAAAGTTGCTCAGCTTCTTCACGACGGAAAAAACATGGATGAGATAAAAGCACTCGCACAGAACGAAAATATTTTTGCAGCGCCAACTGCGCTGCGCTCTAATCAGATTTATAGTACCGTGGCCGGGAGAATAAGATCGCTCGATCAGAGTTTCATCCCCTTCTTCCTGTCCGGCGACCTTGCAACACAGAAACTCTATGCGTTGATTGCAGCAATGGCATACGACACACTCTTCTTTGATTTTGTCTATGAGGTTATCCGGGAAAAGCTGATCGTCGGCAACAACGAGCTGACAGACAGTGATGTGCGTGTCTTCTTCAAGGACAAGCAGCAGCAAAATGAAAAAGTGGCCGGATGGACGGACGCAACCTTGGTTCGCTTAGGGCGTTGTTACAAAACTATGCTCTACGAAGCCGGGATAATTGACAAATCAAAAACAGTCAGAACTATATTGAAACCCATCTTCGACCCGGAGCTGTCCCGTTGGTTGGAGCAAAATGACATGGCAATTTATGAGAAAGCATTGACGGGGGTGAAGTAATGGATTTAACAGCACGACTGGACGCAATGGAGGCAGCAATCAAGAAGCCTTCCTTCCGTCAGAGCAGCGGAAAAGCTAATGAGGTCAACTACTGGATTTTTGATTATCCACCTGAGAAGGAACTGGAAGTCCGTGAACGGATTGAGTATATGAAGAACAAAAACCTGAAAGGAACCGACGAGTATCAACTGGTTGTTTTCGACCTCTACGACATTATCATTGACTTTTTGGAGCGCAAGAATTTTGTAGAGAAATGCAGTGATTTTGAGAAGAAGCGGGGTTTCGGGCGTATCGTAAAGGCAGTCAGCAACTCCATGAAGCTTAGCGAAAACGACAGTTTGATTGTCCAGTATATTCAGGAGAACACACCGGAAAATGCCATCGTCTTCCTGACAGGAGTGGGTAAAAGTTATCCTCTTCTTCGCTCACATAATGTACTGAATAATCTTCACCAATCCTATCTCCGCGCTCCGGTGGTTATGTTTTTCCCCGGCACATATAACGAGCAAGAACTGATTCTCTTCAACGAAATTAAGGACGATAACTATTATAGGGCTTTCCGGCTTGTGAAGTGATGGAGGTAGTGTAATGCAGATCAAAGAAATGTTTGCCAAGAAGATCGACAGAGAGATTCAAGGCGTTATCATTGTCGGACAGGGCGAGGACTCCAATGTCTCGCAGGAGCTTGAAGAATATGTTGTGACCCGTGAGCTGCAAAAGCATTTTGCCGACTTCTATACTTCCTATAAGAAGGGCATTGTGGGGACTACACCGAAGATGGGCGTTTGGATTTCCGGTTTCTTTGGAAGCGGTAAATCTCACTTTCTGAAAATCCTCTCGTATCTTCTGGAGAACCGTCAGGTAAGCGGTAAAAAAGCGCTGGACTACTTCATCGACGATAAAAAGATTATCGACCCGATGGTGCTGGCAGATATGAAGCTGGCCGCTGAGACACCTACCGATGTTATTCTGTTCAACATTGATTCCAAGAGCGAGTCTACGGGGAAGCAGAGTAAAGATGCCATCGTCAATGTCTTCCTCAAGGTTTTCAACCAGATGCAGGGCTTTTGTGGCTCCATCCCTCATGTTGCTGATCTGGAGCGCCGTCTTTCTGAGGAAGGACGCTACGATGAGTTCAAAGCCGCTTTTGAAGAAGAATATGGCGAGCCGTGGGAAAGCTCCCGGCAGGATTTCGACTTCATTCAGGACAGCGTTGTAGACGCGCTGGTTTCAATGGATTTCATGAGCGAAGCGGCTGCTCGGAACTGGTGCGAAAAGGCTGTTGAGCCGTATACCATCAGCATTGAAGACTTCGCAAAGCGCGTCAAATCCTATATTGAACGCAAGGGAAACAACCACCATGTTGTCTTCCTTGTGGATGAGATCGGCCAATACATCGGAGAGGATTCCAAACTCATGCTCAACCTCCAAACCGTGACCGAAGAACTGGGTAAGGAATGTATGGGCAAGGCATGGGTCATCGTGACCAGCCAGCAAGACATTGACTCTATTACCAAGGTTAAGGGCAACGACTTCTCCAAAATTCAGGGGCGCTTTGACACCCGTCTTTCCCTCTCTTCTGCCAATGTGGATGCGGTTATCAAGAAGAGAATCCTCGAAAAGACAGATGCAGCAGCGCAGTCCCTCCGGCTTCTCTATGAGCAGAAAGCAACAATCATCAAGAACCTTATCGTCTTCAACGACACTGCTGAGAAAAAGCTGTATGCCAACGAAACCGACTTTGCAGAGATCTATCCCTTTGTTCCGTATCAGTTCAACTTGCTTTCCAGCGTGTTGACCTCCATCCGTACACACGGTGCGTCTGGCAAGCATTTGTCCGGCGGTGAGCGTTCTATGCTGGCTCTGTTCAAAGAGTCTGCCGTCAACATCATGAACGAAGAGATGGGTGTAATCGTACCCTTCCATCGCTTCTATGATGCACTGGAAAACTTCTTGGATCACAGTCATAGTGGAGTGATCATTCGCGCCTATGATAACAGCTACATTAACCCGGAAAAGAAGGACAAGGATGTCTTTGCCATCAATGTTCTGAAAACCCTCTTCATGATCAAGTATGTGTTGGAGATTGAAGCGAACATCGACAACATCACCAGTCTGATGATTGAGAACATTGACGATGACCGCATAGAGCTGAAAGGCCGCGTCGAAGAAGCGCTGAAGGTCCTGATGCGTCAGATGCTTGTGCAGAAAAACGGCAGCATCTATGTCTTCCTGACCGATGAGGAGCAGGAAGTCAATAATGAGATTGAAAAGGAAAACGTAGAGACCCCTGAGATCATCACAAAAGTCTCGGAGATGATTTTCGAGGATATTTTCCCCGGCAAGAAATACACCTACCCCGCCTTCAATGGCCGCTATGCGTTCTTCTTCAATCAGGCTGTGGATGACCGCCCCTATAAGGCAAATCAGAACTACGATGTGGGAGTTCGCATTTTGACTCCTTGGTACGATGGCAGCACCGATGATGCTACCCTTCGTATGATGTCCGGGCAGGGCAAGGAAGTTCTGGTTGTGCTTCCCAGCGATGCTGAGTTTCTGAAAGAAATTCAGTCCTACTTGAAGATTGAAGGTTTTCTGCGCAAAAACACCTCTACCCAGCTGGCGAAGTACGAGACCATCAAGGAAGCAAAGCGTGTGGAGATGCGGGAACGTAGTGCTAATGCAAAGCTCTATCTGACTGAGGCGCTAAAAGAGGCTACCATCTATGTGAACGGCGATGTTGCTCGTGTGATTGGCAAAGAAGTTGGCACTCGTATCAATGAGGCCATTGGCCGTCTGGTGCAGACAGTCTACCACAAGCTGTCCTATATCGACACCCCGATGGGCGAGGCAGAGATTCGCAAGCTGCTCCACAACAGCAACCAGCTGTCTCTTGGACTGGAGGGCGGCACTGAAAGCAATGCTCACGCGCTGGACGATGTGCAGGGCTTTATCTCTATCAATACCCGCAATCACATGAAGACCTCCATGAAGAGCGTGAAAGATCGCTTTATGAAAGCCCCCTATGGCTTTGTGGAGGACGATGTGTTTTGGCTGGTTGCCCGTCTGTTCAAACGCGGAGACCTGACCTTCACTGTCAATGGCGCAACTGTAAGCCTGAACAACAAAACAGAGGAAGAGATCATCGGCTTCATCACCAAGAAGGCGTTTGCGGAGAAGCTGCTGATGGAAGAGCGTACCCGCGTCCCGGATAAGGATAAAAAGGCCGTCCGGGATGTGATGAAGGAAGTGTTCCAAACCACCACTTCGGCGGAAGATGAGGACACCATCATGAAAAACTTCCAGCGGTATGCGCAGAATACCATCTATGAGTTGGAGCGGCTGGAAGTTTACTACAAGGAACACCGCTATCCCGGCAAGAAGGTGCTGGAAACCGGCAAGAACCTGATGCTTACCGTTGTGCAGATTCAGTCTGCTATGGACTTCTTTACAATGGTCTCCAAGAAGCGGGATGACTTCTACGACTTCGCTGAGGATTATGAACCCATTAAGGCGTTCTTCGCTGGCGAGCAGCTGACCATCTTCACCCGTGCTTTGGATATGCTGGCGATCTACGATGACAGCAAAACCTATATCGTAAACGCTGAGCTGGAGGACATTGTGGCGCAGATGCGTTCCATCGTCGGTCAGGAAAAGCCTTATGCGAACATTCCAAAGCTACCGGAACTGCGTGAAAAGTTCATGTCCTGCTATGTGAAGATTTTACAGCAGGAATCTGCCCCTGTGCTGGATTCCATCGATCAGGCAAGGACGAGGGTACTGGAAGTCCTGTCCACCAAGGAGTACAACGAGCAGAAACGGGACAGTTATTTTACTCTGTTCCGAGAGATTCGGGACGGCGCGGAGCACTGCAACAATGTATCCTCTCTCCGCAGCTTTGCAGACAAGGCGGATGCCCTCAAGCTCCGGCTGCTCAATGAGATGGATGCGCTGGATAATAAACTGGCGCAGCAGCGGGCAGCGGAAGAGGCTCGCCGCAAAGCCGAGGAAGCCAAGCACAGCGGCACTTCCACTGATGAGGTGGAGGTTGCCCCCGCTCCCGTGAAGATCCGCAAGACCAAGAATGTTTCCATCAAGATGATGACGGGTACTTCCTCTTGGCGTCTGGAGAGCAAGGCGGACATCGACAAGTATATCGCCGGTTTGCGCGAGACGCTGGAGGCACAGCTGACTGAGGATACTATTGTGAATGTGGAGTTCTGATGCAAGGCTATCAGACAGGAGGAAGCCATGAACAAAACAGCAATTAAAAACTTTGCAATCTGGGCGCGGAATAAGCTGATTGCCGATATTCAGTACCGTGCTGGATTGATGGGCATTACAGCAGAGGGCATCAAGAACACCCTGCCTCAGTCTACCCTCAACATGGAGTTCTACGACATCGGTACTGCGGAGCCGTACTCCATCACCGGCGAGGCAATCCAGCAGCGGAAAAAGCTGGTGGAAGTCCTTCGGCAGAAGGAAAAGGATAGCGACTATCCCACCGCCTATAAGTACATTTTGGAAGAAGTAGCCTACACTTGGTTCAACCGGCTTATCGCCATCCGTTTTATGGAGGTCAACGACTATCTGCCTTCTCATATTCGCGTTCTGTCTTCCGAGAGTGGCAAGGTAGAGCCTGATCTGGTCACGACCCCCTTTGATGCGGAACTGGACTTTACCCCCGCCGAGGAAGAGACTATCCTGCGGCTGAAAAATGAGAATGCGCTGGACGCGCTGTTCCGGCTGCTCTTTATCAAGCAGTGCAACGCACTGAACGAGATCCTCCCGGCGTTGTTTGAAAAGACCAGCGACTACACTGAGCTGCTACTGAACCTCTCCGTGGTGGATCAGGAAGGCGTGGTCTATCACCTCATCCATGACATCGACGAGGATGATTTCAATATTGAAAAGGGCGGTCAGGTGGAGATCATCGGCTGGATGTACCAGTATTACAACACTGAGCCGAAGAATGCCGCTTTTTCAAAGAACGGCAAGATCACCAAAGATGAGATTCCTGCTGTGACCCAGCTGTTCACCCCGGACTGGATCGTCCGCTACATGATACAAAACAGCTTAGGCCGTCTCTTCATCGACAAGCGGAAGAACGAAGGTGTCTTTGCCGATGGGCGTGGTCTGGACGAGATGACTTGGGACGAGGCTGAGGAAAAGCGGATCGCCAACGAAGAGATTATTGCGGAGCAGATGGGCTGGAAGCATTACTTGCCAGAAGCTGCCCAAACGCGGGAAGTGCGCCAACAGCTCGACGAGATTCAGCAGCAGAGCGCGTATAAGGATGTTCGGGACATCAAGGTTATCGACCCCTGCATGGGCAGCGGCCATATTCTGGTGTATGCTTTCGATGTGCTGATGCAGATGTATGAGGATGCTGGATATAGCCAACGGGATGCGGCCAAAAGTATCCTCGAAAACAACCTCTACGGCCTCGATATTGATGACCGAGCTTGTCAGCTGGCCTATTTCGCCGTGATGATGAAGGCACGACAGTACAACCGCCGCATTCTGAACAGCGAAACCACCTGCCATGTCTACTCCATTCAGGAGAGCAACAATATCAACCGCGCTCACCTGAAATACCTTGGCGCTGGGATGGATGAACTGGAGGTCAACACCGCCCGTGTGCAGCTGGAAGGTTTGTTGGACACCCTTCGGGATGCCAAGGAGTACGGCTCCATCCTCAAGGTAGAGAGTTACAACTGGGAGCTACTACGCCGCTTTGTGCTCTCTGCGGATGCCGAAGCACAGGTTTCGATAGACAACGCCGGTCTGGAGGTGACGGTGGCGCAGCTGTTGTCCCTCATTGACATCGCAGAGGTGATAGAACGAAAGTACGATGTAGTTGTGACTAATCCTCCCTATATGGCAGTCAGCAACGGCGGTGCAAGGCTCAACGATTACGTCAAGAAGAACTTTCCAGATAGCAAAGCCGACTTGTTTGCAGTATTCATTGAACGATGCGGTTTGATGACCGAGCAAAATCGCTATCAAGCGATGATTACACAGCACGCATGGATGTTTCTCTCCAGCTTTGAGAAGCTGAGGGAAAAGCTGCTGCAAAAAGATACAGTCAACATGGCACATCTGGGACCAAGAGCCTTTGAGGAAATTGGCGGCGAAGTGGTACAGACTACCAGCTTTGTGCTGCGAAAAAGCCATGTATGTGGCTATAAGGGAACCTATTGCCGCCTAATTGAGCCATCTACCCAACAAGGCAAAGAAGATATGTTTCTTTCAGGAGAAAATCGTTATTTTGCCCAACAGTCTAACTTCTCTAAAATCCCGGGTAATCCTATTGCATATTGGATTTCCAGTGGGATATACCTCGGTTACGATATTGGAAAACAGCTGAATGAATATGCAGATTTGAAGCAAGGCATGTCAACAGCCAATAACGACTTGTTTCTGAGATTGTGGCATGAAGTCGAGTGTTCTCAAATTTCGTACACATCACGCACACCACAAGAGGCAGTCAAATCCCGGCAAAAATGGTTTCCGCATACTAAGGGTGGTGGAGTGAGAAAGTGGTATGGTAATAACGAATATATTGTTAATTGGTTTAACGATGGCGAAGAAATAAGAAAGTATCCCGGTAGCGCGCCACGGAGTTCTCAATATTACTTCCGGGAAGGATTAACATGGAGCACCTTGAGTTCTGACATTATTTCTTTCCGATACACACCGCCAGGATATACGATGAATACCAAGGGTTCGATCTGCTATCTTAAGGACAACGAGCAATTATTATATATTCTTGGTGTTTTGAATAGTAAAGTAGTTATGCTGTTCCTCACTCTTTTAGCCCCAACTCTTGATTATAGCCAAGGACCGGTTGGAAAAGTTCCGATTATTCTCGAATCCTCAAAAGAGCCTCTTGTCAGAGAATTAGTTGAACTCAATGTATCTTGTGCGAAGACCGATTGGGACTCCTTTGAAACCTCGTGGGATTTCAAAATTCATCCGCTTGCTCGCTTGAAAGACAATATGAGACTTACTGTTACGGATGGTGACAGTAAAACGAAATCCTACTTTTTACAAGGTGCATATCGTGAATGGGAAAATGAATGCAACGAACGCTTTAACCAGCTAAAATCTAACGAAGAAGAGCTGAACCGCATTTTTATCGACATCTATGGCTTACAAGACGAGCTTTCCCCCGAAGTGGAGGACAAGGATGTGACCGTCCGCAAGGCCGATTTGCAACGCGACACCAAGAGTCTTCTGTCCTATGCCGTGGGCTGTATGTTTGGTCGTTATTCGTTGGACAGCGAGGGACTGGCCTACGCCGGTGGGGACTGGGATGAGAGCAAATACAAAACCTTCCTCCCGGATACAGACGGCATTCTCCCCATCACTGACGAAGAGTATCTGGGGGACGATATTATTACCCGCCTGTGCAGCTGGCTGAAAGTTGCTTATGGCGAAGATACGCTGGAAGAAAATCTGGACTTCATTGCCAAAGCCCTCGGTGGCAGAGGAAACAGCAGCCGGGAGATTATCCGTAGTTATTTCCTCAAGGATTTCTTCAAAGACCACTGCAAGATTTATCAGAAGCGTCCTATCTACTGGCTGTTCGACAGCGGCAAGCAGAATGGCTTCAAGGCGCTGATCTACCTCCACCGCTACACGCCGGACACCATTGGCAACCTCCGTGTGGACTACCTTCACAAGATGCAGCGGGTCTACGAGTCTGAGATTGGCCGTATGCAGGACATGATTGACCACAGCACCAACGCCCGTGAAGTGGCTGCTGCCACCAAACGGAAGGAAAAGCTCCAGAAACAGCTCAAGGAATGCCGTGATTACGACGAAATGATCGCTCACCTTGCCCTGAGTCGTATCGAGCTGGACTTGGACGACGGCGTGAAGGTCAACTACGAGAAAATCCAGACCGCCAGTGATGGCAGAAAATACCCTGTTTTAGCTAAAATTTGAGGAAAGGATGCGCTCTATGAGTTACCGATGGATTCCCATAATAGCAACTTTTCTGGTTATGCTCATAGGGCATATCCTCTCCAGAGTTACGCTGGCGGACTATGAAAAGAGAGCAAAGAAAACAGCGGAATTTCGAGATAAATTCATTGACCTTGCCAATCACTACATGGAATATCATCAAGTCGATCCCAAATTATATCAGGATTGCATACGAGAAGTTGATGATATACAAGCAGAATTGGGATACGACGGCATTATTGCGGAGTTCATTGATCCGTTGAAAAGCATTAAAATGACAAATATGCAAGTTTTGGTCAATGTTTTCCCTGAAATGATCAGCATGGTATCGCAGCTGGACAGCTACATAATCCAAGTTCGCATGAGCCAGTTTTTTCAGCACTGTATAGATTCGATGGAAAAGCATATCGGGAGGATTTATCGGCTGACCGAAACTGAGCAGAAGCAACTATGGAACCCGATTGCCTGTTTTGGTAAGGGAATGCGTGGAGTTCTAAGCTTCCCTCTTGATGCACTTTATTGGTTGGGGTTTCTTAATGCACGATCCAACAGAGCCATACAGAACAATGGCATTTTCAGGCTACTTGGAAAATTTGTTACAGCTGTCGGTTTCATCAGTTCAATTATGAGCATCGTGCTGGGATGGGACGAGTTTGTGAAGGTTATTATGGAGATTATGCAGAAAGTCCGAGAGATTTTCCCTATTTAATAACTATCAAACAGCCCATGAAACCAAAGCTACGACCAATGATAAAATGTGCAGGGGGATAGTTCTGAACAGATTCAGAAGGAGAAACGCGGAATGGCAGAAATGAATATCAAACAAATTATAGATAGGCTCAACGCCGAGTTTACCGGGGATACCCGCAAGCTTGTCTTCTGGTACGATGACAACGGAGAGTTCGTGGAGGATATGCAAAATGTGACGCTTGACAACGCCAAGATCTATTTCTTGCAGCCGGACAATCAGTTTGCCACCAAGCTCTTTCTGGAACGTCAGGACACCACGACCAACTATCTGATCTATGCCCCTTTCCCCAAGCCGGATGTACGGGACAATCATCTGGAGGACACCCTGCTGTACTCCAAGCGGTTCTTTGCAGACCGCGCTTCGCTGCTCTCGGTAGATTTAGGGATCGATGAGAAGTACAAACCCATCATCGAAAAGCATATCAAGTTCTTTGCCAGCAAGGAGCGGACACAGCGGTTCTATGATCTGGAGATCGAGAACTTCAACGAGGAAAACATTATCACCGGCCTTCTTTCGGCCATCTGCCGTACCCGGACTTGCTCATTCGAGGAAGTTATTCGCGTCATGCTGACCGACAGCACACTGGAAGATAACAAATTCCTGATGGAGACCGAGAAGTACGGACTTCTGGGGGACTTCTGGAAGCTGTGCGAGCAGCACTTCGGCTATACGGATGTGAAGCCCACGCTGGAAAAGCTGGTTGTAACCATGTTCGTTACCTACACCGCCAAGTATGTGCCGTCCGAGTTGCCGAAGCCGTGGAAGGCGTTTTTATCCTATAAGGCTGGAAACATCATCGCCTTCATGGATAACCTGATGAACAACATCCTGTACCGCAGCCGGTACGATGAATTGTCTGCTCATGTTGCGACTGGACTGAATGCACAGTCGGTTTTCTCCGATTACCCGCCGGAGGATTTGGTAGGCTGTGATACCTTCGCTGTCATCGACCAGATCCTCATAAAATGGCTTGTAGAGCGTCTGGTTGCTGAGGATACCGGAGCAAAGCTGGACGAACTGACCATCCCCCAGCTCTGCGAGAAGCGATGCAAGATGCACTTCGGAGCAAAAGCAGAAAGCCGGTATCAGATGCTCAGCAGCGCATACCAGTTAATTCAGGCCGGAAATTATCACTGCCCGGACAACTTCAAGGACATCCTGCGGCAGTATCAGGAGACGGATTCCGGGTTTGATTACGAGTACCGCCGCTTCTACTCCGCCTATGACCAAATCGAGGACACCGCGGCCTTTGAGTCGCTGCGTGATCTCGTGGAGAACATCTACACCAACGAGTATTTGGAAACGCTGCTGCCCAAGTGGAACAGCGCTATACAAGAACAGGATACCTTCACGCAGCTGCCCTTGCAGCGGGACTTCTATGCCCGGAATATCAAAAACGCCAAGGAGCGCACCGTGGTGATCATCTCGGATGCCATGCGCTATGAGGTGGGCAAGGAACTGTTCCGCAGAATGCAGGACGATCCCAAGTGTTCGGCAAAGCTGGAAGTGCAGCTGAGTGTTCTGCCCTCCTATACCCGACTTGGTATGGCAGCATTGCTTCCGCACACCGAGCTGACTATGACCGATGACTTTAAGGTACTGGTGGACGGCCTGCCCTGCGACAATCTCTCTGAGCGGGAAGCCATCCTGCATAAATACAATGGTGACGCGGCTTGCGTGCAGTTTGATAGCATAAAGTCGCTGAAAGTCGCAGAGCTGCGGAGCGTCTTCACCGGCAAACAGGTGGTCTATATCTACCACAACCAGATCGACGCACGAGGTGACAAGCCGAACACCGAGGATGAGGTCTTTGTGGCTTGCAGTGAGGCGATCTCTGAGATTATTGACCTGATCCGGCGTATCTCTACCAGTGCCAATACATATCGCTTCATTGTCACAGCGGATCACGGATTTATCTATAAGCGAGATAAGGTTATCGAGAGCGACAAGATCGATGGTATCAAAAGCAAGTCTGCTTTTGTTAATCGCCGCTTTGTGGTTGCACCTGAACCAGTTTCCGGGGATGGCATTTCCAGCATGAGCATGGGAACGATTCTACGCAGCACAGACACCAAATGGGTGTCTTTCCCCATCAGTGACGATGTATTCAAGGTGGCCGGTGGCGGTCAAAACTATGTTCACGGCGGCTCTTCTCCACAGGAGATGTTGGTGCCGGTGCTTGACATCAAGATGGAGCGCGGACACATGGAGACGCGGAATGCCGGAATTGCATTGGTAAGCATGGTGCGCAAGATCACCAACAAAATCACCATTCTGGACTTCATCCAGTCTGAGCCAGTCAGCGATGTGGTGAAACCCGCGACCTACCGGCTGTTCTTCCTCTCCGAAGACAACGAGCGCATTTCCAACGAGAACAGCTACATAGCGGATAGCCGGGATCAGGATGCGCAGAAACGCATTTTCCGCATGAAATTCCAGTTCAAAGACAAAAAGTACGACAAGGACAAGCAGTATTTCTTTGTCGTGTGCGACGATGCAACAGGGCTTGAAGTGTTCCGTCACCCTGTCATCATGGACTTGGCGTTTGCTGATGATTACGGGTTTTGAGAAAAAAGCATGACAGGGGGCGGTATCAATGGCTGATTTTATGGAGACCGAAGATAAACGGTCTGTGATCAAAGAGAAACTGCGGCAGCAGTTCGATGGAAAGATCGTCCGAAAGGACTTGACCAAAAAAATCAAAGAAGGCGCAAATGTTCCAGTCTATGTATTGGAGTTTCTTCTGGGACAGTATTGCAGCTCCGATGACCCGGAAGTCGTTGAGGACGGGGTGAACAATGTCAAGCGCATTCTGGCTGACAACTTCGTCCGCCCGGATGAGGCGCAGAAGATCCTCTCTATTCTCCGGCAGCGGGGCAGCTACACCGTGATCGATAAGATCACGGTCAACCTGAACATCAAGCGGGACTACTACGAGGCCGAGTTCTCCAATCTCGGTCTGAAAGACATCCCCATTGATGAAGAATATCCTGCCAAATTTGACCGGCTGCTCTGCGGAGGTATCTGGTGCATTGTCCAGTTGGATTATGAGTTCATGGAAGAAGACCGGAACGGCACACCGATCCGCATTCGTAAGCTCACGCCCATCCAAATGCCCCATGTGGATATTGCCGAGCTGAAACAGGGGCGCAAGGCGTTCACAAAGGATGAGTGGATGGATGTACTGCTGCGCTCTATCGGCATGGAGCCAGATACGCTTTCCTACCGAGAGAAGTGGCTGCTCATCATCCGTATGCTGCCGCTTGTGGAGAACAACTTCAATCTCTGCGAGCTGGGACCGAGAAGCACCGGAAAATCCCATCTTTACAAAGAGATTTCTCCCAACAGCATTCTGGTGTCTGGCGGTCAGACCACCGTTGCCAATCTATTTTACAACATGGGTCGCAAAACCGTAGGTCTGGTTGGACTTTGGGATTGTGTTGCCTTTGACGAGGTTGCCGGTATCAAGTTCAAGGACAAAGATGGCGTTCAGATCATGAAGGACTATATGGCCTCCGGCTCCTTTGCCCGTGGCAAGGAGGAAAAAGCGGCCAGTGCCTCGATGGTCTTTGTGGGCAATATCAATCAGAGCGTGGATGTGTTACTCAAGACCTCCAGCCTGTTTGACCCCTTCCCGCCGGAAATGGGAACCGATACAGCCTTTCTTGACCGCATTCACTGTTATCTCCCCGGTTGGGAGATCCCCAAATTCCGTCCAGAGCATTTTACCGATGACTACGGCTTTATCACAGATTATCTTGCCGAGTTTATCCGTGAGCTTCGCAAGGAACAGTACGGAGATGCCCTCGATAAGTATTTTCGCTTAGGTTCTAACCTCAATCAGCGAGACACCATTGCGGTGAGACGAATGGTAGATGGGCTGGTCAAGCTGGTCTATCCAGACGGCGAGTTCACGAAGGAACAGCTGGAAGAAATCCTGAAACTCGCATTGGAAATGCGCCGTCGCGTCAAAGAACAACTGAAAAAGCTTGGCGGCATGGAGTTCTATGATGTAAACTTCTCCTACATTGACAAGGACAGCTTTGAGGAAACCTATGTGTCTGTACCCGAGCAAGGCGGCGGCAAACTGATCCCGGAGGGAATGTGCAATCCCGGTCAGGTCTATACAGTGTCTCAGGGAAAATCAGGGATGATTGGTGTGTTCCGTCTGGAGTCGCAGATGCTTCCCGGCAGTGGAAAATTTGAACGCACCGGTCTTGGCTCTGATCGTGAGGTGAAGGAAGCGACGAACACCGCGTTCAACTTTCTTAAAGCCAACGCAGGACACATCAGCGGAACAATCAGTACCACGACGAAAGATTATATCGTCAACTATCAGGATTTACAGGGAATTGGCATGACTGCGAAGCTTGCTCTTCCCACATTGATTGCGCTGGCCTCTATTGCACTGAATAAGCCCACCGTAAGCAGTCTGGCAGTCATGGGTGAGATCAGTATTGCCGGAACAATGATGAAGGTGGACGAGCTGGCAAATGCGTTGCAAGTCTGTCTGGACAGCGGAGCAAAGAAAGTGTTGCTCCCTATTACCTCGGCAGCAGACCTTGGCTCTGTGCCGTCTGAGCTAATCGGGTGTTTCAATTTGATCTTCTATCAGAGCGCTGAGGATGCTGTATTCAAAGCTCTGGGCGTCGAATAAGCCAAGCGCATGAAGGGAGCGGATGCAGATGGATTGGGATACCTACTACGAGAAGTTCTATGACTGGGCAACAAGTACCCAGATCAGCAGGATGTCTTCTCTGACTTCCTTTGGGGATTCCTCTGAGATCGCGGAGGTAGCACAAGAATATATGGATGAGGCAGCTGCATCCCGCCTTATCAAGAAGGCTGTGGCCTATGGTATTCAGTTTACAGCAGAAGAAATATATGATCTCTCCTGCTGTTGCAATCAGGAGGCTATGAATGTCCTTTTGGACTCTGCGAAATGTAGCTTTTCTCAAGAGCAATTAGAAGATTTATGGGGAATTGTAGATGATGATGTGCTGGAACGAGTAGCTGCGCGAAACCATGTAAAGCTGTTTGATGAGGAATGTGATGACTTTGAGCATGACACCATTTACGACGAGCAGAACCAAGCTGTTCCTAAGATCGGCTTCTTTACAAAGCTGCTTGCAGGGATCGGGATTGCTGGCGCACTTTCCTCTTCTCGCCGTCCTCATCCGGGACATTGCACTGGGGATTGTGCGAACTGCCCTCCACACTATGGATACCGCTACGGGCGTTGGTACTATGGGCATGGTCATCAGCATGGTTGCGAATTTGGCGGCAACAAAGGAGATGGTAGCTTATAAGGCAATCCTTACATAAAAGGCAGCTGGGTTTCGACAGACAGAGGTATACGGAGGTACACAGTTTGAGTTTTTATTTCGGTTTCAATTCTCCCGAAGAGCAAGAAAAAAGGCGGAAGGCCGATTTACAAGCGATTGGAAAAAGTGTAACAGAGTTTTTCTGGGATGTCGCCCCTGCACACGGGTTTGAAATGCGGGAAGGGCAGCAAGATATGTCTTTTGAGATTATAGATGCTCTCATCCATAATCAGCACTTTGCTGTCGAGGCAGGTGTCGGAATCGGAAAATCTTTTGGGTATTTGGTGCCAGTCCTGCTTTACAACAAAAAAATGAAAAAGCCGGTGATCGTTGCCACTTCTACGATTGCCCTCCAGGAGCAACTCTGGAATGATGTCCACGACGTTATGCCTCTCCTGAACACGCAGCCAGAAGTCATTCTTGCAAAAGGTCAGACGCACTATCTTTGCCATAAGCGAGCAAATGAATATATAAATATGGAGGATGCAGTCATCCCAAAAGAACTTACAGACGGGATTGAGCAGGGTTTTCAGGAGCGGAAGCAATTTTCGAGTTCTTTGCCGCAAAGTATCTGGGACAAGGTAAACATTCAGCGTTTCAGTATGCGAAACTGTGGTTCCTGCGAAAAGAAATGCCTCTATTATGCCATCCGCTCACAATTACGGTATACCAAAGGCATTGTGCTATGTAATCAGGATTTTCTAACGGCACACCTTCGGCAGCTGCGTCGCGGACAAGACGGTTTAATCAATCGTGAAGCCGATCTGATTGTTGTGGACGAAGCGCACAATTTAGACGATAAGGTCCGAAGCGCTACGACAGAGCGCGTTAATCAGAGTAAAATTCTTGGGCTTATCCAAAGTGCGACCAAAGAAATTAAACCGGCAGATCGGCAGAATGTATACAGAGAAACCAACGAAGCGCAAAAGGCAATCCGCACATTCTTTGATTCCCTCAAAGCGCAGATGCAGCAACAAATAAGCAATTCACAGCAAGATATGCGCTATGCAGACCGCTTCTTCTTTGACGGAAGTTTGGAATCCATCAATCTGCTGAAATCCATGTGCAGCGCAATAAAAAGTGCAGCTCTCAGTATTCAGGTTTATGCCAGCTATGATTTTAATAACCGGTCAACTGCTGCTTCGGATGAGCTTGACGATCAAAGTGAAAACCTCGCAGAGATGATCGAGGAATTGGATGACTACCTTCTCTGGATTGAACGAAAAGGAAGTCAAGCTGAGCTTGTCTATTGCCCCAAAAATACCAGAGAAATTACTAACCGTCTCTATTTTAATGGCAGTGCCCATACAATTCTGACTTCGGCAACGCTGACAAATGCTACTGATGGGAGCCTTGAAGAACAGTATGCCTATTTTATCAGCAACACCGGATTCCCTACTGATGAACATGGCTGCTTGTCTGAGCCAAAACCTTCTCCCTACCCGTATGACGAGCATTCCATGATTTACTATTGTGACGATTTGCCGCACCCAACCAGAGAGCATGAGGCATTTATAGAGCAGGGAGTGAAGCGCTTGCTCGATGTCCTTGACATCTCTGGCGGCAAAGCCTTGGTACTCTTCACCGCGAAGAGTGATATGGAAGAGGTCTACTCAATCCTGAGTCAGATGGATTTGCCATATAAAGTTTTGATGCAACAGTCTGGCTCTTCTCAGGATCATGTGCTCAATGAGTTCAAAGAGAATACTAACTCCGTGTTGCTTGGAACCGGTGCATACTGGGAAGGCATCAGTATTGAGGGAAAAAGCCTGTCCAATGTCGTAATTTTCCGTCTTCCTTTTCCTGTGCCAGATCCCATTATTGAATACAAGGCTTCTATTGCCAAAGATCCACTAATGGATGTGCGTGTTCCTGAGATGGTTATTAAACTCAAGCAAGGGATCGGGAGATTGATCCGTAATTTTAAGGACACAGGCATCGTCTGTATCATTGATCGAAGACTGAGAGATGAACCTCCTGAGAGATACCATGATGTAACATGGGCTTCTCTTCCCATCAAGAATAAAACCAGAAGCCTTGATGAACTGAGGAATTTTTACGAGAGCCTTCCGAGCAGACACGACGATGTAGAGAGGTAAGGGAACGCTTATGGATGTCCAAAATCAAGAGCCTCTTGCTAACATGACATCAAATGAAGATAAGGTCACTTACAGAGACAGCACCTACGAAATCGTATCGAAGGTTGCCTATTTGCTTGGTGTTCCGAAGCGGATCTTTGAAAATGAGCATGAAGCTCCGAAACTTGAAGTCTACGAAAAACTGGAACAAGAGAAAGCAGCCAGAATAATCCGACATCTTTGCATTATCAGAACGGCGATTGAGAGGAATTTCAAACACATCAATGGGAAAATGGTGTCGGAGTACAGAAGCATTCTCTCTATGCCAGAGTACATCCCACCGGAGAGCATCGAACAACTTCGACTGGATGGTGTCTCATTTTTCAAAAATTCCAGCAAAAAACTATACCAGCACATCGTTGAGATTAACCGTCTGATCTCAGACCGAATCAACAACTGCAAAAAATATTTTCCTTTGTGGCTAAACTGGCAATATGTAAAGGAACTCTTTATTATGCCGGACGGACTGCAAGAAAGCGGAACAAAGGCGGCAGCATCTCTTTATTATCAGTACAGGGCTTGCTATCCATATCAGGTGTATATGAACTGGGCTCCGAAGGACGAAGGCAATGTTTTGTATAACGACAAAAAGTTTGTCACGCTCCTATATCAATGGCATGACGATTACTTTACCGAATACAGTAAAGTTTCTGATGCTGGAAGTTACATAAAGGGGAGCATTTACGAGTTCATTGCCACAAGTGAAAAGGTAGTTTTGGTGGTCGATTGCGAAAATTCCGATCCATATAAGCTATGCGCCACGCTGAAAAGCCTTGATTATCAGCATACAAAAAAAATAGCTTCCATTATCCTATTTGATGATGTCCATACTGCATCAGCTTGGCGAATCCTTGAAAGCTTCACCAAAATCCCCGTCGAACACATTTTGATTGAACGGGTCAAGCAGAACAAATCCCTTGTGGACATTATGCTGACTGCCAGAGCTTGTCAGGAGCACTACAAAAATAATGTTGATTCCTTTGTAATCGTGTCCAGTGATTCAGATTATTGGGGGCTTATCAGTTCCCTGTCCGAAGCACGCTTCTTGGTCATGATAGAGCGAGGCCACAGCAGCCCCGATTTGAGGAATGCTCTTTTGAACGCGGGTATCTTCTACTGTTACATAGATGACTTCTACTCTGGGGATTCCGAGGACATCAAAATGAGTGCTCTTTATAAGGAGATGTACCGGTACATAGACAAAGCAGTGCAGCTCAATGTGAATACCATGTTTGAAGAAGCTCTTCGTACAACTCGCATTGAAATGAGCGAGGCAGAGAAAAAGCAGTTTATGGCGCAACACATACGAACTATGCAGATGTTCATTTCTCCCGAAGGTGAAGTAGTTTTGGAATTTAAGCACAAGTGACTTACAGAATGGAGGGTAGCACTATGATGGATGAAATTATGAGGCAGGAAGAACGGATTTTACTTAATCAAATTGCCAAGCTTACAGAGGAAGGGCATCTTGCGTGGGATTGCGTTGAGTATAACCCTATCGGCTTTCTGGACAAGGATGAGTATTCTGAACAATCTGCTTGCATCTGCCAAATGTTTCAATTTGAAGCAACCATAGGTGGGCTTCCACATGAACTTGAGTTGGCAGAATATATCAATGTGCCGAGCGGTAAAATGGATCTTGCAGTCACCCTCACCAGAAACGATGAAGAGCATTTTATGAAAATCGACTCCATTCTGTCTGTGGAACTTGACCCTTATATTAACGCTACACCACAGAGCATAGAAAGCATGGCTGCGGTACGATTAGCAAAGCGCCTTGTTCCTTTAGCCGCAAAAACAGATGTTGTAGCTGAAGCATTTTCATGGGCGAGATTTATCAATCAAACAGGAATATCCAGAACGCTCCTAAATCACCCATTAACGAAGTTGGGAGAAAAGCTTTGTTCTGAACACCGTGCGCTCGACTTCCACCAAGCGGTTTTTGATTCCACTTATAGAGACAAGCTTCTTGCGCAAATATAAGACAAGCTCCCCTGCAAACTTGCAGGGGAGCTTCTGTATTACTGTAACATACCATTGCCCTGATCCATCATCATTGCGATCTGCAAAATAAATTCTTCCGGTGTTGGCCTGTCACCTTTGAAGGTCATCATATCCCATAAAGGCTGTGCGCTTGCATCATGGTGATCGTATGCTTCATCAATCGCACGCTGCATCTCCTGCAAAACATTTTCTGAGGTCGTGCCGTTCTCCTTAGCAATCTTTTCAAGAATTTCCTTGAAGTCTTTCATTTGTTTCTGTCCTCCATCTTTAGAATTAGCACTCGTTCTTTAGGACGAGTATACAATCTAAAGAATGTCGAAGTCCCATATACTTTGTCGAATGACAGAAAAAAAGATTGGAAGAGCCAGTAGCTCTTCCAACAATCACTTTTCAATTAACGCGCTTACTACTTTGAGTATTCGCATTTTCTCAACGTGTGGGAGATTCTCGATGGCGGCAGAAAGCTCAGTAGCAACACTTTTCGTCGCGTGATCCACAACATCAACCAACAAAGAATCCGCAGATACCTCAAGGACATTGGCGATTGCGACAAAGGTATCCATTCGTGGAATTTTTGTGCCGCGCTCGATCACACTCACATGAGTTGGGCTAATATCGACAAGAGCTGCAAGATCTTCTTGTGTCAGATTTTTCTTTTCTCTTGCAGTTTTAATCCGCTGCCCGACTGCCTTAGCATCCATCGTACCACCTCCTTCTTTAGAACTTGAGCTTGCGCTAAAGATAGTATAAATAGGAACTGCTATTTCATACAGAAGCGAAAGAGCAAGTTGTCGTTCTAAAGGATAAAAACGCAAAAAAATAGCCTCAGCCGACACCCTCGAAAGGGCATCGACTGAGGCTCTTAACTTTTCATTGAAAATCGACCTTTATCCTGACATTTTCACTTTTCCGCCCGAAGACAGGAAAACATACGGGACACTTTTCCAGAACCGCTTATAAGAGAGAAAATCCGCGATATTCACCCTTTATCACAACAGTAATCCTTCGCTTTGTCGAGAGAACCAGATCGCTTTGAAATGTACCCCGGGCAGACGATTACCTCAGCACGAAAGCTCTGCTTACAGTCATGGATGCAGCGTCGGCAAAGATCGGCATATCTGCGCCTACCAGTGTCCCCAAGAAAAAACGCCCACTCATCCTTCCACTTCTGGCTTCTGCTCATAGCTCGTGCTCCTTTTTGGATTCCTTGTGAGGTGCCGGTTTATTCTTTTGCGGCTCGGATTTCGCAGCCTTGAGTCTGTCCATAATCGAGGACTTACCGCTGCGCTCAGCACTTTTGTCTTCCTTGGGACCATTGTTGATGATTCCATCAATCATTCCATAGTCATCCTCGGTAGACATCTCCGCAGACTTGAGGTAGTTTTCGCGTTCCAGTGCGGCCTTCCATTCCACCTTCTCAACACCGAACAAGCCGCCCTTTTGTGCATGATCCTTGAGTTCACTGGCTTCCTGCACTCGGCTTTCGGTATTGTCGCCGTAGAGCCGGAAGACGGTGCAGTTCTTCATAACCTCAACCGCAGCCTCTTCACGCATCGGAAGCATCCCGCCCCATGCGTAGCCGTATGCCTTCATGTCATCCACCGTAACAGATTCATCCGGCATCCTGTCAACCGGCATAACCTCCTGATGAAGCTGCTCCATCGTTTGTTCGTCAAATCCATCGTAGACCTGATCCAGAACCAGCTTCCCGCGCTCATCCACAATGATACACGCTGCATCATCTCCAAAAGTATCGTGCTCCATGAGATAGAAGGCCGCACCGTCTACCTCACGATGGTCAATGGTATGCCATGTCCCGATATGCCCGGAGACAGCAAGGCCGGTGGTATCCATATTCACTTCAAAATCCTTCTGTTCTCGGCCAGCCTGTTCTTTCTGCTCTTCGGAAATCATGGGAATGGCAATGATCCTGTCACCAAGCTTTGCAAACTGCTCCGGCTGCTTAAAAAGGTTAGCATACTTGATAGCAAGATCGCCGTCCAGAGAGCCGAAGCTGTCATCGGTCAAACCGACAATCGCAAATGTCCCGGCAACAATATCATAGATCTCTCCACTTTCATCACGCAGGGCGCGGTTAAGCGGGAGACCTTGGAGCTTACCCTCGTCATTGCAGATAATTGCCACCGGGTCATCATAGGGGTAGATGGCCTGAATATCGCCGCCCACCAGCCCTTGCAGGGATTCAAGGCCGGAGTCGATGTCTCTGAACTCAGCCTGTTTTCCCGGCTCCACAACCACCGCAAGCAGCTTTTCGTCCTTTTCCAACGCTTCACTGCTTCCAGTGATCCGGTATTCGTCCGGGATGTCATCCAGAGAACCGTCAAAATACCGGTTCCAGCTATCACCGGTGCTGCGGATATACCCCGCATCGGTGAAACGGCCACCCTCATCCATCTGAATATCCCGGCCAAAACGCTCATAGTCGATGTAATTTGCCAAGGGACCGAGATCCTTTTCCTCGTAGATACCGGCTTCATGGACATAGTAGTAGCCCAAATCAGACTCATCATGGACATCAGGAATGATGTCATAGCAATCCAGATTGTAGGTGAGATTGATGAGGTCATCAATGTCGCTGACCTCATCACATCCGGCCTCCATAATTGCCGTGAACTTCTCCTGATCCCACTTGTCCATCTCATCAATCCGGGCGGCAAGATAGTTGAGTTTGTCGAGGTTTTCATATTCCCCGAGCATATCATAGACCCCGGAAACAGGACACTCGTAATCGGTGATAAACCATTCCTCATAGGGCTGACCGAACTCGTCCTTCGATCCGATCCCGATCTGCTCAAAGACCTTCTGCATCTCTTCCGCAGAAATGGGGAATTTGACCCATTCACCAACCAGTTCACCTTCGTTGTACTTGCCGAGGTTGGTGACAAAGGCTTCAAAGTTTCCATCCAGAACAGGCATAGACATCCTCCTTTCAATCCATCAGAGTATCCGGTGCAATATAAAGCGCCGAAAACTCTTCATCCGACATATTTTTGAGCCGCTTAACCATGCGATACAGCATCTCAGACATTTCCTCGTCCATAGCGCTCAACGGGGTGTTTTCCATATCACGGATGAGCGCATGACGGCTGGATGTGTCAAAGTAGCTCATGAAGTTGATCTCTTCTACGGTGAATAACGGCATATTTATAACTCCCTTTCCTTTCCCTTGGCCTTGACGGGGCTGCGTGTCTGCGCAGCCGCCTCTTTCCGAACGGTTTTCAGTTTATCCCGGACAGAAGAACGGGTGGCCTCTTTGCGTTGCTTGCGCGGCGCTTCATAGATGGCAAGCCCTGCATCCTCCACACAGCTTCGGACATAATCCAACGATTCACTGTATGGCACCGGATGATCTCGCCGTTCGATATTTGCCAGCGCCACACGGCCAGCCTGAAAATCCACCTTTTCCACCCGGCTCAGGATACCGTCAATGTGAAGTTCAGCTCCAACGGGAATAAAATCAGCGGCTTTCAAGTCCTTGAAGACTTCTCCATCCTTTATAAGCAGCACATCATGCCCCGCTTTCCAAAGCTTCTTAGAGGCGGCTACCCACAATTCCTGTTTGAAACCCGTTACAGGCAGCGGGGTTTGCCCACGGATTTTTTTGTCCAACAGTTTCGCACTGAGCAACGGAGCAGCTTTCTTGGCGTCATCTCCATACAGCTCGAAATAATCATGCTGGGCAAAGCAGATGAGCGTATCCGGGTGATCCTGTTTAATAGCCTCATATCTGCGATAATCTGCAACCGGCAGAGAGGGAGGCTTTTCCTCGCTTGCAGCTTCGGGCAAGTGTTCACGACGATACTTTTGCTGTTTCAGAAGGTCTGCAAGTGCTTCCTTATCCACGGGAATTACATGGAGAGAGGTAATCTTTCCATGCTCCTGCACCAGCAGCTCCGCTTGACGAAGACTTTTGTGAAACGGGACTTCCTGTTCAAATCCATCTGCAAAGGCCATACGGGTCATTGCCGGAGAGATGGAATCCTGTGCCACCTTGAACGCCAGATCACGGAAATTGACCTCATACACATCTCCCATAACCTTTTTGCCTTTTACGGATTTGGGGACGATGATACGGGCAGTGATGTCTTCGCTGGACTGTTCCGCGTAAAACCGCAGGGTGGTGTGTTCGCGGGTATCCCGCACAAAGGCTTGGCTTTCCCGGAGGCAGTGCGTACCACACTCCCGGCAAAACCAGATGAGCGTCCTGTCTTCGGGCAGTTCTGATTTTGCGGCCTGCATAATCAACCGCTGGTCAAGGTCAAAGTCTTCTTTGTAGTGCTTGACATGGGTATCGACGAGTTTGGAAAGCTCTTCATAAATGTCCACATCCATCTTTTTTCTCATATCCATCACTCCAATCCCATCTCATGCTTTTTGGATTTTGCCGGTGTGGACTGTTCCGGCTTTGACCTTGCAGCAGCTTTGAGCTGCTCGCGGATGGAGGGCTTTTCACGGCGGGTATCCTGAGCCTTTTCCTGACGGATATATTCCAGCTTCGGCAGCAGCTCCCGATAGCAGCCCTGTGTCTTGCGGGAGGAAAAGCGCCGGTGGATCGCGAACAGTGGTTCGCCGTTCTGAGTCACCTGATTGCCTTCAATTCTGACCTTGTACTGCATCATGGTGCGGAACGACTGATCCGATGACTTATAGGTTGCCAGCATCCCATCATTGGCATGGGCAATCCGTGCTTTCAGCGTATCCATGACCGCTTCCTTGATTTGCTTTTCCTCGGGCGTGAGCTTATGCTTGGCCGCAGCGGATTGTAAAGGTTTCTCTGATGCAACGGGAGACTGCACCTCTTCAACCTTGACCGTAAACGAGGTGATCTCGTCCCGTTCCCAAGCAACAACCTCCGGGTCTCTGGATTCCTCAGAAGTAAGTGCATTCTGTTCCCGTACATCCATCTGACGCTGAAACTCTGTGATAAACAGATTTGTCAGGCCGGGATTTGCCTGATCGACAACAAAGAAAGCCGCGTTTTCTGGACATACCTCCATACCGGATGCCCACGCTTTGTGTTTCTCTGAGATCCGGCCATCATGAGCTTTCTGCTGGATGGTGTTGGCAAGCACATACTGAACCCGTTCCGGGGAGAATTGCTCCAAAACACTTGTGACCGCAGCTTCGGCAGCAAGGCGGTTATCTGCATAGTGGCTGCTGATGGCATATTCAATGGTCTCTTTACAGGCCACATTTGCATCATAGGAAGCATGGTAAATATCCAGCTCATCCGCTTCAAGAGCGTAGCTTGCAGTCTGACGGTAGACGGGAATCCCCTCATCTCTTGGAGGATACTCTGCCTCACACTCAACTTCTGCTTCCTTTTCGGCAAGTAATACCTTGAGCTTTTCATCAATGCCTTCGATCATTTCAGCCGCCGATTTGCGGATGGTTTCCAGAGAGCCTTTCAGCTCCTTTGTCTCCTTATCGGAGGACCAACCGGCAATGTATCCGAAGGAATAATCAGAGGTTTCGATGCCATACCGTTGACAGACCGTGTAGGCAACGCTCTCTGCCTCAACCTCCTTGGTGTGGCGGTCTTTTTTCTGTGCTTGGATTTCGGAGAGGTCTTCTGTGACCTCAAGCCTCCACTCAAACCGGTTTTCATCCACATACCGCCAGTCATCTGCTTCCGCAGCAGCCAATGCGTCAACTTCACTTTCAAAACCTGTCCGGTAGTCATGCGTGGTGCCGCCTTCACTGACCATAACCAGCTTCCACTTCGGCTCAGGTTCCGGCTGATCGAGGGCATGGAGCTTCGCGTGTGCGATTTCATGGATGGCCGTCTTTACGGTCTGGATCTCGCTCATACCCTCCTGAATGGCAATACGCCGGTCTTCCAGATGGTAATATCCCTTTGCACCACCAGAAATGTCCTCAAACCCAATCGGGACGGGGGAAATCTGACGGAGGGCTTCAAAGAATGCCGTATAATTCTCTACGGTTCCTTTCAGCTCGTCCACAACGATGTCGGGAAGCTCCTTACCCTCAGTCTGGGAAACATCAAAAACGCTGACCACCTTGAAAGCAGGACGCATGACTTCGACCATCTCTGTGACAGGCTTACCGTCCGCATCCAGTACCGGTTTCTGCGTCTTGGGATCGATTTTTTCCATCTCCATTTGCGTCTTATAGGGGGCAGGAGCAAGAATCCGAATGCCTTTTTCACCCTTCATCACATGACGGTCAAAATTCCGCTGCCACGCGGTATACCCGGCAACCAAAGTGGCTTCCGGTTTCTGCATGGCGATGAGCAGAGTGTTGTTGAAGGAATAATTATAGAACTTGGACATTGTGCGAAGATATTCCTTGAATCGTTCCGATTCAAACAACTCTTTGATGCCCTGTTCCAGCTTGTCTGTGATCTCACGGACTTGCTGCGCATTTTTGTTTTCAGCCAATCAATGCACCTCCTTTTTGGATGAAGAAAGCCCCGCCTGATCTGGCCGCAAAAGGCGAGCCTTGAGTTCAGACGGGGTTTCTCTTCGTGTGATTCTGCGGTGGAAGACATTATCTTCGGTCTCCCATTCCAGCAGCCGGTCAAACAGATCGGGGTGATTTTCAAGCATATGCCTCAGCTCAGCATCGCTGGCATTGGGGCAAAACCAACAGCCATTTCTCCGGCAATGATCGTAGATGGGAGATAACAGGCCATGCTCCGCACATAGTTTTAGAGCATCATCTTCGGTATAGCCGTACTTATCAAGCAAGCTTACCTTATTGGTGCCTTCCAGCCGTGCAAGACGCTGCGGTTCATCTGACGCTATCCCTACATAGCTGATGGTATCCGGGGAAAGCGCCGCGTTATATTTACGAATGGGAGGGACTTTGCAGTCACGGTTTACCGCACACATTCCCGGCCAAACAAAGCCGCGCTTCTGGCCTTTATTGGGGCCGCGCACAATGATGTGATGAAATACATCGTCGTAGGTCTTGTCCGCTCGGAGTACCGTAAACTTGATGCCGAGCTGGTTTTCGCAGTAGGGCTTGAGGCGGTCATAGATGAAGTCCCGGTGTTCCGGGACTTCATCACTGAGCGCGTGATCAAACATGACTTCACTGAATACCGCTTCATCAAGTGGCTCGTTATGCTGAGCCGCCAGCAGCAGGGTTGCCACACTGTCTTTGCCTCCGCTGCAAGAGGCAACATACATCGGGCGGCTCATCGGTCAAACTCCATTTTGAAGCTGACATACTTGCCACGGGTATCATCCAGCCGTATCACAGCATCGTAAAGCTGCGGCTTTTTGGGGGTGTATAAGCCCGTTACTCTGCACCAGCCTTTATCAAGTAATTCCTTCGCTATTTTCTTGGTCAGCTTCTTTTTCTTGCTGGAAAAGAATTTATTATCTTCCCACAGGCAGAAGGAACACTCACGATTGGAGCAATAGAAATTCCCCTTGCCAACATAGACCGGAGAACCACAGCGAGGGCATTTCCCAACCGTTTCCCGTGCTGTGTCAAATCGGGAAGCCTCGGCGTCAGAAAGGAACGGGTATGCCTTTACCAGTTCCGATGTCATGGCAGCAATCCCGGACAGGAAAGCATCTGCATCCGCATTTCCACGCTCAATCTGCATCAAGGTGTTTTCCCACTCCGCAGTCATGGCAGGAGATGTGATCTGCTCCGGCAGGACACAGACAAGATTCAGACCGTCTTTGGTGGGAACGAGCGTTTTTCCTTTTCGCTCGGCAAATCCTCCTTTCACCAGTTTTTCGATGATCCCAGCGCGGGTAGCGGGAGTACCCAAGCCCTTTTTCTCCGTTTCATCGTCAAACGCCTCATTTCCGGCGGTCTCCATTGCCGAAAGAAGGGTGTCTTCGGTAAATTCTTTTGGAGGGCTTGTGAAATGCTCGGAAACACTGGATACGACATTTTGAAGGATGTCGCCCTCCGTTACTTCGGGAAGCACAGCCTCCGGTTCTTCTTTCTCCTTGTTTTTGAGCGTTGCCTTGAACCGCTGCTCAATGCCTTTCCATCCGTCCTGCACAACGGTTTTCCCTTTGGCTGTAAACAGAGAGCCTTCACAGGAAACAGTCAGGGTGGTCTCATCATAGATGTGTTTTTCTCCGGTGGCACAAATCAGGCGTGTAGCAACCAGACGAAGAATTTTCTGCTCAGACTCCGGCAGCTCTGCAATGTCCAGCGTCTCCACCTGAGCCGTGGGAAGGATGGCATGGTGATCCGTAACCTTTGCGTTATTGCTGATACGGTCAATGTCGGGAGTATACGCAACTCCATCAAACAGAGGCAGCTTCCGGCAAAGGATGCTGATAACCTGTCGGACTGTCCCTTCCATGTCATCGGTGATGAACTGGCTGTCAGTTCGCGGATAGGTCAGCAGCTTCTTTTCATAGAGGGATTGAACCAGATCAAGCGTTTGCTGGGCGGTAAACGAGAAATAGCGGTTTGCTTCCCGCTGCAAGGTGGTCAGATCATAGAGCTTAGGTGGGTTTACTGTCTTTCGCTCCTTCTTGAGAGAAGAAACGGAGGCTTGCTTTTTATCGCAAGCCCCCGCAATTCTCTTTGCTTCGTCTTCGGTTTTGATCTTTTCCAAGCTGGCTTTCAGGCCATCTTTCTGAATATGGACATTGAAATACTTCTCCTTACGGAAAGTGGTAATCTTTCCGTTGCGCTCGACCAGCATGGCAAGCGTAGGGGTCTGGACACGCCCGACCACCAGCTTTTTGTGATACAGAGTGGAAAAAAGCCTCGTCCCATTGATTCCGACAATCCAGTCTGCCTTTGAGCGGCTGAGTGCTGCTTCATAAAGCCGGTCAAATTCTGAGCTGTCCCGGAGATGCCGGAAGCCGTCCCGGATCGCGCTGTCTTCAAGGGAACTGATCCACAGTCGCTTAAATGGCTTTCTGCATCCTGCTTTCTGATAGACCAGACGGAATATCAACTCACCCTCACGCCCAGCGTCCGTTGCACACACCAGCTCGGTGACACGCTTGTCCTTCATGAGAGCAGACAACACTTTGAATTGCTGCATTTTGTCCTTCGGGACTTCATACAGCCATTCCTCCGGTATAATGGGCAGATCGTCGTATCTCCATTTGGCGTACCGCTGGTCATACACCGACGCATCGGCAAGGCCGACCAGATGGCCGACGCACCACGAAACGAGATAGGCTTCACCCTCCAAATAGCCGTCTTTTCGGCTGGTTGCACCGAGAACCTTTCCGATGGTCTGAGCAACACTGGGTTTTTCTGCGACCACTAAAATCAATCCTTGTCAGCCTCCGTTTCCTCATCTTCTTCAAATTCGGGCTGCTCATCCTCATTGATGTACGGCTCTTCCTCATAGCCCTCATCATCGTAGAAGTCCAGGTCTTCGTCCTTTTGCTTTTTGCCCCTGACGAACTTGAAATAATAGTACGCAGCACCACCGGCTCCGACAATCAGCACCACTACCAGAATCATGCCGAGATTGCTGCCGCCGGTTTCCGGCTCTTCAACTTCTTCGGTAGGTGGAGCAGCAGGCTCTTCCGTTTCGGGTGCAGTACCGGTACATTCGCTCATGTTGTTCTTGCATACGGGGCAACTCGTATCAATCGCCCCCGCAACACATTTTTCCGAACAGGTACAGGTTTTCAAAGCGGATACGGCCTCTTCATCCATCAGTGCAAGCAGATCCGCCTCATCCACCATGTTGAGGAAATAGGTCTGATACTGTTCTTCTTCCTCGTTGATGGGGGCATCGTAGTCAATCACCACATAGAAGGTGCTGCCGTTTTTCGTCTGGATACTGATAAACTGCTTGTTGGTGGCCTTGTCATAAAGCAGATCGCGGGTGTAGGCATTGCCGGTATCGTCAATCGGCTCACCCGGAGTAATGGTTTCCGGTACTTCCTCCGGCTCAGGGTCAGGCTTGGGCGTTTCCTCCGGCTGGGTGGCCTCCGTAACGGGGAGATCCTGTTCTGTGTCCTCCGCATAGGCGAAGGCCGTCACAGAGAAGTTGCATACGACGGCCATACAGAGCGCCAGCATCGCCAACAGGCGAAAGGTTTTCTTACGCATTCTCATCCACCTCCATCATCGGTGCCTCAACGGGCTGCTTGGCGTCTCCCTTCTGCATAGCGGCAAGGAACGCCATGATTTCACCCTTATCCATCACCATTGCACGGACAGTGTTGATGATTTCAAGGTTTTCCATCTCGGTCTTCTTGTCGCGCAGTTCCTTGAGCTGCTGCTGCAGGTCCGAGATTTTCTTTTCGGTTTTGTCGATTTCGGTGCAAACCTTCTGGTATTTCGGATTCATACAGTGGTCTCCTTTCTCTTAATAGGGCGGTCTTCCATAGGCGTAAAAATGGTTCTGCCAGTAGGAAGAAGCAATGGATGTGTACTGGATCGGATCTCCGCAGTGCAACATGACCTGATCTCCCACATAAATTCCCACATGGGAAACGCCGGGGGTATCGTATGTGCCGACAAAGAATACCAGATCGCCGGGCTGCGGATCAGAGACAGGGGTACAGATGTTATAAAGCCCCTGCGCACCGAGCCGTCCCGTATTACACAATCCGCTGTTGGTCAGCACATAGGAAACAAAGCCGGAGCAGTCAAAGGATGTGCTGGGATTGCTGCCTCCCCAGACATATGGGTAGCCGATATACTTTTCTGCTTCGGACAAAAGCGTGGCAAAGGTGGCATCATCCAGATATTCTGCCGGGACATCATAATCAGCCGGAGGGTTTGTGATGTACTTGTCCACATACTCTGAGTCTCCGAACAAGTCCTCACGGTTGCCCAAAGTAGACATATACGCTGAATACAGAGACAACTCATCTTCGCTCATGATATAGACCGGCACATGGCTGAGGTTGAAGTTTTCCAGTGTGACACAGCAGATATAGTAGTCATATGGAACTTCCACAGGATAAGGGTTTCCCTCACTGTCATATCTCGTTTCTGTGCGGTATCGTGTCTCAACCACCACCTCTTCGGTGAGAATATATTGCTTTTCAAAAAGCATTTCGAGCATTCCCTGTACTCCATCAAGAGTAAATTGCCCTTCGTTGAGGGCTGAGAGGATAGACACCAGAACATAAGGGTCATGCTCAATCTCATCCAGATCGAAGTGATATTCGTCATAGTCATGGGTAGCTTCGTAGTTGTCCAGATAGTCTTGCAGTTCTGCTTCCATGTCACAATATTGTGCCTCAGCCCCCAGCATCGCGTCATCCTCGCTGAGATAGGAGGTTGCCATCACGGAGGAACCGGCCTGAGAAAACATTGCAGTACAGGAACTAAAACCGGCAGCAAACAGGACGATACACGCCACTCCTGCGCCGATCCAGAGAAAGACCTTTTTGTTCTTGGAGAAAAACTCCTTCACCTTGTCAGATGCCTTTTCACGAACCGTCTTCCCGGCCTTTGCCGATGCAGTGCTGGCCGTCTGTGAACCGGATTTCCATGCTGCGGCATAATCTTTCTTAATGCGCTGCTTCTGATAGTGCCGGTTCATATTGCCTTTCTTTGCTTCGGGGTTGGCCTGAAAAGCCTTCTCCACTTGAAGCTTCTGATCAGCAGCCGCCGCTTCATGCTCCAACTTGGACACCTTTTCATAGGGTTTATTGGTTTTGGCTTTCTGATGATGGCTGTAATGACGAACAGCGGACTCCGCGACAATTTCCGAACGATGGGCGGCTTCCACACCGGAGTTATCCTGCTCAACCTCATGGATTTTCCCATGCACTGCAAAAGCAAGACTGTCACCAACCTTGCCCACAGTCTTTTCAGCTTCAAAGGTAAGCTTGCTCTGTGACTTGGGCTTTTTCAGTTCGTCTTCAAAGTGAAGGCGAGTCTTGGCTTTGCCGGTTTGCTCATCAAACACCCGGTCTTTCTTTAGGACTTTATGCGTCGGCAGTTTTTCTCTGGCAGCGTCCAGGCGCTGATGCGCTTTTTCTGCCTTTTTCTCCAACCGACGCATTTTACCGCTTGATTCTTCCTCAAATACCGGGGCAGAAGCAGCGGTTTCAGCGGCTTTTTCCAGTGTCTCATCGGCATCAAGCCCCTGTATGGCCTGTGTCTTACGCAGTTTTTGAGTCACAACACTTTGCGCTGCAACCGATCCGAATGAAACTGACGGAGGCGGTGGGGCAGAAGATTGCGGAGCGGCAACCTTGGATGTCTCACTGTGATAGAGCTGTTGCTGTGAGGGCTTCTGAGAAGCGGATGTTTCTTCTGATGCAGATGCGTTTTCTTCGCTCTGAAACACCGCGTCCTCCGGCCTATGCGAGATGCGTTCCGTGCTGCCCTGTGTCAGATTTTCTTCCGCAGCGCCATCACGGGTCATTTTGAGAACTACCTTATCCCTTGCTTGCAGAGTTTCATGCTGTGGGCGAAGCTCTTCTTCTGCCATTACCAATCACCTCCGATCCGGTCATATGCCATTTCCGTAAATTCCGGGTTCAACTCGATTCCGATGTAATGGCGCTTCATTCTCTTTGCCACCATACCGGTTGTTCCGCTGCCCATAAAGGGATCAAGGACGATGCCGCCCTCGGGACATCCGGCGAGAAGACAGGTTTCAACCAGCTTCGGAGGGTATGCTGCGTAATGAGCGCCTTTGAAGGGAACCGTGTTGATTACCCACACATCCCGTTTATTGCGAAGCGGATTGATGTCACCGTCGGTGATTGCCCCATGACTGCGGGGCTGATTGATGGTCTGTCTCTGCTGCTGTCCGGGAATTGCGGTTCCATATTTATTGCTGCCCACACCGCGCTTGAGACGCTGTGCGGTGGCCTCTGCAATCGGCTCTGCAATGGCGAGATGGTCAAAGTGATACCTTCGGGACTTGGAGAAGAGGAAGATATGCTCATAGCACCTTGCGCAGCGGTCTTTTACGCTTTCCGGCATGGGGTTTTCTTTCATCCATATGATGTCGTTGCGAAGATACCAGCCGGAGTCCCGCAGGGCGAAGGCCAGCAACCACGGGATACCGATCATATCTTTGGGCTTGCAGCCCTCAACCTTGTTGTTGAGGGCTATGGCCTGTCCGTTTCGTCCATTGGGATTTTTCGGATCGATAAAGTCACCCTGATTGCCTTTTCCGGCATAGGTATCGGAGATGTTGAGCCAGAGTGTTCCGTCAGAACGAAGAACGCGCCTGACTTCCGCAAATACATCCGTCAGGCGCGATACATATTCTTTTGGCGTTGTCTCCCGGCCAATCTGTCCATCCATCCCATAATCCCGCAGCGCGTAATACGGTGGGGATGTCACACAGCAGTGGACGCTTTCGTCAGGCAGTGTTTTCAGCACTTGGAGGCAATCGCCGGTAAAAATGGTATCAAGCTGTATCATGCTCACTCCTTCCGTCCAGAAAATATGAGTGTATCAGTCAGAAAAATACTCGTCCGGCTCATCCTCGTCATCGAGGTCATCAGCCCATCGGTCAATGATTTCCTCAGCTTCCTTTGCAGCCTCATGGTAGAGCCGGAGACGGTTGTGTTCATAGGCGGCAAAGGAAGGGACAAACTTGGCAAAGGTTCGGATGGCTTCCATGTCACGGGTACGCATATCGGCTACCATGTCGATCAGCTCAGCCATCGTCAGGAGGTCATCCACCATGCTGTCATACTTCTCCGTGGAGATGGTGACAGCTTCATCATCCCCGTCCGTGTCAGAGAAAGGGAAATTCTCCGGCTTCCAGACATGGGGTGCGCCGCTGTTCCGCAGCAGCTCGACGATACGCTCCATCGCTTCATCAGCGGTATCCTCAAGCTCTTCCCGCACATGGAGATAAGCGCGGTGATGCTTTTTCAGCTCAGCTTCCTCTCGGATGAGGTTGACGAGATCGATGGTCATGCCCATGACCTCGTAATACTTCTTCATCCCATCGACCACCTCCCCGAAGGGGATGGTGCAGGGCTGATCCGCATTGGCGGCGGTGAAAGCATCCAAGAACTTCATCATGTCTTCCTTATTCGTAAACTTATACATAGTCAAATCCTCCTTATTGTCCCATTTCTTCGGGTTTGGTGGTAATTGCCCGGTAGAGCTGCGTATTCTTGGGGAAATCGTCCTTGAACGGTACGATAGTGGAACCGTAGAAGATCAACCCTTCACCGGCATTGGAGTTGGTGATGTAGTTCTGCTGGCTGGGAGAGATATTCAGAGCCTTCGAGAGAATCTGTCTGTCGCCCGATGCCTGATTGAGCAGATAGACAAAATCGCTGTTCTCGAAGATGTTCTCTACCTCACGGGAAGCCAACAGGTCTTTCACATTCTGCGTGATACCGGTAGGGATTCCGCCCCATTTTCTGAACCGCTTCCAGATTTCAACACTGTAAGCCGCAGTTTGTTCCTCTTTCAGCAGCAGATGGAACTCATCCATGTAGTATCGGGTGGCCTTATGCTGGGCGCGGTTGACTGTCACCCTGTTCCAGACCTGATCCTGCACGATGAGCATTCCGAGCTTCTTGAGCTGCTTGCCCAGCTCCTTGATGTCGTAGCAGACAAAACGATTGTTCACATCCACATTGGTACGGTGGTTGAAAACATTCAGACTGCCGTGGACATAGATCTCAAGGGCAGTGGCAATTCGCTGTGCCTCCGGCTCTGTCTGCTTACGCAGGATGTTGTAGAGGTCTTCCAGAATGGGCATCTTCTCCGGCACAGGATCGGAAAGATAATCCTGATAGACCATACGGACGCTGCGGTCAATAATGGTCTTTTCAACCGGCTGCAAGCCGTCCTTGCCGCCGACAATCAGCTCGCACATGGAGAGGATGAAGTCGGATTTCAGGGTCAGCGGGTTTTCCTCTTCGGAATAGTTGAGGTTGATGTCCAGCGGATTGATGTAGTCCGTGCTGACGGGAGAAATACGGATGACCTGACCGCCGAGCTTCTGGACAAGGGGGTAATACTCCGCTTCCGGGTCACAGACGATAATGTCATCCTTTGTGATGAGGAAGGCGTTGGTCATTTCCCGTTTGGCCGAGAAGGACTTACCGGAGCCGGGGGTTCCGAGAATCAGTCCGTTGGGGTTTTTGAGCTGCTTCCGGTCAACCATGATCATGTTGTTGGAAAGTGCGTTCAGGCCGTAATACAGAGCCTCACCGCCCTGAAACAACTCCTGTGTTGTAAAGGGGATAAAAACTGCCGTACTGGAAGTGGTCAGGCCGCGTTCAATCTCAATCCCGTTATAGCCGAGAGGGAGAGAGGACATCAGGCCGTCCTCCTGCTGGAAGTCCAGCCGCTTGAGCGCACAGTTATATTTCTGGGCAATGGAAGCAGTCTGGAAGATGGCGTTGTCAAGCCTCTGCCGGGAACCAGCCGTGTTCATCAGAATGATGGTAACGAGGAACATTCGCTCGTTGCGCATCTGAAGGTCCTGTAAAAGCCGTTTGGCCTCGCCGCCAAAGGTTGCCAGATCGGAAGGGATAATTTCCATATCGTAGCCGGAGCGGACGGCCTTTTTCTGTTCCTCGATCTTCATCTTATCGAGGTCGGTGATTTTCATTTTGATCCGCTTGATGGCCTGTGCCTGATCGATGGTACGGATATGAAAATTGACCGTGATGTTGCTGTCCATATCAAGGAAGTCAGAAAGCATCCGGTCATTCAGCTCAGGGGCAAGGATTTGCAGGAAGCTGACCGCCCCGATGGTCTTGCCCATCTTAAAATATTTTCCCTCACGGAAATCGAAAGAAGTAGGTGCAATAAAGTCCTTCGTACTCAGCCCGGTCCGGGCAACCATATCGAAGGAGAAGCGGAACGGCTCGTTGGTGTCCATATTAAAGACATCATGCAGCACTTTCAGGCGTTCATAGCCGGACATCGGCTCCGTCTTCACACCGAGGGTTTTGAAATTGTTGAGAATATCCGCTTCGATCCGTTCCAGCTTTGCTTTTGCAGCGCGAAGCGAATCAGCCTCAATGCCGAAGGTGATGTACTTGTGCTTGAGAAGGCCGTTGTTTCCTTTGGTGAGCTGATCCTGCAACATCTGGGAATACTCGCTGCGGATGTCATTGAAAGCGTCATCCTGTTCCGGGATACGGATGGACTTCTTGAACTCATTGATATTCGTCCTCTGGTTGATGAATGAAAGCTGCACAAAGATTGTGCTGTCAAAGTAGTTCAGGAAATCACACCAGTTTTCAAAAATAGCGGTCTTATCCTCGTTCTGGGCAAGCTGGTAGTTGATGTCATAAAAACGGATGGTTTTGGTGTAAAGGCGGCTGTTTACCTTGCAGATGCCATCCCTGCACATTTCCACATAGGGGATAGTCTGCTGTGCGGATTTGGGGATTTTCTTGGCGTGCTTGTCCTTTTTCATCTGCGTGACAATCCGCTTCTTTTCAGCAGCAGACAGCACATCGCCATATACTTTGCCATTCCTGACGGTTTTTTTGGAAACTGCCGTCTTAGGATTTTTGCTCAATCTGCAACACCTCCTGTTCTTCGATTTCCTGCTGGATTGCAGCGTACAGATTATGCGTTCTGTACGGACGCACCTTATCCCTCAGAAACATGGCCTTGATCATATGGCCGAGGACTTTTTCAGCCGGTTGGCCGTCCTTTTCATAGAGGGCAAAAAAGATACAGGGCAGCATCAGTACCACCATCAGCATTGCTGCCGTGCTGATACCAAGACTGGATTTGGTCAGAAAATATACCGGAACGCCAATCACAGCGGCCACAGCAAAACAGATGAGCTGCCGCTTGGTCAAGTTGAACATGACCTTCGTTTTGACGCGGTTAAGATCCTTCGGGACCGGTACAAATGCCATTGCTATCCTCCTTCGCAAAAGAAATATCGCATTCGACCTCATTGCCCCAAACATCCCAGCCTGCGGGAGACTGACGGGCAAAAAGTTCAATGCGCGGAAGATCGCCCATGAGCTGAACAATGCGCTCACGGGCTTCCTCCGGTTTTTTTGAATGTTCTTCGATATGGGACATAATTACCTGATGTACCGAATGCGATTGACGCTTCGGATGTCCTCTGGTGGCAAGGATACAAAGCTCTGCATTTGCCCGTGTCCAGTAGCCCATCCCCCAAAACAGGCTGTCACTCTTTCGGTTCTGTTTTATCCAAACAAATGCCACAGTCTTGTACTCAAACCCCCACGCAGAAAGCACTTCCATCGCTTCGTGCAAACAGGGAAAGGTGATCCACATGAAGAGCGCACAATCTCTTGCTGCAAGGTTACTGACAGGCAGCGCCTTGATGTCTGCAATGCTCATGGTTGGATAATGGCTTTCTGCTGACCGTCCTTGCCCTTTTTTGGAGTAAGTCCGGTACTGCCACGGAGGATCAGCGTAGATGATATTGTATTTGCCCACAGTCACCCTCCTTCCTCAGTGGGCATTGAACAGCGATTTCGCAAGCGTCCCGGACTTGAACAGCGAGAAGCACAGGATGACTGTGTATGCTGCGACGGAAAAGAGTGCCGAGTGGATGTTAGCTGCGATAATCATGTTGTTGATGAGAACTGCATAGATACCTACGCAGATCATGATCAGGAAGCCCTGAAATGCCAGTGCAAATAAGCCTTTGAGATAATTGGTTCCGATGCTGCCCCATTCGCGGTTGCTCATGGTAGCGATAGGAATTGGTGCAATGCTCACGGTGCAATAAATCTCAATCATACGGCCATACAGGATAACCGTAATCAAAATGGACATGATCTTGAGACACAGGCTGACAATCAGTGTTTCAATCGCCAGTCCAAGAAGTTCCCCAACACCCATTGCTTCCATACCGGTACGCATCTCATCAAGAGTGGCTGCAATGTCGATGTTGGTGCTTCCGCTGATCACACCGGCTGCACCGGCAACCACATTCTGTCCGATGTCGAAAATTGCCATCACTATGTCAAAGGTGTTGGTTACGAGGTAGATCGCCACAGCCGCCTTAAAGAACCACTTGAAAAACATCCATGTGTCCATATCGTGGAGATTGTTCTTCTCAGTAATCATGGAAATCAGCTCGTAACACAACACAAAGGTGATGATGATACCGGCAATCGGGATAATGACTGTCTCGGACAATCCCCGAATCATCGTATAGATGCTGTTGTTCCATGCTGAGGGGGTTTGTCCAACCTCCGCAGCAATCGTGCCGACCTTATCATTGACATCGGTGAACATATTGGTCAGATTGCCTTCGATCATGCCGATGAGCAGTTCTTTTATCGCTTCCTCGATTTTCTCTAAGATAAAGCCCAATACTTCACCACCTTTCGGTTAGGCTGGATTGCGGGTTTAGAACAGACTGGAAAGCATGGGAATGAGGGTAGTGCCGATCAGAACCACACCACCACCGGCCATCAACTGCTTGATACCCTGCGACTTCGCGCCGGGGTTATCGTTGCCGTACCCTTCCATCAGGTTGACCACGCCCCACACGGCCAGACCAGCGCCGAGCGCCACAACGAGAGTCTGCAAAACGGTAACTGCCTGAGTAATAAAAGCCATAAAGTGCCTCCTTGTTTTTGTTGGATGTATGGTTGGATATTGAAAATGGGCATAAAAAAAGAAGCCCCGTCATTGTTCTGCTTCGAGCGGTCAGCTCATTGCGCAGTGCAACGACGGGGCTTTATCCAGCTTCGATCTCGCCCATGTCATAAAGATCGAAGGTTTCCGTGGGCTTAATGACCAGCTTGCGGCTCCGGTATTTTTCAATATCGAAGGCATTGCGTTTGTCAAAGTCAGAGAGCAGTTTGTATTTTGGATGCTTTGTTATGTCGTATTTATCACTGAGAAAAGGTCTCACGCCTCTAAGCTGCAAAATACACTTCGCCCCGTCCATGACGGCAATCTCATCTTCCGACATGAGCTGCTTGCCGGTCTTCTGGTAGTTCAAGCCGTAGGAATTGCTGTTGGATCGTGTCTCTGATGTGTTATATAGGTCGATTGTCTCCTTTCCAAGAACTTCACTCAGTTCTTTCAGTGTGGATTTTTCCTTGCCTCCGAGAAACAGCGTACAATCGCAGTTGCCCACTATGGTATCTGCTGCATCCTTGTAAATGGTTTTGAGCTGAGACTGGGACTGCAAAATGATAGACGCGGAAATTTCACGGCTTCGGATGGTGGCGATAAGCTTGTCAAACTTCGGGATCTGGCCGATATTGGCAAACTCATCGAGCAAGCAGCGGACATGGACGGGCAACCTACCGTTGTAGACATCATCTGCCTTGTCACAGAGCAGATTGAACATCTGGGAGTACATAATCGCCACGACGAAATTGAAGGTATCATCCGTATCGGAAATGATGACGAACAGTGCCGTCTTATGGTCTCCGAGAGTATCCAGTTCCAATTCGTCGTAGCTCATCAGCTCCCTCAGCTCTGCAATGTCAAAGGGTGCAAGTCTTGCGCCACAGGAAATCAGGATCGATTTTGCTGTTTTGCCAGCCGCGAGCTTGTATTTTCGGTATTGTTTAACCGCAAAGTGATCCGGGTCTCTGGCTTCCAACTCATCGAACATGATGTCCACTGGGTTTTTGAAGTTTTCATCGTCCTCTCTGGCCTCAGAGGCATTGATCATTTCGAGCAGTGTGGTGAAATTTTTCTCGTGTTCAGGTGCCTCATACCAGATGTAGCCAATGAGCGCCGTGTAATAGAGCTTTTCTGCCTTCACCCAAAAATCCTCACCGGACTTATCGCCATCTCCCTTCGTGTTGACGATGATCGTATTGACCAGTTTGAGGATGTCCTTTTCGCTGCGGATGTAAGCAAAGGGGTTGTAGTGCATGGACTTGCGGAAATTGATCGTATTCAGCGATTTGATTGCGTACCCGTTTTTCTCAAGCATCTTGCCGCACTCAACTAATAGAGTTCCTTTCGGGTCAGTGACCACATAGGAAGAATGAAGCTGCATGAGGTTTGGCTTAACGAAGAAACGGGTTTTACCGCTGCCAGAACCGCCAATGACCAGTATGTTTTTATTTCTGGCATATTTGGGCTGCTTGGGACGGCTGTTCATGGTCAGAAATTCCGTCTGAGTAAGGATGACATTATTGGAGAACACCGGGTCCATGTACGGCTTAATGTCTTCGGGCTTGCCCCATCGGGCTGACCCATATTCCTCTCCTTGGCGAAATTTCTTTCGGTTCTTGCTTTTGATGTAGACGGCGAGTTTGAAACAGGCAGCACCGGCAACCCCCGCCAGAAGATCAATGGGATGGACGCTGGGAAGCGGGTTGGCGAATGCTGCACCGAAGTTTGAAAAGCCACCGCTCAGCTTATCGATCAGCTCTGTTCCGGGTGCCATACGGAACACCGCTGCCACCTTGTCCACGAAGTAGAAGGCAAAGAGATAGGGCAGATTGAGCAGAACCAGCTTTTTGATGCCCGGCTTCATCACAGCTCTGCACCTCGCTCTTTGGTCTTGACCTTGATCTTCTCACGATGCTTTGCCTTGGACTGCTCTCGCTTCTGTGCAAGCTGTTCTCGAAGAGAAGGCCGCTCCTGCTTCCTCACTGTCCGAGCAGAAAATTCCTTGAAGGCTTGCGTCATGACATCCACATCCCGCCCTTTGAAAAAGACAAGATACCGGGGTGGTTGTTCTGAGATGTCCTTTTTGAGTGCAAAGTCAATTCCGTATTTTCTGGCGGTACGCTCAAAAGACTTAATATTGCCGTCCGTGACTTCGATGTTATTGATCGCTGCGTTCTGCTCCATGAGATGCTTGATGGACTGCTTGCCCTTGTAGGTTTTGGGGCGGGAGGCATCTTTCTGTGCCTTTTCCAGCTCTTCAACGAATTTGCGGAGTGCTTTGACCAGCATCTCAGCGGTAATCTTGCTGCCCCGGATTGCAATGGCAACGACTTTTGTATTTACTTCATCCTGCATGGAACCCTCCTTTCTGGGGCTTAGAAGCTACTTCTGGTGAAACGCCTCAAAAGCCGTCCGGTATTTATAGCTGCTGAGCGATGCAAAAAGCAGCAAGGTCATCAATGATGAAAAGATCGCTGCGCCATCGCCCCGGCCATACTGCATAGATTTTGCTGGTTCCTGACAAGGCATTCATGTAAGCGTTACGCTTCTCAGTGTGATTGGTCAGTTGCTTTATTTCGCCATTTGCAGATACCTCCATGAAGCAGACGGTATTGCTGCCATAGGGGAAGCAACCGGCTTCTTTAGTACTTCTCATAAGCCATTCCTCCTGATAGTTGATGATGGGAAAGAACATGACCTACTAAGGTGGAATGCCTCGATAATAGATTGTAAGCATTTTTCTGAAACCTCCTTTTCAACCGTGTCTTACAGCGTCTCTCCGGGCTGATACCGGTAGTTGTCATCATAGCTTTTACTTTTGGTGGCTTTCGGCTGACCGTAGAGGTCACGATTGACCAGTGCGGAGTAGTAATTGTCCATCGTCAATGAAGCGTTGTAGAGCGCTGTGAGCAGATAAGCCCGAATATTCCGAATGTCTGAGGGGTTCTCATCCATTGCATGAAGGACATACTCGATATGGCTGCTGTCGAGCTTGAGAAAACGGGATTTTACCACAGCTTGCGGCATATCCTCACCGTTGATACGGATCGTGGGGCTTGTGGAGCAGATTGCATCCAGCATGATTTCTACCAATTCGTGTACGCGGTCAGCGTCAATGCGGTTGTTCCGTTCCAAAAGATCAAGCTCAAGATTTTCTCGAATTAACTCTTCATAGCTTGCTCTCTCAGCCATCCGATCCATCCCATCAAGATTGATGGATTGATAATTATTCGGGTTGTTATTTCTTTCGTTAGTAATTACTTGATTAGTATTTATTTGTGCGGGATTATCCGTGGACGGTTTTCCCGTGACCGGATTATCCGTGACCGGTTTTTCCGTCTGCGGTTTTCCCGTGACCGGCAAGCGCTTCTGCGGCTTTTCGTATATCTCGAAAATCATGCTGCTCATCCTGCCTTTTTCGTCCCGCGATTGATGCCGAACAAGATACCCAGCATCTTCAAGCTCCCTGATAGCAGCAAGAACCGCATCGGGTCCTTCCTTACAGATCATAGAAAGCCCTTTCGTTGAGAACTGCCAGCCGTCGTTAAAGGACAACATCTTGGAGAGCAGCCCCACAGCTTTGAGGGACAGGTTTTTATCCCTGAGATGGTAGTTTGCCATGACCGTGTAGCCACGGGTTTTGTTGACACGATAGACGGCCATGTGGTTATTCCTCCCTCGATGTCTCCGGCTGGCAGCGCAGCGTTGACAGTCTCACCGGGGAATAGGGGCATTCCTCGAATACACAGGTTTGATATTTCCAATAGGGACGATGGAAACAGCATGACCGGCATTCCGGGCAGATACCATCGCATCCGCTGTCATAGTGGTTGTGGCCGGGTACCTCCATCATGAGGGCTTCAAAGGCTTGCAGCTTTCCGGCTGTCATGTAGCTCATCTTGTTTTCTCTCCTTTCCTCGCCGTACCGCCGTCATCTGCAAGGAGCAGATTATTCCAGCTTTTGGGCAACAAAAAAAGAGGGTCTGCTTCATGCTCCGTATTGGAGAATGAAACAAACCCTCTTAGCTTTTTTAGATATTCAGATGATTTCTCGGATGGTATGGATGACACCGAACAGCAGTCCAGCGATCAGGGCGAGTCCTCCGATGAGACCGCCAATGATGATATTGAGTGCGAAGATTCCTACTGTGCCAGATATGCCATAACCGAAGGGGACAAGCCAGAGGCACATCCTTCGGAGGCCGAATGGGAACCCAATGCAAAGCCACATCAGGAAGTAATCACATACGCCGTCTGCCATGTAGATCGGCTTGAAGAATGCGGCAAGGCATAGAGCAATCAGAAGCGGAAGCAGCACCTCATTGAAAAAAGTCTTCACATCCTCACCCTCAATCCCTGCAAATCGTCGGTACGGATGCCGACCAGATACCAGTCCGCAGCCATCTCGATCCGGGTGGGCTTCCACTTACCGCCGACCATGACATCAAAGCATTCCCCGCAGTGCAGGCCACCGTAATAGCGGTCAAGGTCAAAGCGAATATCGTACCGATCCGTTGCGCGGTCATAAACCAAAGTTCCCTGTTTCATGATGAACTCCTTTCGTTGTGGGTCAGCGCAACGGGAAGGGGCTTACACAGTGTACCTCCATAGCCACCGCCAGCCGGTTTCGATCCGGTGCGCTGATTGTTATGCGATTGTTCCTCTTTCCGGTCAAAAAAGAAGGGACTAAGCCAGAATCCCTTGATTTTCAAGGTCTTTCTGATTTAGTCCCATTATCGCACAACAATCCTTGGTTACGATGATCCCAATCTCCCCGTTTTCCATGTCCGCGATCATCTGCTGAAATGCGGGTCTTTGGAAGTTACCGCCTGAAAAACCGTCGTCCACATAGAAGCACGGGCTTGGGAAATGATGGTCTTCTGCGAACCTTTGCAGGATACTTTTTTGAGATGTAATATGTAAAGGGTGGTTTCTGCCACCTAATACATATGCTGACGGTGCGCCCGCTTGATGAACAGGGCAACTGGCAGTACAAGACCGAGAAAGAATATCTCTGTGTCAGAAACGGCGAGGAACGAGGCTTTACCGCCGCCGAGTTCAAGGCAGCACAGGCAGACGGATGGGAAAAGCAATATCCGTACAAGGTCGGTCGAAAGAAAGTGTATATGCCTCCATCCGAGGCTGAGAAGCACGGCTATGAACGAGCCAACAAACACCCCAAAAGCACCAAGTTCGGCAGACAGAATCCCATTGCCGAGCGTTGGAACAGCGAAGAACAGCTTGTGGAGTGGCGCAAGGCGTGGGCAGACGTGACCAACTGTTATTTAGAGAGATACGGACACGACGAGCGCATCGACCACCGCAGCCATGCAGACAGAGGCTTGACCGAGCAGCCCACTATTCACGAGGGTGTGGTTGCCCGTGCGTTGGAGAAAAAGGGTGTTATCTCTGACCGCTGTGAAATCAACCGTCAGATCAAGGCAGACAATGCACTGCTCCGTGAGCTGAAAGCAACGGTCAAGAAGCTGATGCAAGCGGTAAAGAATACGGTTCCTGCCATAGCGGAAGCATTGGAAAAGCTACGCAGCAGTATACTGATTTTCAGCTATCAGCTTCGTTATATTGGTGTAGGTAAGAACCGCATGGGTAAGCGTGTTGATGCAGTCAAGCCGGAGCTTGAACGCTATGCGAGTTTGGTGCAACAAATCAAGGAGAAATCCAAGGAACGGAGGAATCTGCTTGCGGAGAAAAAGGAAACGCCGTTCTATCTGATACCCAAGCTGCATGACCTTACCCACCGCATTACCGAGCTGACTGAGGAAATCGAGGAGCTGAAAACCGAAAAAGACTTTCTGCTTCGTTCTTTGGACTGCGCCGACGATGCGGGTATTTCCGAGGTGAAGAAAGAAATCGCCACATTGGAGGGTGCGCTGCAGAAGCTGTCCGAGCAGGAAGAAAAATATTCTGCCGAGCTTGATGAAGCTTTGAAGCAGTATGCCGAGCTGAAAGAACAAGGCGCTGGTATGGATGCCGCTGAGCTTGATGGATGCACGGCTTGCCGTTCGTGAGGAAAAGGAACGCTCTGCCGTTGACCGTGTGAAAGCTGCCTACGGCGAGAAATACGATCCGATGCTGATGCACGACAGCAAGCGTGATGTGGCAAATCTGCTCCATGAAGAATCAGATACACGTTCTGTTCGGGAGTTCATTCGCCGGAAACAGCAACAGCAGTCACAGCAAAAGCAGAACAAGAAGAAAAATCGAGACAGTTGGGAGCGATAAAATTTCAGCGGGAGTGCATTTTGAACGATGCACTCCCGATTTTTCTGTTTTATTCGTGAATCCGGTAGAATTTTTCATATTTTTGTGCTATAATTATTATGGATTTTTGTATCTATGAGTAAGGCGATTGCTTTGATAACCAATTGATTACGAACGGAGGCGAAATACTGTGCAGCTCTTTTATGGAGTACCGGAAGATATTGAAAATTGGATGAGCCTTGTTACACAGGTGCGCTAGAATTTCCCAGGTCCGGAAACGCAAGAGAAGCTAAACGAGCATCGAGCCACCGTTCTCAAGTTCATGGACAAGAGACAGGCTATCTGTATAAAGGACGAAAACGAGATTGCCGGTGTTATGCTGTTCTCACGAGGACACAACATGATCTGCTATCTCGCTGTTTCGCCCGAATACCGTCGCCGTGGTGTTGCTTCCATTCTCATGGATGAAGTTCTTACCAATTTAGACAGAACAAAAGAAATCTCGGTATCTACTTTCCGTGCTGACGATGAAAAAGGAACCGCCCCAAGAGCATTGTATGAAAAATACCATTTGTCTCCCGATGATGATTACCCCGAATTTAAGTATTATGAGGGGCTTCCTTATCTGAATGATTTTTTTTTGGAAGTTCACTATGAGGGGACTTCGGAACAGGATGAGTCGATACAACGGGTACTTGCTGAACGTGGTAAAACCGTGTACGCAACCGCTGTGCGAGCTGGCGCAATTCTCGTGGATAATGGAAACCTTAAACTGCTCGGTGATGTCAAGGCGCTTGGCAGATAGAGCTACGGAGAAAAGATATGAATTTTGTAACGAAAGAACCAATAAACAAAGGCTGGTCGAGTGATAAAAAATACTGTGTTACCGACGAAAACGGCACACGGTATCTTTTGCGTGTTTCCGATATTGCACAGCACGACACAAAGCAGTCTGAGTTTAATATGATGAAACAGGTCGCTTCTTTTGGAGTGCCTATGTGCCAGCCCATTGAATTTGGCACTTGTGAGGATGGCGTTTATTCCATCCAAAGTTGGATTGACGGCGAAGATGCAGAACAGGTCATGTCGGGCTATTCTGATACCGAGCAATATGTATATGGTTTGGAAGCAGGACGTATTCTTCGCAAGATCCACTCCATTCCTGCTCCTGCAACGCAGGAGGATTGGGAAATCCGTTTTAACCGTAAAATGGATTATAAGATCAAAAAGTACGTTGAGTGCCCCATCAAGTATGAGAACGGACAGGCATTTATCGACTACATAAACGAGAACCGTCATTTGCTGAAAAACAGACCGCAGGTATATCAGCACGGCGATTACCACATCGGCAATATGATGATCGACAGAGGCGGTCAGCTCCGCGTTATCGACTTTAACCGTAACGATTACGGTGATCCGTGGGAAGAATTTAACCGCATTGTTTGGTGCGCTCAGAAAGCTCCTCTCTTTGCTTCCGGTATGGTAAACGGATACTTTGATGATAATGTACCTATGGAGTTTTGGAGATTGCTTGCTCTTTACATTTCAAGCAATACTCTCTCATCTGTATATTGGGCGATTCCGTTCGGACAGGACGAAGTGAACACCATGCTGAACCAAGCCAAGGAGGTTCTGTCTTGGTACGATAACATGCGTAATCCTGTGCCGACATGGTATTTCAAAGGGTATTATCTGCAGTACATCGACGGGATTCCTTTCAAGCTGAAAAGTACTTTTGATTTCAGCTTTATGAAAGAGTATGGAACGGTGTTCAAGGTTTACGATGACCAGGATTCCGGAAACATCTGCTTTGGTACTGAAAAAGATGAGAAAAAATTGATGTGAGAATACATAATTATTGAACAATTTGTAACTTTTGCAGAAAGCCCCCTTGACA
>ERZ857840.391-NODE-391-length-67790-cov-5.124367_pt1 | contig 67790 bp, 64 predicted proteins | sample MGYA00519760_ERZ857840 | MGnify/ENA primary metagenome ERZ857840 (study PRJEB31778, sample SAMEA3449371) | human gut metagenome | biome: human gut; feature: human-associated habitat; material: faeces | place: United Kingdom | collected 2010/2012 ... | reverse complement strand
GAGCGCCCGCAAGAATATTCTTGCTGTCTTCAACAGGCTTGGGCTCTTCCTTGGAGGGCTCGTCAACAACGGTTTCGTCCGGCTTTACAGAAGAAAGGAAAGCGTTAGAAACGAAATTATCGCTGTAATAGAAGATCGTTTCGCCGTCTTCATTGGTATTGAGATCGGCATTGTCAAGAGAAATACCGTCGAGATAATAAATATCGCCGACATTGATGTTTGCAATCAGCGCGAGAGCCGCGATGACATGCTCGGTATTGTAATTGGGGCAATCCTTATAAGGAATACCTTCGTTGTTGGATTCGTTGTAATACCATTCGCTGCCGGTTGCTTCCGCGAAAAGCTGCGGCCAGTTGTTGCCGCCGTTGGCGCCGAGAACAAAGCCGTTTTCGGGGATTGCGGTGTTTGTCTTGTCGGTTCCGTCGCCGGGAAGGACTTCTGTGCATTTATATCCGCCGGTAGCCTCGTCGTAATCGAAGACGCGGACATTCCACCATGCGAAGTTCTGACCTTCCTGACCGAGAACGTCGCCTCTTTCGTGAGTATAGATAGCCACACAGCCTTCATAATAATATTCGGGATTGATCTTATACACCGGGATCTTGACAGCTTCATCATCTGCAACGGCGAAAACGCAGAAGCATGCGAGAACCATCACGACGCTCAGTGCAAGCGCGACAATTTTCTTCATGCGATTAACTCCTTTTTTATGTATTATTTTATTCACAGTATATCACATTTTTACGAAATGTCAATAGGAAAAAGAACAAAATGTGAATTTTTTCATCTGTCGCCCGTAAGCTCCTGATGTATCTTATACACATCGGTGGAAATACGGTTCATGAACGACTGGGAGTACACACCCGTATAGTCCGTCAGTATGACGAGAACATACGGACGGTCGCCGTAATACACGATCGCCGCATCATTCAGCGACTTGATATCCTCGCCGTATTTGTGCGCCACCTCATATATGCATTCTCCGCTTTCGTCGGTCGGCAGCCCGCCTTTGACAAATTTGTTCGCGTTCGCCTTTTTGAGCAGCTCGACAAACCATTTGAAAACCTCGCTACCGTCGTCCGCACGGTGATATATCTCCGTGAAGATACGACCGACGCCCTGCGCATTGAGGACAGAGCCGTAGGTATTCGAAACAAATGGAGCCTTGAAATCGCGCATTGCGTTCTGATGGAATTCAATCAGGCTCATAAGCCCGTCCGTCGTGTTGTAAAGCATGCGGAACGCCGAGTTGTCGCTCTCAATGCAGATATGCTCAATGACCTCCCGCAATGTGAGCTTCGTGCCGTCGGGCATATTTTTGATGCTGCCCGTGCCGCCGAATTTGTGTATCTTCGCGTGGTACGTCATTTCCATATCCAGCGAAAGCTCACCCTTGTCCACTCTGTCGAGAATATAGAGCAGATACGGAGCCTTTATGAGACTTGCCGCGCCGAAAAGACGCTCCGCGTTGTAGGATATCGAAAAGCCCGTTTTGATATCGTAATAATACATCGCGCAGCCGAAGCTCTGATTGTTGAGCCGTTTGTTCAGCGTCTCAAGGAGTGAGCTGTCAATGCTTTCGGGCAATGTGATGCCGCCCGGGACCGTCGCCGGAGTCGGGAACGCGACTGTCAGCTTTGCCTCTCCGCTCACCTCGTAATCCGACACATCATACGACACACCGTCAAGTATATCCATGTCCTCCGTTGCCGGAGAGCATGCCGATGCCGTCGCAAGAATCGCGGCACAGAGAAAAGCCGCCGTAAGTGTTCTGAAATGTTTCATATATGTAACCGTTATTTCCGGATAAGCATATCTATCAGCTTATCGCCGTCCGCGACGAAAACGCCGTTGTCGCCGCTGTGGTCGAAGTATGACGGAACGCCGCTCTGCGGATGATCCTCACTGTCGTATATGACAAACGGGATCGGTTCCCTGACATGCGTACGGAGCGCGATGGGCGTCGGATGGTCGGGGAGCAGCAGCAGGCGGAAATGCTCGCCGCGGCGCTCAAGCTCCTTCATCACGGGACGGAGTATGTATTCGTCGATATTTTCTATAGCCTTTATTTTGTCTGCGGTATTGCCCTGGTGACCGCATTCGTCGGGTGCTTCGACATGGATATACACAAGATCGTGCGTTTTCAGCTCTTCGAGTGCCGTATCGGCTTTCCCCCTGTAATTCGTGTCAAGTGTACCTGTCGCGCCCTCAACATACGGCACGTGCATACCCGCGCATATGCCGATACCCTTTATCAGGTCAACCGCGCAGACGACTGAGCCGGAAAGCCCCGTGCGCTCGGTGAACGACGGAAGCGACGGTTTTTTGCCGGGCGACCAGAACCAGAGAGAATTTGCCTTTCGGAGTCCCTTTGCCGCGCGCATGAGATTGAGCGGATGCTCGTTGAGTACGTCAAAGGAGCGCTCCATCAGTTCACGGTAAACTTCGCCCTTTCCGAACGGAAGGAAATCTCCGATCCTTTTGCCGATGATATCGTGCGGGCGGGCAAAATCCCTGAAATCAGGCGCATCATCGTAAACAAAGCAGTGGCGGTAGCTCACTCCGGTATAAAGCTTCGTACCGTTTCCGCAGAGCATTCTGTCGCAGTATTCGATAAGCGTGCGCGCATCCTCTGTGGATATCTCGCCCGCCGAGTGGTCGATCATCGTTTTGTCGTCATAGGCTTCGCCGTTGTCGGATAATGTGACGATATTCGCCCTTACGGCAGTCTGATTCGGCTTCAGGTCGATACCGATGGACATCGCTTCAAGAGGCGACCGCCCCTTTGAATAAAGCTTTGGGTCATAGCCCATTATCGCAAGGTTCGCGGTGTCGCTTTCCGGCACCATACCGTCCGGCACGGTCGCGCACATACCGTTGACGCCGTGTGCCGCAATGTAATCCATACCCGGCTTGTCCGCCGCCATGAGCGGAGTCTTGCCGTTCAGCTCCGCAAGCGGATGGTCAGCCATGCCGTCGCCGACGAGGATAACATATTTCATGTTCTCATTCCTCCTCGAACATATCGACACGTCTCTGATGCCTGCCGCCCTCAAACGGAGTGGCGAGGAAGATATCAACATATCTGCAAGCATCCTCGGGGCTGACGAGCTTCGCACCGAAGCATATAATATTCGCATTGTTGTGACGACGTGACATTTCCGCGCCGGAGGGCTCATGCACGAGCGCCGCACGGGCGTTTCTGACCTTGTTTGCGACAATGCTCATGCCTATGCCGCTGGTGCAACAGAGTACGCCGAAATCGCATTTGCCGTCGGAGACATCATGCGCCACCGCTTTTGCGAACACGGGATAATCGCAGCTCTCCTTCGAAAATGTTCCTTTGTCATCCACCTCAAAGCCCTTTGCCCTGAGATGGTCGGCGATCGCGTTTTTGAGTTCGAATGCGCCGTGGTCACAGCCGATTGCTATTTTCATTTGTCCTTATTGTTCCTTTCGCTGAGTGTGCGTTCCGCCTGGGACGCACGGAGATATATGGGTTGCAGTACGTTCTGCTTAAGTGCTTTGCCGTTTATGAACGCATCATAGCCGCAGAGAGCGACGGAGACCGCGTTCTGGTCGGTGCAGGTGACGGGCGGCAATATGATGTCGCCGTCGTCGGGGCAAAGCGATTTGAAAAGAGGCGCGCCGTCGCCGCAGAGCAAAACCTTTTTGCCGATTACCTTCAGCTCTGCATAAATATCCTCAAATGCGGCGCAGCGGTCGGGTGTGACCTTCACGCCGTTCACAAATACCGCGTTGTAAAACTGATGCCTGCGCGCATCCATGACGGGGCAGATCACTTCCGCCATACCCGCGATGTTGCGGTAAAGCGCATCCAGAGTCGAAACTCCGCATACGGGCTTGTCTCCCGAATACGCAAGTCCCTTCACCGTCGCGACGCCGATACGCACTCCGGTGAAAGAGCCGGGCCCCGCAGACACGGCAATTAGATCTATTGCCGAAAGGTCATAGCCTCCGGCGGTAAGAGCGCCGTCAACAAGCGGAAGCAGGTTTTCACTGTGCGTCATGCCGTTTTTCAGCGTGAACAGACAATAGCGTCCGACAGCTCCGTTTTCTATTTCACAGACCGCCGACGATGCAACGATAGCTGTTGAATCGATAGCGAGAATTTTCATTGAATAAATTCAACTCCTTCCGATAGCAGTGGACGGATATGGCAACACCGTCTACATTATCAGTATAACACCGTAAATACCCGAAATCAAGCATTTGCATATTAATTTTTCACTTTTTGCGCCTGAATCTGTTGCCGATACGCTTCACGATCGACTCTTTTCCGTCTTTACGCGGCTTGCGGCGCTTTTTTGCGGCGTTTTCGTCCATCATGACGAATTCGCCTGCCGCCGTATCATAGCGGTCAACGGCGTAATAAAACTCGTCGGCAGTCTCAAGCCCTCTCTTTTCGGCTTTTTCGTTGACAAGCACCGTTGCGAGATAATAAATGACCGAAAACAGCGGAACGCCGATCATCATACCGACAAATCCGAACATACCGCCGAACAGCAGCAACGAGAACGTGACCCAGAATTCGCTCATACCGGTCGTGTTTCCGAGTATCTTCGCGCCGATTATGTTGCCGTCGATCTGCTGAAGAATGATTATGAATATACCGAACAGCACACCCTTCGGCGGGTCGACCACAAGCACGATGAAAGTCGTCGGAATGCCGCCGATAAACGGTCCGAAGAACGGTATTATGTTCGTCACACCGACGATCGTACTGATAAGCAGTGAATACGGCATATTGGTGCATACGCAGAAAATGAAACAGAGAATACCCACAATGAGCGAGTCGATCAGCTTGCCGCTGATGAAGCCGCCGAAGATCTCGTGACCGTGACGCGCGGTATCGACGACACGGTTTGCGTGCTTCGGATTACAAAGCACATATGTCAGCTTTTTCGCCGCGGCGACAAAGTTCTTTTTCTCGGCAAGCGCGTATACCGCAACAATGATGCCCACAAGGAAATTATAAAGAAACACAAGCACCGCAGCCACGCTGCTCGTTATGTATTCAAGAGCCGACTGCGCAGTAGGCAGTAGATTTGTCGTGATCCAGTCCTGCAAAGCCGACGACGTCTTTTCGACGATCGATTGCAGGCTGTCGCCGAAACGGCTTTCGGCGGACGTGAATTTGTCGATACGGTCGACCAGCGAATTTATGAGCGGTACGATCTGCTTTGCGAGATCGATGATGGATTCCAGCATGGACGGTATGATCATCAGGCAAAGCACGACGATCACCGCGATCGCAAGCGCTATCACAATCGCAATGGAAAGGTTTTTTGCCAACCTGTCCGCCTTCGCGCGCGTCTTTTCGCTTTTCGCCTTCATGAATCTTGCCCCGAGCAGACGCTCGAAGTAAACGACCGCGGGGTTAAGCACATACGCGATCGAAACACCGTAAATGACGGGCGATATGTATCCGAGATACTTGTTCGCCACCGCGACAACACTGTCAAGCCGCCACAGCGCAAAGAAGACGACAATGGCGATGATAAGCGTTGTGATTATTCCCTTGTATCGTTTCAGACTGTATTTCCCTTCGTCTGGTATCATGTTCATATTGCGCCGCTTCTCCAAACCGGAATTATTTTTCGATTGCCGCTTTTTTCGTGTTTGTTTCTTTAATTATTTCATACACCGCATCGGAAAATTTCCGACTGCGGTCATATGCATAAAGTCCGTTCTGCTCCTGCTCGATGTCGGTAAGCTGAGTATAGCAGAAGCCGCATATGCGCGGATGCTTCAGCAGCACTGAGGTGAGTCCGCTGTACCTTTCCGCAAATTCCTCTTCGGTTTTCGGTGCCGTTCCGTATCCCCAGCCGTTGTCGACCGGATTCCAGAGCGTCCCGCCGTATTCGGACACCCAATAAGGCTGTCCCTCGTATTTCTCCTGCCCGATTTCATATGTATACGGCGGGTTGTGGACCGCCGCTTTGTCGTCCGTCATGACGGCAAACTTTTTTCTGAAGCTTTCGACGTCCTGTTCGTACTCATGTATGTCGAACATATCCGTCCGGTAATGCACGCCGCCCGAAGCGTCGATAACGGGACGGTACGGGTCGATCTGCTTTGTCACCTGATAATATATTTCCTCGCAAACCGACGTGACGCCGCGCCGCCAGTACGTTTCGTTTTCGGGGCACCAGCCGATTATCGCGGGATGCGAATAGTCGCGTTCCAGCACCTCAAGCCATTCCGGAAGAAAATCCCCCACACCGCGTGCATCCTGAAGCCTGTCGGCGCTCGCATATTCTCCCCATACGATGTATCCGAGCCTGTCAGCCCAATAAAGTGACCGCTCCTCAAACACACGCTGATGCAGTCTCGCGCCATTGAACCCCAGCTCCATCGAAAGTTCAATGTCGCGTTTCAGGAATTCATCCGACGGCGCCGTATATATCCCTTCAGGGTTAAAGCCCTGGTCAAGAATAAGCCGCATGAAAACGGGCTTGCCGTTGATGTAAAGTCCGTCCGGATGAAGCTCCACGCTCCGCATACCGAAGTAGCTCGCGGCGCTGTCGTCGCCGAGCGTCAGCTCAAGATCATAAAGCTCCGGCTTTCCGACGTTCCAGAGATGAAGCTCGTCAAGCGTCATTTCGACCGACGCATTGCCGTAAACCGTTTCCGCGCAGGCGTTTCCGACCTCTTTTCCGCCATATGCCGCCCTTGCGCGAAGCGTTCCGCCGCCGTGTATACGCGTATCGATACGCACCCTTCCGTCGGCGGGAAACGGCGTGATCTTCACTGATTCAATATAATTTTCGGGCACGAATTCAAGCCATACCGTCTGCCATATACCCGTGGTACGCGTATACGAACAGCCCTGCGAATGATATGAAACCGACTGCTTTCCGTAAGGCTGGGTCATGCTCCTGAGGTCATCGGCTGCGTAAACGACAATAACATTGTCGCCGACCGCCGCCGCATCGGTGATATCGAACGTAAACGAAGAATATCCTCCTCGGTGACTGCCGACCTCCCTGCCGTTTATCCATACGACACAGCGGTAATCCACCGCGCCGAAATGAAGCAGAACGCGCCCGCGGAGCTGTTTTTCCGAGATTTCAAAATGACGTCTGTACCATACAGCCGCAATGAAATCCGTATATCCGATACCCGAAAGACGGCTTTCGGGGCAAAACGGCACCGTAATCTCCCTGACGTCGCCGCTGTCGAAAACGTCCCCGTTCATGAGTCCGCGCGCACAGCCGGAGTTGCCGAAATCGAAAAGAAAATCCCATTTGCCGTTCAGATTCATCCATGTATCGCGTACAAGCTGAGGTCTGGGGAATTCCGGTCTCGGAATATTCATATTTTTTATATTCATATTTCTTCTCCCGTAATTTATAGTTTACCGGGCGTTCCCGCATAATCGCGGCAACGGCGTTATTGTTTTCTGATAACGATCTCGCAGTTGTTGTCCATGACGGAATTGCCGGAAATGATCTCCCCGACCGAATCCGCGACGATACGTCCGCTGTGCGGATTCTTGACCGAAAGAACGCTTCCCCTGATATCGGCATTCACATCGGAATACTCAAATGAAAGATCGGCGTTTTCCATAGTGCAGTCCTCCAGCACAAGACCCTTGCAGTAGCAGAGCGGCTGAGTGCCCGATATCCTGCATCTCACAAGTCTGAGGTTTTCGGAATACCAGCCGAGATATTCGCCGTTTATCGTACTGTCGTAAACCGTGACGTTCTTCGAATGCCAGAAAGCGTCCTTCGTGTTCAGCACGCTGTCGCGTATCACCGAATCGGTGACATACTGGAACGAATATTTTCCCTTGAGCGTGAATTTCTCAAGCGTAATGTTACTGCTTTCGAAAAACGGATATTCCGATTCGAGCGTGGTATCGCAGACATTGACATTGCCGCATCTCCAACCGAATTCGGGAGACACGATGTCGCAGTTTTTCAGTGTGATATCATGGCTCTCGCGAAGCGCCTTCACACCGCGCATCGTGCAGTCGTTTATAGTGATGTTTCTGTCATACCACAATGCGGCGCGGCAGCCCTCTGTCATGCTGCATTCGCTGATGCTTCCGTTCGTCGTATGCCAGAACGGATATCTGAGCCTGAAGGTACAGCGTCTGACCGTAACGTCCCTTGCCTCCTTGAAGGCTGATTCGCCGTCGGCGGGGCCGTCAAAGGTACAGTCCGTGACCGTTGCATCGTTTATCGCGTAAAGTGCGCGTTCTTCATCAAAATTTTTCCCGTTTATCGTCTGCATAATAAATATATTTATCTCTCTTTCGTAAATGGATTGCCGTACATAGCCGACGAAGCGCAGAGCAGAACATCCGCATCCGTCCGGCGGCTCACCGCCTCGCCCTTGCGGTCGGAATATCTTCTTCCGGAACGGAAGCCGTCGATTGCCGTAAGAAGCGCCGTCGAGACCTCGCCGTCAGTCGGAATGCCCGACGAAAGGAGCGCGGTCAGCGTCACAGCCGTTGCCGAGCAGGAGCTTTTTCCCTGCACATCGTTTATCGTATTGTCATCGCCGATGTTCACGGCAAGATACATCAGCGCGTTGTCGTAATTAAGGTCGGTCACACTGCTCCTCAGCATGACGAATACCATGAACCCGTAAGCCGTAGTGACCGTATCGGCACTCATCTCTTCGTCACCCGACGAAACATATTCATACATACCGCCCGAAACTCCGTTCTGTCTGCTTTCGAGCGATTTTGTGACTGCTCCGCCGTCAAATTCCTCACCGTAAAGCCGAAGAGCCGTAACGCACACAAATATTTCATAAACGGACAGCCCGTCCGGTTTCGCAATGCGCTCCTTCACCGCTTCTAGCGACGGCGCCGCATCGTATCCCGAAACATCAATACCGCCCTCACGCGCATAGTAAAGTGAAATCAGATATTCTCCGTGACGTTCCGTTCTGCCGTCCGGCGCTTCCGGGGCGTATACTCTCTCCGAAAGCGGCGCTCCGGCGTTGTACAGCGCGGCGATAACGCGGTAATCCGAAATATCCGACGTCGCGTAGGAAGCCGCAAGCCCCTCGTAGATCTTGGTCGAAATATGTTTTTCCTTTTCCTTGTCCGAACACGCCGCAAAAAGCAGGACGGTGACAAGAATGAAACATATTGCTTTTTTCATACGCATGACGGCTCAGCGCTGAACGCGGCCGTTGCCGCCGTTTTTCACAAGGCTCTCCACCTCAGCGACAGACGCGACGTTGAAGTCGCCCTCAACGCTGTGCTTGAGACAGGATGCCGCGACTGCGAAATCGATCGCGTCCTGCGGTGCCTTGCCGTTTTTGAGCGAGTATATGAGTCCGGCGCCGAACGAATCGCCGCCGCCGACTCTGTCCACGATGTTCATGGTATATTTGGTCGAAAAATACGCTTTGCTTCCGTCATAGAGCATACCTGCCCAATGATTGACCGAAGCCGAAACCGATTCACGGAGCGTGACGGCGACATATCTGCATCCGAAGCGCTTCACCGCCTTGTCCGCAACGGCGGCATATCCCTCAGCCGAGAGCTTTCCGCCCGAAATGTCGCTTCCGTCCGCCCTTATTCCGAACACATCCGAGAAATCCTCCTCGTTTGCAATCAGCACATCGACATATCCGCAAAGCTCGTCCATGCACTTTCCCGCCTTTTCGCGGCTCCAGAGCTTCTTGCGGTAATTGAGGTCACAGCTCACGGTGATGCCCTTTTCCTTCGCTTTTTTCACCGCTTCAAGGCAAAGCTCAAAAACGCTGTCGCCCAGCGCGGGAGTGATTCCCGTGAAGTGGAACCAGTCGGCATTTTCGAAAACACCGTCCCAGTCGATATCGCCCGGTTTTGCAAGCGAAATCGCCGAATACTTGCGGTCATACACAACGACCGACGGACGCTGCGACGCGCCCTTTTCGCAGAAATAGATACCCATTCTGCCGTCGCCCGTAACTATGCGGGAAATATCGACACCCCAGCGTCTCAGCTCGTTTTTGCAGGCGTCCGCAACCGGATTTGCGGGAAGCACGGTGACAAAGCGCGCATCGTCGCCGAACTGTGCGAGCGATACCGCAACATTTGCCTCGCCGCCGCCGTAGGTAGCCTCATAAGAACCCGTCTGAAGTATGCGTTTATAGGAGGGAGGCTGAAGCCTCAGCATGATCTCACCGAATGTAACTGTTTTCATAAAATGCAAAGCCTTTCGCAAAGTTTATTGCAGACATCACCGCGTATTGCGCAGCCGGATCTTTCATCAGACAATGCAAAAGCCGGCAGGCTGCACTATCTGCCGCCGTGAATTTTTGCAAAGCATGATTCGGAATACGCAGACAAGTGTGCCGCTTCCGAATTGCACGGCGATGCCCTTACTGCATATTATATAATATCGCAAACATATGAAAAAGTCAAGACCGGAGGTATTCTATGAGCAACAAAATTGAGCTTTTTGCGGGTCTCAACGGCATCGACGGCTACGTTCCGCTCCTCGAATACACGCTGTCACCCATGAAGCGCGTATTTATCCTGAAAGGGTCGCCCGGAAGCGGCAAATCGACGGTGATGAAGCGCATCGCCGCGCGGGCGGAAGCGGAGGGGCATCCGCTCACCGTGATACGCTGCTCGTCCGATCCCGATTCCCTTGACGGCGTTATGCTGACCGACCTCGGCGTTGCCGTCGCGGACGGCACCTCGCCTCATTCGCTCGACCCGAAAAAATACGGCATACGTGAAGTAACGGTCAGTCTTGAGGACACATTCGACTATGACCGCCTCGGCTTTTTCAGCGGCAGGCTGGGCAGACTTTTCGAAAAAAAGGCAATGTACGTACGTGCCGCGTCATCCTGCATCGCCGCCTTCGGAAAGCTGGAGGATGTCCGGCGCGAATACACCGACAGCGCATTCCTTGCCGGAAAGCTGTACACCTTCTGCCACGGCTTTGTGAAGCGCAACTGCCGGAAAGGTGACGGCAGAGTCGTGATAACCCCGACAGACACCTTCTGCCGCAAGGGCTTTGTGACCACCGGAACGTTCTGCGACGTTGATGAGTTCTACGTCCTGCGCGACAGATACGGCAGTGCGGAAACCGTGCTTCAGCAGCTTTATGCCCACGCGAGAAACGAAGGCGTCGATATGTGCGTGATCCCGTGTCCCGTCGATAACCGCGAAATATCCGGCATATTCTTCCCCGATACCGGCGTGCTGATAAAGAGCGACCGCTTTGTATCGCCCGAAAACGCAAAAACCGTCCGTGCCGCCCGCTTCCTCGACCCCGAGGTGACCGCGCTCCACCGTCAATCGCTCACCGTCATCGAAAAGCTGTCCGAAAAGCTGACCGACGAGGCGTCGCAGACAATGGAACGCGCCTTTGCCGTACACGGAGAAATCGAAAAGATATATTCCCAGTGCATCGATTTCGGCGTCACGGACAGCATAACAAAAGCACTCGCAATACGCATTTTCGGGTCATAAAACAAAGCGTCCTCAAATAAAATGGCAGTATGAAAGAACAAAGGTCGTGACACGCATGGAAAAAACATCAGCTCTCAAATCAACACTGACCGGACTTGCGGCATCATTGCTTCTGATACCGGTAACAACGGCGGTATGCGCGGCGGCGACTCTGAAAAGCGGCAGCGCAGCCGAAACGGCGGCACTCTGCGCATATGTCTGCGTTTTCCTGTCGTCGTTTGCAGGTGCATTCGTCGCCGTGAAAAGGAGCGCCGCTCCCGCCGCGGCATTGATCTCCTCCGGCGTTGTCGCCGTACTTCTGTTTCTCGCCGCCGTCACGGCGTCCGACAGCGTCAGCTTCGTTCCGGCGCTCTGCGCACTGGCGGGAGGCGGACTCGCCGCCCTCATTTCGGGCAGAAAAAAGCCGCGTGCCAAAGCGCACGGAAAACCCCGCCCCCGCCGCAGAAAATAAACCACACGACAGGAAGCGCCTGCGCCGTATATTCCGGTGCAGGCGCTGCCCGTTGTATTTAAGGCTTTGCTGTTTAAGTCTTTGCGCGGTGATACCTTAAGGCACCGTTTTGCTTATTCCGACATAAGCTGAAAATATATCCATCTCCGCACGGAAGAATTCTGCATTTACGTCAATGGATTTTTCCCTCCGGACATGATACAATTCAGTCATAGCAAAAGGAGTCGGAATATGAAACCGAATTACAAAGCCACCCTGAACGCCAGCTTCACAGGCTACATCGTCCAGGCGATAGTCAACAACTTCGTACCGCTGCTGTTCGTGACCTTCAACACGGCATACAACATCCCGTACACAAAGATAACCTTTCTGATAACCTTCAATTTTCTGCTTCAGCTCGGCATCGACCTTGCGTCCGCATTCCTTCTCGACAAGATCGGCTACCGAATAAGTGCCGTACTGGCGCACATTTTCGCCGCCGCCGGACTTATCTCCCTGACCGTGCTGCCGGAGCTGCTATCCGACCCGTTTACCGGCATAACAATCTCCGTCATACTGTATGCCATTGGCGGCGGACTGCTTGAGGTCGTCGTCAGCCCCATCGTGGAATCCTGCCCGAACGACCGCAAGGACAGGACGATGAGCATACTTCATTCGTTCTACTGCTGGGGAAGCGTCGGCGTCGTCGCCCTCTCAACTCTGTATTTCACGCTGTTCGGAACTGAAAACTGGAAATATCTCGCCGTCATCTGGGCGGCGATACCCGCGGTAAACGCCGTTGTATTCACAAAAGTGCCTCTCGCAAACCTCTCGGATGAGGAAAACGATCCCATACCGCTGCGCGGACTCCTGAAAAACAAAACCTTCTGGCTGTTTGCGGTGGTGATCCTCTGCGCCGGCGCAAGCGAAGCCTCCGTCGCGCAGTGGTCCTCGGCATTTGCCGAAACAGGACTCGGCGTCTCAAAGGCGGTGGGTGACCTTGCGGGTCCCGCCCTGTTTGCCGTCGCGATGGGCGTGGTGCGTACCGTATACGGAAAACACGGCAAAGGACACAGCCTCGAAAAGCTCATGCTGATAAGCAGCCTGCTCTGCATCGCCTCATACCTCGTCATGGCGCTCATACCTCATCCCTCCGTCGCGCTTGCGGGAATGGCACTCTGCGGCGCCTCCGTCGGAATACTCTGGCCCGGCACCTACAGCTCGGCTGCCTCCTCCGTCAAAGGCGGCGGCAACGCCATGTTCGCGCTTCTCGCCCTGGCGGGTGATATCGGCTGTACAGCGGGACCGACACTTGTCGGTCAGGTGTCGGGACTTTTCGGCGACAACCTCAAGGCGGGCATACTTGCCGCCATGATATTCCCCGTGATCCTTGCAGCCGCAATGCTGCTCCGCCTGAAAAAGAATCCGCGCTGACCCCCTCTCCGAAAAGCCAAGATGCCCGGCAAAAAGCAGCATACGTATCGCCGCCGCATCCCGCCATATAAAAAGCACAAAGCGGCTTCCCGCCGGAATGGCGGGAAGCCGCTTGCTTTTATTCATTGTCTTGCCGGATCAATATTTTTACGCGTTTTCCTGATTTTCAAGAACCTCGAACTTATATCCGACGCCCCAGACGGTCTTGAGCGACCATTTGTCACTCGCGCCCTCCAGCTTTTCGCGAAGACGCTTGATGTGAACGTCGACGGTGCGGCTGTCTCCGAGATAGTCGAAGCCCCAGACCTTGTCAAGAAGCTGATCGCGGGTGAAAACGCGGTTGTAATTTGCCGCGAGGAAATAGAGCAGAACAAGCTCCTTCGGAGGCAGATCGACGACCTTGCCGCCGATCTTCAGCTCATACTTCTGAAGCGAAATTTCAAGGTTATCGAACTTGATCATTTCGCCGTCGGAGGAGTCGTGCATTGCATATCTTCTGAGAACGGCTTTGATACGTGCGAATACCTCTTTCATGTCAAGCGGCTTGACGATGAAGTCGTCGGCGCCGAGCTCAAGCCCCAGCACCTTGTCGATCGTTTCGCCCTTTGCGGTAATCATTATGATCGGCTTCTGTGAACGCTCGCGTATCTCGCGGCAGACCTGCCAGCCGTCTTTTTTCGGCATCATGATGTCAAGCAGAACGATATCGGGCTCATACATTTTGAAAACCGTCATGCCCTCAACGCCGTCGTTTGCGGTCTTGACCTCATAGCCTTCCTTTTCAAGGTACATTTTAAGCAGGTCGCAGATATTTGTATCATCATCAACAACAAGTACTTTAGTCATCGTTATTCAATCCTCCGTGTTGCTTATTGAGTTAATCATTTGATTTTAATCGTCGTATTTATCCGACGACAGTATAATACCATAATAATTCTGCTTTGTCAATAGTATTCCGCAAAATATTTTTAGCGGTTATAAATTTCTATTAAATTTTTAGTGCCGCAAAAGATGTATTAAAGTTTCATATTGCAATCGCCGTGCCTTGTGATATAATATTGTATTATAATATAAAAGCTCAGAAGAAGGAAAAAATACATGAAACTCGGTATCGTCGGACTCCCCAACGTAGGCAAAAGCACGCTTTTCAACGCGCTCACAAAGGCAGGCGCGGAGGCGGCAAACTACGCTTTCTGCACCATCGACCCGAACGTCGGTGTCGTTGCCGTGCCCGACAAGCGCCTTGACGCGCTTGCGGAAATATACCATCCCGAAAAATACACCCCCGCGACGATTGAATTCGTCGATATAGCGGGACTCGTCAAAGGTGCATCGCAGGGCGAAGGACTCGGCAACAAGTTCCTTTCGCACATCCGCGAAGTCGACGCGATACTTCACGTCGTGCGCTGCTTTGAAAACCCGGATGTCATCCATGTCGAAAACAGCGTCGATCCCGTCCGCGATGTAGACACGATAAACACGGAGCTGATTCTCGCCGATGTCGAGGTGCTCGAACGCCGCATCGACCGTGTGAAAAAGCAGATGAAGGGCGACAGCAGCCTTGCCCGCGAGCTTGAAGTTCTTGAAAAGGTGAATTCCGCACTAAATGAAGGCAAATGCGCCCGCGAGGTGGAGCTTGAACCGGATGAGGCTGCATTCCTGAAGGACGCGACGCTCCTCACAGCCAAACCCGTCATATACGTCGCAAACGTCGCCGAGGACGACCTGAAGCGTCCCGCACGTGAAAACAAATACTACGCCGCGCTTGAAGACCGTGCAAAAGCCGAAGGCGCGGGCATAATCGCCGTTTCCGCGCAGATCGAAGCCGAGCTTGCCGAGCTTGCCGACGACGAACGCGAAATGTACCTTGCCGATATGTTCGAAGGCATGGGTCTTGAAGACACCGGTCTTTCAAAACTCATCCGCGAATCATACAGCCTGCTGGGACTCATTTCATTCCTCACCGCCGGACCCAAGGAGGTCAGGGCATGGACGATAAAGAAAGGCACAAAAGCGCCCGGCGCCGCAGGAAAGATCCACACCGATTTCGAACGCGGCTTCATCCGTGCCGAGGTGGTTTCGTTTGACGATCTCATTGCAAAGGGCAGCTTCAACGCCGCAAAGGAAGCCGGGCTCGTAAGAAGCGAAGGCAAGGAATACGTCATGAAAGACGGCGACGTCGTACTGTTCAGATTCAACGTCTGATAACGGGAGCATGAATTTATGAAAGACGGATTTGTAAAAGTTGCGGTCGGCACACCGAAGATACGTGTCGCCGACTGCGTATATAACGCCGAAGCCATTAGCTCAATGATACGTGAAGCGGAGCAAAACGGAGCGAAAATGCTTGCCCTGCCCGAGCTTTGCGTAACCGGCTACACCTGCGGCGACCTGTTCTGCAGCGATTCGCTGCTTGACGCAGCCGAAGCCGCGCTCGTCACCGCAGCCGGAAACACGGGTGACCTGCTTGCCCTTGTCGGCGCACCGGTACGCTTCGGCAACAGGCTCTATTCCTGCGCCGTTGCCATGAACCGGGGAAAAATCATCGCGGTGGTGCCGAAAATATTCATACCGAACTACTGCGAATTCTACGAAGCACGTCATTTCTCGTCCGGCGAAGGCATAGACGGCGAAGTCACGATAGGCGGCGAAACAGTGCCTTTCGGCGCAAAGACCGTGTTTGAATGCCGTGCTATGCCGTCGTTCGCCGTCGGAGTCGAGATCTGTGAGGATCTCTGGTCATATCTTCCGCCGTCAACAAACCTTGCGGCAGCCGGCGCAACAGTCATCGCAAACCTTTCGGCATCCGACGAGATTGCCTCAAAGGCGGATTTCCGCCGCCGTCTCGTGGAAATGCAGTCGTCCCGCCTCATGTGCTGCTATGCATACGCAGACGCCGGCGAGGGCGAATCGACGACCGACCTTGTTTTCGCAGGTCACGACCTGATCGCCGAAAACGGCAGCATACTTGCCGAAAGCAGATTTGAAAACAGAATCATATATACCGAAGCCGATGTTCTGTACTGCACCCGTGAGCGCCGCCGCATAACGACGTTTCCGCCGCGCCCCGAGGGATACAGACGCATCATGTTTGAAGTAACAAAGGTTGAGACCGTGCTGACGCGCACCTACCGCAAAACTCCGTTTGTTCCCGGCGACCCCGCAAGGCGCAGCAGAAGATGTGAAGAAATAATAACCATACAGGCACTCGGGCTCAAAAAACGTGTGGAGCACACAAACGCGAAAAGCCTTGTCATAGGGCTGTCGGGCGGGCTCGATTCGACTCTTGCCCTCCTCATTTCCGTCCGCGTCATGGATATGCTTGACCGTCCGCGCACCGACGTTCTCGGTGTGACAATGCCCTGCTTCGGCACAACGAAGCGCACCCGCAGCAATGCGGAGCTGATTGCCGAAAGGCTGGGCATCTCCTTCCGCACAGTGGATATAACCGCCGCCGTGACACAGCATTTCGCCGATATTTCGCACGATATGGAAAATCACAATGTCGTTTTCGAAAACGGTCAGGCGCGTGAGCGCACACAGGTCATAATGGATATCGCAAACGAAAACGGCGGACTCGTCGTCGGCACGGGCGATCTTTCGGAAAGCGCACTCGGCTGGTCTACCTATAACGGCGACCATATGTCGATGTACGGCGTGAACGCCTCCATCCCCAAGACACTCGTGCGTTATCTTGTCGGCTATTTCGCCGACGAGACCGACGACCCCGCACTCGCTGCCACCCTCCGCGACATACTCGCCACCCCCGTAAGTCCCGAGCTTCTTCCCGCAAAGGACGGCGAGATCTCGCAGAAAACGGAGGAGCTTGTCGGACCTTATGAGCTTCACGATTTCTTTATATATTATTTCGTCCGCCGCGGTTTTTCAGCCGAAAAGCTGCGCCGCATCGCCCTGCTCACCTTTGACGGCACATACGACGCAGAGACGGTCGACAAGTGGCTGAACGTGTTCATGCGCCGCTTCTTTGCACAGCAGTTCAAACGCTCATGTATGCCCGACGGCCCCAAGGTCGGTTCCGTTTCCCTCTCTCCGAGAGGCGACTGGAGAATGCCCTCCGACGCCGTAAATTCCGCTTTCCGCCCGGAATAAGCCATACTGTCCGCCTTGCCGCAAAGCCCGGCAGCCGCAAAACAGTAATAAACAGTAATATGCAAAAGTAATATGCATTTTTTGGAACAGGCATGATTCCGGTCATGCCTGTTTTGCTTTTATCGGTTCATCCGCGGGAATGCAGCAAGCAGGGTGCGGCGATACCGACTCGTGCATTTTTCAAAATTCCGGCGCTGTTAACTTTTTGGAAAATACCGTTGGACAGCATCCCCTTCAAAGAAATTGGCTACGCACCGTTGGTGTTGATTATAAATTTTCTGCAATTTTAAGTAAGGTCACTTTTTCCTAAGTTGCACTTTGAACACAAGGTTTGCAAATTGTCAATTTCGGTTTCTCCACCTTTTGACCAAGGGATTATGTGATCAATGTGCAATTCGACAGAAGGGTCTTTTGCAGGAGATGCACCGCAAGTACAACATTTGAAATTATCTCTCTGCAAAACCTTGAATCGCATTCGTAAGTTAATATCTCGGGGCGTTTTGTGGTATACATCGCAGGTATCGTTATTTTCCGAAAAATTAGTTATTGGTTTCTGTCTTGATACGTTCGAGGTTTCTTCTTGCCTTTCATCGGAATTGATGTAGTCTACGAAAGCTTGTAAAGCATTTCGCCAGCCACCGAATCTGCGGGCATAACTATTTAGAGAATATTTTGAAATACCTTTCTTAATATCCGTTGTAGTTGGCTGCCTTCCTAAAGCAACCCATATTCGCTCGATTTCTTCGAACATTTGCTCATCAGAAAAATTACGATTTAGATTTGCCTTCATTCCAGCAAGTTCAAGTATGTCATTCCAATTTCCATATCTCCTAATTAGAGTATTACTGCAATATCTACCGTGAGCATCGTATTCTCTTGCCGTTGGTGTTTCTGTTCCTGCAATCTCGGCTACTCTTCTTAGGTCTATCACAACATCCTCGTCTGAAAAATCATATTTAAAATTATGTCCATGCGTCTCAAGGGAACATTTTTCCAAAACTATTTTCCATGAACCAAATCTTCGAGTGAGTGTAGATGAATGATATTTCCCATGCAATGAATATTCATCGCCCGTCAAAGTATCTTTTCCCAATCTCTTCGCGGTTTCTTGTACATCAAGAATAAATTCTTGGTCAGATACATTTCTATGATAATCATTTAATTCAAATTTCATATTATCCTCCGTATTTGCCCTGTTCAACATTTTTTCTCGTTTGGCAATCAACACAGCAACCAATCCGCGATATCGACGATTCTTACGCCCTCATACTGATACTCATCGTGCCTAGTGCGAGCAATTACCATTTTAGGATAGGCATCCTTGATTTGAAGCAAGGGGGAAACCTCACGCTCAAAAGTCTTGTCGTCGCTGATATTATCCGAAACCTGTATATATATCTTCTCGTTGCGCTTGATTGCAACGAAGTCGATTTCTTTTTTGTAAAGCACACCGACCGTATCCCCTGCGAAGCAGCTCTATCGCAACTACATTTTCGAGGATTCTGCCGTAGTCCATATTTTTCGTACCGAGCTTGGCATAGCGGAAAGTATGATCGCTCAGATAATACTTATCGTTGCTTGACAGATACTTCTTGCCCTTAATGTCATATCTGCGGACTTTATAAAAAGCAAACGCATTGCACAAATACTGAATATATGAGCTGACAGTAACGTGATTGACCTTTTCCTTTAAGCCGCTAAATGTATTTGTGATATTTCGTACCGAGGTCAGATTGGAGATGTTGTCCATAAGGAAATCCACAAGGCTGTCCATCAACTGCATATTGCGGATTTTATATTTCTTGCGAATGTCACGGACGATTAAAGTATTGAAAACATCGGCAATGTAATCATATCTGGATTCTTGATCTTTATAGAGATAGGAGCCTGCCATGCCGCCCTCAATCATATACTTATCCACAGCGGCATACTTGTCGCTGTAGCCAAAGTATTGAACATATTCGCCGAACGAGAACGGAAATACCCTGATTTCAAATGTTCTTCCGGTAAACAGCGTAGCAAGGTCAGAACTCAAAAGGAAAGCGTTTGAGCCGGTAATATAAATATCGAACTTTTCGGATGTATGCAGACCATTGATTGCTTTTTCAAAGTCGGTACACATCTGGACTTCATCAATCAAAACAAAGTTCTCTTTGCCTGCCGCATACTGAGAATTGATATAATCATACAAAGGTCTGTACTCAAGCAAATGGTCAAACTCCGGCAAGTTGAAATTGATCTGAATGATATTGTGGTCGGGTATATTCTGTTCGATATAGTTCTTAAATGCTTCGAGCAGCTTTGATTTGCCACTGCGCCGAACACCCGTGATGACCTTTATATCGGGAGTTCCGATTACGTTGATAAGTTTATCTAAATAATGATTCCGAGTAATAAGTTTCATGTCATATCACCTCACGTGTACTATTATGCCACAACTACTTACCATTTTCAATAGATTTTCTAAAATGGTAAACAGAAATCCGCGAATATGATGGATTACTGTCTTACGGACACCCGCCTTACGGCTGGGCGGCTTTCTTTTTCCGTTCCGCCAGTACCGCAAAAAATCCGGTATTCTTCCGATATGCTCTTGCTTTTTGCAAAAAAACGCGTATAATATGTCGTCGGCGGATATGCTCCGCCGTAATAAGCATCAGGAGGCGTTTTCCAATGAAAAAACAGATATTATTCTTCCTTGCTTCAGCCCTTCTCTGTGTTTTCCTTCTCTCTTCGTGCGATACCGGAGACGAGATATACAGCAACATCACGGCTGACAGCAACGCATACGGTGCCGGCGTGCAGACGATACGGATAACTGCGTCCGACCTGAACGGCGACGAACCGACCGTCAGCTTCAGATCGGGAATTTCCGCGGCTGACATCGTCCTCGGCGACGCGCTTGAGGGCAAAACCGTCTCAAAGGTCACATATATAAGCAATTCGGAAATAGAAATCGAGCTTTCCGGCTCCGCAAAAGCAAAGGGCAGCGACACCGCGCTCGGCTCGATCACCGTAAAGCACAGCGGACTTGAAAGCGACGGCAGCTCCGTCTGCCACGTACACGTTCTTGCACCCGAAATCAGATGCGAAAGCGTCATGTCCGCCAAAGCCACAAAGGACGGCAAAACCACCTGCAAAATAACCGCAACCCTTCGTCTCATCGGAGGCGAATTCACCCCCGACGCAGCCGGAAGCATCCGTCTTGCCGACGGCGTCGAAGGAACGCTCACCGCAAAAATGGACGGCGACGACGCGATCTTGATCGAAATCACCGACGCCACCGAAGCATCACCCGTAATCATCGTCGGCGCGGACGCGACTCCTTTTGCAGAGGAAGTCACCTTTGCCGTATCCGCCTTTTCCGGCGCAAAATTCGAATAAGCTTTTCGCACAGCGCTTTGGTCGGTCGCCGTCGGGGCTGCTCAACCGCGGCAAGAACAGCGAAGCAGCGTAAGCAGTATCACGCCCGAAAAAAAGGCATCGAAGTCCCCGGAAATCACTTCGAAAAACCTTCGAAAAACCGACAAACACCGCGAAAACACATAAAAAAACCGCCGTTGCACACGCAAAAACGCGTTGCAACGGCAACATTTTTTATTTCGGTTTACTGTTTTTTGCCTCCGGACTTTTCGTCGCTCCTTCGTCGTTTTTGCTTTTTCCGGAGCTTCGGACGCGAAAAACGCGTCCGTTTTTCTTTTTTTGCGCCTCCTTTTACGCACAAATTTTTGCATATTTTTTATCAATATTTTATGCCGCGACCCGGTTTGCTTTATTCGTTATTCACTTTCGGGATTCTTCCCGCACGGTTCGGGAATCTTCTGGATCAGCCCGATAAGCTGCCCCGAAATGACAACGGTGAACAGCGAATACAGCAGCTTGAGCGGCGGGATATATGTCAGCGAAAGCACCAGCACAATCAGATCGCTTATGAGATACAGCCATTCGAGCTTCAGATGCGTGACGTGTGCAAGGCTCATGGCAAGGGCATCGTCGCCGCCGGGAGCGCCTCCGGCTCTTACCGCAAGCCCGACACCGACGCCCACAAAAAGCGCGCCGACGACCGAACAGGCAAACTGATTTTGCGTAAGATGAGGGAAAAGCGGTCCGATTTTTTCGAAAATCGCATAAAAAACGGAAAATCCGCCGCCCGCAACAGCCGAATAGCAGATAAACTCCTTTCCGAGAAGCTTCCAGCCCAGTGCATAGCAGGCGACGTTCATCACGACCGACGAAACCGACGGGGATATCCCGAACCAGTTATGCAAAAGCAATGTCAGCCCCAGCACTCCGCCCTCCGTCACACCCGAAAACGAGTGGATGTTGAAGAGTCCGAAGGCGAGGATGGCACTGCCGACCAGTGCGGTTATGATGTTTTTTGGTTTGAGTTTTGGTATAATACATCGCATAATATCGTTATTATACCATATGCACCGAGGGAAGTCAAGGCGCGACTCCCGTTCTTCCCGTCTTTGCCTCTCCGTTTTCATAGCAAAGCAGAACGTTTTTCTCCTTTTTCCCCGAAAGCAGAATCTCCGCCGCAGCGTCGCCGCAGTCCCGTCTTACCATTGCGCAGAGCGCTCTTGCCGTCGCATCCGGCTTGGCTGCCGATTCGCGGACATGCTCTTCATACGTCACGTCAACGGCAAATTCGCCGTCAAAGCCCGCAGAAAAGGCGGCGGCTTCCTTCAGCGCGATATCCGCCAGAATATCGGGAGAAAGGGGAGCAAACACGACTGTCTCGTCAACGCGGTCGGCAAGCCCGACGGGCAGCTTCTGCATTGACGGCGAGGTATTCCCGAAACCCGTCACGGGGGTATAGCCGCCGTTTGTCACGGTTATCACCACAAATGCCGAGCGGAAGGATACCTCAAGGCCCGCCGCATCGGTCAGCTTTCCGCTGTCCAGAATTTCGTATATAAGCGACAGTATATCGGGGTGTGCCTTTTCGGCGCCGTCGAAAAGAACGAGAGAAAACGGTTCGTGCCGCACCCGTTCGGTGAGTGCGCCGCCGTCGCCGAACCCCACATAGCCGGGTGGCGAGCCTATCAGCCGCGAAACGCTGTGCTGTTCCGTAAATTCACTCAGATCAAGTCTTATCAGGCGCTTTTCGCCGCCGAAAACGCAGTCCGCAAGCGTTTTGCAGCAAAGTGTCTTCCCCACTCCGCCGCTTCCCGCAAAGAGCAGCGAGCACATGGGGCGTTCCCCCTCCGACGAATGCGTTTTTGCGCGGCGGACGGCGGCGCATATCGCCTTCACGGCACAGTCCTGCCCCAGGACGTTTCTTTTCAGCTTTTCTTCAAGCAGCTTCAGCTCGTCGGCTTCGCTGCGGGTCAGTGTGCAGAGCGGTATTCCCGTTGTTTCCTCGGCGAGAGCATCGATATCCGCGGCGTTCACCGCCCTGCAGTGACTGTCCGAAGAGCGCTTTGCCGCCGCCGTCTCGTCGATCAGGTCGATCGCCTTGTCGGGGAGGTAGCGGTCATGGATATACTTTGCCGAAACACGGATGGCTTCTCTGACGGCGTCATCGGTTATTTTCAGCTTGTGATGCTCCTCAAACTGCTTCCTGACGGCAAGGAGCATACGCTCGCACTCCTTTTCATCGGGTTCGCGGATGTTTACGATCTGGAATCTGCGCTCCAGCGCGGGGTCACGCTCTATGGCGCGTTTGTATTCCTTGGGCGTCGTCGCGCCTATCAGACGTATTTCTCCGCGGGCGAGGGCAGGCTTCAGTATATTCGCCGCGTCCACCGAACCTTCGGCGCTTCCGGCGCCCACAACAGTGTGTATTTCATCGATGAAAAGTATCACATCGGGATCGTCTTTTGCTTCGGCAAGGATCTTCTTCAGTTTTTCCTCAAATTCGCCGCGGTATTTTGTGCCGGCGACGACAGCAGCCATTTCAAGCGCCATGATCCTGCGGTTTTCAAGCTCACGCGGGACGCGTCCGTCGGCAATACGCCGGGCAAGCGATTCCACCACCGCCGTTTTGCCGACGCCGGCATCGCCGATAAGGCAGGGATTGTTCTTTGTTTTGCGGAGGAGAATGCGTATCAGCCGTTCCTCCTCCCTCTCACGCCCCGTCATTACGGGTATATCACCGTTTCGCGCCGCCTCGGTCAGGTCACGCGCATTGGCGTCGATCGTCGGCGTTTCACAGCGCTTTGTCTTGGGGCGTATGCGCATCTCGCCTTCTCTGTCCGGAAGATATATTCCCTCGAGGATGGACGAAAGCCCGTCCGGTGACGCGCCTTCCATTTCGATTATGCGCTTTGCGACGCATTCCTCGGTAAGCAGCGCCTGAAGGATATGCTCGCTGCCAATGACATCCTCGCCCGCGTCATGCGAAATACGGCTCGCCTTCATGAGTATCTTGCGGCACTTAGGCGTCATATCCTCGCCGCCGCCCGTTTTCGTTCCCCTGCCCGCAAGGCTGATTATCTGCTCCCGAACGCTGCCGCTTTCCACTCCCGCCGATTTCAGCAGCTTTGCGGCAGTGCAGTCGGGCAGTCCCGTTATTCCGAGGAGCAGATGCTCGCTCCCCACATAAGTATGTCCCAGCTCTTTGGCGGACAGTATCGCTCCCGACACCACCTGCCGTGCATTATAGGTGAATTTATTGGTCATAGCATTGCTCCTCACTGACAACAGTATATGAATTTTCGGATCGTTTGTGAAAAATATTGCTTTTGTGTGATTTGCGTGGTATAATTGAATCTATACAACGGGAAAGGACGGTGCGGCAAATGGAACGCAGGGACAGAGAAAAGGTTCGTCATACCGAAGCGCATGACGGCTCTGCACGCCGTCTGCCGCCATCCGGCAGAACAGTCCGGGCAAACGCACCGCAAAAGCGCCCCGGCGCTTCTCCCCCGCAGAAAAAAAATGCGGTGCAGGCGAAAGTGCAGGCTCAGGCAAAGCCTCCGGCAGAGGCTTTGAAAAAGCGTCCGCCTCAGGCGAAGCAGTCCGCGCAGGAGCATAAAAAGGTACGTCCGCCTGCAGCCGCGGAACAACGCGGGGCACAGCCGTCAAAACGTCCGCCGGGCAACGGTGCGGTGCGGACGGCGCGTCCGACTGCAAAACAGCCCGTAAAGAAGGTAAAGCGTCCCCTCACCCCCGAACAGAAGGCAAAGCTTGAAGCAAGGCGCAGGGCGATGGAAGAAGCACGCAAAAGGATGCTGAAACGCCTCGGCGCGGTGCTTTTAGTATTCTTGACGTGTTATACGGTCCTTAGTCTCGTGACGGCGACTTTGATGTGGGTGAATTTCAACAGAGTGTCACGCACCGATATATATTACGTTGCGGTATACAGCCCGAAAAAAAACCCCGAAAGTAAAAAAGAAAAGGAAAAGAAGCTGGCGGAATGCCCCGCCTCCGACGCGAATATCGACGGTTCGCTTTACATATCATATACCGCGCTTTCGTCTCTCGGCGAGATCGGTATGGTGGGCGATACGTCGGGCCTGACGGTCGTTTTCCGCGATTCGGGCGATGTCGCCTGTTTCACGGCGTTTTCAACGTGCATCACGGTCAACGGCATTCCGGCAAGCCTTTCGGCACCTGTTGTCAGGACCGGCAACGAATACTGGTTTCCTGTCGAATTTCTGCAAAAATACATGAGCGGTATCACGGTCACAAAGGGAAGCGACGACGACGGTGTGCCGATGTGCAAGGTCATGCTGTCGGAATACGGCGGTATACCGAGCCTTAAAAATCACTCCGACTACGGCACGGACGGCGTTTCCGAGCCGGAATACAGTCAGGACGGTTCGGGAGAATGAAATGGGTGTTGTTGAATTGCTTATCCTTGCGGTGGGTCTTTCCATGGACGCGTTTGCCGTGTCCGTATGTAAAGGTCTTGCCATGAAAAAGGCAGGCGCGAAGGAGATTTGCATCGTCGGCTGCTGGTTCGGCGGTTTTCAGGCGCTCATGCCGCTTATCGGTTATTTACTCGGCACTGCCTTTGAACAGTATATTACCTCCTTTGACCATTGGATAGCGTTTGCGCTTCTCACGCTCATAGGTGCAAGCATGCTCCGTGAAGCGTTTTCGAAGGACGAGGAGGAAAGCGCCGGAGCTTCGCTTTCTTTCGGCACGATGCTTGTACTCGCACTGGCGACGAGCATTGACGCGCTTGCGGTCGGCATAACTCTCGCCTTTCTTGTCGAAAGCATCGGTTATCTTATTTTCGCCGTGCTTTCAATCGGCATCATCACCTTCATACTTTCTGCCATCGGCGTCAGGGTCGGCAATCTTTTCGGCGTCAAATACAAAAAAGGAGCCGTCATCTCGGGCGGAGTCATACTCATTCTGCTCGGCGTGAAAATCCTGCTCGAACATCTCGGTGTTATCAACTTCTGAAAGGCACGGTAATATGACAGACAAGGAAAAAATGCTCGGAGGAGAGCTTTATCTCCCCACAGATCCGGAGCTTCAGAAGGAGCAGGCGGAATGCATGGAGCTTCTTTATGACTTCAACGCGACACGCCCCTCCGAGAGCGAAAAGCGCCGTGAGCTTCTTGAAAAAATGTTTGCCGAGATCGGAGAGGGCTGCTACATCGAGCCGCCGTTCCGCGCAAACTGGGGCGGAAGGCACATACATTTCGGCAAAAACGTTTATTGCAATTTCAACTTCACGGCGGTGGACGACAGTCACATATACGTCGGAAGCTACACCATGATCGGTCCGAACGTCACAATCGCCGCGGGCGGTCATCCCATCATGCCGGAGCTGAGGCTCAAAGCATATCAGTACAACATGCCGGTGCATATCGGCGAGAACTGCTGGATAGGCGCGGGGACGATCATCGTTCCGGGCGTCACGATCGGCGACAATACCGTTATCGGCGCGGGCAGTGTCGTAACCAAGGACATCCCGGCAAACTGTGTCGCAGTGGGCTGCCCCTGCCGCATACTGAGACAGATCGGCGACAAGGACAGGGAATTTTATTTCAAGGACAGAAAGATCCCCGACGAGCTGAAAAACAACTGAGGAATTTGTGAAGGAATAAAAGGAATTTGTGCGGTTTCCGCCCGTAAAACGGCGGAGACCGCTTTTTCATGATCCGGGAATTTCACGGAAGCGTTCAAGGTTTCGGGGTGACACAAAGCTTTTTTGCTTTTGGGTATTGACAAGCGCGTGTTTTCGATGTATAATAACGGCTGTAAAGTGTTTTGCTTTACAGCACAGCTTTGGGCAAAAGCCCGACAGACGGGTGTCTGTTCACCGGCGGACGGGTGTTTTTATATGGATAATCTGCGTGATATAATACCGTTTTTACTTGATATATACGGTGCTCTTCTGACCGACCGTCAACGGGATGTCCTCGACCTTTATTACAACGATGACCTCTCGCTTTCCGAAATTTCCGAAAATCTCGGTATCACGCGGCAGGGCGTGCGCGACGCGATCAGACGCGGCAGCGACGAACTGCTTTTACTCGAACAGCGGCTTGCGCTGCGTGAAAAATTCGCGGTGATCCGCTCCGAAGCCGAAAAGATTCTTCGCATGACCGACGACAGTTCCGTCGCCGAATGTGCGAAGCGCATACTCATGACAGAGGATTGATTAATGTTATTTCAAAGCTTAGCCGAAAAAATGACACAGGCGTTCAAGTCCTTCAAAAACAAGGGCAAGCTGACGGAGGCAGACGTCAAAGCCGGAATGCGCGAGGTCAAGCTCGCGCTGCTTGAGGCGGACGTCAACTTCAAAGTCGTCAAGGACTTCGTCGCAAAGGTCAGCGAACGTGCAGTCGGCAGCGAGGTGCTTGAAAGCCTCCTCCCCGCACAGCAGATTGTCAAAATCGTCAATGAAGAGCTTGTCGCTCTCATGGGCGGCACGAACCAGAAGCTCAATTTTGCTCCCAAGCCGCCGACAATCGTGCTCATGTGCGGTCTTCAGGGCGCGGGCAAGACGACGCATTGCGCCAAGCTCGCCGGAATGTATAAAAAGCAGGGCAAGAATCCGCTTCTCGTCGCCTGCGACATATACCGTCCCGCAGCTATAAAGCAGCTCCAGATAGTCGGCGAACAGGTCGGCGTTCCCGTGTTTGAGCACGGTACAAACGATCCCGTCGATACCGCAAAGGATGCTGTGCGCCACGCGATAAAATACGGTCACGACCTTGTCATAATCGATACAGCCGGCAGACTTCACATCGACGAGGCGCTCATGAACGAGCTGAAAGCCGTCAAAGAAGCCGTACAGCCGAGTGAAATACTGCTCGTCGTTGACGCAATGACGGGTCAGGATGCGGTGAATGTCGCAAAATCGTTCAACGATCTGCTTGACATCACCGGCGTAATACTCACAAAAATGGACGGCGATACCCGCGGCGGCGCGGCGCTCTCCGTCAGATATATTACCGGAAAGCCCATCAAATTCATCGGTACGGGCGAAAAGCTCGATATGATTGAACCGTTCCATCCCGAACGTATGGCAAGCCGTATTCTCGGTATGGGCGACGTGCTTTCACTCATCGAAAAGGCTGAGCAGACCTTTGACGAAAAGAAGGCGGCTGAATATGAAAAGAAGTTCCGCGAACAGACTTTCTCGTTAAACGACTACCTCGACCAGTTCGCCCAGATCCGCAAAATGGGCAGTATAGATCAGCTTATCGGAATGATGCCGGGCATCAAGCCCGAGGCGCTGAAGGACGCAAAGGTTGACGAAAAGCAGCTCGACCGCGTTGAGGCAATCATCCTTTCAATGACAATAAAGGAGCGCTATCATCCCGAGCTTCTCAACTCCTCACGCAAGCGCCGCATTGCGGCGGGCAGCGGCACGACCGTCGAAGACGTGAACCGTCTTCTCAAGCAGTACGACCAGACGAAGCAGCTTATGAAGCGCTTCATGGGCGGCGGCAAAAAACGCGGCAAGATGCGCATCCCCTTTTAAATGTTTGTCAGACCCAACCGGTCACAGATAAAAATTTTATTATATTTACCTTTTTGGAGGAAAAAACAACCATGGCAGTTAAAATCAGACTCAGAAGAATGGGCGCAAAGAAGGCTCCCTTTTACAGAATCGTTGTAGCGGATTCCCGCTATCCCCGTAACGGCAGATTCATCGAAGAAATCGGCTACTACGATCCCATGAAGGAACCTGCAGTTCTCAACGTCGACAACGACAAGGCAGCTCAGTGGATCAAGAACGGCGCTCAGCCCACCGATACCGTAAGAGACCTCCTCAAGAGAAGCGGCGCTATTGCCTGAAGCGGTAACTGCAGATGATGAAACAGTTACTTGTTGACATAGTCAAGCCTATCGTTGATAATCCCGACGAGGTCGTCGTTGTCGAAAGAACAAGCGGCGACATGACCGTTCTGGAGCTTACCGTTGCCAAATCCGACATCGGTAAGGTCATCGGCAGAGGCGGCAAGATCGCGAAGTCTATCCGCAACGTCGTCCGTGCGGCGGCAACAAAGGAAAACAAGCGCGTCATCGTCGATATCAACTGAAGCACACATGAAAAAGTATCTTGAAGCCGGCAGGCTGGGAGCACCGAGAGGTATCAGGGGCGAGCTTCGGTTCGACTGTTGGTGCGACAGCCCTGAGTTTCTCGAAAACGTCAGGATTCTGTACCTCGATTGCGACGGCAAGCGTCCAATCGAGGTCGTATCTTACCGCACATCTGTTCCGTCAATCGTTTTCAAAGGGTATGAGGACAGGACACTTGCGTCCGCGCTCACAAATCGTACCCTGTGGTTTGATCGTGACGATATTGAACTGCCCGACGGCGTCTGTTTCAACGACGACCTGCTCGGGCTTAAGGTTGTTTGTGAGGAAAACGGTGTCACATACGGCGTTCTTGACACGATCGAAGAGAATATCACCGGATTTTATTACATCGTAAAGGGCGGCAATACCTCATACCGCGTGCCCGACGTGGAAAAATACATACTGCGGCGCAGTGTGGGGGACGCGATATACGTTTCTCCGCTCGAAGGACTTGAAATATGAATTTTGAAGTCCTCACACTTTTCCCCGACATGATGAATGCCGTTTTCGGCGAATCCATCATCGGCAGGGCGGTCGCGGCGGGAAAAATATCGGTTCACTGCACCGATATACGCTCATATACCAAGGACAAACACCGTCGTGTGGACGATACTCCGTATGGCGGGGGATTCGGTATGGTCATGCAGTGCCAGCCGGCAATCGACTGCATACGCGATGTGAAAAGCCGCCTTGACGGCAGCGTACGCACGATATATATGTCGCCGCAGGGCAGTGTTTTCAGTCACGAAAAAGCAAAGGAGCTTTTGGGATATGACAATCTCATACTGCTTTGCGGGCATTACGAGGGCATTGACGAACGCATAATAGATCTTGAGATCGACGAAGAGATATCGATCGGTGATTTCGTTCTCACCGGAGGCGAGCTGCCTGCCGCAATCGTTGTGGACAGCGTGAGCCGTATGGTGGACGGGGTTCTGCCGTCAAGCGAATGCTATGAAAACGAATCCATTGCGGGAGGACTGCTCGAATATCCTCAGTATACCCGCCCGCGGAGCTTTGAAGGGCTTGAAGTCCCCGAGGTCCTGACAAACGGCAACCACGCGCAGATCGAAGCGTGGAAGCATAAGCAGGCGCTGGAGCGCACAATACGCAAGCGCCCCGATATTTACGAAAAATATATCAAAAGCAACGGAAATGAGTAAGAAAAACAGCAAACGCAAGAAAGGTCTGCTTGTAAGGAGCTACGAAAACAGCCTTATCATATCCACCCTCGACGCCGCCGGCGCACGGCTTCACCGCGCTGTCAGCGGCAGTGCCTTTGCGCGCGGTTTTTGCTTTGCCGACAGACTTGACGAAGCAAAAGACAAAAGCCTCATCTGCCGCGCCGTCACATCGTCAAAGGCAAATCATTTCTTTTCAAAAATAAAAACCGCTTTCGCAAGGCTCGTAGAAAGCAGCGGGATCGTCGGTGCTTACCGTCGCGGCATAAACGGGATTTTATGCTCACAGGTACGTGACATCGGTGTTTTTCTGCTGTCGTTCGGGCTTTTTTCGCTTATTTCGACACTGCTGAAGGCGTTTATGTTCGATTACGTCAGCGACGCGACGGAGCTCAGCTTCATATGCGTCGCCGCCATGCTCATATGCTCGCTCCCGATGCTGTTTTCAAAGCGGAGCGTTGCCTCAAAGCTGAGCGAAAGCGCGGCTTTTTCGTCGTTGCTTTCCGGACTTCTCGGGATCAGCCCTCTCGCATTACGGACAAAGCTGACGCCGAGGGCTCACAGTGCAATCGCACTTGCGCTCGGAACCGCCGCCGGCTCGCTGAGCTTTGTGTTTCAGCCGGTAAATATCCTGTGGACCATTTTGCTCGCAATCGGCGCCATGACGGTGCTTTATTCTCCCGAAAGCGGTCTGCTGCTTGCGATAATACTTCTGCCGTTTGCACCGTATACGGCGGTGCGCATCGTCGCAGCCGCTTCCGCAGTATCGTATCTTCTCAAGCTGCTGCGCGGAAAGCGCAACATGAGCATCAGCGCCACCGACTCGGTCGTGCTGCTGTTTGCGGCAGCATGCATCTGCGCATTCGGGTCCGGACAGGCAGCCTCACTTTTCGCGGCTTCGCTTGTATATCTGCTTGCGGTCAACCTGCTCAGAAGCTCCGACCTGTTCGAAAAAGGAACAAACGCTCTGAGCGTCGGTCTGTTTCTGCCGTCCTTCTTTGCAGCCACCTCTTCGGTATGTGCCCTGTTCGGCGTAACGCTGACGGACTACATCCCCGCGATTACGTTTTTCGAAAGCGACGGCGTTGCCGTGATCACGCTCGTTTCGGCTCCGATCTCGCTGTTTGCACTTCATAAATCAAAACGCAGACTGACGACAGTCGCCTCGCTTCTCTTCTTCATATCGTCAACGGTCAATGCGGTGCTTTCGTACTCGCTCCCGATATGGTGCGGATATGCGGGAATACTGGTGGTATACGGACTGTTCCGTCTCGCCAAGCCGTTAAATACGCTTTTCGGCACTCTGCTTGCCGCTCCGTTTGCGGCTTCGGCACTGTTCCTGCTTTACAAAAGCAACGATACGCTTCCGTTTGCGTACACACCGCTGTTTTCGGACAACGAATTTGTCGTGAGGCTGATCGGCGGCGCCGCTCCGCAGTCAACGGACAGCATCATGACCGCCATAACCTCCGGCGGCGGGATATTGCTGCTTTCATTCTTTGCGGTCACCGTGCTGTGCATTCTTTCAAAAGGCTTTTCAGCCGTTTACAAAACGCGTCTCGACTCAGTGCGGCTTTTCTGCGGCAGTCTTTCGGCTTTTATCGTCGCGCTTGTGTATATCACGGCACTGCCCGCAACCTGCGGCGACATACGCATAATTTCTCTGGCGTTTTGCGGTGCGGGACTCCTTTCCGGTGCGGGTAATGTGCTGACACGGCGCTCGCTTATGGAGGATTATTGATATGAAAAAGCTCAACGCACTTGATATATCGATAATTATCGGCGTTATCGTCGCCTCCGTGCTGTTCGGCGTGCTTTATGCGCACACCGTGTTCGACAACTCTCAGGAGATGCAGGTGACGCTGACAATGACAGAAAATACAGACGCCGCAAAGTATATCAAAATCGGTGACGAGGTGTGGCTTTCGGACGGAGATGCAGTACTCGGCACAGTCGCGTCGGTCAGATCGCAGGACGGCGGCGGGATTGCCATAACCGTCAGGGCAAATGTCTATTCAAAGGACGGCATCAGTAAGGCGGGCGGTGTCACGCTCAAGCTCGGCAAGACATATCCGTTTTATACGAAGCGCATTCTCGGCAGCGCCGTATGCGATTCAATCGTGGGAGTACAACAATGAAAACAAAAAAGCTCAATCTGTTTGACGTTCTTATCATCATCGTTATTGCGGTCATTGTCGCGGGAGTGTTCTTCCGCGCAGAGATACGCAGTCTGTTCTTCTCGGACGAAAGCTCGTCGTTCCTGATGGATGTGCAGATAACATTCCTCGAAAACAGCCGCGCTTCCACAGTAAAGGACGGACAGACTGTCTATGATTCAGACGGAAAGGAACTCGGTAAGATCACGGCGATATCCAAGACTCCGTCAAGCGATACCGTAACGATCGACGGCGTTGACCGCGAGGTTCTTTCCACACGGTGCAGTGATGTCACAATCACAATAATGCTCAGGGGGTATATTGCCGACGGCGTTTATTACACCAGAAGCGGCATGCAACTCCTCCTGAACGACAATATAACTGTCGAAACCGACGCGCTTTCGCTGAGCTGCCGGATACTCGATGTTCGCAAGGTTGCCGTTTCGGAGTAATAATCCACAAATTTTGCAATATGCGATACACTCAATTTCGTAGCTTTCGACACCTTGTTACCCTTGATTTACAGCGTGGAATTTGATATAATATGAGATGCTATTATATGCGTATTTGTGTTTTGATGAAGGAAAATATATTATGCTTACAAAGACAATCACAATTCAGAATGAGGTAGGACTCCACACCCGCCCCGCAACATATTTCATCCAGAAAGCCAATAATTACAAATCTTCGGTCTGGATAGAAAACAGTGACCGCCGCGCAAACGCAAAATCCCTTCTCGGCGTTCTTTCTCTTGGCATAAGCAAGGGTGATACTGTTTCTATCATTGCCGACGGCTCCGATGAGGCTGAAGCGGTTGACGGTCTCGTTGACCTGCTTATGGCAATGGAATAAGCATTTCATAGTTTTAATATTCTGTCGCCCTGAGCATTTCATATCTCAGGGCGCTTTTTTTCAGACAATGACACGTGAAGAACTTTACGAAAAAGCAAAGCTGTTGCCCCTGTCGCCGGGTGTTTACATCATGCACGCACAGTCGGGCAAGGTCATATACGTCGGCAAATCAAAGGCGCTGAAAAACCGCGTCAGCAGCTATTTCATGGCGTCGGCAAAGCATACGCCCAAGACAAAGCGCATGGTCGAATGCGTTTATGATTTTGAAGTGTATCACACAAAAACGGAGCTTGAAGCGCTGATACTCGAAAATCAGTTCATCAAGCAGTATATGCCGCGCTTCAACATCAAGCTGAAGGACAGCTCCGACTATCCGTATATCCAGTTCACCGACCCGCCATGGTCGGAAATAAAGCTGGCATACAAGCGCGTTGACGGCGGCGGGAGGTATTTCGGGCCTTATTCGTCTGCCGGCACGGCATACGGTATCATAAACACCGTGAAAAAGACGTTCCGTCTGCCGACATGCAAGCTGAAATTTCCCGAGGATATCGGCAGAACGCGTCCCTGCCTCAATTTTCACATGGGGCTTTGCATTGCACCCTGCATCGAAGGCAAAATGACGTCTGCCGAATTCAATGAGGCGGTCGAACCGGCAGTACGCTTCCTCAAAGGTGAATACGGCGGGCTGTTACGCGAGCTTGAAGAAAAAATGAATGCCGCGGCGGAAGAACTCGAATTCGAAAAAGCGGCAAAGTACCGCGACACGATATCCGACATAAAGAAAATCGGCGACAGGCAGCACATCGTCTCTTCGCCGAACACCGACGCGGACGCCATCGGGATATATTCGGACGACCTCGGCAGTGCCGTTTCGGTGCTGTTTGTGCGCGGCGGTATCATCACCGACCGCGAATGCTTCTTCTTCCCCGCCGAGGAAATTCTTGATTCGGGTACGCTGACATCACTGCTTTTCAGGTTTTATACGGACCGCGAATATATTCCGAAGGAAGTGCTTCTGGGCTATGACCTGCTTCCGGAGGATCAGAGTATGCTTGAAGCGAAATTTGCGGAAAGCGGCAGCGTCAGGCTTTACCGCCCTCAGCGCGGCGACAAGCACCAGCTTGTTGAGCAGTCCGAAAACAACGCGAAAAACCTGCTCATGCACAAGCGCGAAACGGAAGACAGAACTACAAAATTCCTTGCCGGGATCGCTTCGTTCCTCGGTCTTGAGGTGCTGCCCCGGCGCATTGAAGCGTATGACATTTCAAACAGCGGCGATGAACATACGACCTGCGTCATGACCGTCATGATCGACGGCAGATTTGTCAAAAAAGAATACCGCACCTTCAACATCCGGAATCAGGGGCAAGACGATTATGCCGCAATGCGCGAGGCGATCGAACGCAGGCTGGGGCATCCGGAATGGGATTATCCCGATCTGTTCCTGCTCGACGGCGGTGAGGGTCATGTTTCCACGATAAAATCACTGCTCGACGAAAAGGGTGTCGTCATACCCGTTTTCGGCATGGTGAAGGACGAGCATCACAAAACGCGCACACTGACCGACGGCGAAAACGAGATCTCACTCATGAAGCGCGACGACCTTTTCAGGTTCTTTTACCGCATTCAGGAAGAGGTGCACAACGCAACTTTCGGAAAAATGGACGCAAAGCGCCGCAAATCGGTCAAATCGACGTCTCTCACGGATATCGAAGGCGTCGGTCCCAAAACGGCTGAGCTGTTGCTGAAGCATTTCGGCGGGCTGAAGAAAATAAAAGCCGCAAGCTTTGAGGAGCTTGTGGCTGTAAACGGGATTTCGCGGCCGACCGCGAAGAAAATTTTTGATTTTTACAACAGTGAGGATAAAGAATGAGAATAATTACAGGAAGCGCTCGCGGAGCGCGTCTCACCACGCTTGAGGGCGATGCGACCCGCCCAACCGCAGAACGCGTCAAGGAGGGTATGTTTTCGGCAATACAGTTCGATCTGCACGACCGGAAGGTGCTGGAGCCGTTCGGCGGCAGCGGTCAGCTGTCGCTTGAAGCTCTGTCACGCGGAGCGGAAAGCGCATTGATCTGCGACGAAAGCCGCGACGCAGTTGCCGTAATCAAGGAAAACGCAAAAAAAGCCCGTCTGTTTGAGCGCTGCAGCATCATAGCCTGCGACTGGAAGGACTGTCTCCGTGGTGCAAGGGAGAAGTATTCGCTCGTATTCCTTGACCCGCCGTACAAGGAAGGCGTGCTGGACGAGATACTCCGCCGCATGTTTGCGTCGGACGTGCTGACAGATGACGCCATCATCGTCTGCGAAAGCGACGCGGACGGCGTTCCGACTCCGATCGACGGCGCAGCGGCGAAAATATACCGCTACGGCAAAACATACGTCACGATTTTCAGATTGGGAAAAGAGCAATAATTTCAAATTATTTTTCTCTTTTGCTATTTACTTTTTAACATTCTTATTTTATAATAAACCTATAAATGTACGGAGGGAGTGCCGTAAATGCTTGATACTGCGGTTGTGCCGGGCAGCTTTGACCCGATAACGACGGGGCATCTTGACCTGATCGAGCGCACTGCGAGAATTTTTTCGCGAGTGATCGTGACGCTCAGCCCGAATGCCGAAAAGAAATATATGTTTGAGGCAAACGACCGGATAAATGCCGTGAGAGCGGCTGTGGCACATATGCCGAATGTCGAAGCTGTGATCCTTCACGGACTTCTTGCGGATTTTGCGGCAGAGCAGAACGCCGTGCTCGTCAAGGGCGCGCGCGGGGCTGTCGATTTCGATTATGAAAAAAATCTGTTTGATATCAATAACGCGCTTTCCGGCGTTGATACGCTGATACTGCCCGCAAGCAAAGAGGTCCAGTTCGTTTCATCAACTTTTGTGCGTGAGCTTATCAGATACGGCAAGCCGCTCGACAGCTATGTTCCGAAAGAAGCGATCCCATTTCTTGTGAGAGGCGTTTAAGTGAAAAAGATCAGGATAACGGATTCAACAGTTTCGATCTGCCGTGAGCCGTTGGCGTCGCCGTTCGGCTTCAAGGGAGCTTATATAACAGAGCTGTGGCAGGCGCAGGCAACCGTCAGGTCAGACAACTTTACCTTCACTGTGCCGTCAACACAATCGGTGCTCTGGTCGGATGCGAACGTATTTGCCCGTCTCGGTGCGGAAAAGGGCGACGAAACGATGCTTGCGCTGACAAAGCGTGCGTCGGAGCTGATATGCGGTCGTACATTTGAAACGCCGTCGGAGATCACAAACAGTCTTGTCTCCCATCTTGCGGAATACGCACGCGGGCTTTGCGGCTTTGACGTGAAGACCACATTTGTTCTCAATTCTCTTGTCGGGCTTGATATCGCGCTGTGGAGCGTATATGCCGCCGAAAACGGGATACAGTCATTTGACGGGATGATTCCCGACTGTGCCGCGTCAGCCATGAGCGCAAAAAACAGCCGTCTCGCGCAGATCCCTCTGCTCTCCTACGGTGTTGACGAAAAGGGCATAAAGGATGTTCTTGACCGCGGATCGGCAATTCTTAAAATAAAAATCGGCGCGCCGGGCAGCAAGGAAAGCCATGAGGCGGACATGAAAGGCATGCTTGAAGCCGACTGCGCCCGTCTTTCACAGATACACGCCATCGCTTCACGCTATGAAACACCGCTCACGAAAAGCGGCAACGTGTGCTATTATCTCGACGCAAACAGCAGATATGACACAAAGGACAGGCTTGCCGCACTGCTTGACTACGCAGACAGACGCGGCATACTTGACCGCATCGCAATGCTTGAAGAACCGTTTGCCGAGGAAAGCGACATTAATGTGACCGATCTGCCCGTTACGGTCAACGCCGACGAATCGGCTCACTCCGTTGCCGATGTGAAGCGCAGAATTTCGCAGGGATACAGGGCAATCGCCCTCAAGCCAATCGCGAAAACCATGTCGGTGTCGTTTGAAATGGCGGCTGAAGCCATAAGGTCGGGCTGCGCCTGCTTCTGCGCCGACCTGACCGTCAATCCGTACATCGCACTGTGGAACAGACTTTTCGCGTCACATCTGCCGCCGCTTCCCGTTATGAACTGCGGCTGTGTCGAAATCAACGGCGATACGAACTATAAAAACTGGAGTACACTGCTTTCCGCTCTGCCGGACGGCATCGTATATACACCCGCAAAAAACGGAGCGTTTGACTGCTCGAACGACTCCGAGGTTTTCAAAAAACTCACCGGAAGGTAAAACGTCATGGAAAAAATCGCATTATTACTCAACAAAGGCTGCCGCGACATGGTTCTCAACCAGAAGGCATACGACTACTTCGCATCACTCGGCGAAGTGTCCGTGAACGATGGGGGCACCGACAAAGAAAGCATTATCAAAACCATTGAGGGCGCGACGATTGCCGTCACCTCATGGGGCAACGAAGCTATTGACGAAGAGGTTCTGGCGCATTGTCCCGACCTGAAATTTGTCGCACACGCGGCAGGCAGTGTCAAGCCCATTGTCAGCGACGCACTGTGGGACAAGGGTGTCCGCGTTCTGTCGTCCGCCTGCCCTCTCGGCGAAGGCGTTGCGGAAACCGCGCTCGGCTTCACTCTTTCCGCGTCCAAAAACTTCTATGCGCTGAGCACCTCCGTCAAAAACGGCGGTTGGGAGCAGGGCAAGGAAAACATCACCGAGCTGTTTGACATAAAGATCGGCGTAATCGGCGGCGGCTGGGCAGGCAAGCATTATATCAAGCTGCTCCAGAACTTCTATGTCGATGTCCTGCTCTACGACCCTTTCATCTCCGCAGAAGCCGCAAAGGCTCTCGGTGCCGAGAAGGTTGAGCTTGAAACACTGCTCAAAGAAGCGGACATTGTCTCAATTCACGCGCCCAGCATTCCTTCCACTTATCATATGATAAATGCCGACTCGCTGAAGCTCATGAAAAAGGACGCCGTGCTCATCAACACCGCACGCGGTACAATCATTGACGAAGCGGCTCTTTACGAACACATGAAAAACGGCGGTCTGAAGTATGCCTGCATCGACGTGTTCGACCCCGAACCTCCGGCAAAAGACAACCCTCTGCTCACGCTCGACAATGTTATCGTAACTCCCCACCTTGCGGGTCTTGCGAGAAACGGTCTCAAGCGCATCGGTACATTCGTATGCGAAGAGCTGACGCACTTCCTGAACGGCGAAACCGTCCGCGGCGAAGTCACAAGAGAAATGCTCGCCCGCATGGCATAGGGCAACATCCGTATAAACCCGTATTTCTTCACAAAACAAGGTGCTTCCCATGAAAAACAAGATACTCATAAGCCTTTGCGCAGTTCTTGCGATATGCTGTATCGTGCTGTCGTTCTGCCTCGCATCCATTAAGGGCGAAAGCGACAACGACACCTCAAAAGCCTCAGGTACATTGCCCGCGCAGGCTGCGGCGACTTCAAGCGACATACAATTCAAGCTCTCACTGCTTCACCTGTATTACGAAAGTCAGCAGCTTGTGTCTACCCTGCCCTATGCAACGGTGCAGATAACCTACGCCGCTCTCATCAAGGCGTTCATGACCGACAGCAGTGCCGTCAGCGCCGCTGTTGAGTACCTCAACAAATACGTTGACAAGCAGGTCATGTCGGCATATGACAGCATGGACGAAATACTTTCGAAGTATCAGGCGGTGCTGAAGAAATACAATATTTCGTCCTCTTCCTCATACAACGCAAAGTACAACAACCTCAAAACGGTGTTCGACTCGCTCAAGAATTCCTCCGTTGAGCTTATCTCCCGCACACGTTCGCTCATACTTGTGTCACATTCGTCGAATTACGATTCGTCATACACACTTTATAACGAGCAGCTCGCGGATCTCACATCGAAAATTCAGAGCGCCGTCGTCAATATCACAAACGAGTATGAAGCGTTGCTTGCGGAAATCAGCAGCGATTACGACATGATAAAATAATCCAAAGCGCGGCGCGGGCTGAAAAGCCTTGCGCCGTCTTTATTTTTACCGCACTTGACAAAAAGCGCGGAACGTTGTATAATATAAGCTGATAAATTATGAAAAGGTCGTAAAATGCTTTCACGAAACGAACGAGTTACTGTTTTGAATATCTGCGGCGCGGTGGTACGCGGCGCGACAGTTCCGTTTCCCATGAACGGTACCGATTATGACGCGATATTTTCATGCGGTGCATCACACGGATTCGGCGCGTTGCTTTGTCGCGGTCTGAAGGCGATATATCTGCCCGCAGGCATTGAACAACAATACGAAGCGAGAAAGCAGGACTTTGAAAAAAGGCACGCTGCTCTCAAAAAGCTGCTGAAGCTGCTCGACGCCGTGGAATACAGATATATGCTTCTCGACGGAGTGGCGCTCATGGGGCTTTACGGTGAAAACTATGAACGGTGCGGCAAAGACTTCAACCTGCTGGTTGAAGAAGAACAGCGTGAGCGGATACGCTACTACCTGCAAAAGCACGGCTTTACGCACGTGCGGGAATGCAAGGGCGCGAATTTCTATATGCTCGGTACAGCCCGCTTCTGCATCATGTCGCTCCAGATGGCATATCAAAACAGGCTCGATCTTTGGGCAAAGGCGGTGAAGGTGCCGTCTTCGCATTCTGCGTATGCTCTTTCCGCCTCCGACAGATATATCTGCGCGATGCTGAAGCTGAAGCAGCGGCTTGACGCGGGCTTTGGCGGAGCTATGCAGCTCATGGACGTGTTCATGCTCAAGCTCGCCATGAGCGGCAGGCTTGATATAAACTATATCCGTGCGGCGGAGGAAAAGCTGGGGCTGGGCATGACCGAAATGCGCACCGAAAGCGCATACCACGCACTGTTCCTGGGCGAAGACGACATAAAATACGACGACAGCTTCATCGAAGCGGTTTTCCGCGATGTGCCGACAAAGCTGCCGCCGAAATATATCACGCCGGAGCGAAAGCGCTTTTTCAAACGGCTCAAGATAATAACCACAGCGGCGGCAGTCGCGGGTATCGCAGTTGCGTCGATCGCGCTGACTCTCATCTTCAACAACCACTCATCGCACGATGATCCCGAAAATCCAGATTACAGCGGTTTTACCGCCGAAAGCCGGCACGTGACAGAGATCGAAACCGCTTTCGGCTATTACAACGGCGAAGCGGACGGCAGCAACGTGCCGAACGGTCAGGGAACGCTGAATTATTATAACGGCGACGTCTATGTCGGAAGCTTTGTCGCGGGAAGACGCAGCGGAAGGGGAAAGACGACCTTCGCGAACGGTGGCAGCTATGACGGTGAATATGAAAACGACGTCATGAGCGGCAACGGCACAATGATATACGCAAGCGGCGACGAAATCACCGGCGAATTCGCGAACAATATGCCGAACGGCACCTGCAGTGTGAAATATTCCGACGGCACGGTATACAAGGGCGAGCTGAAGGACGGCATACGCGACGGAGAAGGCGTTTTCACATATTCAAACGGCGATGTTTACGAGGGCAGCTTCGAAAACGGCTTCCGCCAGGGATACGGCGAATACCGATATTCGGGCGGCGCGGTATATAAAGGAAACTGGGTCGACGGTGTGCAGAACGGCGACGGATATTTCAAGGATAAGCTCGGCGAATATACGGGCAGTTTCTCGGGCGGAGTTTTTTCGGGTCAGGGTACGTACAAATACGCAAACGGCGATGTGTACACCGGGGCATGGAAAAACGGCAAGCCGCACGGCACCGGCAAGCTCACGAGCGGCGGCGAGGTGTATGAAGGAAGCTTCACAAACGGCGTGATAAACGGCAGCGGTCAGAAAACCTTCGCAAACGGAGACATCGTCAAGGGTACGTTCACAAACGGCAAGCTGAACGGCAACGCCGAATATTACTTCAAGACCTACGGCTACTGGCGCAAGGTGCTTTACGAAAACGGCAAGCTTGTGAAGTATCTCGACGAAAACTGAGGTGGCTCATGAAGGTGGCGGTAATCGGTTCAAGGACGCTCACGGTCACGGACAGTCAGCTCGCGGAGCTGCTTCCGGCAGGCACGACGGAGATAATTTCCGGCGGTGCGGTGGGCGTTGATACGGCGGCGGAGCTTTATGCCGACACGCACCGTATCTCAAAACACATAATCCTGCCCGACTACGGGCAATACGGCAGACGTGCGCCCACTGTGCGCGACATGCGCATCGTGCGCCTTGCCGACATCGTCGTCGCAATCTGGGACGGCACATCGACAGGCACAGCCTTTTCGATAAAATATGCAAGGGAGCTCGGCAAGCCCGTCAGGGTATTCCGCCGGCAGCAGGTGATCTGAAATGCAGAAAGCAAAATCAAGAATTCTCGAAACAACCTACATCGCGCTCTTTGCGGCGCTCATCGCGGTATGCGCGTTCATAACGATACCCATGCCGCTTCCGTTCATATCCTTCACACTCCAGACCTTCGGAGTTTTCGCCGCTCTCGGCATACTCGGCGGCAGAGACGGTACGACCGCAGTGGCGGTATACATTCTGCTCGGCGCCATCGGCGTGCCCGTTTTTTCGGGGTTCCGCGGCGGATTTGGGGTGCTTATCGGTCCGACAGGCGGATATATCGCGGGATTCCTCGGCGCGGCGCTTGTTTACTGGCTGTTGACCGCGAGAAAAAACACCACGGCGCGTAAAATCGCCGGGATGGCGGTCGGTATGTTTGTGTGCTACCTTTTCGGCACACTGTGGTATGTTTTCGCAACCGGAGTCGGGCTTGCGGGCTTCATTGCCGCAACCGCGAAGTGCGTTCTGCCCTTCATCGTCCCCGATGCCATGAAGTGCGTACTCGCGTTCTGGCTGGCAAAGAAGATCATAATCAAGAAATAGCTTTCGGGTCATATTCCGAACCGAATCAATTAAAAAATGCGTTCGTCGTGTTCACGGCGAACGCATTTTTGTTTATTTCAACAAACGTGCGGTTCGATTTATGGCGGTAAAGCGATTCGGACGAAAAAAACGCATATTCGGGCGAATAAATTTGTAAATTTCCATATTTCAAACAAAAGAGGAGTTGACAAGAGCAAAAACACAATATATAATATAAATGTACCGCAACAAATGGTGCAGTATGAAAGAAATTCACATTGGTGTGAAAGGAGGCTCAAAATGGAACCGCAGAATTAACTGCGTGCCACAAACCGCAAAACTCAGAACTTATTTTCCCATTCCAAAAAAATCAGCGTTTTTACAACGACATCAAAGAAAGGAACGGATCACCATGAAAAAAAGAATTATTTTCGAAATCATTGCTGCCGTACTGATCGTATGCTGTATAGTCGCTTCCGTCGCCGTGCTTTCAAACCGCAGTGACGCAAGCCCCGAAAACGCCGGCAACGCACAGCCGGCGGAAAAAGCTCCCGCAGAAGCGGAAAAGCCCGTAATTGCAGACGCGTCCCTTTCCGAAAGAAACAGGATCGAAAACGTCGCAAAAGCAATTGCGGATGAACCGATCACCTATGTCCCCGCCACTTCATATGACTGGCAATCCGAAAGAGCAGCCGCGTTTGAGGAACATCCGAACAACTCCATGGCAAGGGTCAGCTATTTCCAGCTTGACGAGGAACGCCTCGCAGGTATGACAACCGAAGAGCTTTGCGAATATGCGCTTAACCTGCCGTTCACAAACGAGCACTTTGCAATCTCCGATTGCAGCACCGGCAGATATGATTATTTTTACGATTACCTTGTGAAAACCTATAACTGCTATGCCGAGCTTGACAGCCGTTCGGACGCGGCACATTATCTGCTCAAGAAATATCTCAATTCTCCCCACGAGGGCGAAGACGGCAATATATTCGACACCAGAAACATCGAGATCATCCTCTCCCGCGCTTCCGTATTCGGAAAGCTGACAGACGATGAAGTAAAGGTGTTTGCGGCGCGCTTTGACCGCAATGTTGCGGAAAGAGACGCTTCCGGAACAGTTTCAAACGGTTTCAACACACTGCTCACGGACAATGCCGAAACAATCGCACGCTACAAGAGTGCCTGCGACGCGATCGGTCTTGAAGCGCCTGACATGACGCAGCTGACTGTCACGAGAGCCGGAAACTGATTTCGGTTCGCCTTTACCCTTAATATCAATTGAAAAAATGCGTTCGTCGTGTTCACGGCGAACGCATTTTATGTTATTTTATTTCTTTCTGCGCTTCAGGGCCGTCGCAGTCGTCACCGCAGCCACCGCGAGCGCACCGCCGATAATCCAGCCGAGTGAGCCGCTCTTCTTTTCGGGGTCGGCGGGAACGCTTTCACCGGCGGAGCTTTCAGGCTGTTCACCGTCGCTCTGCGAGGATTCTTCGGGTTCTGCCGACGATTCGGAAACGTCGTCATCGGGCGCCAGTGCATACAGCTCGGTTGCCGAAACGAGGACGTGCCCCCATTCGGCACAGTAATACGGATAGGTGTGATTCATGCCGATATAACGTCCTTTGACAGTCGAAAGGAAGCTGTCCGCCGTTTCAAGATCGCCCATTGCGATAACCGCGCGGAGCAGAATGCACCACGGATATGCACCGCCGGCATCGATATTCAGCCAGTCACTGCCCTTTCTGCCGCCGCAGAACATTTCTTTGAAGCGGTCATACACAAGCACTGCCTTGGGGTCGTCGGGCGATATCACTCCGAACAGCACGGGGAAGAGCTGGCAGGTCGCCTGAGGATAGAATACCGTCAGGTCGTTGCCGTCGTATATATTATTGCCGCTTGTATCGACTGCGGCAAGAAAAGCGTTGCTTTCGCCGTCCCACATCGCGGTGCAGATCGCTTCCTGTACCGTTTCGGCGCGGCGGCGACACTGCTCCGCTTTTTCCTCGTTTCCGAAAAAGCGGCTGTATATTTTCGCAGCCTCGACATAGCCGCAATACACCTCGCAGTTATCCATCATGTAGCACACTGCATAGCTCGGCTTTGCGTAGGTGAGTCCCAGCGTCGGCACATACGTCGCCTCGAGCACGTTTATCAGCGCGTCAACAACGTCTTCCCTGCCTTCAAGGAAGGTGCTGTCATACACGTCGGCGTATTCGAACAGTATCTGCAAAAACAGCGCGGCATAGGAATCCGTTGAATCATAGTCATACGGGTTCGCCTGCCCCTCGTACTGCGACGCATACGCATCATAGAGCGGCAGGCTGACGGTTCTGCCGTCGTCGGACTGAAAGATATAGTAGTCATAAACCGTGCCGGCAACGCCGTTTACGTCGCTCTCAGCCGTGTTCATGCGCGAAATGTACCAGTTTATGTAATTGAGGCAGACTTCCTTGCCCTCGGCGGTACCCATCGCTCTGTCGGCACGTATGACGCCGAGGACTGCCGTGTCCGAAAAATAGGGCATCACTTTTGCCGAACGCCATGTTTTGTATTCATCGGGGGAAATGCCGTCAACGGCGGGAAGCTCCATGCCCGCATAGTCGCTCACGGTAGGCGCATACATACCTATCGCTCCGCAGTCAAGAGCCGCACGCTTCACAAAAGTGATTTCGCGCTTCATGATATCCCTGTAATAATCTTTTGTGTGAAGATTCGTTTTCCCGAAAGCAGCAGCGCCGTTATCGGAGCATACGGCTTTAACAGACACCGTTGACGCAATAAGCAGCGATGCCATAAGAAGGGTCAGCATCTTTTTCATCATAGTATGACCTCATATTTTGTTTTTTGTTATTGTATCACGATTTCCGATGAAAGTAAATACGATATGCAAAAATTCGGGAATGATGAGAAAGACGCCGAGTCGCCGAAAGCCGACCGACTGCGTTCAAAGGTACGCCGCGCCGAACTTTCGACGACAGAATACAGAAATATTCCGGACTGTGTTTCTATAACGCTCCCTGAACGCCGTGTACGAATATATTGATTGCCTTTGACGCAACGTTTGCGAGACACTCCGTTATCATGTCACAGTCCTTCGGCGCGACGAACAGAGAGCGTCTGCCGCTTTCGGAAAGCAGCTCCGCCGCCGCGTCAAGCTTTTCTTCTTCAATGCCCGCTTCTTCAAGCATGTCCAGCGTGAGCGTCACTGCGTCGACAACGGTGGGAAAGCCGACGGATATCACGGGGCAGCCCATTGTCTCCTGCGATATCGCCGCACGGCGGTTATTGACCCCGCTGCCCGGAGCAATCCCCGCCGCCGACACCTGAACGGTCGTCGCCATGCGCGCCATACGCCGCGACGACAGTGCGTCGATTGCGATGATACAGCGCGGGCGCACGGCTTCCGCCGCGCCGCGTATGATGTCGGCGCTTTCGATTCCGGTGTCGCCGAGTACGCCGGGAATAATCGCCGCGCATTCACCGAAGCCGAGCCTTGAATACAGTCCCGGATCAAGACGCTTCACATGGCGCGTTACAGTAAGCATTTTCACCGACTTCGGTCCCACGGCATCGGGAGTTATGCGCTCATTGCCAAGCCCCGCGACAAGCACGCAGCCGTCGCCGGACGGCGCAAGTCGGCTTATGAGCGCACATATGAGCCGCGCTGTCCGTTCGGCTGCCTCGTCGCTGTCCTGCCATAGTCGTCCGAATTCGGCGGAAAGATATGTCCCCTTCGGTTTCCCGAGCTCCGCCGCCGCTTTTTCGGAAATATTCAGCTCTGTGACCTCAAATCCGCAGACATTCGAAAAATTTTTCGTAACCCCGTCGCAAAGCGCGTCGCCATACCTCGCTTCATGCGCTTCGACGGCAAGATCTGTCCTGATATTACGCATAAAAACCCCCTTTTTTCCTCTTATTTTGCGCCGGAAGAAAAAAATAATGCGAAAAGAACAACTTTTTTTCGAAAACCCCTTGCAAAATCGAAATAAGTGTGGTATTATTACAAAGTGCCTGAAAACATAAAGGAGGTGTGCATCGTGCCGAATATCAAATCAGCAAAAAAGCGTGTTAAGGTGACCGAATCCAAGACGCTTCAGAACAAGATGTTCAAGTCCGCACTTAAAACTTCTATCAAAAAGTTCAAGTCTGCGGTTGAGTCCGGCGACAAAGCTCTTGCTAAGACGGCTTACGCCAATGCGGTCGCTATGGTCGATAAGGCTGTGAACAAAGGCGTTCTTCACGAGAACAACGCAGCCAGAAAGAAGAGCCAGTACACTCTTCTCATGAATCAGATGGCGTAACCGATTGTAAGCACTGAATATTTATAGGGCGGCTTCGCCCGCCCTAATAATATCGCCGTGCTTTATCTGCGGGTGTAGTTCAGTGGTAGAATCCCAGCCTTCCAAGCTGGTCGTGCGGGTTCGATTCCCGTCACCCGCTCCAGTGCCTCACAGCAGGCAAAAAAGAAACGCACGTCGTTTGAAAAATCGCCGTTTCGTCTTCTGTGCCTTTAGCTCAGCAGGATAGAGCAACTGCCTTCTAAGCAGTAGGTCGAGGGTTCGAATCCCCCAAGGCACGCCATTATGGTGGATTTAGCTCAGTTGGTTAGAGTATCAGGTTGTGGCCCTGAGGGTCGCCGGTTCGAGTCCGGTAATCCACCCCAAAAACCAAGCCGAACGGCTTGGTTTTTTTATATCTTGCTGACGCGCAAACGGTGTTGCGGAGCAATGCACAACCCGTTTTTATCCTCAAAAAAAACGGCTGCCCGAGGGCAGCCGCTTTTGATTTGTTATTGCTTCAATTATGACCTTCCGGCGGTTCAGTCGTCGTCGGAGACGTCATAAAGCATCTGCTGATACAGCGAAAGCGATTTTTCAAGAGTCGAGGTGCGCATTTTATACACATCACAGACCGATTCGACCATCGCCCGAATAGCATCGGAATCAACACCCTCCGCAGAACATATCGACGTTATACTGTCGTCAAGCTTCTCCATGAAGCTATTGTCGCGGAGCGATTCGGTTATCCATTGAACCTCTTCGAAAATTTCACGGCGCGTGAGCTTGCAGCTCATGTCGTTTTTGCTGTTGTCAACGCTTTGAATGCTTTTGTTGTTATCCATATTATCCTCCGAAATACTTTTCATATCCGGCGGACACGCAAGACATATTCTGTTTTCACCGACGAAGCGTGCCCTGCCGTTTTTAACAAGACCCTTTGCCCGTTTCGGGTAGGTTGCTCCATAAACATTGCCTTGCTCATCAACAACTTCGATGTTTTTTGTCATGGGTGTCATCCCCTTTTGCCGATTTACATCAATGTGCGGTTTACGTTGATTGTTATGGGTGCCTCCCCCTGCCGCAGTTTTATTGTATCACAAACCGACAGCGCCTGTCAAGCAATTATTTTTTCTTCCTGCCGAAAATCACTCCGACAGCCACAGCCGCAACAGCGAGTACGCCACCGATTATCCACGGCAGCACATTGCTATTTCCGGCTTCTCCGGAATCTGAGGAAGCCGATGCGTCGCTGTCAGTGACGGAAGCGCCGCTTTCTTCGACAGATCCGGACGCTCCGGCAGATGCTTCCGAAGACGGTTCATCGGAGCTTTCGGCAACGAGATAATTGCCGCCCTTTTTGTCCGCCTTCGACATCTTTTCGATTCTGAGCGCAAGCTCGATGTCCTGCGTCAGGTAATCGTTGCCGTATGCCGCAAGCACGGTGTACATTTCAACAAGAGACATATCGGTATCAAGTGTGTCTCCGGTTTTTCCGCTTTCTGCGAAATAAAGCTCAAATCTCGCCGCTGCCATTGTCCTGAGCGCTTCTATGCTTGCGCTCTCGGCGTATGTGAACGACAGAGCAGGCTTTGACATGACGTCCTTTTCGAATGCCGCCGCATAGCCGTGGTCAACATATGCGCCCCATTCGAAAAATGCGATCCCGTCACCGCCGAAAATCGCCTGTTCGTTGAACTGGCGGTACATTTCGTCGAGCGACAGCGACATATACGCACCGTTGCCCATAATCAGATAAGATGAGTCTGTCATATAGCTGCCGAATTTTTTCGTTGCCTCGGGGAAAATACCTGCTGAATATGACATGGGATATATTCCGTCAACGTTCCCTGCGGCAAGCCAGTGCGAACTGTTCTGACAGTAAAAATCGGCTCCCGTATCGTTTGCGACGGCGGCGGAAATGTATATATCCGGACGGAGAGAACGTATTTTTTCGGAAAGCTCGGCAACGCGACGGTCGATCAGAGAGGTTTTGAAGTTCACCCAATCGTTCCAGTTTTCGTGTGCCCTGAGCTGCTTTGCTATTCCGTCAATCACATCGGCGCCGAGACCCGTTTCGGCGGTAAAAAGCTTCTTTGACGCATCGTCATAGCCGAAATCGGTCGTGCCGTCGAAATACGGATAGCGTATGTAGTCGTACTGTATACCGTCAATGGCGTAATGTGTGGCGATATAGCTGAAATATTCCGTTATCTCTTCAAAGAATTCATCGTTTGCGGGCGACGCAAAATGCTCCGCATTGATCTCGCCGCCGTTTGTAAGCGTGAGATACGGTGTGCAGGCGGCGCCGTCTCCGCCGAAGAACACGGGGATCGACACGACAAGTTCTATTCCCTGCTCCTTGCAGGCTGAAACATATGTCTGAAGTATATCGAAGTGATAGGAGCGTGAATCAGCCTTGTAAATCTTCATATCGGGAACGCGCACAATGCTTTTGCCGTCGCTGACGATCCCGAGACAAAGCTGATTTATGCCCGCCTCCTTCATCGCCTCGACGGTTTTATAAACCGCTTTTTGGCTTTTCTCAAGCGGGACGTACCAGACACTTCTGACCTCAACCTCGCGCTGTTCAATGAGCATACGCGAAATGCTTTTGATCTCGTCGATGACACTGTCACGTGATTTAAGATCGAAGACGTCTTCGGGGTCTATCTTCGCAATACGTTCCGAAATCGCATCGTAATCTACAAGGCGGAGCTGGCTTTTTGCAGTTTGAACTTCCTTCTCAAGCTCGCGAAGCTCGTTTTCGACCGTCGCCGACATCATTGATTCATCGTAGCTCACAGTGACCGTATTGCCCGAAATGACGCATTTTGCGCCGGGAATGTAGTATGCTTTGAGCAGGTTTTTGTCGTCAGGCTCGATCGCGGAGATGACAAAGCCGCCGTCCGGCACAACGGAATCGTTGCCGCCCGCCGAAATGATAAATCCATCCGAATTCACACACACTTCAAAGCCATATCCGTTGGTTCCGGTGCGCTTGCCCGATATGTCATATATAATCAGCGTGTTGGAGTAGCGCGTCGCGTTGCGACCGGTAAAGGTGAAGCTTGTCTTATAAAACGGGTCAATGTCTCCGCCCGATATAAGGACGCGCATTCCGTATTCATCAAAAACCGCGTTGTCGTCAATGTTCACGGCTTCATACATGTTTTTCCCCGCCTCGCCCGTACCGGACAGGACAAAACCCCCTTCCGGAACCGCAAGATTTTTGCCGCGCGCGTCGCCTCCCGGGATCTTATCGATGACAACACCGTCGGCGCTCACGACAACGTTCCAGCCCCATTCGTTCTGAAGCGTCGTCGGTCTGTCTTTGTATACCACAATTATATCCGCCCAGCGTGTGCCGTTGACTGAATCGACGGGAACCGTAATCGTTTCACCGCTGTCGGCGCGCACATTGAATGCGCCGAACGGGATCATAAGCGCAACGGCAAGCGCGAAGGTTCCGAGCCGTCTGAAAAATCCGTATTTCATGAAATTCCTCTCTTTCCGAAATACCCTCTGCGGGCAGTTAAACTTCTGCGCGAGGGGTTATTGCTTTATATATTGAGTGCGATATCGAATTCGAACAAAATATCCTTGTCGTCAAGCCGCCACTTCGGATCGAGAGCCGGACCGCAGGAATTTGAGCCCAGCCCCGAATCCATATAGTCGATTCTGAGATATGTACCGTCGCTTGAACCGATTTCATCGGTGTGCTTCGCGTCAAAGAGCCGGCGTGCGGAATAAGCCGAAACCTTCATATCAAACGGTTCTGCCGCCGATGCGGTGAATATGCCGCCCACATTGACCCACGAAGTGGATGTGTGGTTTCCATGCTCCTGCGGCATGACGTAGTTCACATATTCCTTTGCCGCCGTGGAGCGGTAAACGCCGACAGGAGAAGCGTTATGCATATCGCAGTAGCTCTCGCTCGGTCCGGCGCCGAGATATTCGAACGCGGAAACGCTCTTTTTCAGCTTTGTCTCATAACCGAGACGGGGCAGCCAGATGCAGTTTTCACGTATTTTACCCTTCAGTGAAACATGTGCGATCCCGCCGTCATAGAACGAGACGGTCTGTTCATATCTGAAAAACGGCACGTGGGATACGCCGGAAAGCGAACCCGTCACGGTTATTTCATTGCCCTCTGCCGCTATCGCATACACTTTGTTGAACAGGCTTTCGAAGTTCTCACCCTGCCAGATGTCCAAATGATACCAGTACTGAGCTATATTGCGCTCGTTATCCGTGGGAGCGCGCAGCACCGACAGCTCAAGCGGGTCAAGCATTATGTTTTTGCCGTCCTTTATTATACCGTCGATACACCCGGTTTTATCCGAAACGTGGAAGCCGCTTTCACCGTACATTGCGACAAAACCGTTTTCGTCCACCGTGAATTCATGCGGTGCGCGTACCTCAGGCGCTTCCCTGTCGCATTCAAGCGGTAGCTGAAGCGTGTCGGCGTGATCGCCGACCGACAACGTCACGTTGACGTACAGTCCGTATCTGCAAACGGCGGGAAGCTCGGGCAGAAGCACCGCAAGTTCGTCGCCGGGTGCGGTTTTCGCGTCGTCCGCGGATAGCGAATATATGCATTCGCCGTCCTTTTCGATTGAAATATCTATTCTGTGTCCTTCAAAAGAAGTAAAGTCGTATCTGTTTGCGATGTAAAGGACGCCGTCCTCGGTACGAATACGGAAAGGGGCATACGCCGCCTTTGCTTCAAGACTGCCGGCTTTGAGAGAACGGTCGGCAAATACAAGACCGTCGCAGCAGAAGTTGCCGTCATCCGTAAGCTCGCCCTCAAAATCACCGCCGTAGCACTGCACTCCGTTTTTGAGCACCGTATGGTCAGCCCATTCCCAGATACAGCCGCCTATGAAATTCCTGTGCGCATACATTGTCTCGACGTATTCCCAGACATCGCCGGGACCGTTACCCATTGCGTGGGAGTATTCGCAGAGGAAAAGCGGCTGTTTCTTTTCGCCGGTTGCGGCAAGCCGGCTCATTTCATACGCGGGAGTGTACATACTTGAACAGACGTCGGCTCCCTCAAAGCCCATACGGGAAGCATCCTCACAATGGATCAGGGCGGACGGACGGCGGCTTCTCATCCAGCGTATCATAGCCTGATGGTTTTCGCCGTGACCGCTTTCGTTGCCGGTTGACCACATTATGATGCAGGCATGGTTCTTGTCACGCTCAAAAGCACGTTCCATGCGCTCCACATACGCCGCTTTCCATTCGGGCATAGTAGTGAGCCACTCGCCGCTTTCAACGTCGTAGGAATAATTTACGTTCGCATAGCGGCGGAGTATGCCGTGAGTTTCGAGGTCTGTTTCCAGAATCACATAAAAACCGAGCCTGTCGCAAAGCTCCAGCATGACGGGGGACGGCGGATAATGCGATGTCCGCACCGTGTTGATGTTCAGCTTCTTCATAAGCTTCAGGTCACGGCGGAGGTCCGCTTCGGTCATACACCAACCGTTTTTCATGTGTGTGTCATGATGGTTGACGCCTTTAAGCTTGACCGCGACACCGTTTACGAGGAATTCGTTGTCCTTTGAAATCGTATATGTACGGAAGCCGACGTCAAAGCGCAGCTTTTCCCCGCCATATGCAAGTGTGAGCCTGTAAAGATACGGCTTTTCGGCGTTCCAGAGCATCGGTGACGCGACATGAAGCCTGCCCGTGCGGTCAATTTCGCCCGATGCGACGGTTTTGCCCGCGCCGTCCTTCAGCACGGCTTTGACCTTTTTATCCGTTCTGATGACAACATCGTCGCCTTCTGTATATATCTCCACATCGCCGATATGATCCTCGGGACGATGCAGCAGATATATATCGCGGAAAATTCCGTTCATACGGAAGAAATCCTGGTCTTCAAGATAGCTTCCGAAGCACCATTTGTAAACGACGATGCGGAGCGTCGCCTTTCCGGCTGCGCGTCCGGTCAGTTCAAACTCCGCCTGCAGATGACTGCCCTGAGTGAATCCGACGAATTCACCGTCAAGATAAACGAGCGCGCACGACGCAACGCCCTCCATGACAAGATACGTTCTGCCGTCGGGGTTAAGTTCGATTTCTCTCTCATAAACGCCGCAGGGGTTAACATCCGGGACATATGGCGGGTCGTAGGGGAAGGGATAATTGATGTTAGTATAGTTCGCAGAGCATACTCCTGCTGTCTGCCAGCAGGAAGGCACTTCGATCGTGTCCCATTTGCCGCAGTCCGGGTTGCCGTCGGCACAATAGCGGAAACGCCATGTGCCGTTAAGATCGGTTTTTGAGTTTTCGGGGATATAATATGAGCGCTGAGGGAGTCTGCCCTCAGAAAGGGTCAGATCCTCAAGGTATTTTCTTATCATTGTGTCGCACCTGTTTTGACTTTTTTCGGCATTATATGAGCAATGACGATTCCGGCGAAAATAAGGGCGCAGCCGATATAACCCTTGGTATTCATAGTTTCGTGGAGTATCAGCGCACCGCTTATTGCCGCAAACACCGACTCAGTGGAAAGCACGATCGCAGAATACGTTTCACTCGCACCGCGCTGACCGAGAATCTGTGTCGTATAGCCCACACCGCAGGACATGATTCCGCCGTAAAGAAGCGCGACGAGCGCCGACCTGATATCAGTCATGGTACAGCTTTCGGTAAACAGGGCTACGATCGTCGAAAGCACCGCCGACGTAGCGAGCTGGATCATTGAAAAGCGGAGCGGTGCGATTCGTCCATTGAAGCGGTCAATAGCTATAATCTGAAGCGCGAACATGAGCGCGCAAAGCAGAAGAAGCATATCGCCGACACCGAACGGCTCTTCGCCCTTGAAGCTTAGCAGATACATGCCGACGGTCGCAAGCGCAACGCCGATCCATGTGAAAAACGTGTTCTTCTTTCCGAGGAAAACACCTATCACGGGGACAAGCACCGTATACAATGCGGTAAGGAAGCCTGCCTTACCCGCGCTTTCCGTTATTGTTATCGCAACCTGCTGAAGCGATGAGCCGGCAAACAGGAAAAGTCCTCCAAGCATTCCGCCAAGCCACGTCAGGCGGCGGCATTCCTTTGAAAAATCACCTTTTTCGAAGATAAGTATGACAGGTATCAGCGACAGCGTACCGATACCGAATCGTATCGCGTTATAGGTAAATGCGCCAAGATAGTCTCCGCCGATACGCTGGGTGACAAACGCGACGCCCCATATGATCGGCGTTATCCAGAGAAAAATGTTGTTTTTCAGTTTTTCATTCATATGACGTAAAATTCAACTCCGCATATATTCCGCTTTTCAAGTCTCGGAGCAGCAAGCTCCTCCTTTGCGACACGGCTTTGCCTGCCGTAAAGAGCCGGTGTGTCGGCTGTTTCCAGAATATCGCTGACGACGGCGCTTGCCGTTGCAAGGCTGCCCGCGCCCTGACCGTAGAACACAACCTCGCCGACCATATTGCCTGTCACCGACACCGCATTGAACACGCCGCCCGTCGCCGCAAAGAGTGTGTCGTCCTTCACAAGGCAGGGAGCGACAAACAGCGAATACTTACCGCCGTTATTTTCGGCAACGCCGAGCAGTTTTATGCGATAACCCATTCCGGCGGCAGCATTTATCTGCTCCGTTGTGAGCTTGTCAATACCAGTGATTTCGGCGCAGTCCTCGTATCTGAACAGCCTGCCGAACGCCTCCGTCGCAAGGATTGCGATTTTACGCGCCGTATCGTAGCCGCAGATGTCCGCCGTAGGGTCGGCTTCGGCATAGCCTTTTGCCTGCGCCTCCTTCAGCGCGGCAGCAAAGTCGATGCCATCCGTCATACGGCGCAGAATATAGTTTGTGGTGCCGTTCAGTATTCCGGCGACCCGTGTGATTTTATTTGCCCTGAGGCAGCGTCTTATCGGGTGAATGACAGGTATGCCGCCGCCCGCCGACGCTTCATATAGATAGGACACGTTATTTTCGGCGGCAACGGATTTCAGCTCGTCGCCGTATTTTTCAACCACCATTTTATTGCTTGTGACAACGGATTTTCCGGCTCTGAGCGCAGCCAGCGAAAACTCGTACGCGGGGCTTGCGCCCCCCATTGTTTCGACCACGACATCAACCGCGGGGTCGTCAATTATTGCGGAAAAATCCGTCGTAACGGCATTTTCAAGGTCGTGACCGGGGAAAGTTCGCTTATCAAGTATATGCTTTACGGTAACGGGCAGTCCGTTTTGCTTTATTACCTCGTAAACGCCGCCGCCCACAACGCCGAAGCCGAGTATCGCAATATTTATCATATTCATTTTTTCCTTTCAGGGTACAATAAAATTCAATGCTTTCGGAAGTATTTTTATTTCGGGGTCGCGCATTTTCACGATTTCCCCGTCAAGATTCACGTCAACGGGCTTGTCCGCCGTGATTTTCAGAGTCCTGCAACGCATAAGCTTGCAGAACGGCAGCTTTTCGATATGCTCGCCGCGTCTGAATATACCGACGAGCTTTGCAAACTGAAGCCGCGACACCGTGGGAACGCGGATAAAGTCGATATATCCGTCGTCAAGCTCCGCCGTCGGCGCCGCCTTGAAACCGCCGCCGTAATATCTTCCGTTCGCGGCAATGGCAAAAAGATAGTCGCGCTTTTCGTCCGCAACCTCCTCACCGTCGGCATAGAGAATATATTTGTTTTTCATGTATTTCGCAAGGCAGTACACCACAGACATATTGTACGCGGCACTGCCGTTCACCAGCGGAAGCCGCTTGAAACGTTCCAGATTGTCACAAACAGCAGCGTCATAGCCGGCGGAAAGGATGTTTATGCTGACCCTGTCCTCGACCTGAAGCAGGTCAATCTTTCTGATGTCTCCCGCCGCCTGACGGCTGAGATCGAGAAAAGTCTCGGGTGAAATGTTTTCAAAGGATTTGATGAAATCGTTGCCGCTGCCTATCGGCACACAGCCGACAGACACATGACCCGGACAGCCGCCCCTGAACACGCCGTTGACGACTTCGTTCAGCGTTCCGTCGCCGCCGCAGGCGTATATACGGCATTCGTCACCGCAAAGTGACCTTGCGATTTCAGCCGCATGACCCGGATACTCCGTTATCCTGATTTCATACGGTATTCCCGAAAGCAGCTTTGCCGCCGACGCGGATATGAATTCCGTGGAATCGTGCTTGCCTGCTTTGGGATTGACAATCAGAATGTTTCTTGCTGACATTTATATACCGTCCTGTTTATGTATTAAGGTGAACCGTTACGTGCGTCGGTATTCTCCTCCGCAAGCGCCGCCACTCTTCCGGCAACAATGCCGCGCTCATACTGACCGACCGCCTCCGCCCCCGCCCTGCTTATATGCGACAGCTTGGCCGCAACGGGAACGCACAGCTCTTTTCTGTGCCTCGAAATATATGACGCGCCGTTTTCGCCCAGCGCCAGCAGAGTTGTATAAAGCGGCTTTGTCGCCGCGTCGCCCTGCGTTATACCGAGAAGCGCCGAAAGCATACCGCGCCGCGCCTTTGCGCGGGTCATGGTTGCCGAAACGGCTCTTTCAACCGTTTCGTCCGCCGTCCTGCTTTCCTCCGCCGCATTTTTAAGCCGCATGACCTCGCCGCTGTCCAGCCCGTAGACGTCGCTGCCCGCTGAAAGACGGAGTGCTGCTGCCATAAGCGCACTGTCCAGCCTTTTCATATCCCGCCTCGGTATTCCGGAAAGCACCCTTGCCGCCCTTTCGGGAATATACGGCAATACGTCACCGCGGTTCCGTATGACAGACGAGCTTTCAAATGCCGGACTCCGCCGCACGACTTCAAAATCCATATCGCACCCCAGCCGCTTCGCGGCGGAGATGTACTCGATTCCGAGAATGTTGTTCGGCTTCGACGCAATATCCGCAAAGCCGTCGCCAAGTCTTTCTGCAAGCAGCAGAGATGCCGCTTTCGGGTATGACAGATTTCTGTTCTGCTTTTGTATGTCCGCGACCGCAGCGCGGTCACACAGCACGCCGGACGCCGCAAGCAGGGCATCACCGCCGTCTTCTGCACCGAAGGCAAGATATCTGCACCCCAGCGCCGCGGCAAGATACACTCCCGCCGCCGCGAAATCACGCGCCGCCATACACGAAAAAGGAAACGCAAGCTCGAAAACCGCATCCGCGCCGCAGGCAACAGCCGCAGCCGCGCGCGCATTTTTCGGATAAACAGCGGTTTCGCCGCGCTGTACAAAGTCGCCCGACATGATGCATATGACCGATTCATAGCTTTTCTTCAGCTCCGAAAGCTGATGCATATGTCCGAAATGGAACGGATTGTATTCACAGATGACAAAAACAGCTTCTTTTTTTTCAGGCATGCGAAAATTTCCCTTGCAATTCCTTATAATAAGTAGTATAATGAAAAAGTTGAAAAATGTCAAGTAGCAAGGAGAATAATTTATGTACATACTGGTAGTCAACGCGGGAAGCTCTTCCCTCAAATATCAGCTTTACGATATGGACACCAACAAGCCCGTCGCAAAGGGCGTTGTTGAAGCGATCGGTGAGACAAACAGCAAGGTAAAGCATGAACGTCTCACCGACCATAAGAAATTTGAAGATCAGCGCGTTGTTGCAAATCACACCGATGCGACCAAGATCACCCTTGATCTCCTCACCTCAGATGAATACGGCTCTTTCAGGGATATGAGCGAAATATACGCCGTAGGTCACCGCATCGTGCACGGAGGTCCGTGGCTCACCGAATCCGTGCTTGTCACCGACAGCGTGATTGCCGACCTTGAAAAATGCGTGGATATCGCCCCGCTTCATACGCTCGCTCACCTTGCGGGCATCAGGGGCTGTATGGAGGTTATGAAGGATATTCCGCAGGTGCTCGTCATCGACACCGCCTTCCATCGTACCATGCCCGCGAAGGCGTATATGTATCCTCTGCCCTATTCCATCTATGAAAAATACAAGATTCGCCGTTACGGCTTCCATGGCACGAGCCACCGCTATGTTTCCGGCAAGGTCATAGAATATCTCGGCGGCAAAGCCGAAGGAACCAAGATCATCACCTGCCATATCGGCAACGGTTCCTCCATCACTGCGATAAAGGACGGCAAGGTCATCGACACCTCGATGGGCTTCACTCCCCTTGACGGTATCGAAATGGGCTCACGCTGCGGCGCGATCGACCCCGCGATAGTGCCGTTTATTATGGAAAAAGAAAACATCTCCCCCAAGGAAATGCAGAATTATATGAACAAGGAATGCGGTCTGCTCGGCGTTTCAGGCGTTTCCGGCGACATGAGACTGCTTATGGCTGCCGTAAAAGAAGGCAAGGAGCGCGCAAAGCTTGCGTATGACATTCTGATATACGACATTCAGAAGTACATCGGCGGCTATGTCGCGGCGCTGAACGGTGTTGATGCAATTGCGTTCACTGCAGGCATCGGCGAAAACACGCCCGAGCTGAGAAGGGATGTCATCAACGGTCTCAGCTACCTCGGCGTTAAGCTCGATGAGGAAAAAAATCTCATCGGCAAAAATCTGCCCGAGCCGGCACTCATCTCCACACCCGACAGCAAGGTCAAGGTATATGTCGTCGAAACCGATGAGGAGCTTGTCATCGCGTCCGACACAAGACGTGTTGTCGAAGAATCAAGAAAATAAACCTCGGTAAATTCGGGACTGACAGACAAAATGCCGACCGCGCAGGATTTTTTCTGCACGGTCGGCTGTATTTTTTCGCTATTTTATTTCGAACGTGACGGTGACGCTGTCCTCGACCGTAATATCGTCGGGAGTTATGTTGAACGCCGCGTTGTCAACGCTCTTCGAGCAGAGCATCGTTCTTTCAAACGGCTGTATCACAATATCATCGTCGGAGACATTATAATTGATGTTCACGACGTCGCCAAGCGCGACATCCGCTGCCGTCGCAAGACATTTTGCCTTTGAGCGCGCATCGGCAACGATCATCGAAAGAAGCTGTTCACGCACCGACTCCTTGTCTTTGACCGTATATTCCAGCCTGAATTCCGGCATGACACCCGAGCGTCCGAGTGCATTCAGCACACGTCCGAGCAGCGCATTGTCCGCATCAAACAGGATATATGCCGAATGGCGGTATTCATAGCCCACGAATTTCTGTCTGTATTCGCCGCCGGCATCGCGACGGCTTTCGTATTTCGAATCGATCGAAAATGACGTTGTTTTAAGTCTGTCACCGTCAAAGCCTACCGACGCAAAGCATTTGCGGAGCTCAGACGTTTCCTCTGCGGAAAGACGCACCGCCTCACCGTAATCGGCGTTACAACCCTTCATAGTGACGCTGAGTCTGATTGTATCCGCTCTGACGGATAATTTAGCTTTTCCGATCACGCAAATCGTTCTTGTCATTCAAAAACCTCCTGATTTTCTTTTCCAGCCGTTTCGCCGTGAAACGGCTTATTTCCATTTCCGCCGCCGCATCGCGGCAACTCATATTTTCCTGATATATATGCCGGTAAAGGACCGCAGCCCTGTCGCCGAGCGCACCGCGCACATTATTTCTCATGAGCGACGCTGCAATCGCTCTGTCCGTCGGCGTGTCGTCTCTGCCTGCCGAAATACTGCAGACGATATCGTATACCATTCTGTATAAATCGGCATCGCCGCAGATCCCGCCTTCGCTTTGATTCATACGCTCAAACACACGCAAAACGGCGCTGTCCGCATCCGCCCCCTCACCGAGCAGTGCGACGCAGAGCGTTTTCACACGGTCAAAATACTCCTCGGTTGTTTTCGGTCCGGTCATCCCATCCTTCAATGCGCCCTCCTCCTTCTTCGATCTCACGATAAACCGTATCAATCAGCTTCTGCGCCCTGGTTGCATATTCGTGTCCATCCTCGATCCAGCAATCGATATCGGCGTTTTCCATGCCGTCGATTTCAAGAACTATATGCGAGGCAATCGCCAGCGCCGTATTGAATTCCGGATATCTGCCGCCGTCGAACATCGATGCGAAAATCATGTCTGCGTAAAGCCTGCCGTCGTATATCACTCCGAGCATATCGGGGCGCTCATAGTCGGACATGCCCTGCCCCGGTACACCCACATGCGTATATAGTGTTTCAACTATTACTCTTTGAGTTATCGCACCGTATTGCGAGCGCAATGCCGAAACGCTCCTGACCTTCAGCGCAAGCTGAGACGAGATCGCCGCCGCAAGCTCGTAAAGCGGACTCCCGTCAGTGAATTCTTCGTCCGGTATTTCCGTCTGCAGCACATCTCCCGACGGAGAGGTGTAACGCACCGATATTGTATCATGCATTATTGTTGACGAAAGGAAACCGTATTCCGGCGCTTTCCATTCCCCGCAAAGCACTTCTGTCGAAAACAGCTGCCGCAGGCATCTCAGCACCTCGCCGTCACAACGTATCGGATTCCCGCCGTTCAGACTCATACAGACTCCGCTGTCGTAGCTGAAATCGACAAGAGTCTTAGCCGGATATGTTGTGTCGCCCGAAACACGCCTGTTGTTCATCACGATGCTGAGTCCGTCAAGCCTGAGAGGCGAAACCTGTTTTTTCGCGTTTGTGAAAATGCGCATGAAGTATTCGAGATAGCTGCCGTCATAAACCCATACGGCACTTCCGTGCCCATCACGACCGCTCGCTATAAGATAGCATCTTCCGTCATCACGCGTCGAAAATGTCGGGACCTTTATTGATATCACGGAGTCGTATATACCATGATCATGGATGGTGAAATCGGGCTTGGATGTTTGCGTGTCATCGGTGCTGCCAAACGGTATCATTGCCGCAAGATCGGAAATCACCGAAGTGTCTATATCGTATATTTCTCCGTCGGCAAACGCAAGCCCGCTGCTCGTGACGACAAAGCCGTACTTTTTTTCGCCGCCTAAATAAAACCTCATGACATCCAGCGAAATGCCTTCATCATCCGATAAATCACCGGAAGCTGTCATCGCCTCACTGCCGCCGTCGCCAACTCCGTCGCCGCCGTAAAAGAACGCAGCTCCGACCGTGAGCGCCGCCGCGACGAGCATGAACAACACCGCTGTGGCAAATGTGCGCCGCCGCATTCTGCGCTTTGTTGCGTTCAGGTTTTTCCGGACATCGGAAAGGGAGACCCCGCGTGACATATCCGCCCCGCAGGCTCGGCATATTTCGCTCGCCAGCTTATCTGCGCCGTCGATATCACCGTTCCTCATCAGCTTTTCAAGCAGTTTACGCTTTGCGTTCATATCTCTCCCTCCCTGTAATCTGTTTTCGTTATCAACAGTATACCAAATAAAAGCAAAAAAAGCAATCCCGAATTGAAAATAATCCAAGCCGGAATCACTTTATGCAAAAACTCAGGGCTGTAAAGGTGATACGCCCTCACAGCCCATGATGTCATTTATTCTTCTGTTGCCGCAGCAGCCGCTTTTCTTGCAGCTCTCTCTTCGGCAGCCTTGAGGTCAGCCTCATATGCCTCGGGAGCAACGATAGCCTTTACGGAAAGGCTGATACGATTGCGCTCGTCCTCGATACCGATGATTTTGGCAACGACCTTGTCACCGATCTTGAACATGGTTTCGGGTTTCTGAACGAATTTCTCAGCCATCTGCGAGCAGTGGATAAGACCGTCGATGCCGGGCATGATTTCGGCGAATGCGCCGAAGGGCATGATGCTCACGATCGTGACCTCAACATCGTCACCGACCTTATAATTGTTGTTGAAGATAGTCCAAGGGTTGGTCTCCTCTGTCTTGTAGCCAAGGGAGATACGCTCCTTTTCGCGGTCAACGGACTTGACATAGACATCGATCTTGTCGCCGACCTTGAAATAATCAGCGGGATTCTTGGGTCTGCCCCAGAACAGGTCGCTGACATGCACCATTCCGTCCGCGTCGCCGAGATTGACGAAAACGCCGTAGCTTGTGATAGAACGGATTGTACCGGTGATTTTCTGACCTTCGGTCAGGGATGCATAGAAGTCATCCAGTCTCTGCTTGCGCTCGGAACGCTTTGCGGAGCGGATTGAGCCTCTTGCGCGCTTTCTCTGCGCGTTGTACTCAAACACTCTTACAGGAACCTTCTGGTTCTTGAGGGTTTCGATATCCATACCTTCGGGACCGCACTGTGAAGCGGGGACGAAGATACGCACGCCGTTGACAGAGACGATGACGCCGCCCTTGACAACTTCTTTCACGGCGCCGTGAAGAATCTCGCCGCTTTCTGCAGCATCGGAAACAGCGGCGAGGTACTTGTCCTCGTCAAGACGCTTCTTGGACAGCATGACTGTTCCTTCAACGTCAGAGAACTTAAGGCACATTACCTCGATAGGATCACCGACATGGTATTCCTTTTCAAGGTCGATATTGCCCTCGTTTACGATCTCGTCATAAGGCAGAATGCCTGTATGCTTTGTGCCGAGATCAACTTTTATCTCAGCAGGACTGACCGCCGATATTACACCGACTACCCTTTCTCCTGTATTTAATGTTTTGAACGATTGGTCGAGCATTTCAGCAAAGCTGAGCTCATCATTGAGCAGATCCGCCATTTGTTTGTAAACCTCCTGTATTACATCGCCGGGCGTGGACGCACCTGCGATTATAATAATTTTATTGGAATTTTTCAGATTATTGAAATATGGTTCAAGTCCCGCCGCATCTTCCGTCATCACGGCGTTTTTGCAGTTCGCACGCGCGATATCGAACAGCTTTTTCGTATTGGAGCTTTTCAGCCCGCCCACGACAATGACCGCATCGCAGTCTTTTGTGAGCCTGTCCGCCTCCTCCTGTCTGACAGAGGTAACGTTACATATTGTATCAAAAATTTTCGGATTTGTATATAGTTTTTTCAGAATGTTCTCAAAAAGTTTCCATTCCGTTTTCGAAAAAGTCGTTTGTACCGCCGCAAAGAAGGCATTTTCGTCGTCAAAAGTCGCTTTTACGAATTCCGCCGCCTCTTTTGCCGTCGAAAAAACGCTGCATCCCGCCGTAGCGCAGCTCACAATACCTCTGACCTCCGGATGATCGGCGTCACCGAGGAGGACCGCATAGCTTCCCTTTGCCGATTCCTTGCTCACGATATCATGAATGCGAAGAACGAACGGGCAGGTCGCGTCGACATATTCGGGGCAGATCGCTTTGATGCGTTCCAAAGTCTGCTTCGGTATGCCGTGTGTGCGTATGAACAACACACCGTCACGCGGAAGCACGCTTCCGTCGTCAGGCAGTATCGTGACGCCTTTTTTTTCAAGCATCGCGTTATAGATGCGATTATGTATCGGCTCACCGAGACAATACACCTTTTTCCCGCTGTCCGCAGTTCTTTCGATCATACCGCAGGCGCGTTTCACGCCGAAGCAAAAGCCGGCGTTTTCAGCGATTTTTATCATAATTCTTCATGTCCCCGAAGGGTGTCGCAAACGGCTCGCATACCTTTGAGAAAATGTATTCCGCGATTTCCTTTTTTGTTCTGCTGCCGTTACCGACACATTCTTCATACGACAACGGCTTTCCTATCACAAGATACGTCTTGCGGAAAAATCCGGGCATACGCCGCTTTGTCACGATCGAAACAGGCAGAACGGCAACTCTGCCCTGCGAGACAATAAGTCCCGAACCTGACATCGCCTGTTCGGGCATCGGCTCTACCCGGCGCATACGTGTTCCCTGTGCAAAGATACCGACGCATTCACCGCTGCGGCAGATGCCGATAACAGTGCGAAGCGCCGAGATGTCGATATTTTCGCGGTCAATCGGCACAGCCTTTGCGTGCCTGAACAGCCATGCGAAAAAACGGAAGCGCACAAGAGAACTGCGGGCTATGAAATGGATCTGATTTTTCAGAAAGCAGGCGCACAGCACAGGATCGATATATGAAGAATGATTTGCACACATAAGATACGGCGCATCGGGCTCGTTTTCCGCTCCGATGACCGTAACGCGGAAAAACAGTCGCACGATCGGGCGCAGAAATCTTACCGCACCGCTGTAAAAGCTCACTTCATCACCGCTTTATCAATAATTGCAATCGCCGCCGCAAGTGTCTGCTCCTTCGTGAAACCCGAGTTGTCAAGCTTCACTGCGTCGGGAGCGGCAACCGCCGGAGCGGCAGTACGATTCATGTCGTTTGCGTCACGCTTCGTCAGCGCTTCGCGTATTTCGTCAAGCTTTGCGGGGACACCCTTTTCGGCAAGCTCATCACGACGCCTGGCGGCACGTTCACCGTCACCAGCCGTGAGATATATCTTGACATCGGCAGACGGCATTATGACCGTACCGATGTCCCTGCCGTCCATAACACAGCTGTTTTCAGCTGCAAGACGGCGCTGTGTATCGAGCAGGAACGCTCTTACCTCGGGTATCCTCGAAACGTCGGAAGCGTATTTTGAAGCGAGAGGAGTGCGTATTTCATCGCCCACGGGAACGCCCGCGAGCAGGACTTCCGCGCCGCCGTCGTTCAGCCTTACGGAAATATCGACTTCCGGAAGAGAATCGACAATCGCTTTTTCATCGTCGGACGCGATACCTTTTTTTATCATGCAAAGCCCCACCGTGCGATAAAGCGCGCCGGTGTCGACATATATGATTCCGTAATGCCTTGCAAGTCCCTTTGCGAGAGTGGATTTGCCGCAGCCGCTTAAGCCGTCTATGGCGATATTGAGTCTGTCCTTCATCCGATACTCCTGAGACATGATAGTACAACATGATGATTATACAGCCTGGACGCCGAAAAGTCAAGCATAAAATCAAAAATCACCGCCCTGTCGGGCAACTTTTTGTGAAAAAATACGTCTTTTTACCGCAGTCATAACAGACATCGCAGAATCATATACTCAAAACGGTGATGAACATGAAAAAACAGGGACTCAAAAGAGCCGCGACAGTCGCGGCGGCAATGATTCTGACAGCGGCGCTCGCCGCCGGCGGCGTCTGTGCAATGACACATATGACACATACGGAATCGGAGGCAAGCGAAGCAAAGACGTTCTCCGAGGGCAGTTCCGTGTCTGTGTTCCACGTGCCTTCGCTGCCGGACATAGCGGAAGAAAGCGTCACGGTGCCGGACGACGGGATACTGATACGCGCGCTCGACCTTTCGAATGCCGACACACTGATATCGGATTTCTCGGGGCTGTCGCCCGACATAGATGTGATAAGCAGACTTGCCGTACCGGCGCTGAAATGCGACGGCAGTCCGGAGGTGCTGATATACCACACCCACGCCACCGAAAGCTACGCCGACGGCGACACATATGAGGACGGTCACGTATTCCTGAGCGACGACGACGAAAGCAACATGATCGCCATCGGCAATGCCGTCGCGGAGATACTCGAAGCAAACGGGATCGGCGTCATACACGACACATTCCATCACAACGCCGAAAGCTACAACAAAGCATATTCCTCCTCCCGCCGCTCAGCCGTAAAAACGCTGTCGCAATACAGCGGCATAAAGCTCGTCATAGATATCCACCGCGATGCAGTCAGCATTGACGGCAGTCAGCGCAAGCCTCTCACATACATAAACGAAAAACCCACCGCCCAGCTTATGCTGGTGGCAGGTTCAAACCATAACGGCTGGCAGAACAATCTCGCCTGTTCCCTCGCTCTCCAGAGGGCGATGAACGAAATGTACCCGACTCTTGCCCGTCCGATATATTTCAGCAAGGGCGAATACAATCAGAGTCTTTCGGGAGGCTCGATACTCATCGAGGTAGGAGCGGCGGGCAACACCGCCGAGGAAGCAAAACGCGCCGCGGTATGCGCCGCAAACGCGATATGCAGGGCGTTCACTCGCCGAGGAAGGCAAACAGCTCCTGACCGCTGAGCCGCAATATGCGCTCCATTACGGATACCGCGGGAACGGGGGCAACACGCCCGAAAAAGCTGAGAAGATGCCCGTCAACGCCGATGACGCATGTCTTTTTACGTCTGCCGACGGCGCGCACGATTCTCTTTGCCGCCGTATCGACGGGCATCATCATGCTCTGAATGAGGCTGTTTTGGGAAACATCGACCGTCTGGCGGCGCATTATGTCGGTTCTGATGAAGCCGGGGTATATCCCCGCAACGTAAAACCGCCGATGCTCGGCGCGGAAGGCGTCCGTAAAGCCGCGCACGGCGTACTTTGTCGCGCAGTACATGCTTTCGCCCACGACGGGGCAAAGCCCGCCCGCGCTGCATATATTTACGACAGCGGGGGTTGCCGATTTTGAAAGAAGGGGGAGCAGGGTGCGTACCGCCGTGACGTAGGAAATGAAATTTGTTTCCACAATGGCGGATATGTCGCTGTCGGAGCAGGTTTCGGCGCGTGCAAACGCCGGCATAATGCCCGCATTGTTTATAAGCACGTCGGGGACAAGCCCGCTTTCGTCAAGTTCACGTGCAAACGAAGTCCAGCCCGTGCGGTCGGTCACATCAAACAGGCGGAAAGAAAACATATCGCCCAGCGCGGCTGCCGCTTTTTCGGCTTTTTCGCGGTTGCGCGCCACGCCGATTACGGTACAGCCGTGCTTCTCGATGAGCAGCTTTGCCATGGCGAAGCCCAGACCGCCGCTTGCGCCCGTTATTATAACTGTTTTTCCGTCAAGCCACATTTTCCTCACCCGCGTCTGTTGTTTTTCTTTGAATCAGGTCGCTTTCTGCCTTTACTGACCGTGTTCTTACGTGCGGCGTATCTGTCGTTCCCGACGGGCTTTTTTCCGTGCGGCACGAAGGCGGGCGGCACGAGACAATCGTTGCCGTTGCCGATAAGGTCGCTTCTGCCGCATTTCATTAATGCGTCGCGGATAAGCGGCTGATTTTCTTTTTTATAGTATTGCAGCAATGCGCGCTGGAGCTTCTTGCCCGTGTAGGTCTTTTCGACAAATACGCTCTTTCCCGTGAACGGGTCGATGCCCGTGTGGTACATACAGGTCGATGCCGTGCCGGGGGTCGGATAGAAATCCTGCACCTGCTCGGGGCGTTGACCGTTATGCTTCAGAAACAGCGCCAGCTCTATCGCATCGTCAAGCGTTGCGCCGGGGTGGCTGCTCATAAGGTAGGGCACAAGATACTGCTCCTTGCCGCAGGCGGCGGAAAGGCGGTAAAATTCGTCGCTGAATTTCTTGTAGACCGAAACGGACGGTTTGCCCATGTATTTCAGCACGTTGTCAGAGCAATGCTCGGGCGCGACCTTGAGCTGTCCGCTTGTATGCTCCGACACAAGACGTTTGAAAAAGTCGTTCTTCCTGTCGGCAAGCATATAGTCAAAGCGTATGCCGGAGCGTATGAAAACACGCTTCACTCCCTTGACTGCCGATGCGCGTTCAAGCAGATGAACGTATTCCGAATGGTCGGCATTCAAATTGGGACATGGCTTCGGGAAGAGGCACTTGCGGTCGGGACAGACTCCCAGCTTTTTCTGCTTTTCGCAGGCGGCATGACGGAAATTTGCCGTCGGACCGCCGATGTCGTGAATATATCCCTTGAACCCGGGCAGCTTTGTCAGTTTTTCGACCTCGCCAATGACCGAATCCTCGCTTCTTGCGGTGACAACCCTGCCCTGATGGAACGCGATGGAACAGAAGTTGCACGCGCCGAAACAGCCTCGGCAATGAGTGACCGAAAATTTCACCTCTTCGATTCCCGGGACGCCGCCGTCCTTGTCATAATCGGGGTGCCATGCGCGCTCATACGGATAGGCGTATACGCGGTCAAGCTCCTGTGTTGTCAGCGGCGGCATCGGCGGGTTCTGCACCATATATCTGTCGTCATATCTCTCGACGACTGCCTTGCCGCTTATTGCGTCCTGATTGCGGTACTGAACGAGAAATGCGTCGGCAAACGCTTTTTTGTCGCTTTTCAACGTGTCGTAATCCGCCGTTTCTTCATAGGGAAAATGTATGTCCTTAATGTCCTTTGTAATGTAGCACGTCCCCGGTACATCGTGTATTTTGCGTATCGGGACGCCCTTGTCAAGCAGAAAGGCAATGCGCCGTGTGATATTTTCGCCCATGCCGTATGAAAGCAGATCGGCGCGGCTGTCCACAAGTATCGAACGCCGCACACTGTCCGTCCAGTAATCGTAGTGCGCAAAGCGTCTTGTCGACGCCTCGATACCGCCGATGACGATCGGCACGTCGCCGTACGCCTCGCGGATGCGATTGCAGTACACGATGACCGCGCGGTCGGGGCGTTTTCCCGCCTTGCCGCCGGGGGAATATGCGTCCTCGCTCCGTCGTTTGAGCGCAACGGTATAATGCGCCACCATCGAGTCGATGTTGCCGCTGTTGACCATAAAGGCAAGACGGGGCTTGCCGAAGCGTTTGAAATCGGTTGTATCGCGGCAGTCGGGCTGCGGTATCACGCATACGGTGAAGCCCGCATCCTCCAGCACCCTGCCGATGATGGCAGTGCCGAACGACGGGTGATCGACATAGGCATCGCCGGTCACAATGATGAAGTCGGGACGCTCAATGCCGCGCGAAGCCGCCTCGGCGGGAGTAATAGGCATGAACATAGTTGAAGTTATAAATTATAAATGTAAAAAAGTAAAAATGTACGGAAGGAAAGTTGTACAATAAAAATGGACAAACAGAAGAGTTAATGATATAATTAACTTGAAAGAGGTGAGTC
>ERZ857840.384-NODE-384-length-68814-cov-5.505461_pt1 | contig 68814 bp, 42 predicted proteins | sample MGYA00519760_ERZ857840 | MGnify/ENA primary metagenome ERZ857840 (study PRJEB31778, sample SAMEA3449371) | human gut metagenome | biome: human gut; feature: human-associated habitat; material: faeces | place: United Kingdom | collected 2010/2012 ... | reverse complement strand
AGTCGTCACCTACTGCCATGATTTTGGCATTACACAACTGCGACAACTCTTTGATAAGGTTATAACGCTGCCGTGAAATGTCCTGATACTCGTCTACGATGATATATCTGTAATCGAGCTGCTCCTTGCCGACACGTTTTTGGCGTATAAACTCGGCCGACTCGTTAATCATGTCCTGAAAGTCGATGCAATGTTGTTCCTCCAATACCTTTTGGTATTCATAAAAGCACACTTTGCAGATGTCGAGAAACAATTTGGTGCGAACATTCTTATTCGCAGCCTTGAACTCTGCGAATTTCTCCAATCCGTAGCCCTGTGTCTTGAAGTTATTGATAAAGGTGCAGATCAAAAAGGTTAGCCGTGTAATGTATTTGCTCTCCTCCGTTTCGATCAGCTTTTTATAGACTTCCGCCGTCGAGCGTTTGTTCAATTCATAACCGCGCGCAATAAGCTGTTCGCGCAGATGGAGCAGATAATCCCGACCGTCGGCATATTGCGAGTAGGTATCTATCAGATCCGTTTTATGCTTCGCGTGCACCTGCTTTTTGTCGTCGATTCGAGAAACATACTTCTCCAACTCCTCTTGCGTATAGCGATCGCTTCGATGATCTTCTGTGATTCCGAAATGTTCGATATACGAAATCTTGTCGCCTTGTTTTATGCAGAAGTCGGGCGTATAAGGTTTGTTCGCATCGAGGATAGGATACTGGTATATCGGCTCATATTCGTATTCTATCTGATACATATATAGAAAGTTGGCAATCCGCACCTCTTCCATCGACCGCAGTATTTCATTGTTCAATGTCTGCGTTTTCAAGGTCTTGCGATCGACGATTCGTTGAACGTATTCGTGCAGATTGCCTTTCAGGGTCGAACAGTCCGCTTTGGCAACGAATTGGAAATATTCGTTGAGTTTTTCACCTTCGTAGGGTGCAGTGAAATAGGAACCGAAGAATAGAATCAATTTGTCTACGACCTCCGGATTACGCAGCACGGACGATTTTAGATAATTATTGATTACCGTGTACATATATCCGCCCTCGACAATCTTTTTGCGTTCCTCTTCGCCTTGACGCAAAATCGTATAGCCGATGGAGTGAAACGTACTGATGGGACAAGGTATTCCCAAATTGCCATTTATGCGTCCTCGGAGCTCCTCTACGGCCTTATTTGTAAAGGAGATCACCAAAATCCGAGTTGGATCAATACCTCGTTTTTCTACGAGATAACGCACTTTGGCGGCTACCGTTGTGGTTTTGCCGGCTCCGGCTCCGGCAATTACCAGCGTATGGTCTTCTTCCGAAAGCACCACTTCGCGTTGTTCTCGGTCGAGGGATATGGCCGGATCACAGGCTTTAAGTATGTTGTCGAGATAGGATTTCTCCGATTCGATATGGCGCGAAACATAAGCATCGTTATGTTTGCGGATCGTCGGCGATTCCGTTGCAAGGTCAGCCATTTCATCGAACTTCGCCCGAAAATAGCTAATGGCTTCCATATCGAGATTATGTTTGGCAGCATACTCGTTCAATAGGTTCGACTGAACAAGCGTAGCATAGAATTGCGATAAATCACGGTTTTGTTCGACGAGGTCTTTATAGTTGCTTTGGGCTATGAATTGATCTTGGGATAGCAAATCCTTGAATGCCTTGTTAAACGCTATAGTTCTGGTATACTCTGCAGGATACTCCGCAGAATCTATATTTGGCGTAGCAGTAGAGGCCGTTGTTTTATACTGGCCTATATTTTTTATAAAGTTCGCTATTCCCATTTGCCTTAAAGACTGTTTGCTTTACAAAGATACAGATAAACAGGTAAATTGATTAAAATTGAGCATTCAATTCTATTCGTGAGGCATAAATCCCTGCATTCAATAAAGAAGTGTGACTTCTGACCCTATTAAAAGCTATGTATTGAAAAATAATTTGATAAAATTCATTTATTTATTCGACTTCACAGAGAATGCGGACAAATTGCGGACATAACGAGTAAAACAAAAATCCCAAATGATTGTTTATAAATCATTTGGGATTTTTCAATAGTACCCGGAGCCGGGATCGAACCGGCACGGCCATTGCTGGCCACAGGATTTTAAGTCCGGCGTGTCTACCGATTCCACCATCCGGGCGCAGTCTTTCGCCGAAAGACGCCGGCAAAAGTACGAAAATATTTACGATTTGCCAAAATCTATGTAATTTATCATCGCCGCATCGTCGTCGGGCCGGAACCAGCGGATTTCCGGATCGCGGCGAAACCAGGTGAGCTGCCGCTTGGCATAGCGGCGCGAATTGCGTTTGATCAGCTCCACCGCCTCGTCATAGCCGATACGCCCGTCGAAGTAATCGAAAAACTCGCGGTAGCCGACCGTCTGCAACGCATTCAGTTCCCGGTAGGGGTACAGCGCCCGCGCCTCGGCTTCCAGACCGTCGGCAAGCATCCGGTCCACCCGGCGATTGATGCGGTCGTAAAGCTCCTCGCGCGGCAGGTCGACACCGATTTTCACGATTTCGAACGGACGCGCTCGCCGTATGCCGGTACGCTGCCGGGAGTAGGGCATGCCGGTTTGAAGGCATACCTCCAATGCCCGCACGACACGCGCCGGATTGTTGAGGTCGACAATCCGGTAATACTCCGGGTCCAGCTCCCGGAGCTTCTCGGCAAGCGCTCCGAGTCCCTCCTCCGCCAGCCAGCGATCCATCTCCTCGCGCAGCGATTCGTCGGCCTGCGGCAGGTCGTCCATGCCTTCGCACAACGCCCGGACATACAGCCCCGCGCCGCCGACGGCAACGACGTAATCGTGGCCGGCAAAAAGTTTTTCGAGCCGCGCAAGGGCCTGCACCTCGTATTCCCCGCAACTCAAGTAATCCTTTATATCGTGCGAGGCAATAAAATGATGCTCAACCGCTTGAAGCTGATCGGAAGTGGGCTGCGCCGTGCCGATCGGCATACCCCGGTAAACCTGCCGGGAATCGGTCGAAAGGATCGGTGCGGCGTAATGGCCGGCCAGACGGATGCTCAAATCCGTTTTGCCCGAACCCGTCGGCCCGACGATGACCAGCAGCCGTTTAGTACTCATCGTCGTAATTATCGTCGCCCTCGAAATCGCTGAATTCGCTCATCACTTCGCCGAAAATCGACCCGTCATCGTCCTCCGCGCGCGTTTTCGACGGATCGTATTGGTCGGGAGCTGCGGCCTGCGCATAGATTTCACGCGGATAGGAAGCGCCCTTCTCGGCTTCGAAGGTTCCGGTAAGTTCCAGAAAATAAGCACGGTCGCCGAACATGTCGAAGAGATAGATCAGACGGTCGCGGCGGTTGTGGATGACCTGGCCGAGCGTTACGCTCTCCATCGCCGCGGGAGCGTCCCCGGAGCCGTCGTCCATCTCCACGCTCGTAAATTCGCGCTGCTTCTCCCAGCGGTCGTCGGCCGTGAAGAACGAAGCCATACAAGGCTCGTACTCAAGCGACTGAAGGATGAAATCATGGAAATCGAGCAGCGTCATGTCGTACATCGCCTCATAATCGCGCACGAAATTGTCGTTTTCGTCGCTCAACATCCGGAATCGGAAAACCATCGACATTGCAGTAGTATTTTTAGAATATTGTTTCGTTACGACACCAAATATAACACTTTTTGTCAATCCAACGCCGCAAGCCACGCAAGAACGTCGCGGTCGTCGGGATAATCGGTCAGGGCCGGGGACTGTGCGCTGCCGAAACCGGCGCGGCGGCTGTGGGGGAGACACCCGGTGACGACGCATTGCAGTTCACCGTCATGCCCGGCAAGCCATGCGGCCACTTCGTCCAACGTCGCGTAATGCGCATAGGCGATCCGGCTCAACGCCGCCGGAAAGGCGCATTGCTCGACAGCCACGGCGCATCCCAGATCGACAAACGGCCGTCCCTGCATTTCCAGCAAGGCGCGCTGTTGCCTGTAATTGTTTATATATTTATCGTTTACAGGCGGTATTTGAAGCGCAAGTTCATATCCTCCCGGCGCGAAAATCAGCGACACGCTGCGACACCCCAGCCCGGAATAAGCCCAGATGTCGTCGGCCAGTCCGGCAAGCTGTTCCGGCGTCTCGCGCCCCGAAAGCACGGCTACCGACTGGCGGCTGCCCCGCAGCAGGGAGGGAATGCCGGCGTAATGCGCCCGGAAATAGCGGTTGGCGTTGTCGCTGCCAGTGGCGATCACGGCGTCGACGGGCGACGTTCCGTCGTACAGGCGGACCGGCGCGGAAGGGTCGATTTCGCGCAGCAGCCCCACGACATGTTCCATCAGCACGGAATCCTTGGCGGAGGGCTTCACGAGACAACCGTGGCCGCTCACAAGCACGCACAGCAGGTCGAAAAAACCGACAAGCGGGATATTTCCGGCCATGACGACCAGCACGCGCCGCGGCTCCGCAACCGGAAGGACAGGGTAGTCAGCCAGCCACGCTTCGAGCTTTTCGCGTTGCAGCATGTCGCAGGCGATCGCGCGCACCGCACGACGGATGTCGGCGGGCGTAAACCAGCCGTTGGCACGGCAAGCGGAGTCAATGACCGCGCGCGTCGCATCGTCATCGCCGAAACCGAGCAGGCGCGCGCCCAGTGCGGAAAATGTTTCGATCGTGTTTTTCATGGCTACAAAGATACTATTTCACGTTGTAATCCGCACATTTTTCCAAAAGTTGTGCTATTTTTGCAAAAGGGCATACAATAACATGCCAACGACTATGGAGAGAAATTTGAAAGACGCGCTGCGACACCGGCGCAGTTATTATGAACTGACCCCCGAATCCCCGATCGACGACGCAAAGATCGAGGAAATCATTCATTTTGCGATACGACACATCCCGTCGGCCTTCAACTCGCAGTCGACGCGGCTGGTGCTCCTGTTGTACGAACAGCACAAAGCGTTCTGGGAGATCGTGAAACGGACCCTGCAAGCCATCGTTCCCGCAGAGGCGTTCGTCGCCACGGAGCAGAAGATCGACCGCAGTTTCGCATCGGGATACGGCACGGTACTCTACTACGAGGATACGACCGTCGTGCGGAAACTGCAGGAACAGTTCCCGACCTATGCGGACAATTTCCCGATCTGGTCGGAGCACACCTCGGCCATGCACCAGCTGGCGGTATGGACGATGCTCGAAGACGCCGGGTTCGGCGCGTCGCTACAGCATTACAACCCGCTCATCGACAAAGAGGTGCGTGAACGATGGGATCTGCCCGCAGCGTGGCGGCTGATCGCCCAGATGCCGTTCGGAGCGCCGGGCGGAGAGCCGCAGGAAAAGAGTTTCAAGCCCTGGGAAGAGCGCATACGGATATTCAAATAGAAGCTCCCGTAGAAGCTCCCGGCGGCAGGCATATCGTAAAAAAATTGCAGAATACATTGGAAAAATTTGGAGTTTCGAATTTTTTAGTTACCTTTGCACTCGCAATTACGAAACATGCTTTTGCGGAAATAGCTCAGTTGGTAGAGCGCAACCTTGCCAAGGTTGAGGTCGCGGGTCCGAGTCCCGTTTTCCGCTCACGAGGTCCTTCTATGAAGGGCCTTTTTTGTTGGGCAAGATTGCGCAATATGAAGCGAATGATCCTGCATATCAGTGATATGCGGGATCGTTTCGTTTTTGTGCCGTAGCAAAAGACAGCAAGTAAAAGCACCTTCTCCGTGTGCCGAAGCGCTGTTTCGCGGTGGAAAAATCTCGGTGCCGACGGTCGCAGGCGACATCCGCGTGCCGTGGCGCCCCGTGAAGCGGGGATGCGAACTTCGGCTGGCAGTTCCCGGGGAAACGACTGCCTGCGTGTCCGTACCCGGAAAGGCTCCGTGCCGATTACGAAGCCGGAAAACACTCGAATGTCTATTGAACGGGGCTCCCGGCTCTTCTGTTCCGCCGCTGAGCCGGATGTAATGACGGGGATGTCGCCGCAATACCGGCTGGTTATGATCGTTATGTGCGATCGGAAAACACCTATCGTTATATAGATTCGATCTGACACACAATAAGGGTCTTTCGATACGCCAAATTGTAACTTATTGATAATCAGTGTGTAAATTTTTAGGGGGGGGGGGATTTTTCGGCCGAAAACCGCCGGATAATTTGGCTGTTCAGGTAAAAGTAATTACATTTGTGCACTAAGTGCAATGGTTTCTGATACAGAGGTCGTGCATTGAGCTGCGGTTCTGTCTTAGATTTAGGAATGGAATCGGCGAATTGATTCAATGATCGGACTGAGAATCAACATGGTATCCTTCGTGTGCTGCGTGACTGGAAGACTTGTTTCCGGACACGGGGGAATACAGGGAATGTCCGTACGTTAACATGACAACCGGCGCCGGATACATACATTGGTACGGGTTGAAAGTCTTTTTCAACAAAGTATTCGAAATAGAATCTTTGCTTTCTGCCGACGGGGTGGAGAGTTATATCCCCTGCGAAATGGTTACGGTGGAGGTTCGCGGCATCTGGAAACAGGTGCGGCGGACGGTCATTCCGTCGCTGATGTTCTTCCGCTCCACCGAGGAATATGCCAAAGAGCTGCAAACGTCCCTCCGGGGCCGCGTGATGCTGTATACCTATGTGAACGAAAAGTGGAAGAAGGTTCCCTCCCTGATTTCGGAATACGAGATGGATATGTTCAGACTCGTCACCTCGTCGGGGGCCGCCGGGCTCGATTATTTCGGGGACGACAGCATCGTTTACGGCATCGGGGACCGCGTCCGCGTCACGGGCGGGGTTTTCAAAGGCGCCGAGGGCTACATCAAGCGGATCAAGGGAAAGCGGAGGTTGATCGTCTCCATCACGGGCATTTGCGCCGTGGCCACCTCGTTCATCCCGAACTGCTTTTTGCAGAAGATCTGAGAGGTCGTTCAAGACCGCAGTTCCGGGGTTCCCGGATCGGTTAATCACGTATTTACAACATGACGGACTGCCGCTTCTGAAAACGACGGCCGGGATCGTTGCGGACCGGATGTGCGTTTTGGAACGGGATATGGATATGCTCCCTCGTGGGGGAGAGTGATGGACGGGGTTCATCGGGGTGCGGCCTCCTCCCGGTGACGCGTGACCTGAATGAAGAGGATTATCGAATGGTTTCTGGTAAAATTTCAATTTGCGAAGTATGACGCCTCAGTACTCTGTATTATTGTCTCTGATAATCTCGCTGTTGGTTGTCAGTTGGATTCATCCCCGGTTGGTTAAGATCGCCTTGTTGAAAAATCTGGTGGACAATCCGGACGCCCGCAAATTGCAGCGTCAGCCGGTTCCTGTTTTGGGCGGGATCGCCGTTTTTTTCGGCATCGTCATCGGATACGGGAGCGTTTGCGGGATGGTGAACTATGCCGGGATGCTGATCGTGATCATGGCCATGATGGTCATGCTCTATATCGGGACTATGGACGACATTCTGAGTCTTTCTCCGGCATTGCGGTTCGCTGTCGAATTCTTCGTCGCCCTGTTGTTGATCTTCAACGGGGGTTATCTTCTGGACGATTTCCACGGTTTGTGGGGCGTCGGGATGTTGCCCGATTGGATGGCCGTTCCTTTGACGGTCGTTGCCGTGGTCGGCATTATCAACGCCATCAACCTGATCGACGGCGTGAACGGCTTGTCGTCGGGTTATTGCATCACGGCCTGTACGATGTTCGGAACGTTGTTCTACCTGTCGGGCGATATGAAAATGACGATTCTGGCCGCAGTTTCGGTCGGAGCCCTGATCCCGTTTTTCCTGCACAACGTTTTCGGCAAGACTTCGAAAATGTTCATCGGCGACGGCGGGACGTTGGTCATGGGAGTCGTCATAACGGTCTTCGTCATCGAGACGTTGCGCAGCGGTTCGTCGTGCGGGGCTTACGTGGAGCCTCGGGTCGGGTTGGTTCCCTTTTCGTTGGCCGTCCTGTGCATTCCGGTCTTCGATACGCTGCGGGTCATGTTCTCGCGTATTCTGCGCGGGGTGTCGCCGTTCCGGCCCGACAAAACCCACCTGCACCATATGTTTATCAATCTGGGGTGTTCGCATGCCGCCGTGACGCTGGCCATCGTCGCGTTGAACACGTCTGTCGTGTTGTGTTGGTGGGGGTTGACGAGATTGGGGGTTTCGATAGACGTGCAGCTTTATGCCGTTGTCGTCATGGGCTTTCTGGTCACGTTCGGGCTCTATCACTTCATGGAGTGGCATTTGCGCAGGAACACTTCTTTCCTGCGGGCGGTCCGCCGCCTCGGCTACCGGACCCATGTCAGCCGGCGGGGCGTTTTTCTGCGGATGCAGCACTTTCTCGACCGGCTTTAGAGATGCCGGGGTTTACGAACAATCATCATCAAAGAGAATAAATCGTTATGCACGGAATAGTTGAAAAAGTCCGTCTGTTTCTATTGGCTTTTTTGTTGGCCGTTCCTTTTGGGACCGCTTATTGTCAGATGAGCGACGAAGCGGTTGTCAAGTACGCTTTGGAGGGCCGGCAGTCCGGCAAGAGCGATCAGCAGATCGGCAAGGAGTTGTTGGCACGCGGCGTCACGCCGGAACAGGTTGAGCGCTTGAAGCAGAAATACGAGGATAGCCGGACATCCTCCGAGACTGTTGCTGCGGATCAGGTCATCTCGGGCCAGCGCCGGGAGCGGCCCCGTTCGTCGTCCGATACGCTTGCTGTCGAGATTCCTCCGGTTCCGGACCCGGCCGAAAGGGGTGCGGATTCCCGCGCTGTTTTCGGTCGCAACGTATTCCGGAGCCGGGCTCTGACTTTCGAGCCGAACGAGAATCAGGCCACGCCGGAAAATTACAGGCTGGGCCCGGGCGACGAGGTTATCATCGACATCTGGGGTGAGAACGAGCGGAGCCTTCGGGAGGAGATCTCCCCGGAGGGAAATATCATGGTCGAGCAGGTGGGTCCGGTCTATCTGAACGGGCTTACGATCAAGGAGGCGAACGCGAAGTTGCGGGGCGTTTTCGGCCAGATCTACGCGGGAGTTTCGGGCGACAGCCCCGCGTCGGAGGTCCGCGTTACGCTGGGGCGTCTGCGGACGATTCAGGTGAACGTGATGGGCGAGGTCGAGATGCCGGGCACCTACCGGTTGTCGTCGTTCGCCACGGTGTTCCATGCCCTTTACCAGGCCGGGGGTGTCACGGACATCGGCACCCTGCGCAATATCCGGGTGCTTCGCAGCGGGCGTGAGGTCGCGTCCGTGGACATCTACAAATACCTTTTCCACGGGGATTCGAAAGACGACATCCGCTTGGAAGAGGGCGATATCGTGCTGGTCCCCTCGTACGATCTTCTGGTGGAGGTCACGGGGTGCGTCAAACGTCCGATGCGCTACGAGATGGAGGCCGGCGAGCCGTTGTCGCAGTTGTTGGCCTATGCCGGCGGGTTCACGGGCGACGCCTACGGGCGCGAGGTTCGCGTGGTGCGCACTATGGGGCGGGAGCACGAATTGTTCAACGTGGACAGCGTCGGTTATGGGACTTTCGCCCTGATGGACGGGGATTCCGTTGCCGTCGGGCGGGTGCTCGATCGTTATGCGAACCGGATCGAGGTTCAGGGTGCCGTCTATCGTCCCGGGATGTACGAACTGGGCGAGGGCACGCATACGGTCCGGGAGTTGATCGGACGTGCCGAAGGACTCCGGGAGGATGCTTTCCGGGGCCGGGCCTTGTTGTTCCGGGAGCGGGACGACCTTACTCCGGAGATCGTGGCCGTGGACCTGGAAGGGGTTCTTTCGGGGCGGTTGACGGATATTTCCCTGCGGCGCAACGACGTATTGGTCGTGTCGAGCGTCCATGATCTGGAGGACCGCGGGGGTTTCACGATCGGCGGCGAGGTGGCCCGCCCGGGAGTTTATCCCTATGCGGCGCATACGACGGTCGAGGATCTCATCGTGCAGGCCGGAGGACTTCTGGACGGCGCCTCTACGGTGAAGGTGGAGGTTTCCCGCCGGTTGAAGGACCCGAAGAGCACGACCCCCTCGAACGGAGTGGGCAAGGTCTATGCGTTTTCGTTGAAAGAGGGTCTGGTCGTGGACGGAGAGGCGGGTTTCGAACTGGCTCCGTTCGACGTGGTGGAGGTCCGGCGGAGCCCCGGCTACCAGCCCCAGCGGCAGGTCGTACTCGACGGGGAGGTCGTTTTTACGGGGAATTACACGCTGATCCGTAAGAACGAGCGTTTGTCGGACCTTGTCAAGCGCGCCGGCGGGATCACGGACGACGCCTATGTGCGCGGAGGCCGTCTGATCCGCCGCATGAACGAGGAGGAGCGTGCCGTACGGGATGCGGCGCTTCGCGCCGCACAGCAGAACCGCGGAGCCGATTCGGTTTCTTTGGAGAAACTGATGGCGGACGATTACTATGCGGTGGGCATCGAATTGGACAAGGCGCTGTCGAACCCCGGTTCGGACTACGATGTGGTGCTGCGCGAGGGGGACCGGCTGGTGGTTCCGGAGTATGTGAGCACGGTCAAGATCAACGGGGATGTCATGTACCCCAATACGACGGTCTATTTGAAGGACAAGCGGGTGAAATACTATATCGCTCAGGCGGGCGGCTACGGGGCGCGTGCCAAGCGTAACAAAGCCTATATCGTTTATATGAACGGCCGCGTCGCGCGCGTGAAGGGCCGTGCGAAGGTGGAGCCGGGCTGCGAGATCATCGTTCCGTCCAAGCGCGATCGCAAGCGGATGGGCATTGCGGAGATTCTGGGTCTGACGACCTCTGCGGCGTCGATCGGCACGATGGCGGCGTCGATTGCGAACATGACGAAATAACGGAACGGACGATGGAATCGAACAACATGCAGCAGCAGCCGGAGACTGCGGATCAGGAGATCGACCTGATCGAATTGGCGCAGAAGCTCTGGCAGGGTCGCCGGATGATCGTCCGGTGGTGTATTGCGGGGGCTTTGGCGGGACTCGTCATCGGGTTCAGCATCCCGAAGGAGTACACGGTGACGGTGAAACTGGCCCCGGAGATCCAGGGCGGGAAGACCTCGCTGGGGGGCCTGGGTTCGCTGGCCTCGATAGCCGGCATCAACATGGGGAACATGAACTCTGCGGATGCGGTGTCTCCGGATCTGTATCCGGACATCGTGCAGTCGGTGCCGTTCATGACCGAGTTGTTCGGCGTGGAGGTCGCCGACGCGAAGGACCGGAAGACCATGCCCCTTTATGACTATGTTTCCGAGGAGTTGCGGGGCCCGTGGTGGGGCGCGGTGCTCGCGGCGCCTTTCAAGGCGTTGGGGTGGTTCGCGGGGTTGTTCCGCGCGGAGGAGCCGGAGGATGAAGGTCCCACAGACCCGTTCCGGCTGACCAAAGAGGAGAACGAGGTGGTCAAATCGCTTCAGGAACGTATCGCAACGAGTGTGGACAAAAAGACGCAGGTGGTGTCGTTGTCGGTGACGATGCAGGACCCGCTGATCGCGGCGACGCTGACCGATACGGTGATGCTGAATTTGCAGAACCACATCACGCAGTACCGTACGGACAAGGCGCGGCACGATCTGGAGTTCACGCAGCGGCTGTTCGACGAGGCGCAGGGGAAGTATTATGCGGCTCAGCAGCGTTACGCGCAGTATGTGGACCAGAATCAGGCCCTCTCGCGCCGGAGCTTCCGCACGGAGGAGGAGCGTTTGCAGAACGAGATGTCGTTGGCTTACAGCCTCTACAACCAGACGGCGCAGCAGTTGCAGCTGGCCCGGGCGAAGGTCCAGGAATCGACTCCGGTCTACGCCGTGGTGCAGCCCGCGACGGTGCCTTTGAAACCTTCGAATCCTTCGAAGATGATGATTCTCGTGGGTTGCGTATTCCTCGCAGGGGCCGCGGCCGCTGTGTGGCTGCTTTTCGGAAAGGAGTTCGTCGGGGCGTTCGGGAAAAGAGAGAGCTGAAAGGTTATATGAGAAATCAGCCTTGGAGCGGGCTCGGGATTCCATATGCGTAAACAAAATACCTACAAAAACATTATGGCCAATATCGTCTCGATGTCGGTCGTGATGTTATTGACATTCGTCAGCCGTTATGTTTTTCTGACTTATTTGAATATTACGTATTTTGGCCTCAATTCGCTCTGCGTCGATGTCTTGTCCATGTTGTCGCTTGCGGAATTGGGTATCGGACAGGCCATGGTGTATGCGCTTTATAAACCGATTGCCGAGGACGATTATTCAACCATCAGGACTTATATAAAGCTGTACAGATTGTTGTACCGTTATGTGGCGTTGGCAGTTCTCATCATCGGTCTTGCGGTCATGTTTTTTCTGCCGCAGCTGGTCAAGGACGAAGTGGCCATGCCTTTGGTATATACCGTATTTGCGCTGTATTTGTTAAATTCGGTCATTTCGTATCTTCTTTCGTATAAACGTTCGATTCTGTATGCCAATCAAAAAGCATATCGGATGGTGCTTTCGGATATGGTATTCAAGATTCTGGCCGGTATCGGTCAGATCGTGGTACTTGTCTGGTTGCAGAATCTGGTCGCATATGTTTGCGTAACGATCGTCTCGACCATACTTGGCAATCTCTATGTCAATTTTATGGTTGACCGCAATTACCCTCTTTTGAGACATGTCTCCGATGCCGTTTCCCTGGATAAGACGCGGAAAAGGGAGATCGTCAGGAATGTCAAGGCTCTTTCGATTCACAATATGGCCAATTTTTTCGTTAAAAACACCGACAATATTGTGCTTTCGTATTTCCTTACGCTTGGCATCGTGGGCATGTTTTCCAATTATATGTTTATCATTGTCTCGACAGGCATCGTTGTCTCCAGAATATTCGATTCGGCTACCGCCAGTATTGGTAATATGATCGTTGAGAACGATACTTCTAAAACCAGAGAAGTGTTCCATACGGTATTCTTCGCCAATTTCGTTGTTTCGCATATCGTCATATCGATGCTTTGTGTGCTTATGCAACCTTTCGTTACTCTGTGGGTTGGTAAGCAATATCTGTTGCCGGACACTGTCGTGTATCTGATGGTCGGGTATCTTTATCTCCAATTGATGCGTTCGGGAATCTACTGCTTTAAAACGGCCAGCGGTATTTTCGATCAGGATAAGATATATCCGGTTATTCAGTCGGTGGTTAACCTGGTTCTTTCGGTCGTTCTCGTCTATTGGCTCGGAGTCCCCGGCGTTTTGATAGCGAAAATCATCACCAGTTTCTGCCTGATTAATTGGACGCATGCATATTTTACCTATAAATATACGCTCAAATGCAATATGGGCGGTTATTTTCACCGGATGCTGACCTATACGGCGACGACCGTTTTCGTTTGTCTGATCGGAATTTGGCTGTGCAATGCTTGGTTTGTTGAATACTCTTTGGCCAATGCCATTTACCGGGCATTGAGCGTCTTTACGATAGCCGTCCTTACAATCGTGCTGCTATTCCACCGTACTCCTGAATATCGCCAAATCGTCAATCAAATCAATGAGATATGGAACAAACTGTGCCGAAGGTCAGTATAATCGTCCCATGTTATAATTCAGAACCTTATCTGGATGCTTTTTTCAAAAGTATTCTTGCTGATTCGTATGCCCGGATCGAGCTGATCATGGTCAATGACGGAAGTACGGACGGAACCGAATCGAAGATTCTGTCATATCGAGCCCAAATCGAACAGCGGGGCGGAAAATTGCTTTATGTCTGTCAAGAAAACCGAGGGCTCCCTGCTGCAATTTCTTCCGGGTTGAAAGTCTTTACCGGCGATTATCTGATTTGGCCTGATTCGGACGATGAACTGATGAACGATTCGATCTCCGAACGGGTCGCCTATATGGAAGCCCATAAAGAGATCGCTTTGTTGATTACCAATTTTGTCAGTGTGCGGGAGGACGAACCGGAAAAAGTCGTGTGCAATTACAGACGCATTCTCGGAAGAATGAATTCCGAAAATTTTTTTGACGATGTGCTCGAAGGGGGCGGGCTCGTCGGACCTCCGGTTTATATGGCCCGCGGAGCTGTCGTGCGGGAGCGAATCCCCGATGGAGAGATTTTCAGTCTTACGCGTTCGGGGCAAAACTACCAGATGCTTCTGTCTGTGTGCTATAATAACAAGGTCGCTATCCTTCCCGACATGGGACCCCATTACAAATATTTTCTCCGACCGTCGAGTCACAGCCATACCAATCAGAAAGATCGGGAATCGGCCTATGCTCATTATGATCGTATCGGAGATAATGTGGTTGAAACGATGCGTAGGTTACCCGGTATTGATCGGTCGGAACGGCAGATTTTGTTGGAGCGGGCCGTAGCATTAAAAAAGAATTTGCAGCTGACGGGCAGCTATGTATTCGGAGATGATTCTCGGTTTCGGAAATTGTACAGGCAATACCGAAATGAGAAGGTTCACATCTCGGTCAGAAATCGAATCCGAAGAGTTATCATCGCGTTTCCCGGATTGAAATATCTCGAGCAAACATTCAGAAAATGGCGGTAAAACCCAAACTGGCCAATCGGCGGACTTGTACAGGGTGCATGGCGTGTGTCGATGCGTGTCCTCATGGTGCCTTGAAGAGTTATATGGGGCGGGACGGGCATCTTTATGTTCGGTGGAACAGGACGCAATGTATCGGTTGCAATATATGTAGCCGTACATGCCCTATTGTTTCCGGGCATGAACCGGCTCCGGGAAAATCCGAAATTTTTGCAGCCTGGGCCAATGACGAGGCGTTGCGCATGAAAAGTTCTTCGGGAGGTGTGTTTGCGGCATTGGCTGTGGAAATTTTGGCCCGAGGAGGTGTGGCGTTCGGAGCGGCGATGAACGGGACCGTTGTCGTTCACCGGGCTATCGAACGGATCGAAGATCTCGAAGCATTGCAGGGTTCGAAGTATCAGCAGGGCGATTTGAGCGGTGTGTATCGAAAAGCGAGGGAATACCTGCGCGAAGGACGGCCTGTACTTTTTTCGGGGGTGCCATGTCAGATCGCAGGGTTGTATGGTGTGCTCGGAGGCAGACGGCCCGACAATCTCCTCACGGTTGATTTGGTGTGCGGCGGATTTCCTTCATATTGGCCGATGAAGGCATTTTTACGCCATTCGATCAAACCGGTTAATACGATCAGATCTTTTCGGGACAAAACATCCGGATGGAGAAGCGAAGGTTATCGCTATGCCTTGAAAACTGAAAATACCGATGGTACCGAGAGCAATTATGGATCTGATAATTGTGTGTTGCTCGCTTTTGGGTCCCATATGGGTAATAGATACAGTTGCAATGATTGTAAATTCGCACGTTTTCATCGGATGGCGGATTTGACAATTGCGGATCTTTGGGGAGATACGGAGTATCCGGAACAACATTATCGGGGGTTGTCTGCTGTTATCGTGCACACGATTCATGGCTGGAATCTATTGGCAAAAGCTCGGCTTACGACAGGACCTGTAAATCTGTTGAATAGTCTGAAACATAATAGCCGCCTGGTTTATGGGAAATGCGGTGTTGCAGGGTTGCGGACGATCGTACACGAATTTGCTGCGAGATTTTTTAATGGCGTTTTCTCTCCAGCGAGCCCGATTGCTCTTACGGGTTACCGGATCGTAGCCGGAATATATAATCGGATAGAACATATTTTGCATCGTCAGGCTATGGCTGAACGCATTCGGAGTTGTGTCGGTAATTATTCCAAAAAAGTAGCTTTACTGACTTTCCATCGGTCGTTCAATTATGGGGCCGTGTGTCAAACCTATGCCACTTGTCATGTGTTAAGGAAATTGGGCTGTGATGTTCGATTGATTGATCTGCGAATCCGTGAACATTATTCGTTTTTGCAACGTTTGCTCGGCCTGATTCGGACTGTTCGGTTCGCTCGGTTTCGGCATCGGTATTATCCGGCTTTGACGCACCGGTACCGTTCGGCTGCCGAGTTACGGGCGCAGCCGCCGGAGGCGGATATATATATGACTGGAAGCGATCAGACATGGAATACGCTGATTACGAAAGATCTGGCTCCGGCGTTCTGGCTCGATTTCGGTTCGCTCGAAAAAAAACGTATCGGCTTTTCAGTCAGTTTTGGACAGGATACATGGCCTGTGAAAGATGCGGCGGAAACGGCACGGTTTAGAACGCTTGCAAATCGGTTCGATGCCGTTTCGGTCCGTGAAAAGGAAGGTGTCGGATTATGCCGTGAGATATTCGGAATAAATGCGGTCCAAACGCTCGATCCGACTCTGCTCATGGATAATTTCGATGAATTGACAGGTCCGATTGTTCCTCGCCATCATATTGCCAGCTATAAGTTTCTGGATTCTCCGGCTTACTACTCGTGTCTTAAAGAATTGGGGCGCATATATGGCAAACCGGTCGAATTGCTCGGGAAGCTGAAACCCATACGAGGTTTTCGGTATCGTTACCCGCAGGGAATAGCCCGCTGGATCGAGTCTATTGCCGCGGCTGATCTGATCCTTACCGATTCGTTTCATGGGGTGGCTCTCAGTATCGTCTATCGGCGTAATTTTGTCGCATTTGTCGGTGACCGAACCCGTATCGGTCGTATTCGAAGTCTTCTCAGTCAGCTCGGCTTGGAGGACCGGCTTTATTCCGGAACGCAAATTGACATGCGGTCTGTCCGGTTGCTTTGCGATACTCCGATAGATTATGTCGCCGTAGAGGAGCGGCTCAATAGACTGAAAACTGTCTCGATCGGATTCTTGAGCGAAATGACCGACCGTTTGTGAGTCGGCTGAAAGACTGTCGGCTGGATCGGGATGCACGTGCCGGTCAGCATATTATCGCAACCATTTATATTTCGCAATTCTGTGCGGCAGCGCTCTTTGCATATATCCGGGATTGGATTGACCGCTGAACGGATCAGGACGATGATCGCCGCCATTTTCTTATTGGCGGCTATTCCCTTGGGGGTATTCACCTCGGGGGGAATGCCTACTTACCGCATTATCGTACCGGCTGTGATTCTGATGCAGTTCTATTTGATAAGGTGTTTTCGGAATGTACAGATGCTGATGATTCTGACACTCTATCTGCAAATTTATTTTCTGTATTTAGTGCCGTATTTTTATTTTGGCACCGAATTGTCTCAGTATTCTGAATTTCAGAATCCGGTATATTTCGGAAAAATCGCTTTTTTGTTTTATCTTTTTTATACGGGTTTGGTTTGTTCTGCCCGCAAACCGTTCAATCCGTCGCGGATCGCCTTATGCCGGTTGATTCGAATCACGACTCCGCGCTATAAACAGGTTCTTTATCTGCTGTTCCTATTCGTCGCATTGGGACTGGTTCTGCGGCAGGGCCAGAATGTTTTGACGGCTGAAGTCGATTCGTACGGCGTATATATCGAAAATCTCGATAATACGAACAGTTTGCCGCTTTTCTATATCCTTTTTCTGATGATCGGTCATTATGTCATTGCCGATTGGCGATGGCGGAAATTGTTGACGGTCGTATTGATTGTTATGCTGACCGGTTATTGCGTCACCCGCGGGTTCCGGATGATTCTGGCACCGACCGGACTGCTTATTTTCATGCTGTTCGTCGATCAGAGGATTCGAACCCGTACGGTTTTGTTGCTGTTCGGACTGGGATTCGTTGCGTTGATTCTTGTCAACAGCTTAAAGATGAGTCTTTCATTCAGTCTGGATGGGATGTTTTCCGAAGGGCAGCATGATTATATCGTTGCGCACCATGCCGATAATCTTTACGTTGCGGCGGCGGGAATGGGTATGCTCGATTGCGGACGCATTGCGTTTTTCGACCGGGTTTTGCTGAATCTCGGTTTTTTGGCTGAAACCGTTATCCCTCCCGGTATGTTGCCCGATGCTTTGAAATATCCTCATATCATTACGCATACCGTCTCTACGGGCGGCGGCGGTCTGTTCGTCATGGGGGCCTATTTGATGTGGGGATATGCCGGTATCTGCATTTTCGGCTTTCTTCTGGGGGAATTCGTCCGGCGTACTTATCAATATCGTAAACCTTTACAAGCGATAGTATGCGCCGTACTCATGGTTTTTGCTCCACGATGGATTTCCTATGATTTCCATATCATATTGCGATTTTCCTGTTTGGCCGTTGTTATTTATTTGTTGTTATGTCCGCCCCGAAAATTCTCGTGATCAGCAATACGCCTTTCTTCGGCGGAGGTGAGGCTTTCATTGTCGATACGCTCGTTCATCTTCGAGAACCGCTTTATTATCTGGTCAGAAATACGACGCTTGCCGATAGTTTGCCTGCGGACCGTGTTTTCCGGTTTTCGAAAACTTCATTCGCCGGACAATTAAGTGAAGTGCGCCGGGTGATTGCCGGACTCGATCCGGATTGTGTGATTTTCAATGGCGGCCGGACTCTTTTTTTTGTTCCATGGGTGCGCGCCAAACGGAAGATCCTTTACAGGCATACGACGAATCAGTGTATCGGAAACAGACTGAAACGATTGATATACGATCTGTCGCTGCATGTTTGTTACTCCCGTGCCGATGCCGTGGTGCACGTGTCCGAATTTGCTCGCAGAGAACAAAAACTGTTCAAGGACAAGGCCGTTTGTATTCATCATGGCGTCGTTCCGCTGCCGTATGAACCGAAGTCCGGGAGTGACCCCGTGAGATTCCTTTTTCTCGGGAGAACCGAACCGGACAAAGGCATTGAAATCATAGTGAGGGCATTTGCAAAATTGCCGGCGGAGATGGCGGTGCTCGATGTCGTAGGCACCGGGGAATCGGCTTCATGGCTTGCGAAACTCGATTACGGCAATATCCGATATCATGGTTTCAGCAAAATGGTGGCGGAATGGTATGATTCGGCCGATGTCTTTGTCAGTTTGCCTCGGCATGAAGCATTTGGTTTGACTATACTCGAAGCCATGAATCACGGTCTTCCCATTCTGACCTGCCGTACCGGAGGTATCCCGGAGATCGTTCGCGATGGGGAAAATGCAATCGTCATTCCTCCTGTCGAACACGCCGTATTTGCAGCCATGCTGCGTTTGTGCCGCGATCGGAGTCTGATTGCCCGTATGGGAAAAAGATCTCATGAAATCTGCTGCGGGCAATTCTCGCTCGACCGGACTCTCGCTAAAATAGAACAAGTGATTAATCCATGAGAATCGCCATAGATTATCGGTTAGCCGCCAATTCGAACCGCGGTATGGGGCGTTATTGCCGTGAGATCGTCGGTCGTTTGATGCGGCTCGATGCGGATAACCAATACATTCTCTACACCAACTCGATCGAGGATGTTTCCCAGGTATTGCCACCCAATTTTAAGGTCTGTCCAATCGGCCGTTGCAATTATATTTTCGGGGAGCAATGGGGAATTTCTCGTAGGCTTCTGCGCGATCGTCCGGACTTGTTTTGGGCTCCGTACAATACTTTTCCATTGATTATACCTCGCAAGACCGGATTGATAGTTACGATTCATGACTTGATTTTTCTGAAAAAATCCGGGAAACCCCGGAATATGGTGCAATATATCGGTAAACTGTATCGGAAATGGACGATTCGATTCGGATCTCGTCGGATCGATCGGTGTGTTTCCGTTTCACGGTATTCGGCCGATGAAATCAAGCGAGTTCTGAATATTCCGGAGGTAACCGTTACATATAATTGTGCGGATGCATTTCGAGGCAAACTGAAGGCGGGGGCCTCGGAGTCGATGATAGGAGAGAAACAATATTTTTTCACGCTTTCGGGTGATGCTCCGAGTAAAAACCTTTCGTTCGTAATCGATCTGTTCAAGAATGATTTGCTGACCGAAACTCTCGTTATCGCAGGGATACCTGCGAACTCGCCGATACGATCGGAAGCCTGCGACCGGATTGTCTTCCTGCCTGCCAGAATTTCGGACGAAGAATTGATCGTTCATTATTCGCAATGCAAGGCTTTTCTGTTTCTTTCGCTTTATGAGGGGTTTGGCATTCCGGTTCTTGAAGCATTGATGTGCGGAGCGCGGGTCATCGCCTCGAATCGGACTTCGATCCCGGAAGTCGTGGGAGATTGCGGGGTGCTCGTTGACCCGACGGATCGCGGCCAATGTCTTGAAGCCATTTGCAATATTGCGTCATTCAGCCCCGATCCTCAGGCTATCGAATGGCAGGTCGAACCCTTTTCCGATTGGGATCGACCTGCAAAGATACTTTTGAACCTATTTCAAAATACATATTGTGAAAAACATCTTGGCCATGTCTAAATCCAAATGTTTCCTTATTTTGCCTCGCTCCGTGTTCCCTTGCGTCGGAGGATATGCAATGACGCATAGACGTCTGATTGAGATTCTCGATCGGCATTATCGGTTGAGTCTGATCGTTCTTTCCGATCATGCTGCTACGAATGAAGAGAATGCGTTTTACAAGGAACATTCGGCCGATTTCTGTTTTTTCTATTTTCCCAAATGGCGTTATTATTTCAATGCCTTGATATCTTTGTTCGGCAGCCGACCGCTGCAAGTCGGGTATTATTCTTTCGGTCGGGTTCGACGTGCGGTTGCATGTATGGCTGCCGATTGCGAGATTGCCGTCGGCGGACTTATCAGGGCTATGGATTATCTCGAATGGGCTCCGAAACGGTCGGTCTTGGTCTTCAATATGGTAGACTCGATTGGACTTAATTACCAGCGTTCGCGCACGGAAGTGAAATCAGTGTTCTGGAAACTGATTTATAATATCGAAACGAAACGATTGTTGCGTTACGAGCACGATTGGGTGCGAAAGGCTGATGTCAGTTATCTCGTGAATAATGACGAAAAGAATTATTGGGAACGATACGGACGCAATGTACGGCTTGTCCCGCATGGCGTTAAACCCGATTTGTTCGAATATGACGAATGCGATCCGCGTTATACCGGTAAAGTGGCTTTTATCGGTAAGATGGATTATCAACCCAATGTCGATGCCGTAGAATGGTATGTCCGTAAGGTCCATTCTCGAATTGGCGATAAGATTCCGTTGATAATCATCGGGGCATTTCCTCCGAAAAAGTTGTTGCGGCTCGTCGGACAATATGATAATATCGAAGTTACCGGATTTGTGCAAGATCCGTATCGCATATTGAAGTCTGTACTTGCGGTTGTCGCTCCCATGCAGACCGGCGGCGGGATTCAGAATAAAGTGCTTGAAGGAATGGCAATCGGCCAGATCAATGTTGTTTCAGGATTAGCCGCCCGTCCGATATTGGGTGCGGTCGATGGCGAACATCTGCTGATTGCCGATACTGCGGAACAATATGTTCGGACGTTGACTGAACTCCGGGAGAACCGGGAGCGTTTTGCTTTTATCGGGGAAAAGGCCCGTAGCTTTATTCGATCGCATTATACATGGGAGGCTTTCGAAGATGTATATGTCGAAGGTATCGAACAAGCACGCAAAAGCAAACAGCTTAACGCCGAGTGAAGAGATAATCGGGTATATATACGGCAAAAGAGTTCCTTGATCGACCGCATTTTTCGGTTTTGCAAATAACTGTTCCGGCCCCCGATTTGAGCAGAACATTCTGCCCGAATCAGGGGCCGGAACAGGGTATGGATGGCTTTTGGCTCGTGACTGTCCTGCATCAGGATGTAAGAGACTCGCCGTTTGGCATGGTTCCTTGCATGAATTATAGCTACGGTCTCCCGTTCGGTTTTATTCGTCTTTGCCGTCGAAAAAGTAGGTGGCGTAGTTGTATCCCGCGGCATCGTAGCATTTGCGGAAGGAGTTCATGCGGCGTTTGAAATCCGCGAAGTCTTTGCGGTCGTAGGCCCAGCCCACCTCGGCGATGGCCGCCAGACGCGGCAGCAGCATGTGTTTCAGATGCGTGGACGTGAAGATGTATTCCGTCCAGAGGTTCGCCTGAACGCCGAGTATGTAGGGCCGCTCCTCCGGTGCAAGCCCGTTGTAGGGGTCGAGCGCATAGGATTTGCTGACCGGGACGAATCCGCCGATGCCCAGCGGCTCCTTCATCGGATCTTTCGTCTGATAGTAGTCCAGGTAGCAGAAATCGTTCGGCGCCATGATGACGCGGTTGCCGGCTTTGGCTGCGGCGATACCGCCTTTCGAACCGCGCCACGACATGACGGTGGCCGTCGGCGAAACCCCGCCTTCGAGGATTTCGTCCCAGCCGATGATCTTGCGGCCGTGTTCGCCGAGCCATTTCTCCATGCGGCGCACGGTGTAGCTTTGGAGTTCGAATTCATCTTTCAGTCCCTCGTCCTTGATGCGCTGCTGGCACATCGGGCAGGTTTTCCAGCTCTCTTTCGGACACTCGTCGCCGCCGATGTGGATATACTCCGAGGGAAACAGCGCCAGAACCTCCGTGAAAACGTCCTGCAAAAATCCGAACGTCGTTTCCTTGCCCGGACAGTAGACTTCGGGACTGATGCCCCAGCGCGTGCGGACCTCGTAGCCTTCGCCCCGGCAGCCCAGCCACGGATAGGAGGCCAGCGCCGCCACGGCATGCCCCGGCAGTTCGATTTCGGGGATCACCGTGATAAAGCGGTCGGCGGCGTATTGCACGATCTCGCGGATCTCTTTCTGGGTGTAGAATCCCCCGTAGGGCGTTCCGTCGTATTCGGTCGAATTGGCGTAGTGGCCCACGATCGTCTCCCGGCGCACCGACCCGACGCGGGTCAACTCGGGGTATTTCTTGATTTCGATGCGCCAGCCCTGATCTTCGGTCAGGTGCCAGTGGAAACGGTTCATCTTGTGCAGGGCGAGGATGTCGATGAATTCTTTGACTTGGTCCGGGGTCCAGAAATAGCGGCCGGAGTCGAGCATGCCTCCGCGGTGCCCGAAGAACGGACGGTCTTTCACCGTCACGGCGGGCAGGACCCCGCAGCCGTTCACGACGAGCTGACGCAGGCTTTGCAGGCCGTAGAATACGCCCTGCGCCGTGCCTCCGCGGACCGTGACGCCCGACGGCGTGATTTCGAGCACATACGCTTCGGCGGCCAGCGTATCGTCTGTCGTCAGGTTGACGGCACCTCCGGCGGCGCTTTTCATGCGGCCTCCGAGCACCGGTTCGACGGCTTCGGCGAAGAGTTCGGCGACGTTCCGCAGTCGGGCGTCGCGGCCCGTGCCGATCACGGTCGAGGCGGTTAGGGTGAAGGTCCCTTCGCCGGGAACGACCGATGCGGGACGGGGGACGATATTCGCCTCGGGACCGGCTCCGAGTGCCGCGTCCGACAGCGAGCAGGCGCACAGCAGGAAAAACAGTTTTTTCATGTTCGTTCGGGTTTTATAGGTTCGTGTTTCGGTTGCCGAGATAGCGCCGCAGCCGTCCGGACCAGATCGCATAGCCTTGTTCCGTGAGGTGGGTGCCGTCGGTGGTGTATTCGCGTTTCAGCCCGTCGGCGTCTGCGAGGTCCGGGTTCAGGTCGAGCCAGTCGATCCCGTTCTCCGCACACCACTCCCGGAGCCGGGCGTTGAGTTCGCCGATCCGTGCGTTCAGCGCGGGATTGCCGTGGACGAAGAGCACCGACTGGACGACGGGCCGGACGCCGCCTGCGATCAGACGGGTGACGATCCGCTGCTGGTTGGCGAAGACGGTCGCGGGCGGGATGTCGTTGAAGAGGTCGTTGATGCCCGCCAGTACGAAGCAGATTTCGGGACGGGCAGCGATCACGCAGGTATCCAGCATCCACAGCATCTGCCCGGTCAGATAGCCGCCCTGCCCGGCGTTCCGGATGTCGTTCCGCCCGAGCCGGGGATTCCAGTCCCTGCCGTTGGCCGTCAGCGAATCTCCGAGCAGGACGATCCGCACCTTTGCGGGCGATTCGGACAGGATGCGCCGGATCACCTCGCCGGCCAGGTTCGACCGGACGGAGGCCGGAAGGGGTTCTCCGTCCGGGAGCATCCCGCCGAGGAATTGCCGGACATTGGCCGCGAACCGGGCGAGCCCGGCTTCGTCGAGCATCACTCCGTCGGCGGTGTACTCCGCAGAGAGGCAAGTCCCGTCGGTCAGGCCGGCCGAGGGGTCGAAACAGGCGTAGCCCCGGCTTGCGGCGAAGCCTTTCAGCGCTTCGTTGAGCCGGGCGATGCGGTCGTTCAGACCGGGATGTTCGCCGGATGCCGGGAGCGTCAGCAGGATCACCGGCCTGGCTCCCGCCGCATCGAGCCGTTCGCAGATCGCCCGGTAGGCTTCCAGCGTGCGCGGCATCGGTTGCCCGAGCAGGATTTCGGGCAGTCCCGAATAGACCGCGCAGATCTCCGGACGACGGTTCAGCAGCCGTTCGTCGAGGTTCCACAACTGTTGCGAAAGCAGGAAATTCTTGTCTCCGGCATCCGCCACGTCGTATTCCGGCAGCTCCTTCCGCCAGTCGATGTTGCATCCCTCGCCGTTCGTGATGAACCCGACGACGGGCCGGGCGCAGCAGTTGGCGGCGGTGAGCAGGCCGGAAAGCAGCCATATGTAAAATAGAGTGCGTTTCATCGGACGGTCTTGTAAAATCCGGGCGGAGCATTCCGCCCGGATTCTTCGGTTTAGTCGCGGTCGCGGACGCAGCGCACGTTCACCAGCATCGAAGCCGTGCCGTCGCCCTCGCTCCACGGGCGCGAATTGAAATTCCAGGGAACGATCTCGTTGCTCCAGCCGAACACCTCGAACATCTGGGCCGTCGTGGCGTCGGTCTTGGTCGTCGTCCAGAAGCTGGCCTTGTCGTCGGCATTGTCCGGCGAGGGGACGTTGCCGTGCCAGAACTTGCCGGCCGGTACGATGTTCAGCCCCGTGTCGTTCGTGCCCGTGCTGCCGGTCCAGTACTGCGCCGACTTGACCCGCGCGGCGCTGTAATCCGCGGCGGTCCGCACGGCTTTCCACTCCTGCATGGTCGAGACGTGCCATCCCTCGGGGCAGACGCCCTGCATGCGGGTGTCTTCGGCCTCGGTGGCCTCTTCGTAGGTCCGCAGGGCCGTCGGCCAGCTGTAATAGACGCCGCGCACTTTCGCATCGCCGATCAGGTCGTTGGCGAAGGTCTTGGCCGCGGGTTTTCCGTAGATCACATCGACGGCCGTGAATGCCGTTCCGTCGCTGTACGACAGGGCCCGGAGGTTCTCGGCCATCCAGATGTCTTCGCCGATCTTCACCACCGCATAGGTCTCCGGGCTGGCCGGGTCGCGCAGGTCGGTGTAGGGGCGCAGCATGCCCGTCAGCCGCAGGCTCCGGGTCTCGGACGGCACGGTCTTGATACTGACCGTCGAGGTTACGCGCCAGTAGACCGTGCGGGTGAGGTAGGCGCCTCCCAGGTCGGAGAGCATGTCGTCGAGCAGCGAGTGGGTCAGCGCGGCGGATTTCTCGGCCGTCAGGGGCCGGGTTTTCGACGCGCTCATGTCGGCATTGAGGCTGTATTCGAGCGCATAGGTGACTCCGCGGGCGTTGCAGGTCCATGCCGCCGTGCTCAGCGTCTCGTCCTTGCGGGCATAGTCGAGGGCGTAGTCCGTTCCGTCGGCCGGGCCTGCGGCGAGAGTGATCGGATCGGCGGCGGTCACGGCTTCGAACCGCCGGATGTAGACGATCCGTTCGGTTTCGTCGGCCGCGGCGAACTCCGTGTCGCTCGGCGTCACGCTCCACGTGAATTTCTTCTTTTGCGAGGCGACCATGCCGAAAGTCTGTTCCAGCAGCAGGTCCAGATCGCCCTGCGAAATCTCGTAAGAGGCCGTTTCGCCCGTGTTGAAGGTCGCGCTCTTGTCGAATTCGGCGTCGTGGAGCCGCAGGGTGTACGTGATCCCCGTCGTGTCGCACGACCACGCGAATTTCACCGCTTCGTCGGCCTTCTCCGCATCGAGCAGCAGTTCGGCGTCGGCCGCGGGCTCCGCGAGCGTCAGCGCCGCCGGGTCTTTCGTGAAGCGCCGGACGGTCGCCGTGCGCACGGCGCTGTTCTCGATCGGGTTGTTCAGATCGCCCGTGCCCGTCACCTGCCAGTAGATCGCGGTTTCGGCGTTCCGTTCGATCCCCTGCGCCGCCAGCCAGTCGTCCAGCTCCTGCATGGTGAAGGCGTGCGAGGTCTCCGACCGGCAGGCCACGGTCATCGTCCCTTCGCCGGAAAGTCCGGCGTCGAGACCGACGTGCAACGTGTAGTCGGGAACGGTCGAGGGGCACTCCCATTCGAAGGCGACCCCGGCTTCGGGGCTCTTCTTGTCGAGGACGATCTTCGCCTCGCTTGCGGGGCTCTGAAGCAGGATCAGCCCCGTCGGGAGTTCGCAGCGCGTGACGGTCAGCCGCCGCACCTCGTCGCACCAGCCGACCTCGGGATCGACCACTTCGACCGTCCAGTAGAGCTTCACCGTGGCGCCGACGGCGACGTTCATGGAGCTCAGCACCGAATCGAGTTGCAGCGTGGACATCCGCCACGAGTCGCTCACGCCGGGATTCTGTTCGCAGGAGGTCGTGAATCGCTCGTCCAGACCGAAGCGCAGTTTGTAGTCGATGAAATGGCGGCGCGAATGCCATGCGAAGGTGTAGAGCGAGTCGGGATGTTCGTGATCGAGGACGATGACCGTGTCGATCGCCGGGCGGGTCAGCGTCACCGGCTGGCGCCCCACCTCGTAGAAATCGTTTTCCTTGTTGCAGCCGCCGATCCATAGGGGAGCGGCGAACAGGGCTGCCAGAGCGGTATTTCGGATGATGTTGTTCATGGCCTTTGGTTTTAATGGTTATACGCCCCGATGTTGCGCGCGTTGCCGATGCGCTCGCCCCAGAAGTCGGTCGTGAGCGGGAATACCGGTTCGTCGGCGATTCCGGCGCCCGCACCGATGCAGGGCGACCCCGCGGCCAGTTGCAGTCCGGCGAGGATCTGCTCCTTGTCGATCAGGTCGTTATCGGCGGTGAACTCCTCCACGAGGCGGACGAATTTCGGGTCGGCGAGGATCGTCCCGACGTTGTGGTCGCCCGTGCCGGGGATGGTTCCCTCCCGGTAGCCGCAGATGCAGTTGTTGCGCAGGATCAGCCCCCGGTCGTCGATGAACTCGCCCGTGCCGACCTTGACGAAGGGATTGGCCGTGCCGGTGGTGTTGTAGAAGATGTTGTTAGTGAAGACCAGCGACCCTTCGATGTTGGTGTAGCTGTCGAACGTGACGGCCGTGTTGTCGGCGTGCGTCGCGGCGGAACGGGTCTTGATGATGGTGTTGTTGTAGAAATGGCATCCGCTCACGCGGCCCACCACGTCGATCGTCGATGAAAGGGTCTGGCCGTTGCCCTTCACGTAGTCGCGCGTGCCGTCGTTGATGCTGACGTTGTAGCGCACCACCGTGCCCTCCTGCGAGACGAAATTGCGGTCGAACGCCACGTCGCTCGGGCAGAGCATCAGCCAGCCGCCCGTGTTGTTGTAGGAGATGTTGTACTCGAAGAGCGTGTTGCGGCAGTTCTGATCAACGTCGAACGCCTGTCCGTCCCACGTGGCCTTGTGGTCCTGCACGGTGTTGTAGCGGAAGATCGTGCCGTCGCTGTGGATGCACCACAGGGCTGCGGCGGCCTCCATGCGGTTGGGGACGCTTTCGTCGGCGAAATCGCCCGGCGCGCAGTTGCGCACGACGTTGTACTCCACGAGGGCGTCGTCGCAGCCGTTGACGATGATCTGGTCGCCGGGGATGCCCTCGAAGACGTTCCGGCGGAACACGAAGCCCGTGTTGGCCTTGCGCAGCGAGCGGTCGCCCGTCGAGAGATAGCCCGTCAGTCCGTCGCGCTGGCAGTCGGTCAGCCGGCAGTCCTCGACCACCAGGTCGTGGAACGACGACGGGTTCGAACCCCCGATGACGTTGTAGTAGAAGATGCCCGAGCCGCCGCCTTCGTTGTGGTGGGTCTTCGTGCCGTAGACATCGGCGATCTCGCAGCGGCGGATGTGGATGTGGTTCATCACGCCGCCCTCGATGTTGTCGGCCTCGATGCGGATGCCGGCGATCTTGGGCCGCGGGGCTTCGCCCTTGTTGGTGATCCGCAGGTCCTGCAACTCCCAGTACTGGACGTTGCGGATCAGGATGGCTTCGTAGTTTCCGCCGCCCGCGATCTCGGGCAGGGGCAGGCTCTCGTCCCCGTAGGAACCCAGCACGATCGGCGCCTCGGCCGAGCCGCTGCCGCGCAGCGTGAGCGATCCGTTGTAGACCGTGCCGCGCTTGATGAGGATCGTGTCGCCGGCCTTCCACGAACGCTCCAGGATGCGGTCGATGCTCTCCCACGCCTGCGAGGGGGAGTGCCCGGTGTTGTAGTAGGCCCCGTTTTCGGGGTCGATGTAGTAGCGGTGGGGATAGGCGGCCTCCTCCGGACCGTTTTGCGGGGTGCGGGGTTCGTCCTCCTTGCAGGCCGCGAGTTGGCAGGCGCCCAGCAGCGCGGCGAATATGATCAGGTGCATTTTCATGGCTTTTTCGCAGTTTGGGTTTACATCGGGTCCATCACGCAGCGGATGGGGTACATGTGGTTCTCGACCGACGGTACGATGCTGTACGACTGCATGTTCAGCGTCGAGGCGTCGTCGTAGATCGAGAGCAGGACGGCCTTCGTGGGATCGTCGGCCGAGGCGCTGTCGCCGTAGGCGAACTGCATGCCTCGCAGACGGGGCGTCGATGTCCAGAACCGCGCCGTGAAGGTCGGGTCGGTGAGGAACGTCAGCCCCTCGTGCCAGTAGAATCCCGATACCGCGACGTTCATCTTGGCGCTGTTCGTGATGCCGGCGGTTGTCGGCCAGTAGGAGGGGTCTTTCACGGCGTTGGCACCGTCGGCCCCGAGGTATTCGCGCAGGGCGTTGAATTCGTCCATCGAGGGCAGGTGCCACCCCTCGGGGCAGACGCCCTGCACCGTTTGGCCCGCTTCGTAGGCGGCTTTGGCTTCGTCCCACGTCAGGCGCGTGGCGGCGGCCCACGAGTAGTAGCGGCCGACCTTCTGCACGTAGAGCGGGTCGTTGCAATAGCCGCCGCCCGCGGCCGCCTTGGCTTCGACGGGCAGCGGTTCGCCGTCGGCATAGACCGTGGCGCGCAGGTTCTCGGACATGATGGTCATCAGCGAACCGTCGTTGAGGATGAACTGGCAGGCTCCGTAGACCTCGCCGTCGCGGGCGTCGGTGAAGCTCTCGACCAGCGGGATGGCGCTGAAATAGCGCCACGACGTGTGCACCTCGTGGCCGCGCGTCTGCTCGACGCGCCAGAAGAAGCGCTTGACGCCCGAGAAGTCGGGCCAGACGGTGCGCAGCATGTCGAGCATCTCCGAATTGGTCAGCACGAGCGAATCCTTTTGCCCCATGTCATAGACGCAGGCGTTCTCGAAGTGCATGTCCACGTCGAAGGCGATCTTGTAGGTGGCTCCCGGACGTGCCTCCCAGGTGAAGACCTGCTTGTCGTCGGGTTTGAAGAAGTCGATCTTCAGGGTCGAGCCTTCGGCCGGGGAGACGGGGCGCGCCCACGTCGCATCGACGTAGTCGATCTGCTGTTCGCACGACAGGCTCAGCAACGCGGCCAGAACGGCGGCCGCGGGAATCAGATATGCGGTGAAACGTTTCATTGTCAGTGGCATTGGGGGTTAATAACCGGGATTCTGGTCGTCGCGGATCAGCGGATTGGCGTTCAGCTCTTTGAGCGGAATCGGCCACAGATAGTCGCGGTCCTTGTTGAACGAACGCTTGTCGATGACGATCTCCTCGTACTGCCAGTAGGGCGACGTGGCGCCGCTCGAAGGGTAGTACTGCAATTTCGAAACGTCGAGGCCGTGGGCGTCGGTCATCACCTTCTCGGCAATCTTCCAGCGGCGGATGTCGTGCCAACGCTGGCCTTCGTGGAAAAGCTCCACGCGGCGCTCGTTGCGGATCAGCGCCCGCATGGTCTCCTTCGTGAGGTTGGGCAGCGATTCGGTGAGGGTGACCATCCCCACGCGGCGGCGCAGCCGGTCGATCATCTCGTAGGCACCCTTGGGGCCGTTCTCCTCGTTCTCGGCCTCGGCCCACGCCAGCAGCACCTCGCCGTAGCGCATCAGGATCTTGTCGCCGCCGTCGTTGTTGAGGTTCCCGAGCGTCTCGTTGGCGCCCTTTTTGGCTGCGAAGCCGGTCTTGTTGTCCCAGTTGGCGGGCTGCCAGTGGACCTGATAGCGGGAGGTGCCGTCGCAGCGGTATTCGTCGCCGGGGCAGAGCACCGAGAGTTTCAGGCGCGGGTCGCGGTTCTCGAAGGGATAGTCCTTGTCGTAGGTCGGATCGGCCGGGATCGAGGCGCCGTTGTCGGCTTCGAGCGGCTTGACGGGCAGTCCGTTGGCCGTGAAGAAGCTGTTGACCATTTCGAGCGTCGTGTTGAACGAGAACCAGTTGTACCACAGCTGGGTCATGTAGCTCGATCGCAGGTCCTCGGCGTAGTTGACCTTGAAGATCACCTCCTTGTTCGAGGGGTCGTTGATGCCTTCGTCGAGGAACAGCTTGCGGAAGTCGCCGTAGAGGTCGTATCCGAGCTCCTTGATCGCCTTGGCGCAGGCGATGACCTCGGCGTTGTCGTATTCGTACTGAGCGATCTGCAATCGGAGCATGAGGGCCGCTCCGAGGCTGGCGACCTCGCCGCCCGGGATGTTGTCGAGATTCCCGACGGCATATTCCACGTCGCCCTTGATGAAGGCCATCACCTTGTCGAGTTCCTCGCGCGGGGCGTTCTCCTGCGGCGAGTTCTCGTCCACCAGCGGCACCCGGCCGTAGAAGCGCACCAGATCGAAATAGAACCATGCGCGCAGGAACCGCGCTTCGGCCAGGATCTTCCGGCTGTCCGCGGGGCCGATGCCCGTGGCGAGGGCCATCGAACGGATCAGGGAGTTTGCGCGCGAGATGGCCTGCCAGTCCTTGGTCCATTTCAGTTCGGCCCACCAGCTCGCGGCGGTCTGCGTTCCCGACGCGAATTCGGCGCTGAACTCCCAGGTGTGGTGGTTGTAGGAGTTGTCGCACATGTTTTCGTAGGTGTAGGGCGTGATGTAGGCCGGCGAATCGTCGTAGAAGCAGTAGTAGATGCCCGCCAGCATGCTCTTGGCCTGCTCGACGCCCTTGAGGAAGGTGTTGGGCGAGGACTTGTCCACGGGAACGGTGTTCAGATAGTCGGCACAGCCGCTCGACCATCCCGCGAGCAGCAGGGCTGCGATGAAGAGTGTGGAAAACTTTTTCATGGCTCAGAAGGTTACGTTCAGGCCGGCCGTGAAGGTCCGGACCAGCGGGTAATCGTAGATGTTGGTGGCGTTGACGCCCGCACGCTCGGGGTCGAAACCCTTGTAGCGGGTGAGCGTAAAGAGGTTCTGGGCGCTGACGAAGACGCGGACGCCCGAAATCCCGATCTTGCCGACCAGCGATTTGGGGAGCGTGTAGCCCAGTTCGAGGTTTTTCATGCGCATGTAGGAGAGGTCCTCGACGTAATAGTCCGATTTGATCTTCGCGCGCTGGTTGTCGATGTAGACCCGCTGATAGGTGTTGTTGGGACGTTCGGGGGTCCAGCGTTCGGTCATCCAGGCCGCGGTGTTGTAGCCGTTGAAGAACGGGGAGACCAGTTCGCCCGTGCTCCATCCCTCGCCGCCGCAGACGCCCTGGAAGAAGGCCGTCAGGTCGAAGCCCTTCCAGCGGGCCCCGAGATTGAACGAGAAGAGGAAGTCGGGGTTGGGATCGCCCAGCGCCACCCGGTCGTGGTCCATGTCGATGATCCCGTCGCCGTTCTGGTCCTTGAAGCGGATGTCGCCCGGTGCGGCCACCAGTCCCGAGTAGGAGTTCACGGGGTTGCCGTTGCGGTCGAAGGTCGTCAGGTGGTTGTGGATCTCCTCGTCGCTCTGGTAGATGCCCTCCACCTCGTAGCCGTAGAGCGTGTTGATCGGCCGGCCTTCTTCGAGCAGGATGCCCGTCGTGGAGTTGAGGATCGGGCTCTGGCCCTTCAGGTCGAGAATCTTGTTGCGGTTGAAGGAGAGGTTGGCCCCGGCGCTGAACTCCCACTTGCGGAATGCCTTGAAATAGGAGAGCGCGAATTCGCAGCCGGTGTTGCGCATGCGCCCGGCGTTTTTCCACGGGTCCTCGGTGAAGCCGAAGATGCCCGACACGGGCAGCTGCATCAGAATGTCGTCGGTCTCCTTCACGTAGAAGTCGCCCGTGAAGGTCAGCGAGCCGAACAGCCGCAGGTCCAGACCGATGTTGTACTGCGTGGTGGTCTCCCATGTGAGGCTTTTGTCGGCGATGTAGGAGGTTGCGGCTCCGGTGACTTGCTGGTTCTCCCAGATGTAGTTGCACGAACCGATCGAGAGGATGTCGATGCCGGCGTAGGAGCTCCATATCTTCTCGTTCCCGAGCTGGCCCCACGAGGCGCGCAGTTTCAGTTCGTCGATCCACCGCACGTTGCGCATGAACGCCTCCTGCGAGATGCGCCACCCGGCCGAGAACGACGGGAAGACGCCCCATTTGTGGTCTTCGGCGAATTTCGACGAGCCGTCATAGCGGATGTTGGCCTCGACGAGGTATTTCTCCTTGTAGTCGTAGTTGAAACGCCCGAAGAGCGACATGCTCTTGACTTCGGTCTCCCAGCTCGAATTCTTCTGCGTCGAGGGGTCGCCCACTTCGAGCGACGGCAGGTTGGTGGTCAGGCGCGTGCGGGAAGCCTTGTAGTATTTGTTGTCCCACTGCCCCTGCTGCCATCCGGCCAGCACCTTGAAGTGGTGGTGGTCGCCGGCCGTGGCCCAGTAGGAGAGGGTGACGTAGCTCGAAAGGTTGCCGTAGCGGTAGGTCGATTCGGTGATCGACGACTCGCGCGAGGTGCTTTTGCCGATGGTCTGCGTACCGTCGGCTCCCGTGAAGACCTTGTAGAGGTCCACGTTCGGGGCGTAGATTTGCCCCGTTTCGGTCGTGCGGTCGTAGTTGACGGCGCCTTCCAGCCGCAGGTTTTTCAGCAGCGACAGTTGCAGGTTGAGGTTGCCGCTGAAATTCCCGGTTTTGGTCTTGTTGAAACCTCCGGCTTCGCGCACGGCGTCGTCGTAGAACCAGTCGGTCCAGCCGTATCCCTCCATCTTGGCGTTGACCATCGGGCTCATGGCCACGATGCGGTAGAGCGTGTTGCCCGTGCCGTCCACCAGGTCGTTCTTGACGCCCGAATACCCGGCGACGTTGGCCGAGATTTTCAGCCGGTCCCTGAGCAGCGAGCTGGTCGTGTTGATGCGGAAGTTATACTTGTCGTACTCCGTGCCTTCGAGGATGCCGTCCTGCCCCAGATAGCCCATCGACAGCGTGTAGGCCAGCTGGTCGGTGCCGCCGTTGAGCTTCACGTAGTGGTTGTGCAGGATCGCGGGCTTGAAGTAGAAGTCGGCCCAGTCGCGGTCGGGGTAGAGCGCCGGATCGTCGCCCTTGCGGAAATGCTCTATGTAGCTCTGGCTGTAACGGGGCTGCTGGCCCGAGTTGAGGCACGCCTCGTTGTAGAGGTTCATGTAATCGACCGATCCGAGCAGGTCGGGATAGCGGGTCACCTGCTGGACCGAGACGTATCCGTTGTACTCGACCTGCAAGCGGCCCGAACGGCCCTTCTTCGTGGTGATGAGGATGACGCCGTTGGCGGCCTTGTTGCCGTAGATGGCGGCCGAGGCGGCGTCTTTCAGGACCGACATCGACTCGATGTCCTTGGGGTCCACCTTGTCGAACGACGATTCGAATCCGTCGATGATGACCAGCGGCGACGAATCGTTGAGCGTGCCGATGCCGCGCACGGTGATCGTGCCGCCGTCGGCGCCGGGCTGGCCCGATGTCTGGGTCACCTGCACGCCCGTGATCTTGCCTTGCAGGGCCAGTGATACGTCGGTGATCGGGCGGTTCTTGAAGTCGGCGGTCGAGACCGTCGATACGGCGCCCGTGAGTTTCTCCTTGCTGGTCGTGCCGTAGCCGATGACCACGACGTCCTGCACGGCGAGGGCGTCCTCTTCGAGCGTGATGTCGGCGCGGGTCATGGCCTGCGTCACCTTGAGCTGCTGTTTCTTGTAGCCGAGATACGATATCTCGAGCATTTCGCCGACACGGGCCGTGATGGAGAACGTACCGTCCGTGCCGGTCGTCGTGCCGGCCTGCCGGCCCAGGACAGCTACGACGACGCCCGTGATCGGGCTGTGCTGTTTGTCCGTGACCTTTCCTTGGATGCGGACCTCTGCGCCGGACTGCGCATGCACGGCCAGGAGGAAGAGCCCGGCCAGCGCCGTGAGCCACAGACGCAAATGGGTGCGATAGCTGTGTTTCATGTTCAACGTTTTTTAGGTTGGTAAGTTTGTTTCATATGCGGTAGGTTGGTTTTGCATTCGGTCACTCTTCCCAGCGCCAGCGGTCGCGCCATTCGACGCGGAATCCCTCTCCTTCGAACCGTACGGGCAGCCACACGTAGCGTCCGTCGGCGGCGTCGGCCGGGTTCCAGCGGTCGCCCATGTAGATATAGCGGTCGGTGCCCGCCACGGCGACGACGAAGGTGCTCTGCGAATCGTAGGTGGTCTCGGCTCCGGGGCCTTCGCAGGGGTTTCCGAGCTCCCGCCACGGGCCCCAGACCGACTCGGCGACGGCCGAGCGGGCGGCGTTGGGGGCCCAGCCCGTGCAGCCCGACATCATCAGGTAATAGCGCCCGCCGCGTTTGAAAAGCGCCGGGGCCTCCATGAACCGCCCGACGAAGAACCGCGCGTAGCGGCCGCTGTGGGCGAGGTAGTCGTCGGTCAGCTCCGAGATGTGGAGCGTGCTGTTCTCCTCCGAGGAGTAGACGTGGTAGGCGCGGCCGTCGTCATCGACGAAGAGCGTCATGTCCCGGGCCATCTGTCCCTGCGCGGCGTCGCGTCCCACGAGGTTCAGCGAGTCGGGGTGTTCGGGCAGGCTGCCGCCGTCGAAGCGCATCCCCGCGGCGCGGCTCTTGCCGAAATGCTGCGGCAGGGCGTTGACCGGATAGCCCCCGGCGTCGGGGCGTCCGGCCCGCAGGAAGGTGTAGGGACCCGTTGCGCGGTCGCTGACCGCCACGCCGCTCAGGGCGCCCGTGTACCCGGCCCCTTTGGGTTCGAGGTGGAACCACATGACGTATTTGCCCGTGCGGGCGTTGCGGATCACCTTCGGGCGTTCGAGGATGCAGCCCTTTTCGATCGGGCTGCCCGAGCCTTCGGGAGCCACGGCCAGGGCGATGCCTTCGTCGCGCCAGTCGTAGAGGTTCTCCGAGGAGTAGCAGTGTACGCCGACCTGCGCGAGGTTGCCCGCCTCGCCTGCGGTCTTGTGCTCGCCGAACCAGTAGTAGCGGCCTTCGTCGTAGAGGATGCCGCCTCCGTGGGCGTTGATGACGGCGCCGCCGGTGTCGGTCCAGACCGCTCCGGGCCGGAACTCCGGGCGGGTGCAGCCCGTGGCCGCAAGAATCAGCCACAGGGCTGTGAACAGGGTGGAAGTGCGCATGGGTGTCGTTATTGTTTGTAGTAGTAGGTGTTGGGTTTCTCGACCGTCGCGTCGGCGAATCCCGGCTGTCCGGGAGCCATCCGGACGCTGCCGCAGCCGACGGCGCTCACCTCGGCCGTGCGGTCGCCTTCGAAGCTGTTGCCCGAAATCTCGGCCTCCCGGCAGTGTTGCAGGTCGATGTAGGACAGTCCGTCGAAGATCGGCGGATAGTCGCTCTGGATGAAGCGGTTGCCGCGGATTTCCACCCGGTCGGCGCTCAGGGCGTAGATCACCTGCGAGTCGAACGTGCGGACGGTGTTCTGTTCGAAGACGATGCGTCCGTGGTAGTGGAAGCCGCCGCCGCGGCCCGAGGCCGGAATCTCGGGCGAGATCTGCAATACCGACTGGGGATTTTCGCCTCCCGTGCCCATATTGACGAAGGTGTTGCGGCGGATGACGACATCGCCGACGCTGCCCGATTCGAACCACGAATTGGCGTCGCCGGCGATCAGCACGCCGGCCATCATCGACGAAAACCGGTTGTCCTCGACCGTCACGGGGCGCGGCGTCGAGATCAGGATGCTTCGCGCGCGGTTGTTGCGCACTGTGCAGCGGCGCATCTCGACGGCGGGCATGTTGCGGGGATTCTCGACGGCGAGGTGTTCCGACGGCGGAGTGGCGAGGGGTCCCGCCGCACGGATCGTCCACCGCTCGTCGCCGAGGGGCCGGGCTTCGGCCGCCACAAAGGTTTCCAGCGGACGAAGGCTGATGCGGTCGATCAGCCGCAGGGTGTCTCCGGCGCGGGCGAAGTCGAATCCCTGCTGCTGGACGTGCCCGAAACGGGCGGTCAGCCGGTCGCCGGAAAGCGTGTCTACGGCCATGTAGGTTCCGTGGACGTTCGTGGCGTCGTCGAGCATGTTCTCGAACAGACAGCCGTCGAAGCGGATCGTACCCCGGCAGTTGACGAAGTGCGTGGCGTCGGCCGAGGCCGAGATGAAGCGTCCGGAGCCCTCCCGCAGACGGACATCGTATCGGTCGAGCGTCACGTCCTCGGTGTTCTCGCAGATCAGCGCCATGGCGCCCGAGGCGTGGACGGTCGTTTGCTCGATCCGCAGGTCCCGCGTGCGGTGCACGACGATGCCCGGACAGCGGCGGTTGTTGCGGAAGGGGCCTTTGTCGGCGTAGACCGAGCCCACGGGCGGCAGTTCCGGGGAGAGGAATCCCGTCAGCCGCACGGTGTCGGGGCCGAGCATCGCGGCCGTCAGTTTCCGCTGCCAGTAGGGATGGAGGAAGCGGGCCGTGTTGTAATAGGGGGCATGGGTAAGGGTGTCGAAGACGATGTTGTCGCCCTGGGTCTGCTCCCAGCCGTAGCCCGAGAAGATCAGCTCTCCGTCCTCGACCCGCACGGGGTTTCCGCTGGTGATTTTCAGGTCGATACTGCGTGTCGCGGCGTCCTGTGCGATCACGCGGCCTTCCAGCACGAACGGCACGTCGTAGTCGATCGTGACGCCCCGGAGGGTGATCTCCTCGCAGCTGTCGATGTAGAAGGGGACCAGCTCGCCGTGGAAACGGAACTCGGTGTCGTGCCCGCAGACGGTGACGCGGCGCATTCCCTCCATGCGGAAAGCGATGCGTTTGGTCCCGTTGTCGTTGTTCGACACGCGCAGGAACTGCTCTTCGGCCTGCTCGGGATAGAAGTCGTAGACGCCGGGTCCGAATTCCAGCGTGAACGCTCCTTCGGGGTGTGCGCGGAGGATCTCCCGCACGTGTGCGGTGTAGTCGGTCCGGCTGTCGAGCGGGACGCGGATGTGCGCGGGGCGCGTTTCGCAGCCCTGCGCGAAGAGCGCCAGCAGGCCGGCGAGGATCGGGGTCAGTCGTTTCGTATTCATTCGTCGGATGTTATTTGCAGATGATTTCGAGGGGCCGGCCGCCGCGCTGGACGATCTCCGAGGGGCGCATGTGCACGATGCCGATGTTGTGCCCCGGAAAATCGGGGCCGAAGCTGTTGCCGGCGACCCGCACCTTGCGGCATCCGTCCAGAAAGAGGTTGTAAGGGCGGTAGAACGGTTCGTAGGTCCGGGTGCGTTCGAGGCGGTTGCGGCTGAACTCCAGCCCCTCGGCCGAGCGGGCGAACAGAACGGCGCAGTCGAAATGGCGGAAGGTGTTCCTCACGATGCGGATATTGCGGTGGTATGCCTTCGCGTCGGCATCCTGCGGCCGGAAGGAGGGCGAGATCGAGATGACCCCTTCGCCCCAGCCCCAGGGGCCGTCGATGATGTTGTTGCCCGAGGTGTAGCAATCCTCGAAGAGATTGTTCCGGATCGTGATGTCGCATACGGCGCCCGATTCGAACCAGAGCTCCGTGTCGCCCTCGATGAGGACTGCGGCTCCGGCCGAGCGGAAATAGTTGTTTTCGATGAGGACTTTGGCCGGGGTGGTCACCAGAATCGAACGGCCGCGGTTCTGTTTCAGCATCCGGCAGTTGCGCACGGTGAGCCGGGGACAGAGCGTCGCGTTTTCCAGCATGTTTCCCGCCGCGATGCGTCCGGCGACCGGTTCCCGGAAATGCAGCACGTAGTCCCGCGATCCCGCGATGCGTTCCGTTCCGGCCGATGTCAGCGGACGGCCGCGCTGCATGGTCGCCGTATCGAGCGGCCATACCCGTTCGCCCGGGCGGAATCCCTGGTCGCGGCTCGTGGGCGCGATCCGCACGGAGCGTTCGCCACAGACCTCCGCGACGGGGGCGTACATGCCGTGGACGTTGGTGAAATCGTCGCCCGAACCGCTTACCGTGCAGCCGTCGAACAGGATGTCGCCCGTGCAGCCGATGAAGTGCGTGGCGTCGGCGATGGTGCTGAAAACGCGCCCCGACCGTTCGTCGGCCACGATGTCGAGGCCGATCATCGCAACGTCGTGCGAACGGACGCCGAAGACGCCGCAGCTCAGCGTGTGGTGGATCGTCACCTGTTCGATGCGGGTCTGCCGGCAGTCGGCGATTTCGATGCCGTTGGTGATGTAGCGTCCGTGGAAAAAGACGACGACGGTTCCCGGTGCGGGCTTCATGGCCGGGCGGTAGTGGAAACGCACCCGGTTGTTCCCGAGGTCGGTGACCCGGGCCCGGAACATGTCGCGGCCCAGCGGTACGTCGCGCGTCTGGTAGAGCAGTTCGTGCGTCGCGGCGTCGTAGAGGTTCGTATATTCGGGGACGATCCGTTGCAGACCGTATTCGCCGACGAAAGCCAGGGAGTCGCCCGCCACGACGTAGGGATAGCGCCCGGCGTCGATCTCCATATCTAAATAGGTGTCCGTCGCCGAAACGATCGTCGCCTGCGAGTTGTAGGGCTGCTGCCAGTCGATGCGCACGTTGCGGAGCGTCGTGTTGCGGCACCCCGAGAGCCGCACGGGATTCATCAGCCCGTGGAAGATCCAGTCGCATCCGCCGCCGTCGATCTCCACGCCGTCCGTCTGCGTCAGGGCGAAGGCCGTGGTCGGTTTGCCGGCCGCCTGCCGTTCGGCGTCGGGGTAGAAGTCGTAACGCCCCTCGTCGAAACGAATCTGCAAGCCCCGGACACCCTTGTTTTCCTCGATGATCCGCCGGACGACCGGCAGGGCGTTCCGGCCGCTGCCGGGGTGCAGCCCGTAGTCGGACACCTGCACGATGCGGCGTGCGGCGTTTGCGGCATATGGTACGGATGCGGCTGTGAGGAGCAGGAGGACGATAAGACGGGTGGGTCGGTTCATGGGTCGTTGTTTCGGTTGCAACAAAAGTAAGCGAACTCGGCCACTTTCGGCTATCCCGATGTTAAGAAATCGTGCAGGCTGGGTTAACGGCGGTTCCGGCGGGACGATTTGAACGAATTTATAGGTTCTGTGAACAAATATGCAATTTCGGCGTGATGTAAATACAAATATATATTGTTAACTTTCGGAAAAATGAGGATGTATGAAACGACTTCTGACCCTGTTGTCATGGCTGTTGCTGCTGCAAACGCCCGTATCGGCCCAGCATGACGGCGTCATCTGGAACTACGAGCATCTGAGCCGCAACGACGGGCTTTCGGGCAACCGCGTCACGGCGCTGTGCGACGATGCGTACGGCCGGATCTGGATCGGAACCTCGCAGGGGCTGAACATTTACGACGGACGGAGGTTGCAGAAGGTCGAAGAGTACAACGGGCTGGAAGTATGGTCGTTCCACGATACCGGCGACCGTATCCTGATCGGTACGCCGCGCTTCCTCGGGGTGTATGACTACGCCAGCGGCCGTTTCTCGCGCCTGACCTGCGAGGGCCGCGACGTGGGGTATGTGCGCACGATCGTGCAGGCCGGGGACGACCTGCTGCTCAAGACCCCGAAGCAGCTGTACCGCTGCGACGGCGACCGGCTGACGCTCGTGGCGAGGGAGACTCCCTACGAATATTTCTGTTGCGACAAATTCGGGCAGCTGTGGGGGCTTTCCAAGGAGCGCGTATTCCGCATCGGCGAGGATTTCAGCGTCGCGGCGACCTATGACCTGACCAGCGCCGACCGGTCGCCGCTGGTGGGGGTGAGCCTCTATGCCGATTCCAAGGGGTGCGTTTGGGTCGGAACGATCAAGGACGGGCTCTTCCGCTACAACCGGGCGGCCGACGAGTTCCGCCGCGAGCCCGTCGCCCGGCGGTTCCGTGTTCCGGAGATCGAGAACATCGCCAGCCTGAGCGAGGACCGTTACGACCGGTTGTGGATCGGTCACAACAACGGCGTTGCGGTCTACGACTATAACAACGATTTCTTCTGCAACTACGTCTGCGAACTCAATGACAATGCGCTGCTCAACACCGTGATCTGCATTTTCCGGACCCGCCGGCAGGACATGCTGCTGGGGACCTATTTTTCGGGGCTGTTCCGGGTCGGCAACCTCGATTCGGGCGTGGAGTACTACACGCTGGGCACCTCCGGGCCTTCGCTCCGCACCCGGAACGTCGCGGCCAACGGCATACAGCGCGATGCGCAGGGAAACTGGTGGGTCTCCACCAACAGCGCGGGGATCAACGTGCTCGATCCGTCGGGAGGTTTCCTGCGGCGCATATCGAGCCGCAATGCGGACATCAACGACAATATCCTCTCCCTCCAGCGCGATGTCCGCGGGAATCTGTGGGCGGGGTCCCTCGCCAGCGGCCTCTACTGCCTGGCCCCCGACGGCCGCATCCGCCACTACACCAGCCGCGCCGGCGACACCGCGTCCATTTCGAGCGGAAACGTCCTGCTGTTGTGTCCGCTCAACGCCGATACGCTCTTCGTGGCCACCGAAAAGGGGATCGACATCTACCGCTATGCGACCGATTCGTTCGGGGCGGTCTGCAAATGCGGCAAGGAGGAGTTCGCCTTTTACGACGCGCAGATTCATGGCGACAAGGTCTGGTTCATCAATTTCTGTTCGGTGCTCTGTTACGACCGTCGGCAAAGGCGGATCGAGGAGTTCCAGCTTCCCGAGACCGATACGCGGCCCTACATCCAGTGCGGCTGGGTGGACGGCGGCGGCTGTCTGTGGCTGGGGACGACCAAGGGCGACATCTGGCGCTTCGAGGAGGGGCGTTTCTCGCCTGCCGTGCAAAACCATCCGCAGATCAACGGCGGGATCGCCGGCATGCGCGGCGACGCCTCCGGCAATCTGTGGCTGGCGGCCGGAAACGACCTTTTCCGGCTCGACACGGCCCGGCGCCTGCGCCGGTTCAGCCTCGCCAAAGGCATGGGCATCAACGAATTCAACGTCCGCTCCGGATATGCGGGCCGTCAGGGCGAGATCTGCTTCGGAACGACGAACGGGCTGGTCTGCTTCTGGCCCGCGAAACTCGAAAACGACCTCCGGCAGCAGCCGACGCTTTTCATCTCCGGGCTGAAACTCTTCAATAAGCCCGTGGAGATCGGGGGCGGCGTGCTGAAACTCCCCGTCAACGACACGCAGGAAATCACGCTGGCCCACAAGCAGACCTTCCTGACCTTCGAGGTCTCCGTGATCGACTACGACATCTACCGCACGGCGCCCTATTCGTGCCGTTACCGGCTGGAGGGCTTCGACGACGACTGGTACGAACTGGGGCCGCAGGGCGAGATCACCTACACGGGGCTGCCCACCGGCCGTTACGGCCTGTCGGTGCGGCTGGTCGCGGACGACGGCGGGGTGCTGGCCGAAAAGCGGATCGCCCTCCGGGTCCGGCCGCCCGTGCTGCTCAGCGGATGGATGATCGCGCTCTATCTGTCGGTGCTGGGATTCGTCGTCTGGCAGTTCGTGCGGCTGGTGCGGCGGCAGCGGCATGCCCGGGAGCTGGTCGAGCAGGCCCGCCGCGAGCGCGAGACCCGCGACCGGATCAATGCCATGAAACTCGATTTTTTCAGCAGCATCTCCTACGAGTTCAAGACGCCGCTGTCGGTCATCTCGACCTTGCAGGACAGCGTGCTGCCGCCGCCGGACGGCGATGCCGGGAGCGATCCGGCGATTTTCCGCCGCAACATCGAACGGCTCGACTTCCTGGTCGATCAACTGCTGGATTTCCGCAACATCGAGTCGCGGAATATCTCGGTTTCGATCCGCAAATACGATCTGGTGCCTTTCCTGCGCAATATCTACGAGACTTTCGTGCCCCTCTACAACCGCAAGCAGATCGCGCACGGATTCCATGCCGGGGTGGAGTCGCTGCCGATGCTCTTCGACGCCGCCAAGATGGAGATGCTGGTGGGCAACCTGCTGGACAACTCCTTCAAATCGGTGCAGCCGGGCGGCGAGAGCTCGTTGAAACTCACCTTCGACGGGCGGCAGGCCGTCGTCGAGCTGTTCAACAGCGGCCCCTGCCTGACCGAGGAGCAGAAGAAAGCCATTTTCCAGCCCTACAATTCGGCGGGGCTGCCCAACGGCGGCATCGGACTGGCGTTGGTGAAGAGTATCGCCCGGCTGTTCGATATCCGCCTGTCGGTGGAGTCGCTGCCGCAGCGGGGCAACCTCTTCCGGATGGAGATGGCCGTCGGGCAGGATGACGGGGCCGAGCCCGAACGGCCCGATGCCGCGACGGGCATCGTCGGAAGGATCGTCGATAACACGAGCTATTTCGAGGATGTCTCCCAGCCCCGGTTCCTCGATGCCGAGGGGCATCGCAAATTCCGCATCCTGCTCGTCGAGAACGACGCCGATTCGAAACGGGTGCTGGAAAAACGGCTGCAAAAACACTTCCACGTGTCGAGCGCCGCGACGGGCGACGAAGCCCTGCTGCTGCTCAAATCCCAGAGCATCGACGTGGTTATCTGCGACATGCAGCTTGCCGACACGAACGGATTCGACCTGTGCGGGATGATCAAGAACTCGAACCGCACGCGCCATATCCCGGTGATCCTGGAGAGTTTCGAGCTCTCGGGCGAGAACCGCATCCGGGCGCTGCAATGCGGCGCCGACGCCATGTTCCAGAAGCCGATCAACTTGCAGGAACTGTTCCTGCGGCTGAATAACCTGCTGCGGACGAAGGACGTGCTGCGCGACTATTACATGGCGGCGGGCAGTGTCGGGATCACGACCCCCGGACTGAACAACACCGACGAACGGTTCATCCTCTCGGTGACGGATTATATCCACGCCCACCTCGACGATCCGGGGCTGTCGGTCAACGAACTGGCGCGTTTTGCGAATATCAGCCGCACGCAACTCTATCTCAGCATCAAGCGGCTGACCGACCGGACGCCTTCGGACTTCATCCTGCAAATCAAGATGCGCGAGGCGGCCGGGTGGCTGCAAACGACGGCGATGACCGCATCGGAGATCTCCTATAAACTGGGTTACTGCAATCCGAACCATTTCAGCCGCCAGTTCAAGGAGTATTACGGCGCTTCGCCCGGCGAATACCGCCGCCGGCACGCGAAGCCTGGGGCGTGAAACGCTCGTCGGTGAAATCCGCCCCGTCGTCGGGGTGATCGGGGCGAACGTCTATTTCATTTGTACGCACGGAAGGCAGCCGGTAAATTTGCGTCAAATGAAAATGCCATGAAACGAAGAGTGTGGATAGCGTGCGTCGCGTTGCTCGGCTGGCAGTTTGCGGCGGCGCAGGACTCGCTGAAGGTCTGGACGCTCGGGGAGTGTCTCGACTATGCGTTGGAGAACAACATCCAGCTGCGGCAGAGCCGCAACGACTATCTTTCGGGGATCGAGGACACCGAGGAGGCCAAAGCCGCGCTGTTCCCGTCGCTGACGGCTTCGGTGACGCAGGGCTTCACGAACTACCCCTCGTCGAACGCCACGGACCGCAACAGTTACACCGGGACATACGGGCTGAACGCCGGCATGACGCTCTACGAGGGCGGCAAACTGCGGACGGCCGTGAAGCGGCAGCAGGTGCAGAACCGCATCGACGCCCTTTCGGTCGAGGAGAGCGCCAACGACATCCGCATCGCCATCGTCCAAGCCTACATGCAGTGCCTCTACGCCGCCGAGGCTGTCACGGTGAACCGCTCCACGGCCGACGCCTCGAAGGCCCGGCGCGACCGCGCGGAGGCGATGTGGCAGGCCGGGTCGATCAGCAAGGTCGATTTCGCACAGCTGGAAAGCCAGTACGCGAGCGACGAATACCAGGTCGTCGTGGCTTCTGCGTCGCTCGACAACTACAAGTTGCAGCTCAAGCAGCTGCTCGAACTCGACATAACGGAGGAGATGAATCTTGCGGCGCCCGCCATCCAGGAGAGTGAGGTGTTGTCAGCCCTTCCCGCCAAAGCCGAAATCTATGCCACGGCGCTGGACGCCATGCCCGAGATCAAACGCGGGGAGCTGGCCGTCGAATCGGCGGAGTTGGGCATCAGGCAGGCGCGCGCAGGATTCTTTCCCTCCGTTTCCCTCTCCGCGGGCATCGGCACCGGGCACATGTCGGGCGGCTCGTTCGAAAGCGGTTCGCAGGTCTGGAACCGCTTCAACGAGAACGTCGGGCTCTCGGTGAGCATCCCGATCTTCTCCAACCGCAAGAACCGCACGGCGGTCAACAAGGCGCGCATCGCCGTCTCGAACAGCCTTCTGGAGCGGCAGAGCCTCGAAAAGGAGCTGCTCCGGGAGGTGGAGTCGGCCTATCTCGACGCCGTGTCGGCCCAGTCGCAGTACGTCGCCGCCTGCGAAAAACAGCGCTATGCCCAGCAGAGTTGCGACCTCACCGACGAGCAGTTCCGTGTGGGGATGAAGAACACCGTGGAGCTGATCACGGCGCAGAACGAACTGACGGCCGCCCGGCAGGAGGTTCTGCAAGCGAAGTACATGGCGCTGCTCAACATCGAACTGCTCGACATCTACCAGGGAAAATAAATCAAACACCATAATCACGATGAAAAAACGCAACATCCTGATCGGGGCCTGTGTCCTCGTCGCCGCCGCCGGCCTCTGGATCGCGCTGCGGCCGTCGGAAAAGAGCGGCATCACGCTGGAAACCGCCCCGACCGAGCGCATCACCATCCGCAACTCCGTGACGGCGACCGGCACGGTGGAACCCGTCACCGAGGTCGAGGTCGGCACGCAGGTGTCGGGCATCATCGACAAGCTCTACGCCGACTACAACGACGTGGTGAAAGCCGGGCAGCTGATCGCCGAGATGGACAAGGTGACCTTGCAGGCCGAGCTGGAGTCGTCGCAGGCCGAGCTGGCGAGCTGCAAGACCGAGTACGAATACCAGCTGAAGACCTACGCCCGTACGAAGACGCTCCACGAAAAGGAGCTGGTGAGCGACGCCGAGTACGACCAGGCGTACTATCTCTACGAAAAGGCCCGCAACGCCTACGAGCAGGCCAAGGCGGACATCGTCAAGGTCCGCCGCAACCTGGGGTATGCGACCATCACGTCGCCGATCGACGGTGTGGTGATCAGCCGCGCCGTGGAGGAGGGGCAGACCGTGGCCGCGGGGTTCGAGACGCCGACGCTCTTCACCATCGCCGCCGACCTGACGCAGATGCAGGTGGTGGCCGATGTCGATGAGGCGGACATCGGGCAGGTGGCCGACGGACAGCGTGTGCAGTTCACCGTCGATGCCTATCCCGACGACACGTTCGAAGGCACGGTCGAGCAGGTCCGTCTCGAAGCGACGACCGAGTCGAGCGTGGTGACCTACGAAGTGGTCATCACGGCCTACAACCCCGATCTGAAGCTCAAACCGGGGCTGACGGCCAACGTCACGATCTTCACGCTGGAGAAGGACGACGCGCTGGCCGTTCCGACCAAGGCGCTGCGCTTCGTGCCCGACGCGGAACTGCTCGGGGAACTGGGCCTGACGGTCGAACAGCCTGCGGAGCAGACGGTTGCGGGCCGGCGCGAAATCTGGGTGAAGGAGGGGCAGACGCTTGCGGCGCGGTTCGTCGTGACGGGCGCGGCGAGCGGCGACCGGACCGAGATCGTCGAAGGGCTCTCCGACGGCGACGTGGTGGCCGTGGGGCTGACGGCCGCCAGCGCCGCTCCGGCAGCAGCCGTCGAACGCAGTCCCTTCATGCCCTCGGGCCCCGGGGGAAACAAAAAGAAATAGCCATGAAAGAGGTCATCCGGCTGGAAAATATCCGGCGCGACTTCCGGGTCGGCGACGAGACGGTGCACGCCCTGCGCGGGGTGTCGTTCACCATCGAAGAAGGCGAGTTCGTCACCGTCATGGGCACGTCGGGATCGGGGAAATCGACGCTTCTCAACACGCTGGGATGTCTCGACACCCCGACCTCGGGCGAGTACTTCCTCGACGGCGTTCCGGTGCGTTCGATGGACAAGAACGAGCGGGCCGTGCTGCGCAACCGCAAGATCGGATTCGTTTTCCAGAACTACAACCTGCTGCCGAAGAGCACGGCCATCGAGAACGTCGAACTGCCGCTGATGTACAACTCCCGCTATTCGGCGGCGCAGCGGCGCGAACGGGCCGTCGCGGCGCTTACGGCCGTGGGGCTCGGCGACCGCCTGCTGCACAGGAGCAACCAGATGTCGGGCGGGCAGATGCAGCGCGTGGCCATCGCCCGGGCGCTGGCGAACGATCCGGCGGTGATCCTCGCCGACGAGGCCACGGGCAACCTCGACACCCGCACGAGTTTCGAGGTGCTGGTGCTCTTTCAGGAGCTCCACGCCTCGGGCCGCACGATCATCTTCGTCACGCACAACCCCGAGATCGCCCAGTACAGCAGCCGCAACATCACGCTGCGCGACGGGCGCATCACGAGCGACATCCGCAACGGGAATATCTTACGCGCAGCCGACGCCCTGGCGCAGCTGCCCAAACAGGAGGAGTAAACGATGAATTTCACCAATCTGTTCCGAATAGCCGTCAAGGCGCTGAGCAACAACAAGCTGCGCGGATTCCTCACGATGCTCGGCATCATCATCGGCGTGGCGTCGGTCATCACGATGCTGGCCATCGGCCAAGGGTCGAAGCGCAGCATCCAGGCCGAGATCAGCGAGATGGGGTCGAATATGATCATGGTCCACCCGGGCGGCGACCGGCGCGGAGGCGTGCAGCTGAGCGCCGACGACATGCAGTCGCTGAAGATCAAGGATTTCGAAGACATACGGGCCGACACGCGCTATGTGACCTACGTCTCGCCGGCGGTCAACAGCTCCGGGCAGGCGGTTTACGGGGCGAACAACACCCCGACGACGGTCTACGGCGTGAACCTCGACTACCTCGACATCCGCCGCTACAAGGTGGCCGACGGCGACGTGTTCACCGAACACGACATCAAGACTGCCGCCAAGGTGTGCCTTATCGGCCAGACGGTCGTCAATGAGCTCTTCACCAACGGGGAGAATCCCGTCGGGAAGGTCATTCGCTTCGGGACCATTCCGTTCCGCATCGTCGGGGTGCTCGAAAGCAAGGGCTACAACAGCATGGGCATGGACCAGGACGACCTGATCATCGCGCCCTACACCACCGTTCAGAAGCGCATCCTCGCCATCACCCACTTGCAGGAGATCGTCTGCTCGGCACTGAGCGAGGGCTACACGGACGATGCGATCGGGGAGATCACCGACATCCTGCGCACCAACCACCGTCTCAAAGCCGATGACGACGACGATTTCTCGATCCGCTCGCAACAGGAGCTGTCGTCGATGCTCACCTCGACGACCGACATGATGACCGTGCTGCTGGCCGCCGTGGCCGGAATCTCGCTGCTCGTGGGAGGCATCGGCATCATGAACATCATGTATGTCTCCGTCACGGAGCGCACGCGGGAGATCGGCTTGCGGATGTCGATCGGGGCCAAGAGCCGCGATATCCTCGCGCAGTTCCTCATCGAGTCGATCCTCATCAGCGTCACGGGAGGTCTGATCGGCGTGGTGTTCGGCGTGGGGGCCGCCGTCGTGGTCAATGTCGCCGCGGCGTTCCCCATCTACATTCAGCCGTGGAGCGTCTTCCTCTCGTTCGCCGTCTGCACCCTTACGGGGGTCTTCTTCGGGTGGTATCCGGCTCGGAAAGCCGCCATGCTCGATCCCATCGAAGCCATCCGCTATGAGTAAATTTTTTTTCGTACATTTGTCAATATGACTGCTTCGCAATCGAAATACAGAGCCTGGCTCGTGCACTTCACGGCCTGGGCCGTGATCTTCGGCATGCCGCTTTTCGTCACGGGCCCCGACCGTCCGCTGCTGAGCGGCGGGGAATACCTGCGGTTCCTGCTGATCCCGCTGTCGTTCATGGTGGTGTTCTACACGAATTACCTCGGGCTGATCGACCGCTATCTCACCACGCGGCGGTTCGGACGCTTCGCGGGGTACAACGTACTGCTGATCGGAGCCGTGATGATCGGCGTGCACCTGCTGTTCCGCTACGTCCTGCCCGACACGGGGCACCGCCCGCCGATGGAGCGGACGTGGCAGGACGCCCTGCGGTTTTTCGCCGGAAACGCCGTCCTCTACCTGCTGGTCGTCGGCGCCGGCGTGGCTATCCGGATGACGGGAGGCTGGTACCGTGCCGAGGCGGCCCGGCAGGAGCTGGAGCACAGCCGTACCGAAGCCGAATTGCAGAATCTCAAAAGCCAGCTCAATCCCCATTTCCTGTTCAACACGCTCAACAACATCTATTCGCTCATTCAGATCGACGTGGACCGGGCCCAGCGGTCGGTCCACGAACTGAGCAGCCTGCTGCGCTATGTCCTCTACGAGAGCAGCCGGCCGACGGTGCCGCTGAAAGCCGAGGTCGAGTTTCTGCGCGACTACATCGAGCTGATGCGCATCCGCCAGCCCCGCCACGTGCGGGTCTTCGTCTCGCTGCCCGAGGAGCCGAGCCCGACGCCCGTCGCGCCGCTGCTGTTCATTTCGCTGGTCGAGAACGCCTTCAAGCACGGGGTGAGCAACGAGAAACCCTCCTACGTGACGATCGACATCCACGAGGAGGGGCGGCGGCTCGTCTGCCGGATCAGGAACAGCTGTTTCCCCAAGTCGGGCGATTCGGACCGCAGCGGTTCGGGAATCGGGCTGACGAACCTTTCGAAACGGTTGGAGATGATCTACCCGGGACGCTATACTTTCGAATACGGACAAGCCGGCGACGCCTATCAGGCGCTGCTGTGCATCGAACTGCCGGATGAATGAAACTGAGCTGCGCGATAATCGACGACGAGCCGCTGGCCGTGGAACTGATGGAGTCGTACGTCCGGAAGACCCCCTTTCTGGAGTTGCAGGGTTCGTTCGGCAGCGGCGTCGCGGCCTTCGGCATGCTGCGCGACCGTCCGGTCGATCTGCTTTTCTGCGATATTCAGATGCCGGGGCTGAACGGCGTGGAGTTCTCGCGGATGCTCCCCGCCGACACGCGCGTGATCTTCACCACGGCTTTCAGCCGCTATGCCGTCGAAGGATTCCGGGTCAATGCCGTGGATTACCTGCTCAAACCGATCAGCTACGCCGATTTTCTGGCCGCGGCGCAAAAGGCCCTCGAATGGTTCGAACTGAAACGCCGTGCCGGAGCGCCCGCCGACGACCTGCGGAGCATCTTCGTCAAGACCGAATACCGGCTGCGGCAGATCGAGCTGGAGCGGATTCTCTATATCGAGGGGCTGAAAGACTACGTGAAGATCCACGTCGAGGACGAACCGCATCCCGTCTTGTCGCTCATGAGCCTGAAATCGCTGGAGGAGCAGCTTCCCGCCGACCGTTTTATCCGCGTCCACCGCTCCTACATCGTGCAGCCTGCGAAGATCCGCACCATCGAGCGCAACAGCATCGTTTTCGGCCGGGAGCGCATCCCGATCTCCGAAAACTACCGGCAGGCTTTTTTCGACTTTCTGTCCGACCGTTCCCTGCTGCTCTGAGACGGGGCCGTTAAAAAATCGGCGGGATTGCCGCGCTCCCCGGATTATTTGTCTATATTTGCAAGGCACGGATACTGACTTTGACAGGGAAGAGACGGATGGTTATGATGAAAAATCAGCTCATAAAGGCGTTTCAGCGAGGCGAGGAGTGGGCCTTCCGGAAGGTTTACGAGCAGTTTTTCAGCCCGCTGTGCATCTATGCCGTCAAGTATGTGCGGGATGCGAGCGAGGCCCAGGACATCGTGCAGGATGTTTTTGCCGCTCTCTGGCTTCAGCACGACAACTTCAACAATTATTACACGATCCGTTCGTTTCTTTATATATCCGTCCGCAACAGGTCGCTCAACCTGCTTAAAAAGAACTCGCTGACCACCGAAAAGATGATCCGCGTGCAGCAGAACTCGCTTTCCGAAGCCCAGGAGTCGGAGATGGTCATCGAAACCGAAGTGGAACGGCGGCTGATGGCGGCCGTCGAGGCGCTGCCGACCGAGTGCCGGCGGGTGCTGATCCTCTCCATGGAGGGCAAGTCCTACCAGGAGATCGGCGAACTGCTTCATATAGCCATCAACACGGTGAAGAACCACCGCATACGGGCTGTGAAGAAGCTGCGTGAAAAGATGTTGTGAACCCTGAAAAGACCAACCGCGAAAACCGATTATAGCATGACTGATGAATTGATGATCTCCGATCTGATCTACAAGGAGCTGATCGAAGAGATAACGCCCGAAGAGAGCCGTGTCCTGAAAAAGTGGCTCGAAGAACCGGCGAACCGGGCCTTGTACGACCGGATCAGGCAGAAAAACGGCCTGGGCAGGCGGCTGTGCGAATATGTGGATGTCGATTCGCAGAAAGACTTTCGCAGCACGCTGCCCGCGCCTGCGCCCGTCGCTCCCCGCCGGGGATTGCGCTATGCCCTGTATGCCGCGGCGATCGTGCCGCTGCTGGTCGCGGTGACCTTCTTCGGCGCGAGGTTCGGCGGGAGCGGCCGGACCGATGTGCGCCATCCCGAAATCATGCACAACAGCGAGGGGGCCCGACTGATCCTCTCCTCCGGGCAGGTCGTGGACCTGGCGGACGACGAGGGGCGTCCCGTCGTTCTGGCCGAGGCGAATGCCGTCGTCGATGCCCGCGACGGCGAGCGCACGCTCTCCTACAAAAAGCCCGAAGCGGCGGCTCCGGCCGCGGAAGCTCCAGCCGTCGCGGCGGCTCCCGCCCTGCATACCCTGGTCGTGCCGCGCGGCGTGGATTACAATGTGGAACTTTCCGACGGAACCGTCGTTTACCTCGACGCCGATTCGCAGCTCGAATACCCCGTTTATTTCGCCGGGGAGCGGCGCGAAGTGACGGTTTCGGGCCGGGCCTATTTCGATGTCGCCCACGATGCGGAACATCCGTTCATCGTCCGGACCGGCCGGACCGAAATCCAGGTCTTCGGCACCGAATTTTGCGTTTCGGCCAAGGGGGCGCAGAGCGTCACGACCCTCGTGGAGGGCAGCGTCGGGCTGTTCGATGCCGGCAGCGGCGAGCGGCTGGCGGTGCTGACGCCCGGACAGCAGGCCGTCGTCAGCGGCGACCGCTGCGAGGTTCGGCAGGTCGAGACGCTCTATCAGACAGCCTGGAAGGACGGCTATTTCATCTTCGAATCGAAGCCCGTGGGCAGTATCATGGAGGAGCTTTCGGCATGGTACAACATCGACTACGTGCTGAAAGACTCCCTGCGGAATATCAATATCACGGCGCGGATCAAGCGTTACGACGACATCGAATCCGTGCTGGACATCCTCTCCAAGACCCGCAGCGTGAACTTCAAACGCGACGGGCGGGTGATTACGGTTATGAATTGAAACCGCCTCCGGTAAAAGTCCTCATTTTTTGGTGAAATTCCGGCCGTTCGGGTAGCCCGGGCGGCCGATTTGTTTGTTATATTATAAAAGTGTAACTTCGGTTCGATACCGATAAATGAGCCCATCATGAAAAAACCGTTCCTTTTTTCCGCTGCGGCATTGCTCCTGCTGACGGGAGCCGCGTCGCCCGAAAGTCCCGAGTACACCGTGTCCAAACATCATAACGGGCCGGAACTCTATTACTGCTATGCCGATACGGCGGGCAACCGGCTCAACGATGTCCGTTACGCCGAGGCGCATCCTTTCTGCGGCGACCGGGCCCTGGTCCGCGAGATGAAAAAGTACGGCTACATCGGCCCTGCGGGTGAACTGGCGATTCCTTATCGGTTCGATGCCGCCCTGAATTTCGGCGATCTGGGCTTCGACAAAGACCTGGCTGTCGTGCGGTTCGCCTTCCGCGACGAACTCCGCGAATTCATAACCCCGTGGACGTACGGCGACAGCGAAATGGTGCTGATAAACCGCCGGGGCGAAGCCGTTACGCCCCGTTATGAGGTGATCCGCCCGGTGGCGTACGGGTTGGCCGTGGTCGTGGAGACGCGCCGCAACCACGGGCTTCCGGTCGAAATCGCCGAGCCGAACGAAGTCCCCGACGCCTGCAAGTGGGGCTGTATCGACAAATGCGGCCGGGAGGTCATTCCCTGCATTTACGACCGCATTTTCGGGATCAGCGAATCGCTGTTGCTGGCGCAGAAGGAGGGCAAGTGGGGCGCCGTGGACAGCCGTGGGCGGGAGGTCATTCCGTTCATCCACGATTCCTGCCGTTACAGGAACGGGCGCGAGCCGGTTTTCAGCTCCGACCGGGACGGCGGGTGGCCCGACGTGAGCCGGGTTACGCCCGGAAAGGGGCGGATCGACATGTATGCCGGCGGGAAAAAGAGCGTTTTCGACGGGCTCGGCCGGAAACTGAAATAGCCTTTGTCCTGCGGCTCGTGTCCGAAATCTCTCCGCATGCCCGGAGACGGAAAAACGACGGGATTCGGCATAACCGGCAGAAAATAGGAATAATCCGTCACTGAGCCGCTTCGAAGGCCGATTTCAGGTTACGGATTGAAACTTCGCCGGAATAAAAAATCACTTTTTTTGCAAAAATATGCCGTTCGGGATAGCCCGAACGGCTTATTCGATTGTTATAATAATCGTGCGAGGCAGCCCGATTCCGCTTCGGGTGCCTCGGCGGTTAGGTTAGTATTAATCCTTAAACTTTTGCGTATGAAGAAATCTTTACCTCCGGAAAAGGAAATCAGAGAACGTTCCGGCTGCGGAACACGGATGGCGGTGAAACGGCTGCTGTGTCTTGCCGTACTGCTGATTTCCGCACTTCACGTATCCCCCCCCCCTCGCTTACGGCCAGCCCAAAAAGCTCTTCACGCTCACGATTCGTGACGCTTACCTGACCGAACTTTTCCTGCAAATCGAGAAGCAGAGCAACTATTCGTTCGTCTACCAGACGGACGACATCGAGGCGCTGGGCAAAAAGAACTTCTCGTGCGTGCGTTCCGATCTCGAAGCGATCCTCAAACGGTGCTTCACGGGGACGGACCTCGTCTGGGAGATCACCGACGACCATGTCGTCATCCGCCACAAGGAGGGCCAGCAGGCCAAGTCGGACCGGGTGACGATCGAGGGCCGCGTGCTGGACGAGTACCGCAAGTCGCTCGCCGGCGTCTCCGTCGTGGTCAAGGGCACGCGCTACGGAACCACGACCGATGCGAAAGGCGAGTTCAAGATCGTCGCGCCCCGTCAGAAGGATATGGTCGTCCGGTTCTCGTTTATCGGCATGACGCCCCAGGAGATCAGCTACGTCGAGGGCAAGAAACTGTATGTGAACCTTCAGCAGTCATCGACCGACATCGGCAACGTCGAGGTGGTCCACACGGGTTATCAGGAGCTGACGCCCCGCGAAATGGCGGCTTCGATCGTTTCGATCAAGGCCGAGAACATCTATAACCCCGGCCTTTCGACCATCGACCAGATGCTCGAAGGACAGGTTCCGGGCCTGACCTACATGCAGAGCAGCGGCCAGCTGGGAGCTGCGCCGAAACTGCGCATCCGCGGTACGACGACCGTCCTCGGTTCGCAGGAGCCCCTGTGGGTGATCGACGGCGTCGTGCAGAGCGATCCCGTGAACATAGATCCCGAGCAGATCAACGACCTCGACTTCGTGAACCTGCTGGGCAACGCCGTGTCGGGCCTGAACCCCGAGGACATCGACCAGATCGACATCCTGAAAGACGCTTCGGCCACGGCGCTCTACGGAAAGAGCGCCTCGAACGGCGTTATCGTCGTGACGACCAAGCGCGGCAAGCAGGGCCCTCCCGTGGTCACCTACTCGTTTTCGGGCACTTTCACCCAGCGGCCCCGCTATACGGACCGTTCGGTCGATGTGATGAACTCGCTGGAGCGCACCTCGTTTTCGCGCGAGCTGATGAACAACCGGCAGGTCTATCCCAACATCACGTCGTGGCTCGGCTACGAGGCTTCCTACCGCGACTACATGAACGGCAGCATCGACTACAACGAATTCGCACGTCAGGCGAGCTACTACGAGACGCTCAACACCGACTGGTTCGACCTGCTGATGCAGAACGCCTGGTCGCACCGCCACACGCTGAGCCTTTCGGGCGGAACCTCCAATGTCCGCTACCACGCTTCGCTGGGTATGAACAACCAGCAGGGTTCGACCCTGGGCGAGAAGAGCAAGACCTACACGGCGACGTTCAATCTGACGGGCAACTACAAGCGTTTCAAGGTGACCTTCGGCATGAACGGCTCGGTGACGGACACCGACGGCGAGCCCTCCGACCTTAATATCAACGACTACGCCTACAACACCAGCCGTGCGGTGCCCGTCTACGATGCGGACGGCAATTACTGGTCCTATCTGAGATCGACCTCGGCGAGTGCCACCAGCACCGGCGACTCCTATCCGTTCAATATCCTCGAAGATATGGAGAACAGCTACCGCAAGCAGAAGAACAACAGCGTGACGGCGCGTGCAGGCGTTGACTACGACATCACCTCGACCTTGAAGATCACTTCGCTGCTCTCCTATTCCGTGTCGAACAACTACACGGGCAACTACCACGGACAGAATACCTGGTACGGGCGGACGCTCCACAAACGCTACAACGCTGCGACCGACGATCAGTATTACGAGAATACGCTGCTGCCCGTCGGCGGCGAGCTGAAAGAAACCCGGACCGACCGCCGCGGCTATTCGGCGCGTGCGGCGCTCGTCTACACCGAGAAGTTCGGCAAGGACGCGCAGCACAAGATCGACGCTTCGCTGGGTACTGAAGTCTCCTCCACCACCTACGAGGGGCTGTCGCAGACCTACCGCGGCTACGACCCCGACCGCGGCAACATCATGCAGGGCGTGACGATCATCGGCAGCTCGAAGGTGGAGAATCCGGTCAACTACGATGCATACGCCGACTGGCTGCAAACGGCCGAGGCGATGGGCGTGCGCACGATCAATCGTTCGAACAACCTCGCGGCCTACATGACGCTGGGATACGGCTACATGCAGCACGCCTATTTCAGCTTCAACATGCGCAGCGACTTCTCCAACGAGTTCGGTTCGCGCGCCAACGAGCGTTTCCTGCCCACGTGGGCCCTCGCGGGACGCTGGAACATCACCGAGAACGTGTTGAAGGATGTTCGCTGGATCAATTCGATGTCGCTGCGCGCCTCGTTCGGTTCGCAGGGCAATGTGCCGAGCGTCCCCACGCGGCTGGTGATCAAGGAGGGCGGTTACGATAAATATTTCGACTCCTATTCCAAGAGCATCAACAAGTGGCCCAATCCCGACCTGAAGTGGGAGAAGACCTACACGACCAACATCGGTCTGGACTTCGCGCTCTTCAAGCGCAAGATCACGGGTACGATCGAGTGGTACTACCGCAAGACCACCGACGCTTATATGAGCCAAAGCGTTTCGGAGGTCAACGGCATCACCAGCTACACGGTCAACCGCGGTACGCTCACCAACCAGGGACTCGACCTGACGCTGAACTTCACGCCGATCAACCGTCTGACGGAGGTCAACGGCGAGATCAAGGGTTTCCGCTGGCGTTTCGACCCCTCGCTGGGTTCGGTCATCAACCAGCTGATCGACAAGGCCGTGCAGACGCCCGAGACGACGCTCAAACACGATAACGAGATCTATTATTCGGAGTATCTGAACGGAACGATTCACGTCGTGGGCCGTCCGATCAACGGATTCTACTCCTACCGTTTCACCGGGCTCGACGGCAAGGACGGGCGTCCGACGTTCGACAATTTCAGCCAGATGGTCACCGTCACCGATCCCCAGACCGGAGAGCAGACGGAGATCACGCGCGCCAAGTGGCTGAACGAGTATTTCGACACCAACCAGCAACGCTACATGACCGTCATGTCCTATTCGGGCACACGTGTCCCGACGATCCAGGGAAGCCTGCGCAATACGTTTACTTACAACAATTTCACGCTGAGCGTCAACCTGGCTTACAGCCTCGGGTCGAAAATCCGTCTGACGAAACTTTATCCCAACGTCTCGGGAATCAACGGCACCATCGCGCCGCTGCCGACGGAGAACGTCCGCCGCGAATGGCTTCGCCGCTGGCAAAAGGCGGGCGACGAGAAGTACACCAACATTCCGGGCATTCTTTCCGGACGCGAGTTCACGGAGACGCTGAGCCCCTGGTGGCAGAGCGGTGTGTCGGGAACCGACATCAAGAATATCATGACGTATCTTTTCAAGGACGGTTTCGCCCCCAACATCTGGCAGATGTACGACTATTCGGATTCGCGCGTCGTGAGCGGCAACTACCTGAAAATCCAGTCGATTTCGCTGCGTTACCAGTTGCCGCGGAAGTTCTGCAACAGCATCCGGATGAAATCGGGGTATCTGATGTTCACCGGCACCAACCTCTACACGTTCGCCAATTCGCGGCTCAAAGGACAGGACCCGACCACCTCGGGCGGCTCTGCGATCGCCGTGTCGATCCGTCCGACCTACTCGTTTACGCTCAATGTCTCATTCTAAAGTACAGCCCGCTATGAAAAAAATACTTGCTATTCTGTTTTCCGGGGTTCTGCTGGCCGGCCTGCCTTCGTGCGGCGACTTTCTGGAAGAGTACTCCCAGACACTCTCCTATGTGGACGATCTCTCCGATCTCGACGAACTGCTGATCGGCGGCGCCTATCTGGAGGATCGTTCCAAGGTATGCAAATATCTGTGGATTAATTATATGGACGACGACTGCAAGGAGGAGTGGTTCGGACCTAACGAGGGAAACCGTCCCATGAACTACATCCGGGGAATTTACCTCTGGGAGCGCTATCCCTGGTGGGAGGATAAATCGGTGGTGCAGAATACGGCTAACAGAGCTCCCTACGGAGGCAACCCCTCCTGGCAGGACCTCTATGTCAAAATCGCCGTGACGAACGCCGTGATCGAGGAGGTCGAACGTTTTGCCGGGGATTCGAAGACCCGGAACCTCTACCGGCAGGTGAAGGGCAGCGCCTGTTTCCTGCGCGCGCTTTACTACTTCACGCTTACGAACCTCTGGGGGCTGCCCTATGTGGCCGAAACGGCTTCGACGGACCTGGCCGTGCCGCTGAAAACCGAGTCGGCGATCAAGGCCGGCGGTTTCGCGCGCAATTCGGTGCAGGAGCTCTACGACCAGATCGTCAAGGACCTCAAGATGGCCGTAGAGTGCTTGCAGCCCGTCGAGCGCAGCAACAAGCTCTATGCCAACGCCTCGGCGGCGCGGCTGCTGCTGGCGCGGTGCTATCTCTACATGTGCGACTGGGCCGAGGCCCGGAAATGGGCCGGGGAAGTCATCGCCGATGTTTCGAACGCCACGTTCCGCATGTGCAACATGAACGATTTCACGTCCAGCGCTTATCAGACTGCGACTACGGCAGACCGGAGTTTGGCTTGGAGCGAGTACATTTTCCTGAACGGCTGGCAGGTCATACTTATGAATACGACCAAATGTCCGCAGCCCTCTTATTCGGACGAACTTTACGGTTCGTATGCCAGCAACGACCTGCGGAAGAGCTACTGGTTTTTCAAGAAGTCGTCCGGAGGCAATAGCTTTTCGCATTTCCTTTTTCAGGCGAAGACCTCTTATTTCACGCCGCTGAGTTTCACGCTGCCCGAGGCTTACCTGATCGAAGCCGAGGCCGCCGCTATGGAGGACGACTGGACGGGAGCCGCCGCCGCGCTCAAGACGATTCGTGACAACCGCATCAAGACGGGAATGGAGGATGTCGCCTACGAGACCTTTACGGGTCAGGAGATGATCGACTTCATCCGCGCCGAACGCCGCCGTGAGCTGGCTTTCCGCGGCTTGCGCTGGTACGACCTGCGCCGCTACGCCGTGCTGCCCAAGTATCAGCTCAAGACCACGATCCGCCATGCCGTTTACGAGTGGGGCGACAACGCCGCCGTGCTGAGCGGTTATCATGAACTGGGCGAATGGCCCGGCGACGGGGGTTGGGTGATGCCTTTCCCGACCTATGCGTTGCAGAACAACGAAGGAATGCTGGTGGACAACGATCGTCCCGACAGAGTGCTGGTACAATAATTTATAATGAGAGAGAATATGAAAAAAGCAATATATGCGGCTGTCGCGGCGCTGCTCGTTGCGGGCTGCGGCAAGGACAAGGACCTGAGCCCGTCGGGGCTGGACCGGAACTGGTTCGCCGTGGAGGATTCGAGCGATCCCGTTGATCACCTCCGCTACGAAATCTATTCGCAGACGGGCATCGCCTTGTTCCGCAATGACACCATCGGCTCGATCGACCGCGGGCTCGACGCGCTGGGCAATCCCTACGTCTACTACGAGGTGCTGGACGTGAACTACGCCATCACCAGCCGTACCGAGGTCGCCACCTACGAGCTTTCCGAGGATGACGATGCCGTCATCGCGGGTCTCGAATTGATGCGCGACCGGGTGATTCCGATCCTGCCCGAGAAACTCTATCCGCGTTGTTTCCTGCTGGTCGGCCGGCTCGACATCGACCAGAAGAAGAACCGGAAGGGCGAAGCCTCGGCTTACAGGGGGATGATGACGACGGCCGTAGGCCGCCTGAACTCCATCAAAACCATGTCCGAAGCGGAGAAGAAGCGGCTGGCTGCCGAGATCGCGGCCGAGGTCATCTCCGTGTATCTGGTCAACGAGCGTGCCACGGAGCTGGAAGATTTCTACGCCAAGGCGGACGCCGACACGCAGGGCGGCGATAAGATCAGTCTTTACGACTATGTTTACGACATCAAGGAGACGAATTCCAGCGCCACCAGCCCGGTTTTCAAGGACTGGAAGGAGTACGGGTTCCTGGTGTACGATACCTCGGACACCAGCTTCAACGACACCGCGGGTTCGCGGAGCTACAAGACCGTGGGACAGCGCCGCGACGTGGGGACCTTCCTGGTCGAGGTGCTGCTCGGCGACGACGACGGCTTCGGGACCACGTATGCGGACTATCCGCTGATCCTGGAAAAATATGCGCTGCTCAAAGCGCTTTGGGCCGAGATCGGGGAGGAACTGCAATAAAACCAAAACTGCCGATAACTGAATGAGAAACAATCTGTTGCTGGCTTTGTCGGCGTTGTGCGTGCTGTTGTGTTGCACAGCGCCGGCATCGGCCTTTTCGGACCTTCGGAAGAGGGAGTCGAAGAAAGAGCGTGCCGCCGAGGCGAAAAAGCCCGGCAAGTACGAGAAACTGTTTGAAAAAGGGGCTGAGAAGCGCGCCTCCGGGGCATTCGCCACGTTGCACAAGGTGAACGGCAAACTCTATCTCGAATTCCCGCTGGAACTGCTGGGACGCGAGATGCTGCTCTCCTCGGCGACGGTGCAGACCAGCGACAGCCGGTTCTGCATCGTGGGCTACCGGACCCGGACGCCGATGCACCTGCGCTTCACGGTCCGGGACACGCTGCTGACTATCCTCCGGGTCAACGCCCGTCCGGACCGCCCGGACGACGGAGATCCGCAGGCCGCAGCCCTCGCGGCGCAGAACTTCGCGGACCCCGTATGGGAGGGGTGCCGGATTCTGGCCTACAATCCCGACAGTACGGCGCTCGTTTTCGATGCTACCAAACTGCTTTCGGATTGCAGCGACCCTGCGATGGAGCCCGTATCGCCCCATATCGGGACGTATGACCTCTATTTCACCCCGGACAAAAAGCTGACTTCGATTCTCGAACTGGGGGCTTACGACAAGAGCCTTTCGGTGACCACCCGCTTCTCGGGCCGGACCAGCGTCAAGGACAAAGGCGTGGTGATGTACGAAAAATATCCGCTGACCGTCACGGCCCGGCGCACGCTGTTGCTGCTGCCCGGGAACAAGATGAAACCGCGCATCTCCGACCAGCGTGTCGGAGTGTTCCTCACCTCGAAGCAGCGGCTTCCCGACGGTTCGCCGACCGAGACCTACACGTTGGCCAACCACTGGCGGTTGGAGCCCTCCGATCCGGCGGCTTATGCCCGCGGGGAGCGGGTGAAGCCTGTCGAGCCGATCGTGTTCTATCTCGACAGCCTCTTCCCGCCGGCCTGGAAAGGGGCCATCCGCCGCGGCGTGCTGCGCTGGAACGACGCTTTCGGGAGGATCGGATTTGCCGATGCCGTCGAGGTGCGGGATTTCCCGGCGGACGACCCTGCGTTCGACCCCGACAACCTCGAATACTCCTGTATCCGCTATGTGCCTTCGCAGGTCGAGAACGCAATGGGGCCTTCGTGGGTCGATCCCGCGACGGGCGAGATCATCAACGCTTCGATCCTCATCTGCAACGACGTGATCCGGCTGGCTGCGGCCTGGCGCTTCTTGCAGACCGCGCAGGTCGATGAGCGGGTCCGCACGGCCGACATACCCGAAGAGCTGCTGATGGAGACCCTCAGCGGCGTGGCGGCGCACGAAGCGGGCCACTGCCTCGGACTGATGCACAACATGGCTGCCTCGTCGGCATTCCCCACCGATTCGCTCCGCTCGGCGGCCTTCACCCGCAAATACGGCATCACGCCCTCGATCATGGACTATGCGCGTTTCAACTACGTGGCGCAGCCCGGGGACAAGGGGGTGCGGCTCGCGCCCTCGGACCTGGGCGTCTACGACTATTACGCTATCGAGTGGCTCTACCGCTGGTATCCGGGCGATAAGAGCGTCCGCGAGGAGCAGGCCGAGGGCGAGAAGCTGATCGACGCGAAGGAGGGCGACCCGATGTACCGCTACGCGCCCCAGCAGGTGCTGAGCCGCTACGACCCGTCGGCCGTCGAGGAGGACCTCGGGGACGATGCCGTGAAGTCGGGCGCCTACGGCGTGAGCAACCTGAAGCTGATCGCCGCCGGCATGGACGACTGGATCGGCGGCGGCGATCCCGACTACAAGCTGCGCAAGGATCTCTTTCGGAAGATGGTCGATCAGTACCACCGCTATATCTACACGGCGATGCACAACGTGGGCGGCATCCGGCTCGACAACTCCCGCCGTTCGGTCGGGGAGGGGACGCGCTTCGTCTCCACGCCGGCCTCGGTGCAGGAGGCTTCGTTGCGCTGGGTGCTGCGGGAACTGAGCGACTGCGACTGGCTGGTCATGAAGGCCCATGCCACGGGCTATCCGCTGGGCTATTATCAGAATTACATGCAGGAGACGCTGTTCGAGTCCATGCGCAAGCGGCTGATTTCGCTGTGCGCCGGGGTGACCCTGTCGTCCTATCTGGCGCAGGAGGAGCCTTTCACGGTCGGGGACTACCTCGATGTCGTCTACGAGGAGCTGTGGGAAAATGTCGTGGGGCAGAAGCCCTTGACGCCGTCGTGCCGCATCATGCAACGTCACAGCATCGTCCTGCTCAACTCGAAGATCAAGGCGATGGGCGGTCACGCGCTGTTCATGTTGGCCTATGCGCCCGACGACGCGGACCTGGAACTGTTCGGCCTCGACCGGGCCGCCGCTGAGGAGAGCGCCTCGCTGGGCAAGGGGTACGGCTGGCAGCCGACGATCGACGTTGCGGCGCTCGACGAAACGGAGACGGCCTTCTTCACCCTGCTGACGAAGCTCCGCACGCTGCTCACCGAGCGGATGCCCCGGGTGGCGGAGGACGAAAAGACCTACTACCGGGCCATGCTTTATTCCGTGGAGCAGATGATCGGCTCCCGAAACCTGAAATAACCGCTTCTTCAAGATGATGATGAAATACATGAAACTGATCGCGGTCGTCTGTGCGGCAGCATGGGCGGTCGCCTCGACGCCCGAAAGTTATGCGGGGCCCCGCAAGCGTGCGAAGGAGGGAAAGGAACAGACCGTCCGGAAAACGCCCTACGAAAAACTTTTCGACGGCAGGAAACACACGACCGCCGTCGGCGAGCTGGTCACCCTGCACAAGATCGACGGCAAGGTCTTCTTCGAAATTCCGTTGGCCTCGATGGGGCGGGATATGCTGCTGGGAACGACCCCCGCATCGACGATGTACGTGCGCGGATGCGTCGCAGGGCTCCGGCAGCAGGCGCCGATGCATGTCGCGTTCAATCTGGAGGACAGCACCGTGGTTCTGGTGCGGCGGAACGACGCCTGGCTGCGGAAAGGCGTTTCGGAGCGCGTCGGGACGGCCGTCGCCGCAGTCGGCTGCGACAACATCGTGGGGCAATACCGGATCAAGGTCTGCAACGACGACCGGACGGCCGTGGTGATCGACGCCACGGAGCTCTTTTGCACGGACATTCCGGAACTCTCCCCGATCGGAGAAGGATACGATCCGTTCGATATTTCGGCCGTGATGAAGACCGGCCTGACCCGCGTGACCGATGTCCGGAGCTTGAACGGCGAACTTTACGTCTGCACTTCGACGCAGTACAGCGTGAGCGAATGGCGGTTCATCTTTCCGGTGGCCGTCAATCTGCCCGTGGATGTGGATGTCGTCTTCTCGCTCGTTCCCATGCCCGAGGAAAGCATGCGGCCCCGGCCGGCCGACGACCGCATCGGCCTGTTCACGATCGAAAAGAAGGTGCTCTCCGAGGAGGGCGGGCCTGTCGGCGAGGTGAAGTACGCCGCACGCTGGAACATCGTTCCGGCGGATACGGCGGCCTACCTGCGCGGCGAGCTCACGGACCCGGTGCGCCCGATCACGATGTACATGGACCCGAATATGCCCGAGACGTGGCGCGAGCCGGTGAAGCGCGGCATTCTGAGCTGGAACAGGGCTTTCGAGAAGGCCGGGTTCCGGGAGGTGATCCGCGTGGAGGACTTCCCGAAGGACGACCCTGCGTTCAATCCCTACGGCATCAACACCTCGTGCGTCTGGTACGCTCCGTCGAACATCGAGAATGCCGAAGGACACTTCTGGACCGATCCCCGCACGGGCGAGATCCGCGGCGCCACGATGGTCCTGCACCAGCACGTCGCCGCGAAGATCAACCGCTGGCGTTTCGTGCAGACGGCGCAGATCGACCCCAGGGTCCGCAACGTCGTGATGCCCCGGGAGGTGATGGACGAGTCGCTGGCCTATGTCGCCGCGCATGAGATGGGCCACTGCCTGGGGCTCGCCCACAACATGGCCGGATCGTCGGCCATCCCGGTCGATTCGCTGCGCTCGGCGACGTTCACGCAGAAATACGGCACGACGGCTTCGATCATGGATTACGCCCGTTTCAACTACGTGGCGCAGCCCGGCGACGAGGGCGTGCGGCTCACGCCGCCCGAGATGGGCGTTTACGACGAGTATGCCATCGGCTGGCTTTACCGGTTCGTGCCCGACGCCGCGCAGGAGCGGGCGACGCTCGATGCGTGGATCGCCCGGCATGCCGGCGACCCGATGTGCCGGTACGCCGCATTGCAGGACGCATCGTTCAATCGTTTCGACCCCTCGGCTCTGGGCGAGGACCTGGGCGACGACGCGATCCGCGCCGGAGAGTACGGCATCCGCAATCTGAAATATATCATGGACAACCTGCCGTCGTGGATAGGCCCGGACAACGACCCCGACGGGGCGTACCGCAAGAGCGTGGAGACCAAGCTGCTGAAACAGTATCAGCTCTATCTGGAAACGGTGTGGCGCAACGTGGGCGGAATCTACGCCTACAACCGCGGGGACCGTCCCGACGGAGCGCGCTACAAGTGCGTGCCCCGCGAGGTGCAGAAGCGTTCGGTGGAGTGGGTGTTCGGACAGCTGCTCGGCTGCGAGCAGCTCCAGAATCCCGATGTGTACGAGAAGTTCTCCATCAACGTCCCCTCGCCGCTCAAGGCCGTGAACCTGATCATGGGCAGCCTGGGGCTCTCTTACGATATGCTGGCTTACTGCAATGTCCTGTCGGACGATCCCTACACGCTGGAGGAGCTTTTCGACGACATCTACGAGAACGGCTGGAAGAACAGTATCGAGAACCGCAAGCTGACCGCCGCGGACAAGCTCTTGCAGCGCGGCCTGCTGAGAGGTTCCGAACTGCGTATCGCCGGTGTGGGCGGAACCCGTCTGGGCGCGCTCTCGTCCGACAACGGGTTCGGGGACTTTCCCGAGACCATAGCCGGTATCGTGCCGGACGGCGAAGCGCCGCTTCGCTCCTATGTGCAGCCGATCGTCCCCGGCACCACGCAAAAGCTGTACAGCATGGACGACGAACAGACGCTGAAATTGCTGAAAAAACTGAAGACGCTGTTGGAAAAGCGGGTTGTCGATGCGGCCGATCCTGCCGACATCCCGTTCTACCGGGCCCAACTTTTCTCCGTCAACAAATTATTGAAACCGAAAAAATAAAACCACGCTAAAATGAAGAAGACTCTCTTTATCTGCATGCTCCTTGCGACGGCCCTGCTGTATGCCCAGCCGTCGGCGGCCAAGAGCAAAAAGAAAAAAACGGCCAAGACCGAGCAAAGCCAGGCCGACACGGTCAAAAAGAAAAAGATCTCGCCCTACGAAAAGCTGTTCAGGGGCAAGAAGTGCGTGAAGGCCGGCGAGGGCTTTATGACCCTGCACATCGTGGGCAGCAAGCTCTACTTCGAGATGCCCCTCGCCGAGATGGGCAAGGAGATGCTGCTGGCCACGACCGTGACCGAGACCACCGACAACACGGTGGCCATAAACGGCTACAAGGCCAAGACGCCCCTGCACATTTCGTTCTCGCTGGGCGACAGCGTGGTTTACATGCACCGGATCAACTCCCGCGTGAGCTACGATACCGACGACGAGCGGATGCGCAGCGTCGCCGGCCGGAACTACGGCAATCCGATCGTGTCGAGCTATAAGCTGCTGGCCTACAACCGGGACAGCACGGCCGTGGTGTTCGACATGAGCAACCTGTTCAACGGCAGCGACAATTCGACCTCCCCGATCCAGGAGGGCGGCTTCCCGATCCTCCTGCGTGCCTCGGCCAACAAGTCCACCGTGGATATTTACGATGTCAAGTCGTTCGAGGACAACGTCGCCGTCAAGACTTCGATGACCTACAACGTGAGCGCGAAATCCGTGCTGGGCGGGACGCTCTTCTCCGACAAACCCGTGACGCTCAAGGTGACGCGCACGCTGATGCTGCTGCCCGAGGAGCCGATGAAGCCGCGTATCTCCGATTCGCGCGTGGGAGTTTTCCTCACCCTGAAGCAGCACATTCCGGCCGACGGCGAGGAACTGGTTGACTACTCGCTGGCCAACCGCTGGCGGCTGATTCCCTCGGACAAGGAGGCTTACGCCCGCGGCGAGCTCGTGGTTCCGGAGAAGCAGATCGTCTTCTACGTCGATACGCTCTTCCCCAAACAATGGGTGGCACCCATCAAGGAGGGCGCCTTGCGCTGGAACAAGGCTTTCGAAAAGATCGGTTTCAAGGATGCGGTCGTGGTGCGTGATTTCCCGGCCGACGACCCGAAGTTCGATCCCGACAACCTCAAATACTCGTGCATCCGCTACGTCCCCTCGGCCGTCGCCAACGCTATGGGCCCCTCGTGGGTGGACCCCCGCACGGGCGAGATTCTCAACGCCTCGGTGCTGGTTTACAACAATGTGATCAAGATGCTGACCCAGTGGCGTTTCGTGCAGACGGCGCAGGTCGATCCCCGGGTGCGTGCCAAGACGCTGCCCGAAGATGTCGTCTACGAGTCGCTGGCCTATGTGGTGGCGCACGAGGTGGGCCATACGCTGGGCCTGATGCACAACATGGCGGCTTCGGCGGCCTATCCCGTCGAGAAGCTCCGCGACCCGGCCTTCACGCAGAAATACGGCACCACGCCCTCGATCATGGACTATGCGCGCTTCAACTACGTGGCGCAGCCGACCGACAAGGGCGTGAAGCTGACGCCTCCCGAGCTGGGCGAGTACGATTACTACGTCATCAAGTGGCTCTACTCCTACCTGCCGGGCGACAAGAGCGCCCGCGAGGAGGCCGAGACGCTCGAAACGTGGGTGGACGAGAAGGCCGGCGATCCCATGTACCGCTACGGCAAGCAGCAGGTGGCCAGCCGTTACGATCCCTCGGCCTTGGAGGAGGATTTGGGCGACGACCCGCTGAAAGCCAGTCAGTACGGTATCAAGAACCTGCAATATATCTCGTCGCATCTCAACGAGTGGATCACCGACGATCCCACGGCCGAGCACCGCAAGGCATTCTACGATCAGATCGCCAAACAGTATGCGCGTTACGTGAACAACGTGCTTTATAACGTGGGCGGCATCTACCTCACCGAAGCCAAGGACGGCACCAAGGCCCGGCGCTTCGAATCGGTTCCCCGCCAGCGGCAGAAGGAGTCGCTCCGCTGGGTCCTGAAACAGATCAGTTCGAACGAGTGGCTCGACAACGACGACATCTGCCGGCGCTTCGGTCTGAACATGAAGTATTCGCCCGAGATCAACAACGCGCTGGCCGCGACGCTGACCAAGCTCTACATGAACGTGACTCTTTCGTCGTTCGTCGCCGGGAAGGACCCCTACACCGTGGCCGAGTTTTTCGGCGACCTCTATACGGGCGTGTGGGACAGCGCGATCAACAACCGCAGGCTCACCAACGGCGACAAGATCGTCCAGAAGGCCGTCGTCAAGATGATGGGCACTGCGGCCAGCGCCGTCGGTGCGAAGAAACCCTCGTCGCTGGCCGACGGCATGGTCAGCTTCGAGGAGGCTTATGCCCCCTCCGTCGATCGGATACTGCTCTACGGTCTGGACGAGGGAGGACAGGCCGCGCAGTTCGAATCGGAACTGCGGCGTATCGAGGAGGAGCAGGGCAGCCGCTATGTGGCCGAACGTCTTTTCGAACGGAATTTCGGCTACGGCTACGCCTGGCAGAACTGGGTGCGCTCGACGGTGATCGACGAGGCTCCGGTCTATTATCTGGAGATGATGCTCAAAGTCCGGTCGCTGCTCGCTCGGCGGGTCGATACCGCTCCCGTGCAGGATCGTCCCCACTACAAGGCGATGCTTTACGCCGTCACCCAGATGATCGACCAGACGGATTACAAGTAATATGTGAATCCGCTGCGATGAAATGCCGGACCGGAAAGGCCGCATTCGTACTGCTCCTCGCGGGCGGCACGGTGCGGCCTTTCGCATGGGAGCGGGCCGCCGGGCATCCGGACGCCGGCCGGCGTTGGCCGACGGCTATTTCCCCGTCCGGTAAGCGGTCGGGGTGAGGCCGGTGTGCTCCTTGAAATATTTGCCGAAGAACGACTGGTTGGGAAAGCTGAGGTAATAGGCCACCTCCTGAATGCTCATCGTGGAGTATTTCAGGAGGTTTTTGGCTTCGAGCACGACGTAGTCGTCGATCCAGTCCGAGGCCGTGCGGCCCGTCGTCTTGCGGATGATCGTCGTCAGGTATTTGGGCGTCAGGTGCAGCTGCGCGGCGTAGAACCCGACCGAGCGGTGCTGCATGTAGTGCCTGGCCAGCTCCTTCATGAACTGGTTGAAATACTCCTCGTTGCGGCTGCGGGCCGAGGCGGGCAGGACGGCCGCCGCCGAGATGTGGCGGTCGATGACGCGGCAGACCTTGTAGGCCAGCGTGCGGATGACCGAGCGCATGACCTCGTCGGAATAGAGGTCCGTGCGCGGCGCGGCCCCTTCGGCGTCGATCTCGGCGAACGACCGCGTGATGCCGTTCCACTCCTCTTCGGTCAGCCGCAGGCAGGGCTGCTCCTCGACGCAGAGGAACAGCCGCGACAGCAGTTTGAAGTCGATGTTGATGCGCCGGATGAACTCCTCCTCGCACATCACGGCGTAGACCGAGGATTCGCGCTCGACGGACTCCATTTGCAGGATCGAGCCGGGAAGGTGTACGAAGAGCGTCCGTTCTTTCAGCGTGTGGTGCCGCAGCCCCGAGGTGAAGGTGATCGAACCTTTGGAACAAAAAACGATGGCGAAGGCGTTCAGACGGGTCGGGTAGCGGAACAGGCCGATGTTGAATTCGTCCGTCACATCGACGCGCGAAGCGATCACGCAGCCATCGTAATAGAGGTCTCCCGGGCGCAGGGTGTTGGCTTCGAGAAGCGTGGCGAGCGAGAAACTCCGGATGTTCTTTTCGTTCATTTTATGCTTGATTTTTTCGCAAATATAGTAAATCGGGAAACGGTTTTTCGCCGAAAGGTACGAAATCGAACCAATCGGCGAATTTAACCGACACGGCGGCCTTTTTCAAGAGCCCCTAAAAGGAGAACTTTGCATCGAGAAAATGCGAAATCCATGAAACGAACGATCCTTGCAGCCGCGCTGCTTATGGCCGCGGGCTGTTCATCCCCCGAAAAGGCCCGGACGGTCGATCCGCTGCGGGTCGCAACCGTTGTCGCCGCACCTTCGGCCGATGCCGGAGCCGCGGTTTATGTCGGCACGATCGAGGAGGAGGCGTCGGCCTCCCTGAGCTTCCCGGTTCCCGGAACCGTCGCCCGCACCTTCGCGGACGAGGGGCAGCGGGTGCGTCAGGGGCAGATGCTGGCCGAGCTCGACCCCACCTCGGCGCGCCGGACCTTCGAGGCCGCCGAAGCGGCCCTGAACCAGGCGAAGGATGCCTGCGAGCGTCTGCGGCAGCTTCACGACGCCGAGAGCCTGCCCGAAATCCAGTGGGTCGAGGCGCAGACGCGGCTTCGTCAGGCCGAATCGGCCTTCGGAATCGCCCGGAAGAACCTCGAAGACTGTTCGCTGAGCGCGCCTTTCGCGGGCGTCGTGGGCCGGCGGCAGGCATCGGCCGGGGAAAATGTGCTGCCGGGCGTTCCGGTGATGACGCTGCTGCGGATCGGGAGCGTCAAGGTGCGCTTCTCGGTGCCCGAGCAGGAGATCGCCGGGCTCGGGGCGGAGAGCCGCATCGGGGTCGTCGTCGCCGCGCTGGGCGACCGTGCCTTCACGGCCGGGCGGATCGAGAAGAGCGCCGTGGCGAATCCCGCGGCCCATACCTACGCCGTGCGGGCGACGCTTCCGAACGACGGGGGCGAGCTGCTGCCGGGCATGGTGTGCCGTGTGACGGTTTCG
>ERZ857840.360-NODE-360-length-71696-cov-4.351545_pt1 | contig 71696 bp, 63 predicted proteins | sample MGYA00519760_ERZ857840 | MGnify/ENA primary metagenome ERZ857840 (study PRJEB31778, sample SAMEA3449371) | human gut metagenome | biome: human gut; feature: human-associated habitat; material: faeces | place: United Kingdom | collected 2010/2012 ... | reverse complement strand
GAGCGGAATTTTGAGATGATGTCGGGGAAATACCAGAAAGAGCAGCTTGAAATTGAAGCAAGGCTGAAAGAGGTGACGGAAACTCTTAATGAAAGCTACGAGAAATCACGGGGAATCCGTGACTTCCTCGCCCTTATCCGAAATTATCAAGGCTTAAAAGAACTGGATGCAACAGTTATAAACGCACTCATAGACAAGATACTTGTTTCGGAGCGTGAGAAGATGGCAGACGGAACAGTGAAGCAGGAAATCAAGATTTACTATAAATTCATCGGCTTTGTCGATGAATTACATATCATACCTACAAAACGGTGGGCAGCAATGCCCGCTAAAAATTGTACGGTGTGCGGCGTTGAATATGTCCCGGGCTCTGGTGCATCAAGGTATTGTCCTGCTTGTGCCAAGAAGATACGGAGGGAGAAATCAAACGAGAGCAAACGCAGGAGCAGAGAACAGAAAAGGATAGCATGTATGAACTGTCCGCAAAAAATGACCGACTGATATTGAGCAGAGGGAAGGGCGTATCATACGCCAGGGAAATGATAATGAAGAAGTCAATATATACCGCTATATCACGAAAAAGACATTTGACAGTTACCTCTGGGGGATTGTAGAAAATAAGCAGAGGTTTATCAGCCAGATAATGACAGACAAAACGGTTGAAAGGGAATGTCAGGACGTAGACGAAACCATTTTATCCTTTGCGGAAATCAAGGCAATTGCGTCTGGGAATCCTATGATTATGGAAAAAACCGAGGTAGACACGGAAGTTTCGCGTCTGCAGGTCTTGAAGGCAAGCTATGAGAGCCAGCGCTATGTCCATCAGGATAATTTCCTTTTCAAATATCCAGAATTGATTAAGAAGACTGAGAACCGATTGTATGCTATGGAAAAAGATATCAGGAAACGTGACCAGGCACTCTGTATGGAGCCGGACTTTTTCGTTACTCTGAACGGCCTTAGATATGATGAACGTGAGGCGGCGGGCAGCGTTATCTTAGAGATGGCACATTCCCTTGAAAGTATGGAAAGCAGGACGGTGGGCAGCTATAAGGGGTTTGATGTAGTGGTAGAAAAAAAGTATTCTGACTGTATCATAAAGCTGAGTGGGGAACTGACTTATTCGGCAGATATGAGCAGCAGTGCTTCCGGAAATATGGTCCGTATGGAGAACCTGTTGGGGAGTTTGGAAAAGAGAGTTGCCGCACATAAAGAAAAACTGGAAGAGTACAAAAGAAATATGGAGGAATCTAAAAGGGAGTTTAATAAAGAATTCCCCTATGAATCGGAGTTGAAACAAAAACTAATCCGCCAGCAGGAAATCAATAACGAGCTGGAGATAAAAGATGAGGGAGAAGAACTGGTGGTAACAGAGGAACTCCCGGAACCGGCGATGTCCAGATAGAATTCATTAAAAAAGTAGAAGGAGACTAAATTATGAAATATACAGTAAATATTTATGAGGTATCAACAGAGAAAGATAAAAAACTGAGGGCATTTGCTGCGGTAACGTTCGGTGACAGATTTAAAGTAACCGGTATCACTATCAGGGAGGGAAGATCAGGGAATCTTTATGTGAGTATGCCGCAGTATCCAACGGGGGAAAAAGATGAACAGAATAAGCCGATATACAGTGATGTGTTTTTTCCAAAAACTACGGATTTCAGTACCGCATTAAGGGGAGAAATTCTGGAGGCGTACCAGGAACGTATGGGAGGGAAAAACGAAGTTGACCTCACTTATGGGGAGGAAGATTTTGACTATTATGTTCAGGTAGTAAACAACAGAGATTTGTCCAATACCACTAAGGCATATGCCAGACTTGTGATTGGTGATGTATTTGTAGTTAATCAGATTTCTGTCAAACGATCCTTTGCAGGAAATAACTTTGTGGCTATGCCTTCCCAGCGACGCATGGTTGAAGGAAAGGCGGAATATCAGGATATCTGCTATCCAGTGACAAAGGATTTTCATGACAGGCTGCAGGGAGATATTATGAGCCAGTTTGAGCAGAATAGGGAAAAACTGCGCTCTGCAAAGGAAAAAGCGAGGTGACTTATGGAGAAGAAAATCAATACTACAATAGGCCGTCTGGAGGAATTGGAAGAGGAAGAATGGGATGGCGAGAACTTCCTTTTTGAAACGGATGAGGAACATCAGGTCTGGCTGGACAAAAAACACTTGGTTATCCAGGAACTTGGCTTGCAAATACATAGCGGTGTCTGGTATGAAAAATATGAAGATGATGAGGACGACAGCTTTGAACCGGATTTTGATTTTTATATGTTTTTTGATGCCGGTACAAAGGAGTATCTGTACATGGAACAGGGAAGTTCCCTAATTACCTGCATTCATAATTTTACCGGGTTGAGCTGGGAAGAGATTGAAGGACGGGCGTGTGAGGTTATCCAGACAGATCGTGATATTCAAGTCGAAGAACAGACATTAATCTATCAATAGGAGGTGGTGAGCATAGAAATAAACATGGAACATGTAGGCTGGACATTGAAAGGAAGATGCCGGGAAGTGGCGGTGTCATTTGAACACGAATTTGCCGGTTCAGTCATATATGGAGAAACCATAAAAGAAGGGCGCTGGTTTTATACTCTTCCTTACCGGAAATCTGGCGGTGCAATTGAAGAACCAAACGCAGGCAACATTGATTACAATGGAAAAATAATTGGAAACGACCTTGGTAGTGCGGAATTGGGTGAGATATTTTCAAAATCTATATCTGAAGATTACGAAATGCTAAAGACTATCCAGAATATTGTCCAACAAATGGAATTGATAGAGGATATCTCCATAAATAAGATGGTATCAGGAGAAATTTATGGTTTTGAGGATGATGGCTGCCACTCTCTTATTATCTCTGCCTTATCAGAGGATATAATCTATTTTCTGCGGCTTGATCAGGACGGCAAAGACTATATTTTTGCAGATGATGAGGATGAAAAGGTTGAATGCTGGCCATTGAATTGTCTGCAAAGTATGGCGGAATATAAGCCGGAGGATTTCGGATATGATGCTGGAACCTTGCGGGGATTATATTATTATGCTGATACAGAAATTTATAATCTGCCAGAAAAACTTGTAGACTATGAAAAAACGGAGTTTGTTAGCGCAATGGAGTTTGCGGAGCGGTTAAAACTACAGATTCCAGATATTATCCGGCCAGGAGAAAAGAAAATTCGATAATGCGCAGAAATGATTTAGAATAAGCAGATGGAATATGGAGGAATAAGTGGTGGATAACAAAAAAGTAATCAATCAAACTAGATATGAGGCACTGATACAGGAGGGATTCCCAGAAGGGATATTGTGCGTATAGCAGAATTAATCAAGTATATACCAGCTATCTTGCAGGCGTTAATTCAAAACCCCCTTTTTATGCAAATAGTTACAATTATGACCTGATAGACACCAGAAGGACATGTGCCCTGCGTCTCTATGGTTATACACTGGGAGATTATGGAACCATAATAGACAGTAATGCATACAGATATGTGGAATTTTGGGCAGGCAGCGGAATGTAACAATAAAATCCGCTGAAAACAGGGCTGATAGTTTGTGCTTTTAGATTGTTCTTTTACTGTTGTTTGTAACTAAAAGTTAATGCATGTAATAAAATGGTGGTCTGTATATTTGAAGAACCGGATTGTATACTAAATTATAACAAATGTAACTATTAGTGAATGGTGGGATTAAATGAATACCAAGAGATTAGGTAGGAAAATCAGGGAAAAACGTAAACAGTGTGGATTGACAAGCCAGCAATTGGCTGATCTATGTCATGTACATGACGGCTATATCCGACAATTGGAAAGCGGGAAAAAGGTTCCCAGTATGCCATTGTTATTGAGCCTGTGTGATGAGTTGGAAACGTCCCCCAATTACCTCTTGGAATATGCAGAAGCAGGCGATGATAAGCAACTATTAAATCGCCTGTATAAGCTTAGTCCAGAACAAAAAAACACAATGATATGTATGCTGGACGCTTATATAACTTATGAAGAAAAGAAAAAGGGTGAGGAGGCATAATCTGTGTCTCTGTATATTTAGAATATTCTCAAGTAATTGGTTGATGATTATTAAAGGGAGCGCGTTATTGCGGCTCCCTTTTGCATTTTGTTTTGTTAATGGAACGAGCCAAAGTTTGACAAATTACGAAATAACAAGTAACATAAAAGTCTAAATAATAGCTTTTTTGTGGAGGGTTAATTTGATAGATGAGATAAAAAAATATGTTAAGGAAATATTAATGATAGTCGAATTTGAAATATGGGAAAGAAACAGGGAGAAGCACATGATTCTCCAGACAAGAAATATACAGAATAACATGACAATGTTACCATATGAAAGCGACTTCCTGTGTTTAATCCACGATTATTGTAAAATGAATAGAATTTATATAAATGAAATAAAAATATATAGTAATGTAAGACTTTATGTTTTTAAAATATATTTAAAGAATAATATGGATATAATAGCCTTTCCAGTGGAAATAACAAAACATGAACTTATTTTAAGGCGTGAACAGCAAGAACCAGATGGTTTTCATTCTGTGGTGGATAAAGAAATTAAGATACGTTTATGTGATATTAAAATAATAAAAGTGATTCATGATTGTGATGATGTTGATGTTGGAAATCTGGAATTATCAAAACCAATGTATGGATATAAGGCTATACCTGAAATAAATGGGCGTTTGAAAACAAAAGGCTGTGAATATCGACTCAATATACCATGTATAGTAAAAGTAAGAAATCCATATGTTACAGATTTTCAGGATTGCTATTTACATTTTTGTACAACAATAGAGGGCGTAGCATTGTGTCCAGGCAGAACGGAATATTTAGAATCCATAAAAAACTATAAAAGAGGATCATTATCTGCAATAAGACTTTTTCAAGTGAAAGCAGAGGGACATTGTGTTCAATATAGCGGTGATTGGTGGGTCACAAATAAATTAACTGTAATAAAGGAAGTTACTAAAGAAGACATTTATTCATATTTTATGAACAATTCTTTTATAAAAGCAAAGGTTATGAAACACTTAAAGTTAAATCATGATTTTTGGGACGGTTTTCTTAAATCAGAAATCCCTCCATTTATCGAATCGGAAACGGATATGATGTGAAAAAATACAACAATCTTTTAATGCAATAAATTAAAATAAATTTTAGGGTGGGTGTCCGGACAAAATGATGTAAATTGTTACTTTGGCAAACGCCGCATGAACACTTCACTATGTTCATGTGGCGTTTTCTTTTGTGTATGTATCTTACGTAAAAAGCTCGTATTTTATTTCGTTTTCTCAAAGGTAATGCGGATGCATTCTGTACTTTTGGAAGACGCAGTGACTGTATATGGTGGCAAAGCAAGTTCCATACTATCAGATATAGGAAAAGGTGTACCTGATGCGTCCATGAGAAGTACATCGTATTTGTTCTCACTCCATATCTTTACACAATCCGTACATAGATATTTTGATATAAGAGATTCATCTGGCTGGGAGTCAGCCTGCATATATATCTGCACGATAGCTCTCGGAGGTAATGGGTGAGGTTATAATCATAGTTCCGTTCTCGGAAGAGGTGATTGTGACACTATGATTTCCCTCCCAACTTCCTTTTGGAATAGTACTAACGGATCGTGAGTTTAAGTTTATTACACCAAATGCAGACTCATACGAGATATACGATTGGAGTTTACCCGAACAAATCCAGCATTCGGATTTGGAAACTGGACGGTGTACAATAAGCAATACAAAAGTAATAATAAAAAGAATACTAACAAGAGAAGCAATACAGAGCCGTTTTAGTTTGCGCTTTTTTCGGCAGCGCGCTATAGCCTGAGTGAATTGTTCCCATTCTTTTATATGCCGATAGTATGCAGGTTCAAGCCGGGCCCAAAGTTGCTCATACTGTTTGTCTTCAGTAAGATAGGGTAAAGGAAAGAATTCTTTACAAACATCCAGTAAATCAGAGATATCTTCATCACTTACATCACTTTGCGATAGAAAAAGTTGATTTGTTTCAAAGAACGCCTTCTCGACCTGGGAAGAATCGAAATTACCTTCTAGTGCTGTTAAAAATTTTGAAGCCAGCCTCATAGTATTTTCCTCCGAAATGTTATCTAAAAGTTTATTTTCGTATCTATAAGATAACGTTTATTCATATGGATGTCTAGTAAAACTAATCTACAAATGTTCCCTGAAATAGACAATCTTTTTATATACAAATGAAACTGAGATATAACATGTGTCATATTTTGGTGGACTGTTGCGGAGGGGAAAGTGGAATTATACTAGAAGATAACAAAAGTAGCTAATGGTAATATGCATATAGATGGTGAGGTGTGATGTGGACCCAAAAGAATTCGGTGCTAAGTTGAGAGGTAAAAGAAAAGAATGCAAATTGTCATACCAGGAATTGGCTGAAAGGTGTCATGTAAACCATGGATATATCAGGCAGTTGGAAGCTGGCAATAAGCTTCCCAGCGTTTCGCTTTTATTCATTATATGTGATGTTTTAGGTACATCCCCCAATTATCTGTTTGGATATACGGAGGATAATGCTGATAAGGAATTGCTGGAACGTATATATCAATTAACGCCAGAGCAAAAGCGGGTGATGCTTTGTATTTTGGACGCTTATTTAAGCTTAGAAAAGATAGAAACAGAAAGTTAAAGCTGGACAAGAGGCATCTCTGATCTTTGAGATGTCTCTTGTTTTGTGTGCCAAGCATGGCACTAATCTTGCTGGTGAAAGTCCAGCCACGGGTTTTTACCGCCAAGTGTAGCGAATCACAAGTCGGTATCAGTAATGATATAGATGGAGGAAGTGGTGTAGCAAAGTTCTTGAGCCTACGAACAGAAACTTGATAAGGCGATTAGGTGGGGAAGGCTGCAAACCAAGCCGAAGCCCAAATGGTAAACGTAAACCGAAGTTGTAAATCAAGAGGTTGTGGAATGAAAGATTAGTGTCTTACCTTGGGAGACCCTACCCACATATCGTAAGATATGGTCGAAAAAGGTTTGGGGAGGGAGTCAGATGAAGTCATAGTAGGGGTAAAAGCCGAAGGACTGAAACGATTTATAGTACGAATCGTTATTAAAAGAATGATGCATTAGCCAGAAATCAGATGGACTGGAAAAGTAGGAACGTAACCGAGGAATACTGTCTGGATCGAGAGGGGTGATGTGCATAAATTTTGTGATAATAAGAGGAGTAACAACAATGGAATTAATAGATGTGATTACATCAAAGGAAAATCTAAACAGAGCTTATAAGAAAGTAGCAGCGAATAAAGGGGCAGGTGGAGTTGACGGAATGAAAGTCGGGGAACTTGGTGCATACATCAAAGGAAACAAAGACGAAATTGTTCAATCAATCAGAAACCGAACCTATATGCCCAAACCAGTACGAAGAGTTTATATTCCGAAAGATAATGGAAAAATGAGGCCATTGGGGATTCCAACGGTTTTAGATAGAGTAATACAACAAGCGATTGCTCAGCCAATTATAGATATTTATGAAGAAATATTCAGTGAATTTAGCTATGGTTTCAGACCTGGAAGAAGTTGTCATGATGCCATAAAACAAGCACTGGAGTATCTGAACGAGGGATATGAATGGGTGATAGACATAGATATAGAGCAATTCTTTGATAAAGTAAATCATGACAAATTAATTCAAATTCTTAGAGAGCAAGTGAATGACAGTACCACATTGCACCTGATTCGGAAATATCTGAAAGCAGGAGCAATGGAAAAAGGGCTGGAAAAAGCAGCAATAAGCGGAGTGCCACAAGGTGGTCCCCTGTCTGTTGTGCTGTCAAACGTATATCTTGATAAATTAGATAAGGAACTGGAACAAAGGGGACTTCGGTTTACGAGGTACGCAGATGACACAATAGTATTCACTAAAAGTGAAAAAGCAGCCAACAGAGTAATGAAATCCATAACAGAATGGATAGAAAGAAAGCTGTTCCTAAAAGTTAATGTTACAAAAACGAAAGTAGTCAGACCAACAAGAAGTAAGTATCTTGGCTTCACTTTTCTCAAACATGGAGGGGAATGGAAAGTAAAACCCACAACAGGAAAGAAAAAGAAACTGAAACAGAAGCTAAGTGAATACCTTAAAAGAAATAAAGCGATTGCACGACCGCTGGCTGAAACAATAAAACGAGTGAATGAAATAGCGAGAGGGTGGATTAATTATTTCAGAATCGGAATGATGAAACAATTTATGGAAGAGTTTGGAGCATGGCTAAGGCACAAGATGAGGGTGATTGTTCTAAAACAATGGAAAGTGCCTAAGAGAATATACAAAAATCTGTGCTATTTAAACCAGAAATATAAGTGTGGATTTGACCATGAAGCCATATATAAGGTAGCAAACTCAAGGCTCGGTTGGTATAGACGAAGCGGAATGAATGTTGTTAATTATATAATCAGTCCGGAAGTACTGGAAACAAGAATAAAGGACGGAGCAGGACTGCTCAATCCTTTAAACTATTATCTAAGAAATGTTGGAATATAGGTTGTAGAGCCGTATACGAGACCCGTACGTACGGTTCAATGAGAGGGAAATAACACTCGCTGTTATTTCTCTACTCTATTCGATGGGATATGGTTCGAGTAAACGAGAAAAAATGTCTATTAAATCAAAAAATGTTGACATAGAAAAAGGCATGCTCTATAATAGCACATATTTTTATGGTAAACCGTTGAGTGGAGGAGTCGCGCTGATTATAGAGAGCTACTGGTGGTGTGATGGCAGCATTTTAAATCAATGTGAATGGGCTTGCGAGATGAAAGTGAAAAAATGATAGGTAATAATTTTAAACGTGTATTGCGATGAAAAATCGTAGTATGGGGACACTCGATAAACGGTAAACAGGAGACAAACATATGAAGGATCATACATGTTCAATAACAGAGAACATTAGAAGGGCACGCGAAGAAAGAGGTCTGACCCAGGAAGCCCTGGCCGAATTGGCCGGAATATCACATAGCCATCTGAGTAAGGTAGAATCTGGCTCCAGGACAATCGGCATGAAAACATATATAAAAATACTGGAAGCTTTAGAGGTTGTTCCTGTTTTGGTATCTGAAGCAGATGGGACGGAAAAGAGCATAGAACTATTGTCACGTTTCTTATGTATCTTAAAGGAATGTCCGGAGTTGGAACTTCAGTTTTACTTAGACACAATTGAGTCGATGAAAGGCAGTTTAAGCAAAATAGCCCTTTCAAATAATGACAATGATGATAAAGTTGCGTGAGTATAAATTTACGGCATTAGTTGAAAATAGAATATGTTTTGTAAGAGAGCTGCCATCTACAGGCAGTTCTTTTTTTCTGGATTTATGTCGGAAAATCTGAAATGGCAAATTATACGCTAGAATTGGATGATATTGGTCTTTACAGTCCGTTCTCAAACAGGAAATCATCATGTAAAATACATTCAAACTTAAAAAGGAGTATGGTACGAAGATGGTTAACAATTTTAATATTGCTCAAAACATTCGTACTTTAAGAGAAGAAAGAGGATATACAATAGAGAAGCTTGCAGAACGGGCAGGGGTGTCTGCAAATCATATGAGTAAAGTTGAAAACGGTTTGAGAAATTTAAGTATGGAATCCTACTTGAATGTATTGGAGGCATTGAACGTATACCCTGTATTGATAGAATCTTCAGATATTGGTGACACGAAGGAACAGTACATATTGGCCTTTATAAATATCATAAAAGGCTGTTCAGGGAGAGAAGCGAGTTTTTTACTGGAGACTGCTGCTTGTATTAAAGAAAACATGAATAAAGCCGGATTTACCCTTCGTGATGGAACCGGGAGATGATAGATACAACCATTTCATAAGGTCTGTATTGAGTATGACACTTTTGGCGTTTGTGAAATATCGTTAAGAAGATGTAAAGAAAATCATTGTCCCGGGAGGTATAGAGAAATGCTTACGATTGAAGAGCTGGATGCTTTCCAACAGATAAAGTTGGATGAGGTTGATATTGATACGCTGGTGGATTTGAATAGTGTAAAAATAGATACCTCTTTACCATGTGAGAAGAGAATGAGAAAAATACTGGACGAAGGAGTAAATCCCTACCTGTTCCGCGTGGGGGACATGAAGATAAAGGTATCTTATTCAAGTACGGGCAGGACCTTATCCGACATAATTGAAAATTTGATAGAAAAAGCAGAGTGTTGATTGAGATTCGCAAAAGAGAAAAAAAGAAGGTGATAAATGGTTAGATAGGTGTGGACAACTGGAATGAATCATGGTAAAATAAAAGCGGAATAGAACTAAACATTTAAGCAGGTTCCTGCTACTTATTTGATGTATGACCCAGGGTTCATGCGCTAACTAATAAGTGGTTAGGAGCTGTTTTTATGCGTAAAAATCATATCTATCGTGCTTATGCTTATCTGCGCTTATCCGTGGAGGATGGCGATCAGATTGAAAGCGACAGCATTAAAAATCAAAGAGTCATAGTACAGCGTTATTGTGGCGGACAACAGGAAATCCAAATCATCGGTGAAGCAGTCGATGATGGGTATACTGGTACAAACTTCAATCGCCCCGGTTTCAAGAAAATCCTGAATCTGATTAAAAGTGGGGAGATTGACTGTATTATCGTAAAAGATCTGAGTCGTTTGGGCAGAGATTTTACGGAAGTATTGCGGTATGTACAGCGTAGATTCCCGGAGTGGGGCGTCCGTTTTATTGCGATTGATGATAACTATGACAGTGAAGCCGAATCCTGCAAAGAGGATTTTCTAACATTACCCATTAAAAGTCTGTTAAATGAAAGCTATCCGGCAAATACAAGTATCAGTATCCGAAATACATTAAAGGCTATGCGTGAGCAGGGACTTTTTGTCGGGGCATACGCGTATTATGGCTATCAAAAAGATCCAAATGATCATCACAGGTTGATTCTTGACCCTATCGCTTCGGAGGTGGTGCGGGATATCTTTCGCTGGAAACTCTGTGGTTTAAGTCAGGATGCCATCGCAACACGGCTTGACAGCCTTGGTATTTTGCCGCCGGCAGACTATAAAGTATCACAGGGGGTCCGGTACAGGACAACATTTAAAAAATATGAACGTAGCCATTGGACTGCCGTAGCTGTAGGAAGAATTCTTAATAATACCGCTTACCTGGGAATACTGATACAAGGAAAAACCACTACTCCGAACTTTAAAGTAAAGAAAATAATCTACAAAAGCGAAGAGGAGTGGGCTGTCGTAGAGGGGGCAATGCCTCCCCTTGTGAGCTGGATTGATTTTATGATTGTCAATCACTTGTTAGAGCATGATACGCGGACAGCGCCTGGTCAGGAAACCGTATATCTTTTTTCTGGGCTACTGGAATGTATAGACTGCCATCAATCACTTGTACGCAAATCCACGAAAGCAGGTGGAAAGGAATATGGATATTATGTGTGCTCTACCAACAGGGAGAATAGCAGGACATGTTCGCCTCACAGGGTTTCAGAATCAAAGTTGAAAAAAAACATTCTTCTGCTGATACAATACCATATTTCTGTTCTTACTGATTTAAAATCAATCTTGTCATATGTTGATACAATACCATTTTCGGACCGCAGGGTACAGAAGGAAAGCTCTCGGATGGAAATGTTAAAAAAGGATTACCAGAGGAATATGAAATTAGCTGCCTCATTATACGGTGACTATCAGGACGAGCTGCTGACAAGAGAGGAATACCTTCAGCTGAAAAAACAGTATTCAAGCCGTTGTACTGAACTGGAAAAGCTGATTGAGCAGCAAAAGGTAGAAAATGATAATATATTTCGGAATATCTGTGGTAAGAATGCATGGATTGATCATTTTTTGCAATTCGGTCAGGTAAAGGAACTTGACCGGAGGCTGGTAGTTAGTTGTATAAAGAGTATTCAAGTCTCCGAAAAGGGAAATCTGGAAATTACGTTCTGGTTTAAAGATGAATTTAGAAAGGTCATAGCAAAAATCAGACAGATTTGTACAGAATTGCCTAACCAGAAAATGGAAACATTCCTGGAAAGCTTAGGGGAAGGCGGTGTCATGTGTGGCTAGAAAAAGCAGAAGGAATCTGGTTGAAGAACAAGTTATTTTCTCACTTAGAGAATACAGATTTGGATCTTATGCACGCTTATCGGTTAGAAGCAATAAAATAAAAAACGATGATTCCATTAGTCATCAGCTGCAGAGAAACGGGGAATTTATAAGCAGGAATCTGTCAGGAAGTATTCTGACCGGTGAATACTGCGATAATGGTGTTTCGGGCACTACATTTAATCGTCCGGGCTTTTCTGAACTGCTCAAAGATATTAAGTCTGGAAAAATCAATGCAGTAATCGTTAAGGATTTTAGCAGATTTGGAAGAAACTATTTGGAAGCGCTGGAGCTGTTAGATGTAGTATTCCCGGAATTAGATGTTCGTTTCATCAGCATAGACGATGGATATGACAGTGCAGATCCACAATGCAGCAAAGAACGAATGGTTTATGTGATTAAACATCTGGCAAATGAATATTACGCCCGTATCTCTTCCAAAAAACTTACCCAGGCCCATGAACTGGCCAGAGGCAATGGGGAGTTCTGGGGAGCGAGGCCGCCATATGGATTTGAGCGTTCAAAAGCCAATAGTAAAATACTCGTGATTGACCCGGAAGCTGCCTCTGTTGTTGTCCGTATATTTAACATGTTTGTGCTGGAAGGATATTCATACTATAAGATTGCCCAAATATTGAATAGGGAGAATATTCCCTCGCCGAAAGCCTATCACTTGATAAAACATGGAAAAGCAGAAAAGGTAGAAAAGAACCCGGAAAAGTATCTGTGGCTGGGCAATTTCATTTCTAGTATCATTCAGAACCCCGTTTATATTGGCTGTTTGGTTACCCATAAAACAGAACAAAGCTATTATAAAGGAAAAAAATTAAAAAGGGTGCCGCGGCAGGAATGGAATATTGAAGAGGATGCTCTACCCCGTATCATAAAGCAGGCAATTTATGACAGGGCCCAAAAGAACGCACAGAAAATCTGGGTGAATAGCTTTACCAGAGAAATTGATAAGAAATATGGATTATTCGCAGGGAAGCTCGTATGTGGAGTTTGCGGAAGGCATATGTCACAAAGCAGGTATCATACAAAGCAGGGAATAGGTATTGAATATCATTGTCCTGGACATGATGTAGCACCTAATCATTGCAAGAACAAATTTATCAATGAAAAAGCAGTATTAAAAGCTGTTACGGTCCTCTTAGATAAGTGGGTCAGTATAGCAATGAAGGAGAAAAAAGCATATAAAAAGGACTCTTTTATAACCAAATTGAAACGGGAATACCAGAATCAGATTGCTGACATTGACCGGGAAATCCAGAGCCTTTTAGTGAGGCAGCAACAATTATACGAAGATTATGTAGATCAGATTCTGGATAAAAGAGAGTACATAGAATTTAAAAGACAGAATATGGAGAAGGTTGATGAACTGAGGGCACTAAAAGGGAGTTTGATTATAGAGTCAAATGATATGGTCAGGAGATATTCTTTAAAGAACAAATGGCTTTCTGCATTGATGGACAAGCAGGGAAATCTCTGCGTGACAGCGGAGATTATTGATGAATTGATTTCGGAAATCAAAATTATAGACAAAACCTCCATGGAAGTTATCTTCAAATTTGAAGATATATTCAGCATGGATTTGATTGCAAAGGCGGTGTGAGGATGAAGAAAAAATTTCTGCTTTTTTATGAACGTCTTTCCAGGGAAGATGGAGACGATGAAAGCTGCAGCATTACAAACCAAAGAAGATTGCTTAACCGATTCAAGGAGGAACACAGTGAATTTCATGATTATCAAGTAGAAGAATTTATTGATGATGGCTACACTGGCAGTAATTTTAACCGACCTAATTTTCAGAATATGATGAGCAGAGTCCGTTCTTTATATGGAAATATGATAGTAATAGCAACGAAGGATTTCTCCAGACTTGGCAGGGACACCATAGATACCGTCAATTATTTAGAAAAGATATTTCCTTTTTTGGAAGTACGCTATATTGCGATTAATGATGATTATGACAGCAAAGATTATCAATATGGTATAGATTTTGAAGCCAAATTCAAGAATTTGATTAATGGGTTAGTTCCAATTCAGGCGTCTACCACTCAGAAGAGAATTAAGATGGAGGAGGCTCTTCAAGGAAAGCATAACGGCCCAGTACCTCTTTATGGATATCGGTATACAGCTGACCGTGAATATGAGGTGGATTGGGAGGCGGCATATGTACTACAAATAATTATGGATCTATTAGACCAGAAAAAAAGTTATAAGTTTATAATTAAGTTCCTGGCTGAAAAAGGAATTGATCCGCCGAGCGTTTATTTGGCTAAAAAATACAATGCCAAATTATGTAAGACCAGTTCTATCTGGAATAAAACAACACTGAAAAAGATTGCAAGGAATAAAGCTTATTTGGGATATTCAGTACGTCATAAGGAAGAGGCTTGTGTATTGGGGACAAAAGGAACACGGGCAGTGAATAAGGCGGACCAAATTCTTGTTCCAAACAGACAGCCGAAAATTATCAGAGAAGAGCAGTTTAACAGGGTGAATGAGTGGCTGGATGAGAGGGCTGCTAAAAGTGGTTGCAAAAGTGGACCGAGGCGCAGAGTATCAGCATTATATAAAAATGTGTATTGTGTACATTGCGGTTCAGCATTAAGCAGGCGCAGATATCATGAAGATAATGACTTTTACTATTGTTTGGCTAAGCGTGAAAATCCATTGTCGGATTGTACTTTTCCGCCTATTGAAACAGCGGTATTAGAAAAAGCAGTGTTTTCGGTTATACAATTCAATTTAAGATTATTTACTGACAGCAAAAAGAAAATCTTAAAGGCTTTGAATCATAATATGGCAGATTACCATGCAATCATGGAAAGATTTCAGGAGAGGGCAGAAGAAATAAAGCAGAAGAAAATGAACTTGTATGAAGATTACAGAGCAGGGCATGTAAGCAGAGAAGAATATCTGATAAAAAAACAGAAATTGTCAGAACAGCTTGTTCCATTGGAGGCAGGAATTCAAAAGGTGGAAGAAGGAATCCGAAAATATGATGAGGCAAATATCATATTCTATTCAGATTTTGCCCGATTGGTCGATGAGTTTAGAAATGAGGAGGCGTTGTCTCCGGAGTTGGCTGATGCCTTTATTGAAAAAGTGTTGGTAGACAAGAATCATAATATTGAAGTTGTTTTTAAATTTCAGGACGAAATTAATATGCTGTGTATGAGAAAAGCAAGTTAATTACTTTCAAATTAAAAGGAGTGGACAATCTATATGAAGAATATTAAGGATTGTATGAAAAGTCGTATGAAAAAGAGGGCCGAGTTCGTAAAGGCACCCTATGGTTATCGTATTAAGGACAGGCAGTTAGTTGTAGAGGAAATGGAAGCTTTTCGCGTGAGGTCTGCTTTAAAGTTTGTTATGGATTATCTGAACAATCCGCCGGAATACATGGTATTGGAGTTCATAGATTATAAAAAAGATACACAGCATCTTGTCTTGAATTACGAGGAGGCGGCAAACAGTATTCCCTATAGTTGGATTTGCCGGCAGGTGGGAAAAGAAATAGAACTTCGGGAACAATACTTTCAGGCGGGAGAAGATATATCATTGCTTGCTTTACAGAATGTGATGGAGCTGTCATTTACAGAAGTGGAATCACATTGGAGTAATCAGGGGAATCTAATGAGAAGTGCAGGCATATGGGCAAAGAGATTGAGAAAAATGCCTGCCTCCGTATACTATGCAGGGGTTGTTACGGCGAGAACAAAATCATATTCAGAAGAGTTGAGATATATAGGCAATTATGAGCCAATAATATCAAAGGAGCAATTTGATGCATTGAATAAACGGGTGAATGAAACTGTATTTGTGGACTAAATATTACTGAATAAACACCTGAAAACATAGAACCGATAACTTATGAGCATATTTCTCATGGTTATCGGTTTTTTTCTTTCTGAACTATGTTGATGAAAACTGTGACTTAGAAGTAGTACAGGAATGCTATAAAAAGCTACATGAATTACTGGCCTGGGGATATCCATTCACATTGATCCGCATTAATAAAAGCTGTATGCATGTAGAATATCTGGACTATATCAATCAGATGGTGAAAAAGCTGTCGAAAAACAATTTGGAAGGCTTTGTAGATGTATGGAAAGAACTTATGTTAAGGGAGGAAAAACTGGCAACTGCAAATACTTTGATTAGATAGGAAAAATAAATTAAAGAGGAATGTGTAGGTTCAGGCAATTGTTTAGTAAAAACAGGTCTATGCAAAAGCGAAAGGTGAGGTATATGGCCTGACGACTGCCCGGTTCTGGAAGGTTAAGAGAAAATGAGTGCCTTGGCACAAAAAGAAAATCAGGGAAGGAATTCATTAAATCCTTCCCTGGTTTTCATTGATACAGAGGGGTGAAATGGGGTAATATTTATAATTGCCATCCGGTGGCTTCCACACGTAATTTAAGGAAATTCCGGTAAATTCCGTCCTTTTTACTGAGCTGGTCATGGGTGCCCTTTTGTTTGACGTGCCCATTATCAATCACAATAATCTGGTCAGCTTTTTGTACGGTACTCAATCGATGGGCTATGGAAATTAAAGTTTTATTTTTAGTCAGCTCCTCAATCGCAGATAAAAGAGCCTGTTCATTTTCAGGGTCAACACTGGAGGTTGCTTCATCTAAAATGACAATGGGTGCGTCTTTTAAAATTGCCCGTGCAATGGAGATTCTTTGTTTTTCGCCGCCAGATAATGTAGATCCACTTTCGCCAATTACAGTTTGATATCCATCCGGCAAGGCCATAATAAAGTCATGACAGCAGGCTCTTTTTGCTGCCTCCATTACTTCTTCAAGTGACGCATCAGGCTTCCCAAACTTAATATTATTTTCGATTGTGTCATGGAATAGATAAACCTTTTGGAAAACCATACTGATACAGTCAAGCACACTGTCAGCGGTATAGTCTTTCACATTTTGGCCGCCAATACACACAGAGCCTTCCTGAACGTCCCAGAAACGAGCGATTAAGTTACATAATGTCGTTTTACCGCTTCCTGACGGACCTACAATCGCACATGTAGTATGCTCTGGTATGTTTAAGGATATGTGGTCAATAATTCTGCGGGAACCATAGCCAAATGATACATCTTTTAATGAAATCTCATAATTGGAAGGATGGAGTTTATCTGTGGTGGTGTCCATCTGGGGAATATTTGTCACTTCTTCCAAACGGTCTAATTCGGTATTTATTTTCTTACTCAAGAATGCACTGTTTCCCATAGTTTCCAAATCAGAATAAACGGTAAATGCACAAAACAAAAATGTCATACAGAATGGTAGGGAAATTTTTCCGTCCATGTATAAGATACCAGCAGCAGCGATTAAGACGCAGCTCATCAATTTATAGACAAGGCCATATAGCCGGAGAACACCTGCGGTTGCCTTTTCCTGTGAATAATCAGCGTCCCATTTCTTTTGAAATGCAGTGTGTACCTCTTGCTGGCCGCTTTTGCCGTTTGAAAATGAACGGAGAACAGCAATCCCACGTATGTACTCTAAACATTTATTAACCAGATTTTCCTGGGCAGCCTGATAAATTGGCGAATGTTCTGCGGCCCGCTGTCTGACCAGGCGTAATACTGTCAGGCCAATTACTAAGCCTATCATACTTAGTGTCCCTATTATTGGGTTGAAAAAGAACATCATGAAAGACATAAGGAATGCCATGGCAACACCACTGGTCATCTGTTCGATAGCCATCATGGAGTAACCTTCCAGATCCGCTATGGTAGTGGTTAAAATTGTTTGGATGGTTCCAAGGTTCTGCTCTGAAAAATAACCCATAGGTGCTTGTTTTAATCGCTCACCAATTTCTAAACGGTAATCACGGAAAATATCATAACCGGTTCCGCTCATGGTACGGTCACTCATCCATTGGAAAAAGAAACGTCCAAGAATACTAATAAGAATGATAGTTACAGCTTTTAAAATTATTGAGGAGGTTAGTGTATCAAGATTTAACATGATTAAAAATACACTGAGCATCATAAAACTTTGAAAAAAGGATTTTAAAATATTGCACAGTATTCCAACTGTTATTTTTTTTCTGCTGGAGCCGGCGATTTGATAAATACGAGAAATCATTTCAAACATCTAAGATTCTCCTTTCGTTTTGGAAGTTACCGCATCTGAATAATTCTCCCACATTTTCTTATAAAGAGGGCAGTTCTCTAACAGTTCATTTTGCGTTCCGCATCCAGCTATTTTCCCATCAGCTACAACAAGGATTTGATCGGCATTGCGGATTGTATTCAGACGATGTGCAACAACAATTAGGGTTTTCCCGGAAATTAACTTACTGATTGCTTCTTGTATCAGTGCTTCATTTTCCGGGTCTGCATAGGCAGTTGCTTCATCAAGAATAACCACGGAAGCTTTTTTAAGCATGGCACGCGCTATGGTGATACGTTGGCGTTCTCCACCAGATAGGCGGTCTCCGGCATCTCCGGCCATAGTGTCGTAGCCTTTTTCTAATTGCATGATAAAATCATGGCAGTTTGCAGCTTTTGCAACGGTTTCTATTTGTTCGTCCGTTGCGGCTGGATTTCCCATGCGGATATTATCACGGATGGTTTTATCAAAAAGAAAGTTATCCTGTGCAACATAACTGATTTCTCCCATCAGCTGCTCAAAGGGGATGTTGCGAATATCCTGTGAACCAAAAAGCACAGTCCCGGAGGTGGCATCCCAAAATCCCGCCATTAATTTGGCTATGGTAGATTTACCAGATCCGGACGGACCGACAATCGCTGTCATTGATTTCGGTGACGTCTTAAATGAGATATCGTGCAGCACTTCACTTTTGTTATAACCAAAGCAAACGTGACTAAATTCAAATGTCGGTTCTGTGAGAGTAACCGGGTCCGCAGGCCGCTGCAGTTCAGGAGTTTTTAAGAAGGCAGTAACTTGTTCAAGGTTTCCTTTGATCATACTTACCTGCTCCATGGCTTCCGATACTTTCATCAGCGGCCCTGTAAAGCCAAGGGGGACAATAAGACATATCATCAGAACCGGTAAAGTAATCGAACCATTCATAAAAAGCAAAGCGCCGATAGGAAGTGTGCCAAGTAAGGTGGAGGGAAGGACTGCACGAGCGGCCGCATTCCATAGCCAGCACTCACTCCACCATTCCATGGTGCAGTCGTGGAAGTAATTGACAGCTTTTGAGTATTGCCCATAGGACGAGCTGGACCGGTTAAAAGCTTTAATGACCTGAATACCATTTACATATTCCACAAGAGAACTGTTCATTTCATTCGCAGAACACATATAGTTTTCCATACGGGAGGCATATCCGCGCATCATGGCAGCGAAAAACAAACCTCCCAACGGGACAGTAATTAAAGAGGCCAGCCCCATGCGCCAATCCAAAATAAAGATTAATAGAATACTGCATAGAGGTGCTGTGATGTGTGACGGAAGTTCAGGCATAAAATGGGCCATAGAATCCTCTAGCTTTGCCACATTATCTACAATTAAGTTTTTAAAAATGCCGGAAGGGGTTTCCAACATGACGCCCATGGGAACCTTCGCCATTTTATCGGCAATTCTTTCACGTATATTTTGTAAAATAGTAAAGGAAATACGGTGGGACAGAAGGGACGACCTCCATGTAAGGAATGTCTTAATGCACTGGCAAAGTGCCGCGATTCCCGCCAGTATCACCGTATCTTTAGTAGTAGCTGTTCCGGAATAGAGTGAGTCTGCCAACATAGCCAGTATAAGGAATGGAACCATACCAAATAGTTCCCCTAAAACGGCCATAAGAATGGAAAATTTCATTTTCCCCTTGCTACTGCCAACAAACATAAAAAGCTGCCGGATTGCCCCCGGTTCTTTTGATTTCATATAAACATCTTCCTTTCTGCTAATCAGAATTTGTAATTGGGTATTGATTTTTTAGGAAAAGGGTGGTAAAATCTATATTACGGTGTAATATTACAGTGTAATATAGTATAGAATGGAGGGGAGGAAATGTCAAGGGATTTCCAGCAAACTCATGAAAATCTTTTGGCCTGTGCAAAGAAACACTTCTTAGAATTTGGCTTTGAAAGAGCCAGTATTAGGGAAATCTGTAAAGACGCAAATGTAACCAATGGTGCCTTTTACAATCATTTTGCTGATAAGGAAGCTTTATTTGGTTCTTTAGTGGAATCAGTTGTTCAGACAATCCAAAAGATATATTCAGAATCAATAGATAAGCATTTTGATTTAGTAAAAACAGATGAGCTTAAGAATTTGTGGAGGCTGTCAGAAAGTACGATTATCCAGATAATCGAATATATTTATGAGCATTTTGATGTATTCAGGCTGCTTCTGATGTGCTCGTCAGGAACAAAGTATGCAGGCTTTTTAGACGACTTGGTACGCGCAGATGTGCAGGAGACAATAAAACTCATTGCAGAATTAAAAGCACGCGGTGTACCTGTCAATGATTTAGATGAGGACGAGTGGCATATGTTGGTCCATTCTTACTATGCTTCAATTGCGGAAATTGTTATGCACAATTATCCAAAGTCAGCTGCATTGAAGTATGCTCATACGCTATCGGTATTTTTCAGCTCGGGCTGGCAAACTGTTTTGGGGATTTAATCCCCAAAAAATTTCCCCTACAGTTAGCTGAATCTAACTATAAAATATGAAATTAGTCATAACGAAAGGACGATTAAAATGCAAAAATCTAATAAACTAAATGGAAAAGATCTTATCAATGTAGGAATTTATACTGCCATGACTCTTGTAATATTTTTTGTTTTCGGATTACTGACTGCACTGCCTGTAATATATCCATTCCTTCTGTTTATCTGGCCGTTTGTATGTGGCATTCCTATGATGCTGTACTACACAAAAATTCAGAAATTCGGGATGCTGACAATTACAGGTGTCATCTGCGGTCTGTTTTTCTTTCTTATAGGCTATACATGGATTGGGCTGGTGGGGTGGACACTGGGCGGAATTCTTGCTGATATTGTGTTAAAGGCCGGTCAGTATAAAAACTTTAACGTTACCCTCCTAAGCTATGCGTGTTTTTGCCTTGGCATGATGGGATGCCCTGCGAATCTTTGGATTGCCGGGCAGTCCTACTGGGAAAATATTCACAGCTCCATGGGGAACCAATACGCAGAAACATTACAATCTATGATGCCATCATGGATGATGTATGCGGGATTTGTGATTTTGTTTGTCGGCGGGATTTGCGGTGCTTTGCTCGGTCATAAAATGTTAAAGAAGCACTTTGAGAGGGCGGGTATTGTTTGATGCACATGCTTGCTGTTACAGAGACGAAAGGATTCCATTTAGACCCACGGACAAAATTACTGCTGATGGCCGTTGTAGCTACCGCCGAGTTTTTATATGGCCATACCGCTTTTATGCTTGCAGTGGCTTTGATACCTTTTATTCTATTACTTACAAACAGACAATATAAGGCAGCGGCCATTTTTATAGTTCTGTTTGTAGCTGCTTTGGTGGTTAAGGAAATCCAAAACTCAATTCGTTTTCACATGGTTGTCAATATGATTGTAGTTTTATTGGTGGGATTGGTTTTAAGGCTTTTTCCTGCTTTTGCAATGGGGAATTACATAATTAAATCTACTACTGCCAGTGAGTGTATTACATCACTGAGCAGAATGCATATCGGTAGGAATATTACCATTCCTCTTTCTGTATTATTTCGCTTTTTGCCTACCATGCAGGAAGAATCAGCAGCTATTAAAGACGCTATGAGAATGAGGGAAATCCAGTTTGGTACGAAAAAATTTTGGCAGAATCCAATGGCACTGCTTGAATATCGTTTCATACCGCTTATGATTTCGGTTGTAAAGATTGGTGATGAACTGTCTGCGGCAGCGTTGACCCGTGGGCTGGATAATCCAGCAAAGCGGTCAAGCATAACGAGAGTTGGATTTACCTGTTACGATGCCATTGCGGTAGTAATTTCAGGCGTTATGCTGTTTGTCACCTTATTTATTATTAAATGGTAGAAGGGGAAGTGAAATGATAGAAATTAAAGATGTGTCCTTTACCTATGAAAGCGGAGAATCAGAGAATAGCCTGCGTAATATCAATTTGAAAATCGAAGATGGAGAGACTGTTTTACTATGTGGTGAATCTGGTTGCGGTAAAACAACTTTGACGCGCCTGATTAACGGATTGATTCCGCATTATTATAATGGACAGTTAACGGGACAGATTTATTTGGATGGGAAAGAGGTAAAGGATTATCAGTTATATCAGATTGCCCCCATGGTTGGCTCTGTATTTCAAAACCCGAGAACACAGTTCTACAATGTAGATACGACAAGCGAGATTGTGTTTGGATGCGAAAATTTGGGGTTGCCGGTGCAGGAAATGCTGGCAAGGCTTGAGAATACAACAAAATGCCTTAAATTAGAAAATCTGCTTGGACGGAGCCTGTTTGCTTTATCTGGTGGAGAAAAGCAGAAGATAGCCTGTGCATCGGCAGATGCTATCTGCCCTAATACTTTTGTTTTGGATGAACCGTCCTCAAATTTGGATATTTCTTCGATAAAAGATTTAACAGAAGTAATTCGCCAATGGCAATCTGAAAATAAGACAGTAATCGTTGCCGAACACCGCCTTTATTACCTGGCTCCATATGCGGACCGAATCATATATATGAAGCGCGGAGAGATATGTAATGAATATACAAGAGAGGAATTTTTGGAACTAGATCCAAAGGAGTTAAAGAAAATGGGATTACGTGCATTAAATCCATTTGACTTGATGCCTGAAAAAAAACCTGAAGCAAATGAAAAAAGCCTGCAGATTGATAACTTTTGGTTTTCATATGAAAAACGGGGATATCCGATTGTAAACATACCGAATTTAACATTGCCGCAGGGAGAAATCATTGGAATCATTGGTGACAATGGAGCTGGTAAATCCTCTTTTGCCAGATGTCTATGCGGATTAGATAAATCTTCAAAGGGCACTTTGAAATTAAATGGCAATGCTCTCAATGCGAAGAAGCGCCGGCATATTTCCTATATGGTAATGCAGGATGTAAATCACCAGCTTTTTACAGAAGATGTACTTGATGAACTTTTGCTGAGTATGGATGGAGAAAATGAGGAAGAGGACAAGGTTCGGGCACAAGAAATTTTGGCCGGGCTTGATTTGTCGGATAAACTGAAACTGCACCCAATGTCGTTATCCGGTGGTGAAAAGCAGCGAGTCGCTATTGGCAGTGCTGTTGCATCTGGGAAAGAAATAATCATATTTGATGAACCCACCAGTGGATTGGATTATAGACATATGCTTGAGGTTTCAGAAAAATTAATACAGCTAAAAGAAATGAAAAAAACGTTGTTTCTGATAACGCATGATCCTGAACTGATATACAAATGCTGTACACATCTTATGTTTATTGAGCATGGCCGTATATTATGGCATCGGCCTATGGATAACGAGGCTGTAAGACTTTTACAGGAATTTTTCTCCCACGAAAAGGGTGATTCAGCAATGGCTATATGAAAGCGAAAGAGTACTTTGAAGTGGGCTGAGAGAAATGTTATTTGTCATAAGGACTAAAGAGAACTTATTTCGGATATAGAAATACGTAAGAGTAAGCTGGAAGTTAATATAATGATTCAGGCCGCAGTACTTTTTATAATAGTGACAATGTCGATTTATCAAAAAGTCTGCGGCAATTATTTTATAATTTAATATTTAAGTAAAACGAAATTTAATTGAATGTTTCATAAAGTCATCTACAGCCCTGTGATGTGACAAGCCTTTGAATGAAACAAACTGTTAAAATGGGCTATTTTAAAAAAATACACATTTAAAGGGGTAGAAATATTAAAAAGAATCCTGTAAAATACAATAGAGTTAGTTGCTGCTAACATGCCGAGGCTTTAACTAATAGTTAGTAGCAACTAACCAAAACCACTATATTACAGGAGGATCTTTATATGAGTGAAACAAAGGGAAGTAAGTTTAGTATCAGAGACGTAATCACGGTTGCAGCCATGTTGGTAATCAATTATATGATAGCAATGGTGGTCAGCGCTGTCACATTGCCATTTTCAGAAGTGTATTTATATGGTTCAGCCGCCATTGACGGCTTTTTAGGAGCTGTATTCTTCCTTGTAGCGGCAAACCGGGTGAACAAACATGGGCTGTTGTTTGTTTGGGCATTTGTGTATGGCCTTATCCAGGCACTTATGGGTTACGCCTTCTTGCTGCCATATTTCCTGATTGTAGGCGTTATTTCCGAGCTGTCTATGATTGGAAAAAATACATATAGAAAGCCGATCCGCAATATGATTGGCTGGGCTTTAAACAGTATCGGGAATTTCGTTGGATGTGCGGTGCCTCTCTGGTGGGCATGGGACAGTTATAAAGAAATGGCATTAAATAGTGGCTTTTCACAGGAAACCTTAGATATGCAGTTTTTAATGTCAACCCATCCGGGGCTGATGCTTTTGGGCTGTGCAATAACCGGTCTTCTTGCTGTATTAGGTGTTCTGTTCGGGCAGAGACTATTAAGAAGACATTTTCAGAAAGCTGGTATTTTGGAATGATTATGAATCATAGTAACATCAGAAAAGTGGAGCAGATCGATGGCAGGACAGTGTTGCTGTTGGCTGTCTGCGCATGCTTCACTTCCTTCTTAAGCACCAGTTTGCTGGGGCATGGTTTATATATGATATGGCTTTTTCTATTGTTATGCTATTTTGAGTTATTTACGATGGGATTAGGAATGTTGGGGGTATATATCCTGTCGGTAGTTTGGCTGGCTATTAATACAAAATACCATATCTCTTTTCCATCACCGCTGTTATTTCATATGCTTTATCGTCTATTGATGCCGGCGATGATTGTGTGTCTGATAGTGCATATACCTTCAGGCAAACTGACTTCCAGTATAAGGAAGTTACCGATTCCCGAAAATATAATGCTGATTATAATTGTCATGCTCCGGTTTGCTCCCACCCTTGTTCATGAGTTTGGTGAAGTAAAAGACGCTATGAAGGTAAGAGGCTTTTTGCGGTCTATAAGGACAGTCCTTTTTCACCCGCTTAGTACATTGGAATATGCAATTGTCCCTATGGTTTTCAGAAGCCTGAAAATAGCGGACGAACTGGCATCATCAGCCATTGTCAGAGGAATCGAGAGTCCGTATAAGAAAGATAGCTATTACATTATAAGTCTGACTGCAAAAGATATTTTCTTAGTAATGTCCAGTACCATCATTGCTGTTGTTTGCTGCAGGGTTTAAATCAGTGGGGGGCGGTTGGGTTAGTCTGGATTCAGGAGGTGAGGTTATGATATACAATGGGAAATTGATTAAGAATTCGGAAGGTATTAGCCCCCAAAGTACAATAATGTTTTGTTTCCCATATGCAGGAGGCGGTGCCGCTTTCTATGCTAAGTGGATTCAATATTTTGACAAGAAACTTTCGGTTTGCCCCATACAATTACCGGGAAGAGAAGAACGTATTGGTGAGAAGCCATATTTGAACATGCAATCACTTGTAAAAGACGTTGTGGACGCTATTATGAGGTTTGACAATGACTTTATCCTATTTGGCCATAGCATGGGCGGCAAAATAGCATTTGAAGTTGAAAAAATGCTTGAGAACAACAAAAGGGTAGCAAAGTTGGCGATTTTCTCCGGAAGCAGAGTTCCCCATATTCCGGAACCACAGCCGATATCTCATTTGACAGAACAGGAGTTTTTGATTGGCCTGGAACGATATGACGGTATTCCGGAAGAAATAAAAATGGATAAAAGACTGTTGAACTTTTATATGCCGATAATCAGATCGGATTTTATTCTGGATGAAAGCTATTATCCGGATGCCCCATCAAAATTAATATGTCCAGTTTTGGCAATTGGCGGGAATGAGGATAGGGAAGCGACCCTGGCCGATATTAAGAGATGGTCTGAATACACGCAGAGCAAGTTTCAGTATTACCTTTTCAGAGGCGGGCATTTCTTTATAAAAGAAGATGAGGAAAATGTATTAAAGTTAATTCATCAAAAATCTGAGGAGTTTATCAATCGTGAAAATTAAAGTGATTCGTCCTACATTCACTTCACGGCATTGCTTTATGAATAATCTTCCTCCAGAAGAAATACAGGTTTGGATTCTGCGGTGGAGAAGCATGACAGGTTGGATAAAAGAGAATTGGGGAATCTTGAATGAAGAAGAGATAAAGCAATATACATCATATGTAAAGTATGAAGACATAATGAGAGGTGCAATAGGGCGAATCGCTGTAAAAAAGATTTCTTCATCTTATCTTGGCAAAGATATAAAAGATATACAAATTGAGAGAGGACGTTTTGGGAAACCATATCTGTGCTGTTCTGGAAAACGTCTATCTATAAATTACAACCTATCTCACTCGGGAGAGATTGTAATGCTTGCCTTTGGACGTAATGTTCAGGTTGGCGTAGATGTGCAGGCAATAAAACAAATACAGGAATATCAAAGGCTCGCAGAAAATTATTTTTCACCAGAAGAAACAGCAACTGTAATCAGGCAAAATAATATTGAGTCCTTTTTTGAATCTTGGACAGCGAAAGAAGCCTATGTGAAGGCAATCGGCTATGGGCTTTATAAAGATTTCGCCTCTTTTTCTGTAAAAATCGGCGGAACCAGCAGTGAAAGCTACGGAGATCAGATTTGGCGGATTTGTCAAATTGCTGTAGATAAATGTCATAAAGCATGTTTGGCATATGGAATGAGGAATGAGAATGAACTATGGGAAGAAATTGCGACCGGTACAGGAGAAAACGATAGATATCTGGCTGGGAGAAAGGTTTAAAGCAAATAGAAATAAGACCGCTATTGTGGAGGGCATAAATCGTATTACCTATGGAGAACTGGAAAAGAAAATCAACCAGTATGGCTGCTATTTCAAAAGGCGCGGGATAAGCAAGGGTGAACTGGTTGTTTTGCGAATACCGAATGTAAAAGAGTTTGTATTTGGTTTGCTGGGGTTAATTAAAATAGGTTCAATCCCAATTGTTACAAACTCTTTATTTGGTGAGAATGAGTTAAAGGGCATTTTTGATAAGACGGATGCCTCAACATTGGTTTTCTATGATAAGGACGAAGTATCATTAAGGATTCACAAGGGGCGTGCAAGCAGACAGATTTGTAAAATCGCAGTCAAGGATATAGCCGAAGGATTGAAAGAAGACACCGAAAATATCATCGAAGAAAACAAGGAGCTTGACAGCATAGCCCTCCTTATGTTGTCAAGCGGAACAACCGGAGTTCCTAAATTAGTGCCAATCACTCATAGAATGATTTATTGGCATATTTATGGATATAATCAGAAATTCCAGTTTACGTCCTCTGACAGTTATTTAGCTTGTCTGCCATTAGCACATAAGGTTGGGTTATATTCGCCCGGAATTCTGAATGTGTTTTTCGCAGGGGGAAAAGCTGTTTTATGCAGTGACCTGGACTGCGATGATATTTTTGTACAAGTTGAAAAAGAAAATATTACAATTACAGCCTTAGTTCCAACACTGGCGCGAATCTGGAATCAGTATCTGAATCAAGAGTGTGGATATGATTTGAGCAGCGTCAGGAAAATCATTATTGGAGGTTCCTTGGTTGATGAGAGCCTTGTTACAAAATTAATTGAAAAGGTGGAATGTGAGGTCTTACCCCTTTATGGAGCAACGGAAGGACTGGCCCTGTATAGTATTTATGATCGCAGCAATCTTGGCGATGCGGTAGGCTACCATTATTCGGTGTCTGGCTATGAGGAAATCCGGATTATTGATGAGAATGGCATGGACGTACTGAATGGTGAAGAAGGAGAATTGATAATTCGTGGACCATTTACCATTCAAAGTTATTATAACCAGGATGTCAGTATGAAAGATAAGTTCACATCGGACGGATTTTATAGAACAGGCGATAAAGTGAGATGGGATTCCACATATGGATATCAGGTACAGGGAAGGATCACGGACCAAATAAATAGGTCTGGTGAGAAAATAGAACCGAGAGAGATTGAAATATTTATAAGTGAACATCCGAACATTGATGAGGCGGTGGTAGTAGGTGTTGAGGATTTTCTAATGGGAGAAAGAATTTGTGCTTTCATCATGACTGCGGATGAAAAAATTAATTTATCACATATACGAAAATTTCTTATGGAAAAGGGGTTGGCAACATATAAGCTACCAGACCAGCTTGTGAAGATAGATGAGTGGCCTCTTACATCGGTAAAAAAGATTAACCGGGTAAAGCTGCGGGAGATTGCGAATAACACTGCAGGGAAGGAGAAAATATGAAATCGGAGATTACATATGCAGAGCTGTGTCAGATTATAGCAGAGATTGGGGAGTATTCTTATACTGCAGATATAGAAAACATAAATTTGATTGAGGCTGGATTTGAATCCTTAAAGGTAATGCTAATATCCAGTGAGCTAAAACGCAGAGGTATCAATGTCCGCGTTTCTGAATTGCTGAAAAAACCGTATCTGGCGGAATGGTGGAAAATAATAAAAATGCAGAGTGTCAGCGCAGAAAGTAAAAAGGAAGTGGATAGGAGTCGGACGGAAACGATGGAATTTCCTCTTACCGATGTTCAGCATGCGTATTGGGTGGGCAGAAATCCAGATCAGGTGATGGGAGGAATATCGTGCTATCTGTATTTTGAGTTTGAATGTGGGGAAATAGACCGGCAGAGGTTATCAAAGGCGTGGGAAAACGTGCAATACCTGCACTCATCGCTCCGGACAAAGTTTTTGGAGAGCGGAACCCAGGTTATTCAGGATAAACCATATAATTCCAGCATCATAATATATGACTTACAACAATTAGATGAAACAGAAAAGAAAGAGAAAATGGAAGCGGTAAGAAATGAGTACAGTCATAAAGTGTTGGCTGTTGAACGAGGCGAAGTGGCAGTACTCATTTTATCGGTTATAGGCAAGAACAAAACTATCTTGCATTTTGGCATTGATTTGCTGGTAGCGGATTTAAAGAGCATAAAGATTATTTTTTCGGATTTAGAAAAATTATATAATGATTGTTCTTTTGAGAAAACGCAATCGCCTTTTTCTCTTGAAGAGCACATGAAGCATAAAGAAAATGAGGACGCTTACCGAAAAGTGGCCGCTTATTGGAAAGAACACTTTGCTACACTGCCGGAAGCGCCGGAACTGCCATTAAAGAGAGCGTATCAATCGGTAAAGAAGCCGGTGTTTAAAAGAAGAAATTTTATGCTGGAGAAAGCGGATTGGGACAGGCTTGCGGCAAGTGCTGCGAAGAACCAGGTCACACCTGCAATGATACTGCTGACCATTTATACACAGATATTAGAACGTTACAGCAATCAATCGGATTTTCTGATGAATATACCTCTGTTTAACAGACCGTCAGAAGCAGAGGACAAAGTGGCTGATTTTACAAATATCCTTTTGCTTCCGGTAAAGGGCATTGAAGAACGAGGTTTTATTAGTAAAACGAAAAGAATTCAGGAAGCCTTTCTGGAATCGCTGGACTATTCTGCTTATTCCGGAGTGAAAGTAATAAGAGATATACTAAGGTCAAGGCCAACACAAAAGCTTGTGGCGCCAATCGTATTTTCTTGTGACTGCATGGAACCAATCATTACTGATGGGTTTGCAGGGAGTTTTGGCAAATTAAAATATATTTCTTCACAGACACCGCAAGTTTTGATAGATTTCCAGGTCATGAGATTCCCGGAAGGCATTTTGCTTTCGTGGGACACAGTTGAAGATGTATTCCCGAAAGGCTTTATAGAGGATATGTTCAGTGCCTATATAGAATGTTTGAGATGGACTATATCCAATCCTGACAAATGGGGGGAAGAACTTCCTGTAATATCAGAGACAAAATTCGCAGAGAGATATTCAGGCATAAATACAATTGGGGTAAAGCAGAATCTATGTCTGCATGAACTTGTTTTTAGAAATGCAACAGACCGTAGCAGCAAAACGGCTGTCATAGAAGGCACCGGCAGAACCTTGACTTATTATGAGCTGTGCAAAGAAGCGAAGAAATTAGCACGTTTATTACAGCTGGAAGGTGTAGGGCCTGGCGATAAGGTGGCTGTGCGATTGCCCAGGGGAGCAGAACAGATAATATCAGTACTATCAATATTGCTGCTGGGTGCATGTTATGTGCCGATTGGAATGAACCAGCCGGATAAGCGCATCGAAAAGATCGTGAAACGCGCTGATATAAGATATATGGTATCTCATGGCTGTCATTTAAGGTTAAACAGAGTGAATATCATTGATGTGAATGACCGGGCGAAGCGGGAGGAGATATCTGCCAATGAACCAGTAAATCCTTCCAGCAGTGCTTATGTTATTTTCACCTCTGGAACTACTGGAGAACCCAAAGGCGTGGAGATTTCCCATTTTTCAGCCATGAATACAATTTGTGATGTGAACAAGAAATGTGACATCAGTGAAAAAGATAGTTTATTGGCAGTGTCTTCTTTGGAATTTGATTTATCGGTTTATGATATATTTGGAATTCTTGGAACGGGCGGGACTATAGTCTTGCTGGACGAGGCGAGTAAAACAGATGCTGCTCAATGGTTGGATTTAGTTACCAGATACCATATAACCTGTTGGAATTCAGTGCCTTTTCTATTACGGATGCTTCTGGAACAGGCACAGGCTGAGGAGATGAAATTGCAATCCCTTAAAACCGTATTGTTGTCCGGGGACTGGATTGGTACGGACCTGCCGGCAAAATTAGCAGATGTTGCTCCAAATTCTGAATTGACAGCTCTTGGTGGAGCAACTGAAGGTTCTATATGGTCTAATTATTATCAGGTGAAGCTGCCTGTTCCTAAAGAGTGGGTATCAATTCCATATGGAACTCCCCTGGACGGACAGCTATACAGGGTCGTTGACCAGAGGGGAAGAGACTGCCCTGATTGGGTGCCGGGAGAATTATGGATTGGCGGAATTGGAGTGGCAAAGGGCTATGTCGGTGATGAAACCACTACAAATAATAAGTTTGTATCATTTAAAAACATAAGATGGTATAAAACCGGTGATATGGGAAGGTTTTGGAATGATGGAACAATTGAATTCCTGGGAAGAAAAGATACGCAGGTAAAATTCAGAGGGTACCGGATTGAACTGGGAGAGATTGAAGCAGCAATCAACAGGGCGGAAGGTATTAAGAGTTCTGTTGCATGTATCGTTTCGGAAGGCGGCAGTCAAAAACTTTGTGCGTTTATTGTTAAAAACGACCCAGATAGTGAGTTGATTCAGGACGAAACCATAAATCAGTCGATTAGTTCCTATCTTCCTCTCTATATGGTTCCATCTGAATATCAATATGGAAAGTCTATACCGTTGAGTGCAAATGGGAAAGTTGACCGTAAAATGGTAGCAGAATTGTTTTTTAAAGAACGTCAGGCTGTGGCCGGTTACGAAAAACCGCAGGGAGCTATAGAAGAAGAATTAGAACGGCTATGGATAGAAGTACTCGGTTCCACAAAGTATTCAAGAGATATCAGCTTTTTTAAAGCCGGAGGCGATAGCTTAAAGGCGATTATGCTGATTGATAAAATTAAAAAGTCACATTTAGTCAATGGAGATCTCGGGACAGCAATATTAGTGAATGCCCCTACGATTAGAGAACTGGCAAGTCAGATACAAATGATTAATCAGGGTGCAGAGTTGACGATTGATACCATTTAGCTGCAGACAAGGAGAAAAAATTATGGATATCCAAAAGTACATTAATGAGCTGGCAGAAAAAGAAATTGTAATTTGGTGTGAAGGTGATTCCATCAAGTTCAAAGCTCCGAAGGGGGCAATGACAGAGGAAAATAAAAATAAGTTGAGACAGTATAAGTCAGAAGTGCTGGATTATTTAAAAGCACATAATAACTTAGTGTTCACCAGTGATACAAAACGGAGATATGAAAAATTCCCACTGACCGACATACAAAATTCCTATGTTATGGGAAGAAATCGTTTATATGAATTGGGTGGAATTGGTTGCCACGGTTACATAGAAATTGAAGTCAATAGATTACTTGATCCTGGTCAGCTGGAGGTTGCATGGAATAAAGTGATACAAAAGCATGATATGCTGCGGGCAATTGTATCGGCATCCGGTTATCAGATTGTCCAGGAGGCAGTACCTTCAGTGGAAATCATAGTACTTGACGGGCGGGATAAAGATATTAGCGCTGATAAGGAAGAACTGAGAACTGAGTTATCTACGAAGCAGTATCAGCTTGGAACGTGGCCCATGTGTGATTTGGCCTTGAGTATTGAGAAAGACAAAAGCATAATCTATTTTTCGTTAGACATGCTTATTTCTGACTTTGCAAGTATGAATGTAATGCTTAATGATCTTGAAAGGTTTTATGAGAATCCTCATGAAATCATTATACCGACTACGTCTTACAGAGATATTGTTTTATATCAGGAGAAGCGGAAAACATTTAATAGCAAATCAAGGCAGGAAGCGGAAGTTTATTGGAATAAGAAAATATCAATGATGGGAGATGCACCTAACCTTCCGGTTATAGGGATGGAGGACAATCAGGAAGTGAGCTTCCTTCAGAAGAAAGTGTTCTTGAATGATAAACAATGGAAAGCTTTTGTTGAATTGGCAAAATCGTATAATATTACGCCATCTGTGTTTGTTATGGCAGCACTGGCGGAGGTAATAGCAGTTTGGTCTGGTGACAAAAAGTTCTGTATTAACACTACACTGCTCAACAGACCGGAAGTGGCTGAAGATATATATAAAGTGGTTGGTGATTTCACAGATGTCAATATTACTGCCATTGATATAGAGTATAGTGAAACATTTCTGGAAAGAGTGAAAAAACTGCAAATGGATCTCTGGTCTGATTTAGAACATAAAGATGTGTCCGGAGTAGAAATAATAAGACGTCTAACGAAAGAACGCAAGAAAAATGTAATTATGCCGGTTGTGTTCACAAGTACTTTGGGGGTTAGTTCAAAGGATGATACAACTGTAAAAAACAGAATTGTATATAAACTGAGTCAGACTCCGCAGGTGTATATAGACTGCCAGGCCGCAGAAGAAAACGGTGGTGCCACTATTAACTGGGACGTGCGAAATGGTGTATTTGAGGGCTATATAATAGAAGAAATGTTTGGAAGTTTTGCTTTGTTGCTTCAATCTATAGCCGATAAAAATAGTGAAGTTCTTAAGGAAAAATACCCGGTCAGCCTTATGAAGGAAACCCTTGAAATAAGACGTGATGTAAATAATACTTTTAAAAATATTATGCCGGCAATGCTTGAAGATGGATTCCTGAAATCTTTTAACCTTTACCCTGATAAAACGGCATTAATAACTGATGAGGGAGAATATACATATCGTTCACTTGGGGGATATGTGAATGCTGTACTGCGTATTTTGGGCGAGGCAGGAACCCAGGACGGCGATAAGATAGGAATTGATACAAAAAAACATGTATGGCAGGTAGCTGCGGTACTGGCTGCCCTTATTTCAGGAGCGACTTATGTGCCAATAGATGTGCAGCAGCCTGATAAACGCAAAGAGAAAATTATAAGAAGTGCAGATATTAAACTGCTTTTTGCAGAAGCAGGGAATGAGGATTTAGAACAATACTGCAATGTTGTAGATATTCACAGCCTAAAACCGGAACCGACAGAATCGTTGCCTATTGATAAAATAGATTATGACAGGCCGGCTTATATTATATTTACATCTGGAACAACCGGTGAACCCAAAGGGGTTATCATGACTCATCGTGCAACATCAAATACAATTGCGGATGTTAATGAAACATATGCAGTTGGTGAGAGGGATGTATTCCTGGGGTTGTCAAATTTATCATTTGACCTTTCTGTATATGATTTATTTGGCTGTTTTTCAGCAGGAGGAACATTAGTATTACCCAGTACAGATAAAATTAGGGATTCCAAATATTTGTCGGAATTAATAATCAGACATAGGGTTTCTGTAATAAATGCGGTTCCTGCTTTGCATCAGATGATTGTTTCCTATCTTGAATCCGCAAATGTCAGCGTGGATTATCAGGTGAGGCTGTTATTACTTTCTGGTGACTGGATTCCCGTAACCCTGCCGCATAGGATTTACGATCTGTTTGGCGATTGCCGTGTGATCAGCCTTGGTGGAGCCACGGAAGCAGCAATCTGGTCAATCAGTTACGATATTTCTAAAAAAGCAGTATTTACAAAAAGCATTCCATATGGATATCCAATGTCCAATCAAACATTTTATGTTCTAAACAACGAAATGCAGCCCTGCCCTAATGGGGTAGACGGAAGCCTGTACATTGGAGGAATCGGATTATCCTCCGGCTACCTGAAGGATGAACAGCTGAATCGTGAAAAGTACCCTGCTCTTCCGTGGAGTGGAGAGCGCATTTACAGAACCGGGGATAAGGGGTGCTATTTACCAGACGGAGTCATTATTTTTAAAGGACGCGAGGACGGCGATAATCAGGTTAAAATACACGGCCATAGAGTTGAACTGGCTGAAATTAGTTCTGTCTTAAATGAACATCCACTGATTGAAAGGGCTGTCGCTTTAGCGTTAGGTGAAAGCCCGGAGGATTTGCATATTGATGCAGTCATTTCTCCGGTCAGGAAAAAGACTGTGGCATCACCGGCTCTGGACGATAAAGAGGAATATTTGCTCAAGTCCATAAAACAATATTATGAAGAGCAGATGGATCAGGATTTACTTGAAAAGTGGATTAAGAAGTCAGAGGAAGTTGTTTCTGCGGACATATACAACACGTTTAGAAAGCGCGGAATTTTTTCGGATAAATCCAAAGCCTTCAATTTTGAGCAAATTGTAGAAATGATGTCGATACCGGAGAAACTGCACAAATTGACAAAAAGATGGCTGCAGGTATTGGTTAATGAAGGAATTATCACATGTGAAGCCAATGCATATAAAGCTTCTGAGATAAGTACGGATTTAGGTTCTGAAAAGCTTTGGAAGGAATTTTTTGAAATAGAGGACGATTTCCAATACAGCAAGGAGTTTGTTGATTATTTGAAGGAATCGAGTGATTTGCTTCCAGAACTGATTCAGGGAAAAGAGGACCCTCTGAATATTCTGTTTCCAAAGGGAGACACAGACCCGGCGCTGGCAGCTTATCATGACAATAAAGTAAATGGGATGCTCAACAACATTGCTACGAAAGAAATACGTTATCTGTGCGAGAAAAAGAATAAAAAAAGTCCGGAGAAACCCTTTAGAATATTAGAGGTGGGAGCTGGAGTTGGTGGAACCTCTCTCGATGTGATACCCGAGCTTGAAGGCTGTAATGTTGAGTATTATTTTACTGATCTTTCGGTTTTCTTCTTAAATAAGGCACAGGAAAATTTCGGTAAGTATAATTGGGTGAAATACGGGATTTTCAATATTAATGAAGACTTCGTATCGCAAGGGTATGAGGCATTCAGCTTTGATGTGATTTTATGTGCAAACGTGCTCCATAACTCACGGAATATCAATAGTGTCATGAAAAATTTAAAGGGCTTATTATCAGAGGACGCGTCCATTATCATACTTGAGGAAACACGAACAAGTTACCTGTTGCTTACGTCAATGGAATTTAAGGACGGCTTAACCGGTTTTACGGACGAACGCAGCGAACATGACCAGACATTCTTCACACGAAAACAGTGGGAAGATATATTTAAGAGGCATGATGGGCAGCTGCTTTATGAATTCCCTGATAAGGGTAGCAAATTGGACTTAGCTGGACAGACAATATATGTGGTTCGCTTTGCCGGAGAATATGAGCAGTTAGAAAAGGAGGCGGTCAGAGGCTATTTGGAAAGTACAGTATCTCCGTACATGGTTCCAAACCAGATTCTGATTCTTCCGGATATGCCACTATCTGCAAACCGTAAAGTGGATACCAGAAAAATCAAAGAATACTTCAAGAGTTGGGACCATAAGGAGAATATCAAGAAAAAGGACGAGTTGCCCCAGACAGATCTGGAGCGGCGCATTGCCGAAATATGGTGCAAAGAGCTGGGGATTACTTCTGTGGGGAGAAATGATGATTTCTATCTGGTGGGCGGTGATTCTCTGTTAATTGCTCAAATCATTGGGAAGATGATGGAGAACATATCGGAAGCCTCCGGCTGGGAGTGGAGCAACCTTCTGACAGAAATGATGAAAGCACCCACTATTAAGCAGATAGCAGAAAGCCTTTTGAACCATCAAAATGATAAGGGAAATCTTGAGGACCCGTCCTTAATGATTCTGAAAAATAGCAGTTTAAATAATGAGGATTCTGTTGCGAAGGTTTTTTTCCATGCCGGAGCGGGAACCTTAACACCCTATACGGATTTACTGTCTCGCATAAAAGAGGACAGCAAGGACAGTGAAAGCATTATCGGCTTTGTTTTTGGAAATGATGCAGAGTATATTTCTATGGAAACCAGCCAGACCTTCCGGTTGTTGGGGAGGAAATATGGTGAGATATTGGAAAAAATGGGATATAAAAATTATATTCTTGTGGGCCATTGCGTGGGTGGTCTGATTGCACTGGAAACAGCACAATATTTGAGAAATAAAGGAATTTCCGTTTCTGATGTGACGCTGATAAGCACCGGTATTCCAAAGCGGAAAGAGAACACGATTTTAGCGGATGCATCGGATGAGATATTCCGTAATGCATTGCATTCAAGCCTGGATAACGAACTGCTGTTGGAGAGGATTTTTGCAAGAGTGATTGGGGCAGATGCATATAAGGCAGGATATCAGGTAAGCGATGAGCGGTTGCAGCAGTATATAGAGTATATTTCCAGATGTGGAAGTGGTGAAATTACAGTAAAAGCATTATGCGAAACGGGCGGGGAGTATGAAGATGTGGCTGAAGAGTTCCGCCGGCTCGCCAGCTATACAATTTCAGAAAGGTTAAATGCTTTATACCGCACGATTGAGCGTCCAAATGGGGAGTTGATGGAACATCAGCTGAAGATGCTGAATGTACTTTTCCGGATATTCTCACAAAATTTCAGATGTGTGTCCAGTTATATACCGAAGCTTTACTATGGAAATATAAGGATTTTCTGTTGTGAGATTTTAGGAAGCCACTTTTATCCGGGATTTTTTGAGGAAGATTTTGAAACATGGAAACCATATATCAAGGGGAATTTAAAATATAATACAATTGCAGGACAACATTTTGATTGTATTATTGGTGATAATCTGGAAAAGAATATTTCTAAGATTTTAGATTTTAACTATTAACGATTGCCAAAGGGTGCCCATCACCGTATGGACACCCTGGAAAAGGGGCGGAATATGAAGAAAGTCGGGATATTAGGCGGAACTGGTGAAATAGGAAAAAGAGTTGTTAAACTGTTGGAGAATCAATATGAGTTGCTAGTTTCCTATCATTCGGTAAAACCATCAGTTACTGCCCATAACCAATATATCCAATTAGATGTAGATATATCTGATGACTTAGAAAGCTTTTGCAGTCAGTGCAGTATTATCGTAAATTGTGCAGGAGCCTCCTTTGTCAATGGAGAAAAGATTGCAAGAGCAGCGGCTAAATATCACATACCTGTTGTGGACCCTTCTGGTGAGGCATTTTTAGAAGACAGAATAGCAGATATAGAGAACGAATCGGTTTATGTGCTTTCCAGTGGCTTCTTCCCAGGAATGACTGGCCTGTTGATTAAATATTTATGTGAGAGCTTAAAGTCAGTAGATTGTATTATGGGGTTGAGCATCACGAATGAAATTCCGAGCAGATCGGCAATCAAAGATTTTATTTTGACAAATACAGCCGGATTTGGAACTGCATTAAACTATTATGAAAATGGTGAATTAAAAAGGGATGAAACACCAATCTACAGGATTGTAGAAAATAAGGAGTATACATTGCAGAACTACTATACGATAGAATTGCAACGGATTACTCAAAAATATAAACCTGAGAGGGCAAACTGGTATTACGCCTCTTTTGGAGAAGAAATCACGAAGTTAATGCAGGAAGCAGTTATCAAATATGGTTTAAAGCAAGGCGATGAGGCACTGCAGCAAAGTATTGATTCTATTATCAAGCTATTTGAAATGACTGGTGGCTCAACAGCAGCATATAACTATATACATATTGAAGTAACAGGTTCAGATAATAATCAGGGTCACATAAGAACTGCGGACGTACATAGTTCATACAGTAGTGATATCAGTTCAATTATAGCCGCTTATACGGTTAAGGCCCTGGTTGAAAAACAACCGGACTTCGGAATTCATTATGCTATGGATATCGTGGATTTAGAAACTGTAATACATGATTTACCACAATTAAATATCGACCTGGTTTTGACCGATAAAATATTGGAGAAAGAGGAAACCTATGAAGAAGGATCAATCTAAGATTCATCTGCTTGGTAATAAAAACGGTAAAAGAATACTTCTCATACATGGGATGGGATTCAATTGGAAGAACTGTTTTGATAAGGTTCTTCATATATTGGGGAAAGATTATTATTTTATAATTCCGGAGTTGCCAGGCCATAGTGCTTCGTCCAGTGGTGCGGTTACTTCTGTCATTCTTAGTGCCGACTATATCAGTACTGCATTGCTGAAAAAGGGAATTAATTATGTTGATACAGTTTATGGCATTTCTTTGGGAGCAAGTATTGCACTTGAACTTGCACTCAAAGGTGATATAAGAATAAAAAAACTGATACTGGACGGCGGACAATATGAATCTATGGGTAATATGAAATACATATACAGCCTTATTATGGCGTGGCAGATGAAGCGGGTTTTGCATGGAAAGCACATGATGAAGTATATGCAAAAACAAATGGGGTATTTACATAACAATGATGTCCAGGTTCTTCAGCCAATGGGGGAGGCCGGTATAATCTTTGGAACATTATTACAGACAGCTCTTGCAGCTTACAAGTATGATATCCGGAGCAGGAAAGAGAAAATATCAATGGAAGTGGTGATTATGTATGGAGGCAATGAAACATATGCCCCCAATTCTGTTGGTTTAATAAGAAGAGTCAGTATTTATCCTCTTAAAGTCCGTGCCTGTGAGAAAATGGGACACGCGGAGGCTCTGAGCAGGAAACCGCAGATAATCTGCAATATGATAGAAGCATAATGGAGGATTAAAACCATGCCGGAAAAACAGGAAGTGCAGGAATGGTACGGCCGGAACGCCAGGGTTATGCACAGTGACAGTGATTGCTTAATAGAACGGTACGAATGCCAGGGAAAGGGTTTGATTGTTACATATAAAGTATTTGAGGGAATGGAAATGGTATTCATGGAGTTTAATTCCGAAGATGCTTTTATTCCAGTAACCCCATACAGCGAGATTCTGGAGATTACCTGTTGCCGCAGGGGGAGAGTTGTCTGTGAATTTGCAAATAATATATGTGCCCATCTGTCGGAGGACCATTTCTGGATTGGCAGCGGGGAGCATCTGCCAGCTTCCTATTATTTCCCCTTCGGTTACTTTGATGCCGTTACTCTGGTGATTGACGAGAAAAAAATGAGTTTGTCCACGAAAAAGATTATGGCGGATTTTTCCATAGACATTAAGGCGATTGAGGAAAAATTATCATTGAACACTGCATGGTATATCAGCAATATTCCTTCTAAATTACAGCGATTGTTTGATGAAGTCTATGAGGCAAAAGGGAAAGAGAGCACTTGCTACTTTGCAATTAAAACGTTGGAACTTCTTTTCTATTTGCAAAATATTGAACGAAATGACGCTGAGAAGGAACAGTATTATCCCAAAGACCAGATCGAGGCAGTCAAAGAAATCTGGAACTACATGATTACTCATTTAGACGAGGAGCGTTCACTTAAACAATTGGTGAAAGAAAAAAATATGGGGACTACCATGTTTCAAACAATATTTAATCACGTTTATGGAGATTCCCCATATGCATTTTTGAAGAAATACAAAATGGGGATTGCGAAAAAGCTGATTTTAGATGGTGAAATGAAAATTGGTGAAATTGCCTTTTCATTGGGGTATTCCAATGCAAGTAAGTTTTCTGTTGCATTTAAAGATGTCTATGGTATTTTGCCAAAAGATTATAGAAAGCTGAGAAGCTAATAAGAATATGGAGAATAAAAATGGGAAAAGAAATAGAAATGCAGCATGTGACATTTTCATATCAGCATAAAATTCCCCAGCTTACTGATATCAATTTAAATATTAAGGCAGGGGAAACGGTGGTTATAACCGGTCCGTCAGGCAGTGGGAAAAGTTCGCTGACCCGAGTTATTAATGGACTGATTCCTTATTTTTATGAGGGCGATTTAAAAGGGACCGTCAATGTAGAGAAACAGCCCCTTTCCAGTTATCCATCCTGGGAGAGGGGGAAGATTATAGGCAATGTGTTTCAGGATCCACGGAGCCAATTTTTTGCCAATGAGGTGGCAGGGGAGATTGCGTTCGGATGTGAGAATTACGGGTATTCGCACGAAGAAATTGTGGCCCATGTCCAAGCTTCAGCCGATAGTATGGGCATAAATAATATATTAAATTATAATATTCGGAACCTTTCCTATGGAATGAGACAGAAGGTGGCGATTGCTTCTGCCGAAGCAATCGAGCCTGAAATTTATGTTATGGATGAACCCTCCGCAAATTTAGATACGGATTCAACAGAGAGATTGGGTAATACAATAAGGAAACTGAAGGAAAAGGGAAAAACAATTCTGATTGCGGAACATAGACTTTATTACTTGATGCCAATTGCAGACAGGTTTCTGTATATAAAAGATGGCCGCGTTATGCATGAATTTACGCAGGCTGAAATCAGGCAGCTGGCCGCGGAAGAAATCCGTAAGCTGGGTTTAAGAAACCCTGACCTGCATACGGTGACTTGTTCTCATATGCCATTTGAAAATAACAGCGATGTGATTTTAGAAGTAAAAGATTTATGTAAAACGTTTGGCAAATTAGTGGTTGCAGACCATATCAGCTTTTCCTGCAGGAGAGGAGAATCTATCGCTATCATAGGTTCCAATGGGATGGGGAAAAGTACAATGGGAAAAATGCTCTCCGGATTATTAAAAGAAGATTCCGGCCGTGTTACTCTGTTTGGAAATAAAAGCAACATAAAAAAGAGGAGGGGAACGGTCTGGTATATTCCCCAGGATCTCGACAGCCAGTTGTTTGGTGAGGATCTGATAGACGAACTGATACTGGGCAGTAAAGAATCACCGGAAATAAGGGAAAAGGCTGGGCAGATATTAACTGAACTGGATTTGTATGAGTTTAGAGAACAACACCCGTCCACTTTGTCAGGGGGGCAAAAACAGAGGCTCGCATTGGCGGTGGCGTTGATGCATGAAGCCCCCATTATTATCTTAGATGAACCAACCAGCGGCCTTGACGGGGTAAATATGAGAAAGGTAAGCCATGTTATTCAGGAACTTGCTGGGAGAGGACGTACAATTCTGGTGATTACCCATGATGCAGAATGTGTGCTGTCTTGCTGCCAGAGAGCAATCAGGTTGGAAGAGGGGAAGGTGACAGACGATTTTGTGATAAATTCTGCCGATTATCTACTGGAGAAAATGGGGTATTGAGCTATCTGTAAGAGGATAAAGTTGTTGAAATTTCGGGCTATTTTCGGGAAGTTATTTTGAAATGGAGTAGAGAACCGCGGATTTTTTCGTTATAATACACTACAGTTAGTAAAATCTAACTATAGTGCAAATATTATGGAATTGGAGGAGCAACAATGAAACAGGAAAAGAACAAGGAGGAAAAAAGGAAAACAGGAATGGCACGTTGCCTGGAGCTGGCATCAGAACACAAAGGGTTAGTGATTATTTCAGGAATTCTGTCTGCATTGGCGGCAGTATGTTCGTTTATACCTTATCTGTCAATCTATTTTGTTATCAGGGAACTGATTTTGGTGTTTCCGGATATGCCTGCAGCAGATATGCCTGCCATTTTGATGTGCGGCTGGTTTGCCCTGGCCGGCATTGCTGGAAATGTGGTACTTTATTTCTGTGCTCTGATGTGTTCCCATCTGGCAGCCTTTGGAACATTGTATGAACTGAAATTAAACTTTGCGGATCATATCACTGCAATCCCGTTAGGATATCACCTGACCATTGGAAGCGGCCGTATGAGGAAAATTATGGACGAGAATATAGAAAGTATCGAAAAATTTATCGCCCATCAATTCCCGGATTTTGTTGCATCTCTTGTGGCTCCGCTTATTTTAGTCATAATTCTTTTGGCTGTTGACTGGCGTTATGGTGTTGTCTCTCTTCTTGGAATTGTGCTGGCCTTTGCCATTCAATTTTCAGGATTCAATGGGGCGGCCAAAGAGAAGATGCACCGTTTTCAGTCTGCCCAGGAAGATATGAATAATGCATCTGTGGAATATGTGCGAGGGATGCCTGAAATCAAAGCCTTTAATCAGACGGCAGATTCATTTAAAAGATTAAGCAGATCCATAACTGATTACACCTCCTTCATATTGGAATATGCCATGGGGTGGAGGAATTGCATGCCGGCGTTTACAGCGATTATCCACAGCATCTATTTGTTGCTGATTCCTGTAGGTATATTGATTGGAAGAAATGTGACAGATTACAGAAACTACTCCCTAACCTTTATCTTTTATTTGATTTTAGTGCCGGCCATATCTGGCATCTTAAATAAGATCATGTTCATTTCGGAGTCATTTACCCAGATTGACGGCAATGTGGAGCGTATGGAAGAAATTTTACATATACCTGTTTTGCCGGATTACAGAGGCGGCGTCAAGGAGCAGGGGAAGGATATTGTCTTTGATCATGTGAGTTTTTCTTATGAAGCTGAAGCAGATGTGGTTGTTAAGGCGCTGGATAACGTATCGTTTCATGCCAGACAGGGAGAGGTGACAGCAATCGTTGGCCCGTCAGGAGGAGGAAAGAGCACCATTGCTAATTTGATTTCCCGTTTTTGGGACGTGACAGAGGGAAATATTCAAATTGGAGGAGTAGATATCCGTGAAATTCCCCTTGCGGAACTGATGAAGCAGGTTGGTTTTGTATTTCAGGACACATTTCTTTTTAAACAAAGTGTTTTGGATAATATTCGGATGGGAAATCCTGATGCAACAGAAGAGCAGGTTATAGAGGCTGCAAAGGCGGCCCAGTGTCACGAATTCATCGAAAAATTGCCGAATGGGTATCATACGGTAATTGGTTCTTCAGGAATCCGCTTGTCTGGCGGGGAACGGCAGAGGATTGCCATTGCCAGGGCCATAATTAAGGATTCCCCCATCATAGTACTGGATGAGGCAACTGCATTTAGCGATCCGGAAAATGAATATTTAATACAGAAAGCTTTTGAGAAATTGATTAAAGACAAAACAGTGGTTATGATTGCCCACCGACTTTCCACGATTCGTAACGCCGACCAGATTCTTGTTATAGAGCAGGGACATCTCATTGAACAGGGAATCCATGATGGATTAATAGCAAATGGCGAAAAATACACGCAGATGTGGAACAGTTATGTAGAATCAGTCAATTGGAAAATCCATACAGGGAAGGCGGTGTAACGAAATGAAATTTTTACAAGAACGACTGTTATTATCTGATAAAGGATATTCAGACCTTAAAAAAGCGATTTTTGCCTGCACATTGACAAACCTGTCCATTATGCTTTCATCTGCGATTCCAATTCTGTTGTTCGGCCAGCTTTTAAAGCCCTTTATGGGGCAGGAGATATCCTGGTCAACTATGTGGGTACTATTGGTGATCGGAGTGCTTGCTACAATCCTGGTCTTTATCGCTGCCAAGAATGATTATAAAAAAACTTACCTTGCGTCATATAAGGAAGCAAGCAACACGCGGTTACGGATTGCTGAACATTTAAGAAGGCTTCCTATGAGCTTTTTTAACACAAAAGACTTGTCAGATATAACTACAAATATGATGGCTGATTGTGCCAGCATGGAATCCATGCTTAGCAGTACGATTCCTCCGCTCATAGCAAATATTATATCGGTTACACTTACATGCGTATGTCTGGCCTTTTTTGACTGGCGCATGGCATTAGCAATATTTTGTACCATGCCTGTCTGCTTCTTTATAATATGGTGCGGCCGTAAACTGCAATTACACCTGTTTGACCAGCAGGTGGGGGTGAAACTGGCGGCGTCCAGTCAGATTCAGGAGTATTTGGAGGGAATCAAGATTATCAAATCCTGTGGCTTGAGCGGAGAACGTTTTCAGACACTGAATAAGGCTCTCCTGGCAATGAAAAAGACGGCAATTAAAGTGGAATTGGCTTCAGGTATTCTTGTGCAATGTGCGAGCCTGATTTTACAGGCAAGCCTGGGAATCACTATATTTATCGGTACAGTCCTGATTACAGGTGGACAGATTGAATTATACCCCCTCCTGGTTTTATTGATGTTTTCTACACAAATTTATGGACCGATATTATCTATCCTATCACAGCTTACCAGTTTGTTCCATCTGGGAACGGTTACAAAGCGGATGCGTATACTGCTGACAACACCGGCAATGGAGGGAGAAGAACAGGACATTAAGGATTATGATATCGAGTTAAATCAGGTTACATTTGCCTATGGAAAAGAAGATGTAGTAAAAAATGTTTCGGCAAAAATAAATACAGGTAGCATTACTGCCCTAGTTGGACCGTCCGGAAGCGGAAAGAGTACCCTGGCAAAACTCATTGCCCGCTTTTGGGATGTAGATAAAGGTACTGTGACAATCGGCGGTAAGGACCTGAAACAAATTGAACCAGAATATTTAATGCGTAGCATGTCATTTGTTTTTCAGGATGTGACCTTATTTAATGACACGGTATTTAATAATATTAGAATTGGAAATATGAATGCCAGTGATGAGCAGGTTGTATCGGCTGCAAAAGCAGCTCATTGTGATGAGTTTATCAGACGGCTGCCGGAGGGGTATGACACGATCCTTGGTGAAAATGGCAGTACCTTGTCAGGCGGAGAGAGGCAGCGTATTTCCATTGCCCGCGCACTATTAAAAAATGCTCCCATTATTCTGCTGGACGAGGCAACCGCTTCCCTTGACCCGGAGAACGAGGTATTGATTCAACAGGCCATTGCCAGACTTGTAGAAGGGAAAACAGTTATAATGATTGCCCATCGTCTGCGGACAGTAGTAGATGCCGACCAAATCCTGGTATTGAACGAGGGGGAACTGATGGAACAGGGGACACACAAAGAGCTTCTTGAACAAAAAGGACTGTACAGCAAATTATTCTACATACAGCAGGAAAGTCTTGGCTGGTCAGTCTAAGGTGTTACTTAAAATATGGACAGTTAAAAAGATAAGGAAGTGATTCTATGTTAAATAAAAATGATACTCGGTCTATGTTGCTTCATGACAGCCCGCAAAGTTTAGTATTAAAACTTAGCGTACCTGCGATTATCGGCATGGTGGTTGTTGGGCTTTACAATTTTATGGATGGAGTTTATGTCGGACAAATGGTAGGAGATAACGCTATGGCAGCGGTTTCTGTGTCCTATCCATTTACGCTTGCCAATAGTGGGATTTCCACGCTCATCGGTATCGGCTCCGCTTCAATCCTATCCAGGGCGATTGGAAAAAGGGATCAGTCTACAATTGACAAGATAATGGGAAATCTGATCGCCATGAATTTGATTTTTTCTCTTATCATCATGGCGATAGGCATGATTTTTACGAAACAGATTTTAATGCTTTCTGGTGCAAGCGGAGAAATTCTGGAGCTGGCACTCCGGTATTTACGCATCATCTTTGCAGGCAGTCTGTTTGTCAATTTTGCACAGTCCTCAAATATGATTATGCGTGGTGAGGGATTGTTGAAACAGGCAATGCTCTTTAGCGCCGGTTCCGCTATCATGAATATTATACTTGACCCGATTTTCATTTTACTTCTAAAACCTTATGGCATGGGAATTGATGGAGTTGCATATGCAACAGTGGCTTCGCAGGTTGCGTATGCAATGGCTTCTATTTGGTATTTTAAGCGAAGGAGTAAGACTGTGAGAATCAATGCAATTCGCATTGAAAGAACGCTTTTCTCGGAAATCATCGGAGTAGGTTTTTCTGCGATGCTGATGCAGGTGATGATGCTGGTCCAGCAAACCGCACTTTATAATCTTGCGGCGCAGCATGGAGGAGATACATGGCAGATTATACTCGGCGCAACATACCGGGTAGTGTCTTTTGCATTTATTCCTTTATGGGGGCTTTCCCAGGGATATCAGCCGGCGGTCGGAACCAATTATGGTGCAAAACAATACGACCGGGTAAAGCACATCACGAAAGTGTTTGCAATCACAGCAACTTTATTAGCGCTTATTTTCTATTTGCCGATTATGTTAGTACCGAATACAATTCTCTCTATGTTTATTACAACGCCGTCCGTAGTGGAACTGGGAGTAGGGGATTTCCGTCTGTTCTTCCTGTCATATATTTTATTAGGAGTCTGGATTGTGGTTCTGACCCTGATGCAGTCTCTCGGAAGAGCTACAAAAGCGAGTGTTCTGGTTATTTTACGCCAGATAGCCATTTACATACCAGCAGCCATCATCATGCCTTATATTGCCGGATTTGGTGTACATGGCGTATTTGCTGCTCCGTTTATTACGGATGTGATAGTATTTATTGTTGCGGTTGGTATGATGATAAATGAGTTTAGAAGAATGGATGCGTTAAAAGCTTCAGGGAAGTAAGAAATCTGTTTTTCTAAACAGTATCGAAACACAGGAGGTGATGCAGCGCTGAAACTTCATGAATCAGGAGAGAATTATCTGGAAGCGGTGTTAATTCTGCAAAAGCAAAAAGGTATGGTACGTTCGGTTGATCTCGCCCGGCACATGGGGTATGCCAAACCCAGCATCAGCCATGCAGTGACGGTTCTACGTAATGGCGGTTATTTGACAACGGACACTGACGGCTATCTTCATTTAACCGTTGCGGGCCGTGAAATAGCTGAAACAATATTTGAGCGTCACCAATTCTTTACGAATCAGCTTATTGATGCCGGAATCGACCCTGCCATTGCGGAAGAAGAGGCTTGCCGGCTGGAACATGCAATCAGTGATGAGACATTCCAGAAACTAAAAAGACATCTGTTAAGAAAAGAGGAAGATGAAAACACACATTGATTAGAGGTGAACAGAACGTATGATACACCAGGTTTATTCCATAGCAGAAGAAATTAAAAGGCTGCGCGAGGAAAGAGATATGACACAGGAAGAATTAGCTGAGTCAGCTGAAATTTCGTTAAGCCACTTAAGCAAAGTGGAGAGTGGTTCCAGAATGATTGGTATGAAAACATATAGCAAAATTTTGTACGCGTTAAATGCAGTCCCCATTATGATAACGGAAACAGAAAAGAGCGAAATACATTCCGATTTAGTGTTGCGTCTATTATCAATATTAAAAGAATGCTCGGAAGTGGAGGTGGAATTTTTATTGAATACTGTAGAAACAATAAAAAACAATATGGATATCATAAGAAACCACGAAAAGAGTAGTGCTGGGAATCATAAGAGAAATACACATCATAATTATCCAGCATATGAAGCCAGAAGAACTGTTTAAATTACAAGTTGATGGGGCTGTTGCAAAATAGTTGAGAAATCAGTTATGGAACCGCAGCTCTCCTTATTCATGCATAAAAGAAGAAAAACGGTCTCCGTACGCTTTCATATGTTAAAATATAAACTAGATTCGATGCTGGCTCTATGCTGGGACAGTGTGGACTGGTTTTGTAATTTTATTTCCGTATCAACATATCATTACCATGAACTAGTAAAACATAGAAAAAGTCACATGAAACGTGAAAATATTTACGTAATACAAACCATGGAGGGGCTGCTAACCACTAATCAAAATGAAATTGTAAAATAAGAGAAGTATGCAGGAATATCCCTGATTGACACTACAAGGTTAATCAGGGATATTTATATTTTAGTTTATGACTATCATTTTAATCGTGTATAAAAGTTTTTCGTCAAGCAATACAACAGCCGTATTTTTCAGCATGGCTCTTCCAATAGAAATACGGTGCTTTTCACCACCGGATAAAGTAGAACCACCCTCACCAATCATAGTATGAAAGCCTTGGGGCTGCTCCATAATGAAATTATAGCAGTTTGCCAATTTTGCTGCCTGTTCAATTTCTTCATGAGTGGCATTTTTTTCCATAGCGTATATTGTTTGCAATCGTATCCTGAAATAAATAAACCTCCTGAAATACCACAGAAATTTTCTTCATCAATTTTTCGGGGTCAATGGACTGTCAGTCAATGGATAAAAAGAGAAAATCATCGTAGAATAGGTTCATACACATCAAATGATTTAGTTATGTATAACTGATGTGGTTACTGAATTGGATAATTCAGGTTTGTACCTTGACAATAGAATATCAGCATGGTAGATGCATTCTAACTTTATTATGACATAAATGACATGTTGGAATTCATCTTTTGAGATACTAAACATTTGGGACATGCTTAAAAGCATGAAGAAGAGCAATGAGCTGCGCCACGATATACCTGCCTTGAATATAACTACAAGGTAAATGTCAGGAATCGTAATAGAAGAAGTAAAGGTATGAGCGGCACTTTTTCTTGGACCATATAACCAGCGGTCTAAAACCCAGAATGATAATGATACCTCCGTAATAATAGAATCACGGTCCAGGTAGCGCTGGAGGCATGAACAGTGAGTAAGGGTGCTGTAAAGTGTCAGGAAGGTTGTGGTTATACCTAATCTACATGTTCCCATGGTACAAGGGGTGAGATAATATTCAGCCGCACCAGTTTATGGTGCGGTGTACCATTAAAAAAATAGAACTAATCAGCAATAGAACTTGCTTATTAGCTGTGCTTTTTTAAGAATATTATTATATTTTTTTTGGTTCTTACTTGACACAGGCAGGAAAATCGACGGCATTGAAAATGCTGTGTTCCCTGGCAGCGCCTACTTCGGGAGAAATCTCTATCTTCGGAAAGCCGGTCAGTGACAGCATTTCCAGAAAAAGAACCGGTATTCTGGTGGAAAGCCCCGGGATTTATCCGAATATGAGCGCACGGGAAAATATGATGCTGAAGGCGGCCTGTCTGGGGCTTGTGGATGGAAAAGAAAAGGTACAGGAGCTGCTCCGGCTGACAGGGATTGCAGATACCGGCAAGAAGAAAACAAAGCAGTTTTCTATGGGTATGAAGCAGCGTCTCGGAATCGCCATGGCGCTATTGGGAAATCCGGATCTTCTGATCCTGGATGAGCCCATCAATGGACTGGACCCGGAAGGAATGTCTGAGGTGCGCATGCTTCTGAAAAAGCTGAATCAGGAAAGGGGAATCACCATTTTGCTGAGTTCCCATATCCTGGGTGAACTGAGCAAGCTGGCAACCCGTTACGGCGTGATCCGAGACGGCAGAATGGTACAGGAAATCACAGCACAGGAGCTGGAAGAAAACTGCCGGGACTATCTGCATGTAAGAGTGGATAAGCCGAAGGAAGCGGCGGTGTGCCTGGAACAGGGGCTGGGAATTACCCATTATGAGGCAAGGCCTGAGGGACAGCTGCTTATTTATGACAGCTGTGAGAGCGATCAGGTGAGCAGGACGCTTACGGGAAACGGAATTGTGGTTCGGGAACTGTATCTGCACCGGAGGGATCTGGAAGAATACTTCGTGGAAATGATGGGAGGTGGGGAAAATGCTTAATATGCTGCGTATGGATCTGCGCCGGATGTTCCGGGCGAAAATGATGTTTATAGCGTTTCTCTGCCTGTCGGTCGGTATCTTGATTTCGATTATTACCCTGCGTACGGTAACAGACCCGGAGCTGCGTCAGCAGGCGATTGATGCGGGGGTGGAGATTACATCAGACGATCAGACCGATTTTAATGCTATCCGTTCCCTTACGGAAACCCAGGCCCTGTGTACTACCATTTACAGCGGCAGTTTTATTTTTGTGGCTTTGTATATTATAGTGGTATTGTTTGTCTGCAATGATTACAGCAGCGGCTTTGCCAAAAATATATTTTCATTTTACGGAGGCCGGTGGTGTTATTATGTCAGTAAGCTTCTGTGTATGACTATCGTGTGTGCATTGTGGATTCTGGGAAGCTTCTTTATCTTTCGGTTATGCTGTATTGTCTGCGGTATGGATTTTGCAAGAAGCGCTCTGACTGAATACCTTAGAGTATTTCTGGAGTATTTGTTTATTGGAGTGGCATTTTCCGCACAGGGGATTTTCCTGAGTGTATGGCTGCGCAGTGAAGGCGGCGGGATTGCGGCGGCGATTGTGCTGGCCGGAGGGATTGTGCCGGTTATGCTGGAGGCGCTGCTTGGTAACTGGGGGATTTCTATTGTATACAAGACACTGTACGGCAGTGTGCAGGCAGTGACGGAAAATATTAATTCCGGCAGTCCGGTAGGAGGAGCCATGGCGGTTACCGCAGTCTGGCTGGCAATCTGGTCGGCCCTGAGTCTTTTTGCCTTATATAAAAAGGATGTTTAAGGCTTGTCTTCCGGAAGGAAAGGGTAATGGTTCAGAGCAATCTGAACCATTATAAGAAAAGATGGGAATGAGGAGGCAGTATGGGAATAGGAATTGTGATAATGGGGGTTTTGCTTTTTGTGTCAGTCCTTCGGCTGTGGAGTTATGACAGACAGCTGAAGGAATGGGCGGAGCAGCTTACACAAACCGACGAATACAGCAATCTGCGGTTGGGCACCAGTGTGCGCAGCCGCGCTTTCCTGAATTGCTGCCGGGCGGTGAACGAACGGCTGGAAAGAGGGCAGCAGGCGCGCATCCGCCAGGAAAGTATGAGCAGGGAACTGAAATTCACCATATCCTGTGTCTCTCATGATATCCGTACTCCGCTCACAGGAGCGGCGGGATATCTGCAGCTTCTGGAAAATATATCGGATACGGATATGCAGAAAAGCTACATAGCCATTGTCCGCCGCAGGCTGGAGGATTTGGAGGGGCTGCTGGAGGAGCTTTTTTTATTTACGAAGCTGTCCAATGAGGAGTATCAAATTGAATGTGAGGAAATTGCTCCGTTTCCTGCGCTGTGTGATGTGCTGGCGGGATTTTATCATAAGCTGACGGAAGCCGGTGTGGAGCCGGAACTGTATTTTCAGGAGGAAGGAGGGACGGTTCAGGCATCTGCGGAGGCACTGCGGCGTATTTTCTCCAATCTGATTCAGAATGCGCTTCGGTATGGCAGCGGCAGGCTGGTGATCCGGCAGGAGGGGAATGCCATTTATTTTGCCAATCCGGTGGAACATCCGGAAGAACTGGATACGGAAAGGCTGTTTCAGCGTTTTTACCGGGCGGATCCTTCCAGGCATACGGGAGGGGCCGGGCTGGGGCTTGCCAGTGTGAAGGGACTGATGGAAAAAATGGGAGGAAGCGTCAGTGCGTCCGTTCATGAGGGGTGCCTGGTGGTTGCCCTTTATTTTCTGTGAGGGCGGGATAAACGCATCCGTCACAGGGACCCTGTCTCTGTTTCCGTGTCTGTCTCCGTCCTGCCCCTCCTCCCGGGAGTATGTTTTCTGCTCCAGCCTCAAAAACGGGGTGTTTCTAAATGTTCCGCTGTGCCGGAAGGCTGCCAACGCGGCAGAACTCCTCACCGGCGGCCGGGCCGGCCGGTTCGTCAGACAAGCCGCTAAGGGCGGCAGTCTTCTGGCGCAGCGGAGCATTAAGAAACATCACCGTTTTTTCAGATGGAGCGGAAAACATATCCACGGCGGCTCCCGGGAGGAGGGGCAGGACGGAGACAGACACAGAAGCAGAGAGGGGCCCCTGTGACGGATGCGTTTATCCCTGGGGTAGTGTGGGACGGAAGGGTGTATGGGTTAATGGGGGCGGAGGGTGTTTGCTGTGAGGGTTTTGCGGTATAGGCCGGGTGGGGTTCCGGTGTGTTTTTTGAAGATTTTGTTGAGGTGGAATTCGTCGTAAAAGCCGAAGTTGAGGGCTACAGTCTGGAGCTTGGAGTCGGGGTAGTCTAGCAGGAATTGTTGGACCAAGTGGATTTTTTCTTCCATTTGGTATTGGTAGAAGGTTTTTGCGTAGGCTTCCCGGAAGCGCTGGTTGAGTGTTTTTGGGCAGACGCCGAGGAGGAGAGCCATGTCGGCTGTTTTGTAAAATTTTTGGGGGTTCTGGGCGGTCAGTGTGATGGCCTGGGTCAGGAGGGTGTCTTGTGTGTGTGAATTTTGGGCGCAGGAGTCCTGGAGTTCCAGGAGTAGTAAATCAAATAGGGCATTTATTTTCCTGTCCTTGTTTGGGGATGGGGAGAGGCGGACGGAAATGAGTTCCTGAAAGAGCAGCTTGACGCGGGGGAAGCTGCTGCAGTGGATTAAGGGCGGTAATGTGGACCCGTGGAAGGGTGCATTGCCGATGAAGGAATCCTGTGGAGAGCAGGAGATATGAAAGTATATGGTGCGGGTGCCAGGGGTGCAGTTTTTATTGCCGGAGTGGTGCTGGCCCGCATGAAGGATAAACACGTCGTCATTCATTGCTGTAAAGGGGACTTCGTTCTGAAGGATTTCCCATTCTCCATTTATCATATATACAAAATCGTGCTCCTGCATAATTCTGTCGGGATGGGGGCAGCCATCGGCGTAGTATATGTAATTTGCGGCGCTGATCTGTCTTTGACAGCCAAGGGTGTAGGTGGGCATGGCAATTACCTCCGGTTTTTGTAATTCCATAATATACATTTTATTTCCCTTTTGTCAATGGACGTAAGGCAGGAGGATCTTTATACTGGGAAGGTGAAAGATATCTTTTATGGAATGGATGGGAGCGGATGGGTTATGGGCCGGATGCTCGGAAAGGAGATTATAATGAAAAAGCTGAATATTGTTCTTGTGGGTCTGGGGTTCGGAGGGGCTTTTGTCCCGATTTATAAGGATCATCCGGGAGTGGGGAGTATCGGGATTTTTGATACGGACAGCAGCGTTATGGAGGAGTTTGCCAGGGCGCACGGGATAGAAAGGCTGTATCATAGTTTTGAGGAAATCCTGGAGGATGAGGAAGTGGATGCGGTTCATCTGGTGACTCCGATTCCTCTTCATGCAAAACAGACGGCAGCGGTTTTGAATGCGGGAAAGCATTGTGCGTGTACGGTACCCATGGCGGTTTCTCTGGAGGAAATCAGGGAAATTACGGAGGCGGTGAAGAGAAGCGGGAAAAATTATATGATGATGGAGACTACGCTTTATACGAGGCAGTTTTTTTATGCAAGGGAAATGCTTATGAAGGGGGAATTTGGTAAAATACAGTTCCTGCGGGGGTCTCATTATCAGGATATGGCGAACTGGCCTTCTTATTGGCTGGGGCTGCCGCCCATGTGGTATGGAACTCATGCCATAGCGCCTATGAGGGCTATGGCGGGATCGCGGATATGTAAGGTGCATTGTTTTGGTTCGGGTACGATGGAGGAAGGGATGGAGGAACAATATGGGAATCCTTATCCGGTGGAGAGCGCTATTTTTTCCTTTGAAAACGGGCTGAAGGGGGAAGCTACGCGGACTCTGTTTGAAACGGCCAGGGTTTATCAGGAGGGGATGTTTGTTTATGGAAGTGACGCCAGCTTTGAGTGGGGTTTTTCTGATGGGGATAATCCGATCATTACAACGGCTGTGAAGGCGGCGGACGGGAAACGCGGGGGAACCACTGTGGTGAGGGAGACGGTAATGCCTAATTATTATAGTATGCTGCCGGAGGAAATCCGGAAACATACGGTGGGAGGTAATTATGATCCGCTGAATCCGCAGGAATCACTGATTTCCGGTGCGGCGGGCGGGCATCATGGGTCCCATCCGCATCTGGTGCATGAATTTGTCTCCAGTATACTGGAGAATCGGAAGGCGGCAATTGATGAAGTCCTGGGGGCGAATATCACGGCTGCCGGGATCTGTGCCCATTTGTCGGCTATGCAGGATGGGGCGGAGGTTGTTGTGCCGGTGTTTGATGAAGGGTAGTATGGAGGATGATAGCGGGCAATAAGCAAAACATATGCTTTTGTACGTTTGTACGTATATGTTTTGCTTGCTAATTTTATAATTTTCGGCTAAAATTAGATTGGTGTCTATAATAGCCGAAAGGAGTATTTAAGTGGAATATATTAAACGCAATATGGAGGGAATCATTCTTGAATTAAATAAGCAATATCCTGCGATTTTGGTGACAGGTCCCCGGCAGGTTGGTAAAACTACCATGCTTCAGAAACTTATTGTTCTGGAAGGGCGAAACAGAAATTATGTGTCATTAGATGATCTGAATGATCGTGCATTGGCCAAAACGGATCCCGCGATGTTTTTCCAGATTCATCAGCCTCCTATTTTAATTGACGAAATACAGTATGCTCCGGAATTGTTTACTTATATTAAAATTTATGCAGACAGAGATCAGCGTGCAGGGGATTTTTGGATGACTGGCTCTCAGTTATTTAAACTGATGGATGGTGTTCAGGAGTCCTTGGCCGGAAGGGTTGCGCTCCTTCATCTTTCTCCTCTTTCCCAACAAGAAATATACAGCGGACAGGCTGGGGCCTTTTCCCTGGATATAGATGTACTTTCAAAGCGTCAGCAAGTCGTCCGGCCTGCTTTGGCTCCGCAAATTTTTGACCGTATCTTTTTAGGCGGAATGCCTGCCTTGGTGAGTAAAAAATATCAGGAGCGCAGCATCTTTTATTCCAGTTATATCAATACTTATCTGGAAAGGGATGTAAAGGATTTGTCAGGCAGCATTGATTCGCTGAAGTTTTTGAATTTTATAACAGCTGTTGCGGCCAGAACCTCCCAAATGGTTAATTACAAAGGGATTGCTGACGACTGTGATATGGATCAGACAACAGTAAAAAGCTGGCTGCGTATTCTGGAAACATTGGGGATTATTTTCTATCTGCATCCATACTCGAATAATGTGTTAAAACGTACTGTGAAGACGCCCAAAATATATTTTTATGATACAGGCCTTGTTTGTTACCTGACTAAATGGAGCAGTTCTGAAACGGCAATGAGCGGTGCGATGAACGGTGCTTTACTCGAAAACTATACGGTGAGTGAAATCCAAAAAAGCTATCAAAATGTGGGCAAGGAACCTTATCTTTACTATTATCGTGATAAAGATGCAAAGGAAATTGATCTTTTGATGGAAGGTGACGGCCAACTGCATCCCATTGAAATAAAGAAAACGGCAACTCCGGAAAAGAAAATGATCAGTAATTTTTCAGTAATAGAGAAGTCTTCCATGCAGAGAGGTATTGGCGCTGTACTCTGCCTGTCTGAAAAATTGGGAGCCTTTGATAAAGATAACCTCATTGTCCCCATATCCTTAATTTAACGGCAGTGTTCTGTTTCACAAAAATATGATATAATCGAAAAAGTATATAAATAAATTCAACTAATATCAGGGAGGTATTTTCGTGCTGCACATATTCTATGGTGAAATGGCGGATGTAATTTATAATACTTCCGTATACTTTAAAAACGTATATGAGGATGAGTGGATTACAGATTCTTTTACAAAAGAAATGATTATGGATATTGATAAATCACGTGTATTGGATAATGCTGTAATTGACAGCCCGGTCATGGGTAAAATTGCGCCGACCAGTTTGTCTGGTGGTGTGAAAACACTGATACTGATGAATTATGAACCTGAAAAGGTATTTAATGCTTCTGCATGCGGAGATAATTGTGCAAAGTGGATTTTGAAAATTGCACAGGAAAAAGAACTGACCATCAATTTGCGGCATATTATGGACTTTGGAAAAGGAAGCTTTACCATTCATATTTTGAATACCGGAGAAATTGTCCACAATATGAAAGAATTAATTCCAATTGCCGGACTTTATGTGTAAATATGATAGGAAACAAGAAGGGCTTACGGCCGGGGAAAATAGCGTAAAAACGGCCCGGCAAATAAATAAAGGCCAAAATGAAAGGAGAAAATATGAGCGGAGTTGTTGGAACAAACCTGGTAGCGCAGGTGGGATTTATTGTTAAGGATATTTATGAAACAAAGAAGAAATGGGCAGAGTTTCTCGGTGTGGAGGAGCCGCCTGCTGTGGAAGCGGGAGATTATGCGGTGACACAGACGGAGTATAAGGGAAAGCCTGCTCCCGGGGCGCAGAGCCTTCTGGCCTTTTTTGATGTGGGACCGGGCCTGCAGCTGGAACTGATTCAGCCCAATGAGGAACCCTCCACCTGGAGAGAATTCCTGGACGAGCACGGAGAGGGCGTACATCATCTCGCTTTTAATGTGGCGGGAATGAATATGCAGCAGGCTGTTGACAACTGTAAGGAATTCGGAATGACTCTGGAGCAGAAAGGGGAATATGGAAGCGGGGACGGAAGATATGCCTATCTGTCTGCGACGAAGGATTTGAAGGTGCTGATTGAACTGCTGGAGAGCGATAAGAAATAAGGAGTAATTATGCGTATTGGATTATCTTCATCATTGGAACATGACAATCCCGGACAATGGGCGCGCAGGATGAAGGAGCTGGGTTGCGGCGCCGTGGTATTTCCTGTGGATTATACGGCTTCTGAGGAGCTGGTTAACGCTTATGTACAGGCGGCCGGTGAGGAAGGCCTTGTCATTGCCGAGGTTGGTGCCTGGTGTAATCCTCTTGCTGCGGATAAGCAGGAGCGGCAGGCTGCAATGGAGCGCTGTGTCGGCCAGCTGAAGCTTGCGGACAGAATCGGCGCTGCATGCTGCGTGAACATAACGGGAAGCTGCGGAAGCCGGTGGGACGGGGCTTATCCGGGCAATTTCACGCAGGAACACTGGAAGAAAACCGTGCGTTCCATTAAGGAAATTATTGACAGGGCCGAACCGGAGAATACCTTCTATACGGTGGAACCCATGCCCTGGATGGCTCCGGCCAATCCGGAAGAGTATGCCGCCCTGTTAGCCGAGGTGGACAGAAAACATTTCGGCGTACATATGGATTTGGCCAATTGGATCACCAGTCCGGAAAAATACTTCGGGAACGAAGCGTTTATGGAAACCTGTTTTGACAGGCTGGGCAGTTATATAAAGAGCTGCCATATTAAGGATGTATGCCTTCAGGAGGAATTTACCTTCCAGCTGAAAGAGGTGGCCTGCGGAGAGGGAATCCTGAACCTGGAAAAATATGCCCGTCTGGCGGAAAAAGTGAATCCTGAGATGCCTATGATTATAGAGCATCTGCATTCGGATTCAGAGTATCTGCAGAGTGTGGCTTATTTAAAAGAAAGAATGGAAAAAGCAGGGCTGCAGGTTATTAATTAGCTATATTTCTCTGATGGATGAGAATAGCACAAAGACTGCGGTAAGAAAAGCGATCCGGTAAAAATCATATTTACCGGACGCTTTTTTTATGTATAATGGAAGAGTATGAAAAGAACAGGAGGGAACCATGGGGAAATATTATCTGGATATGGAAGAATATAAGAGGCTGGCGAGACAGGCGGCAGCGGAGGGCTGTGTATTGCTGAAGAATGAAAACAATACGCTGCCGGTAAGAGAAGGGGAAACCGTATCGGTATTCGGAAGAATACAGTTTACATATTATAAAAGCGGCACCGGTTCGGGCGGTCTGGTGAATACCCGTTATGTGACCGGAATTCTGGATGCGCTCCGTGCTGAAGGATCCATTCGGGTAAATGAAGAACTGGCCGGTGTATACGAAGCGTGGTGTGCGGAACATCCTTTTGACAAAGGGAAGGGATGGGGGCAGGAACCCTGGTCCCAGGAGGAAATGCCTCTGGACGATAAAACAGCGGCACGTGCGGCACAGGTGAGTGATGCCGCGCTGGTGATTATCGGACGTACGGCGGGAGAGGATCAGGATACAAAGGCGGAACCGGGCAGTTATCTGCTTACGGACAAAGAAAAAGCCATGATCCGGACGGTCAGCAGACATTTTGCAAGGACGGCTGTCCTGCTGAATGTGGGGAACATTATCGATATGAAATGGGTGGAGGACTGTGCGCCTTCCGCTGTCCTCTATGTATGGCAGGGCGGTATGGAAGGCGGGAACGGCGCGGCGGATGTGCTTACCGGAAGAGTCAGTCCCTGCGGAAAGCTGAGCGATACCATTGCGGCTTCCATAGAGGACTATCCTTCAGCAGCCGGCTTCGGCGATCCATATGAAAATATATATGCGGAAGATATTTACGTGGGTTACCGTTACTTTGAAACAGCAGCCAGGGATAAGGTACTCTATCCTTTCGGTTTTGGCCTGTCCTATACGGAGTTTGCGGTAACAACGGAAGGTTTCCGGGAAGAAGGAGAGGATATTCTGCTGCAGGTCCGTGTGAAAAATACAGGAGACTTGGCAGGAAAGGAAGTCGTGCAGGTTTATGCGAATCCTCCGCAGGGGCGGCTGGGAAAACCTCTCCGCAGTCTGGCGGCCTTCCGGAAAACGGAAGTGCTTCAGCCGGACGGGGAAGAGATTCTATCCTTCCGTATTTCTAAAAAAGAGCTGGCTTCCTATGATGACAGCGGTGTTACCGGACATAAATCCTGCTATGTGCTGGAGGAAGGAAGCTATGGTCTCTATGTGGGAACGGATGTGCGGAGCGCTTCTTTTGCAGGAGCCTTTGTTCAGGAGACACTTACCGTGACCGAACGCCTGGAGGAAGCGCTGGCTCCTGTTACTCCTTTTTGCAGGATGAAGCCTGTGGGAGAGGGAGACTCCTTCTGTATGCAGGAGGAAGCAGCGCCCTTAAGAAGTGTGGATCTGGCGCAGCGGATTCTGGGAAACAGGCCTGCATCACCTGTCTGCACCGGTGACAGGGGCATCCTTCTCGGAGATGTCTATGACGGAAGAGCCGATATGGAGGATTTTCTCGCCCAGCTGACGGATGAGGATCTGGCCTGCATCGTTCGGGGAGAAGGGATGTGTTCCCCGAAGGTGACGCCCGGAACGGCAGGCGCATTCGGCGGCGTCACGGATCGTCTGCAGCATTTCGGCATCCCGGCGGGCTGCTGTGCGGATGGCCCTTCCGGTATCCGTATGGACTGCGGCACACATGCCTTTAGCCTGCCTAACGGCACCTCCCTCGCCTGTACCTTTCATGAGGAACTGGTGGAGAAGCTGTTTGAGAAGGAAGGCCTGGAGCTGAGACGCAACCGGGTGGATCTGCTCCTGGGACCCGGTATGAATATCCACAGAAATCCTCTGAACGGAAGGAATTTTGAATATTTCAGCGAGGATCCCTATCTTACCGGCAAAATGGCGGCAGCCCAGCTGAAGGGGATGGGAAAAGCGGGAACCAGCGGAACGATTAAGCATTTTGCGGGAAATAACCAGGAATATTCGCGGAACCTGGCAAATGCGGTCATTTCGGAGAGGGCGCTGCGTGAAATATACCTGAAGGGCTTTGAAATCGCAGTGAAGGAAGGAAAGGCTCTTTCCGCCATGAGTACCTACGGGCCGGTGAACGGTCTGTGGACTGCCGGAAGTTATGATCTGCTCACCACAATCCTTCGGAAGGAATGGGGCTTTGATGGTCTGGTTATGACGGACTGGTGGGCGAAGATGAATGAGGAAGGAGAGGAAGGGGACACACGGAATACAGCGGCGATGGTCAGGGCACAGAATGACCTGTATATGGTGGTTTCCGATGCGCAGGCCAATACCGGAGAGGACAACACGATGGAAGGGCTGGCGGATGGCAGGACTACCAGGGGTGAACTGCTTCGCAGCGCCCGGAATATCTGCAGGGTATTGATGCGGCTTCCTGTGATGGACCGTTTCCTGGATCGCATATCGGAAGAGGAATTGAGAGAGCAGCGGGAAGGGGCCGGGGAAGATGCCCGGTTTCTGGATCTGGTATACCAGGAAGTCGGCCGGGATACGGCACTGGACATTTCTTCTCTCTCCACGGAAAAAGGAGCATCTGCTGTATTAGGGGTGAAGCTGCTTCATAAGGGTGTTTATGCGATGCAGGTTACTGCCAGATGCAGTGCGGGAGAACTGGCCCAGGTTCCCATGTCTGTTTTTATGAACCATGGAGTCGTGATTACCTTTACCATGAATGGGACGGATGGAGAATGGGTAACGCGCAGTGCGGATTTGGGAGAATTCAGGTTCCCTCATCAATATATGAAGTTCTATTTCGGACAGTCAGGTCTTGAATTAGGGGAGATCCGAATGATACTTAAGGAAGAATTCTGACCGGAATATGGGCAGAAGCTAACGGCTCAGGGTTTTGAAATATTACGGCGGAAGAAGCGGAAAGAGGAAACAGGTTATGATTCGGGCAGTGATTTTTGATATGGACGGGGTGCTGGTAGACAGTGAAATGCTCTATCTGAACCTGCGGTATCAGTTTGCAAAAGGAAAAAATCCGGAGGTGACACTGGAGGAACTATATCCAACCGTGGGGCGTTCCTCCGAGGGAAGCTGGGGGATTGTGGCGAAAGCCGTGGACAATGGAATGACATGGCAGGAGCTTCTGGCAGAATACAAAGAGAAAGTGGTTGTCACCTATCCGTCTATGGATTTTACGGAAGTCTTCCGGAAGGAGGCGCCGGATGTCCTTCGGAAGCTGCAGGAAAAGGGCCTTCGGCTGGCCCTGGCTTCTTCCAACGGTTTGGCTATTGTGGAGAAAATTCTCAGAGATAATGGGATAAGGGAGTTTTTTGAAGTAGTGGTCAGCGGAGAAAGCTTTCGGAAAAGCAAGCCGGATCCGGAAATTTATATCCATACGGCTGCGGTGCTTGGAATCGATACGAAGGATTGCCTGGTGGCGGAGGATTCCACCGCCGGAATAACTGCCGCCCATCTGGCGGGAATGCAGGTGGCAGCCGTGATTGACGACCGTTTTGGCTTCGATCGATCCCTGGCAGATTTTGAAGTGGAAAAAATAACGGATATCCCGGATATTCCAATCCTGTCCGGGAAGGAAGCCATAAGAAGGAAAGATGGGGCGCGGCAGAGTGGAAAAGTGCATGCATGAAATCATCAGTCCCAATGATGCCATGGATTTTAAGCTGGATTTCTTTGTTGACAGCGGCAGCGTGGTCAATAAGCATTATCATGACTGGCTGGAAATTGTATATCTGCTGAAGGGTACGCTGGAGGTGGAAGAGAATAATGAACGGCGTCTTCTGAAGGAAAATGATTTTGTGGTGCTGGACCCGATGTGCATCCATTCCACCAGGTGCAGGGAAGGAAATACGGCTATTTTACTCCAGATACCCATGGCATGGCTTGAAAAATTCATGCCGGACATCCATTGCCTTATGTTCCGGGTGGAAGAAGAAAAGGTATATGAAACAGGAGATCCGCAGATATATGAAGCGTACGGCAGGCTTCGCGACAGGATAAAAGAACTGGGCGTCGTATATCTGCAGGCGGAGGACGGATATATTTTTCAGTGCTACAGCCTTATCTTTTCACTTATGCATCTTCTCGTACGTTATTTTTCCCGGAAGATATCCAGGCAGGATCGAATGAAGTCGGAAAAGAACCTGGAACGGATACGCAGAATTATGGAATATATCCGCAGCCATTACCGGGAAGAACTGCCTCTTAGCCGTATAGCCGGTGAAATCGGGCTGAATCCCGCTTATTTTTCCCGGTTTTTCAGGGAGCAGATGGGAATCCCCTATCTGGAATATGTGAACAGGATCCGCCTGGAACATATTTATACAGATCTGCTGTATACGGATTTGCCTGTCGGCGAACTGCAGGAAAGACATGGTTTTTATAATTATAAGCTGTTTATGCGTATGTTCCGGCAGGTTTACGGCTGTACGCCCGGTAAGGTACGCAGCGGAAGAAAGCGTTAAAGAACAAGCATGGCAGCTTCTGGCTATGTGAATCTTATATTTGGGGAGAAAAGTATAATGTGGTGTCATTTTTTGTATAACAACAATAGAATCAGATAAGTAAGGACAACTGAATATTCTTATGTGCCTGTAATCTACAGGCTTTGTTGTTATGCAAAAGGAGAAAAGAATGAATATCAATAATAATATACTGAAGGCTTATTTGAAAAACTGTTTTTTTATAAATGGCACTGCATATGCAGGAAAATCAACCATGTGCAGGATGCTTGCGGAAAAGTATCACCTGCTGTTATGCGGTGAAAATTACGGATTGGACAGAATGCTGCAGATCATCACACCGGAGGAACAGCCCAATTTGAGTTATTTCAATACGATGAAGGACTGGCAGGAATTTGTCAATAGAACTCCGGATAAATATCTGGCCTGGATTAGAGGCAACGGGTATGAAGCAGCGGACTTTGAAATCGCGGAATTGATACGTCTGTCCGGCGATAGAAAAACGATAGTCGATACGAATATACCTTTGGATATCCTCAGGCAGATAGCTGATTATCATCAGGTTGCGGTCATGCTTTCCCCTCAGTCGATGTCAGTCGACAGGTTTTTTGACAGGGAAGATGAAGAGAAGCAGTTCCTGTTATCTCAGATCAGGCAGTCCCCGGATCCGGAGAAAACCATGGGGAACTTTCGGGAATGTATAGCCGCAGTGAACAGCAGAGAAATATATGATGAATGGCTTAACAGCGGCTTTTTTACAATTATCAGAGAGGATGAACGGACGGATACCCGTTTGGAAACGAGGGAAGTGCTGGCAAGGCATTTCGGATTGATACATGAATGAAAAAGCCGGAAAGCGTTGCTGCTTATGCGTATGTTCCGGAAAGTAGAAATCGACAGGTTATTCCGTAAAAAAAACACCTTTTTCCCCCGCCTGAAAAAGATTAAAATAAAGACACAAGCTGTTCATTATCGGGAAAGGGGAAGGAATATATGAACGAAGTGATTCACATTGTCAGTAAGGAAAAGGACTATTGGAAAAAAGAAGAAGTAGAAAAGGACCGGATGTATGAGGACACCCTGGAGTTGACCGGAGAAAAGCGCCAGGAAATTCTTGGCTTCGGAGGCTGTTTTAATGAACTGGGCTGGGATGCCCTTCAGAAAACGAAGGAGGAAGTGAGGGAAGGCTTTCTGAAGGAACTGTACGGAGCCGAAGGCTGTGCCTTCAATATGGGACGTGTCCCCATCGGGGCCAATGATTTCAGCCTGGAATGGTACAGCTGTGATGATACGGACGGCGACTATGAGCTGAAGGATTTTAACGTGGAGCGGGATAAGAAATACACGGTGCCTTTTATCCGTGCGGCGCAGAAATACTGCCCGGATTTGACTTTGTTTGCCTCCCCCTGGAGCCCTCCGGCGTGGATGAAAACAAAGAAGGTATACAATTTTGGAAGAATACGCATGGAAGAGCCGGTGCTGGATGCCTATGCCCGGTATTTCGTGAAATTCGTGGAAGCTTATAAAGAACTGGGTATCCCGGTAACCATGGTGCATGTGCAGAACGAGCCCATGGCGGATCAGAAATTCCCTTCCTGTCTCTGGCATGGCAGTGATATGCGTGATTTTATCAAAGGCTATCTGGGGCCTGCTTTTGAAAAAAGCGGCCTGGACACCCAGATCTGGCTTGGGACGATCAATGGGCCTTTTTCAGATTTCCGCTCGGGCTTTGGTGCTCCCTATGAAGAGTTTTATGATCAGTTCGCCAATACCATATTAAGCGACAAGGACGCCCGGAAATATCTGACCGGCGTGGGAGTGCAGTGGGGCGGAAAGCACCAGCTGGAGCAGATTGAAGCCAGCTTTCCGGAAATGCATATCATGCAGACGGAGAGCGAATGCGGAGACGGCAGGAATGAATGGGAGCAGGCGGAATATATTTATTTCCTCATGTGGTACTTTTTCCGTCATGGTGCGGAGAGGTATACTTATTGGAATATGGCGCTTTCGGAAGGCGGTGTTTCCAGCTGGGGATGGTCTCAGAATTCTCTGGCAACGATAAAGGAAGAAACAGGGGAACTGACACTGCAGCCGGAATTTTACCTGATGAAGCATTTTTCCCATTTTATCAAGCCAGGGGCAAGGCTGCTGGATACAAAAGGACACTGGACTTCAAATGCCATGGTATTTGAGAATCCTGACGGACAGCTGGTGATAACGGTGATGAACAGCATGCATCACGACCGTGCCTTCAGCTTCTGCCATAAGGAGCGGAGTTTTTCCGCAGTCATAGGGGCCCATTCCCTTCATACCTTTGTGGTATAATTCCGGGCGGGCGCAGGTATGTCATGGTTTCCCTGCTCCCCGCTGAGATAAACACAGGAAACGAAGTGTCTGGCAATAGGCGACAGGGTATGCCCCTTTAAATAACAAAGATCTATGTGGGTTTCAAGCTCCGGATGGATGGGGATTATCCTGATATCTGAGTTCCTGGCATAGTAAGAAGCCTGTTTCTGCATCAGAAGGGCGGTTCCCATATTTTTGGAAACCAGATCAATGATATTTTCGATCCGATGGCTGGTATAAGAAACGTTCGGCGTAAAGCCGGCCTCTTCACAGGCACTGATACAGAGTGAATAAAGAAGAGTTCCTTCATTCAAAAGAAGGAGCTTTTCTTTTTTTAGTGAGGAGAGAAGAAGCTGTTTTTCCTCTCCGAAGCAAGAAGCACTGCTGCATACGGCGGCGAGGCGGTCCGCAGCGAAAGGAATATGGACAAAATCCGGTTCCGTTTCCTGCCCTTCCCGGATAAATGCCAGCTCACACTGGCCGTTTCGCAGCATCTGCTTCAGAACCGTGGATTCTTCTTCCAGCACATTTACATGAAAAGAAGAATTGCTCTGATGAAAAAGCAGGATGGTATCCGTTATGCCATACTGGGCCATTACCGGAATGGAGCCTATGGTGAGAGTGGAGCTTTTTTTCTGACGGGAATGGTAAAGAGCGGTCTGGTATTCATATTGCAGACGGGATATCCGGCGGGCATAGGAAAGAAATACCTCCCCCTCCTCCGTAAGCTCAAGGCAGCGTGTGGTCCGCCTGAAAAGGAGGACGTCAAGCTCCTGTTCCAGCGCCTTTATATGCTTGGACAGGCTGGACTGCGAGAGGAAAAGAACCTCCGCAGCCCCGGAGAAGCTGCCGTTATCGGCAAGTACCACAAATTCCTTCAGATAGTCTATATTCATGAAAACTCCTATTTATTCTTATTTGGAATATATTATATCCTTTTTCGAATTGCCTGGCAATCCGTATTTCTTTTATAATAAGAAACAATAACCGTTCAGTCCCTACACTGTGCCGGAAAGAGAATTCCGGTGCAGCGGGCAGGCCGGACGGCGGCAAAGGACAGAAAGGGAAGAGAGGATAAGAAATGAAATACGATCTGGAATTTAATCCGGACAGGTACCGGGTGGAAACCGCAGAGACGGAAGGAAAGAGGCTGGTATACAGGGCATATGAGGATTTGGTTTATGTGAAAAGACCGTCGGCCCCGGAATATCAGAAAATGAACATATATGTTCCTGAAGCCTATTGGGAAGGAGACTCCATCGGAGCATATGACAGAAATACGGCGCCTGTTTTCCTTGCCAACACAGTGGGCGGTTATATGCCGGGAAAACCGGAGAAACCGGGAAACAATCATTTGGGAAGGACAAATACGCTTTTTCAGGCGCTGCTGCATGGTTATGTGGCCGTATCTGTGGGAGCGAGGGGCAGAGGGCTTACGGGTGAGGACGGCAGCTTTATCGGCTGTGCGCCGGCCTGTATTGTGGATTTGAAAGCCGCTGTGAGGTATCTTAAATATAACAGGGATCGGATCTGCGGCAGCATGTCCCATATTATTTCCAATGGAACGAGTGCGGGAGGCGCGCTCTCCGCGCTGCTGGGAGTGACGGGGAACCATCCGGATTATGAAAGCTTCCTTGAAGAAGCCGGTGCTGCCTGTGCGGAGGATGATATTTTTGCAGCATCCTGCTATTGCCCTATTACAAACCTGGAGCATGGGGATATGGCCTACGAATGGGAATTTAACGGTTACGATAACTATCAGAGAATGCATGGGATCCGGGATGAGAAGACAGGGGAAAGAAAGATGGTTCCCCTGACGGGAATACAGTCGGCGGAGCAAAGAAAAATGTCGGATGAGCTTAAGATTTTATTTCCTGCATATGTTAACGGTTTACATTTGAAAGATGAAAAGGGAAACTGTTTAAAATTAGAAGAGGATGGAAACGGAAGCTTTAAAGAATATGTAAAAGCCCGGGTTATGGAATCTATACAGAAAGCGATGGAGGAAGGAACGGATTTTTCCGGTTTCCCATGGATTACTGTCCGGAAAGGGAAAGCTGTGGATGTGGATTTTGAACAGTATGTGGCGTACCGCACAAGGATGAAGACGACGCCGGCCTTTGATGAAGTAGCTTTGACGACACCGGAAAATGAACTGTTTGGGAATAAAACGACGGCATCCCGCCATTTTACAAGGTTCAGCCTGGAGCATAGCAAAGCGGGCGGAACCATGGCGGAGGAAGGGCAGATCCGCAGGATGAACCCGATGAATTACATCGGTGATAAAACATGTGATACCGCGCCTTATTTCCGCATCCGTCATGGGGCTTCCGACAGAGACACCTCTCTGGCAGTCTCCGCACTGCTGGCAGCGGCGCTCCGGGAACAGGGCATTCAGGTGGATTATCATCTTCCATGGGGACTGCCTCATGCGGGAGATTATGACCTGCCGGAACTCTTTTCCTGGATTGACGGCATCTGCAGGGACTGAAAGGAGCGGCTATGGATAACAGAACGGAAATTTTGGATCTTCGGACAGCGCTGCAGGTACTGCGTGGGGAAGAAGGCCAGCTTATAGAAACAGATGTACCGGTGGATACCATGGCGGAATTGTCCGGTGTTTACCGGTATGTGGGAGCAGGCGGAACGGTGAAGCGGCCGACAGGGGTAAACGGCCCGGCTATGGTATTTCATAACCTGAAGGGCTTCCCGGAGGCGTCGGCGGTGATTGGAATCCTGGGGAGCAGGAAGAGAACAGGCCTTTTGCTGGGATGCCCGCCGGAGTCTCTGGGACAGTTATTGTGCGAGTGTGCACAGAACCCGATCCCTCCTGTGGTATCACGGGAAAAAGCATCCTGTCAGGAAGTGGTGCATTACGCTTATGAGGAAGGCTTTGACCTGCGCAGACTGCTTCCCGCACCGACCAACACACCTGTGGATGCCGGCCCTTATATCACTATGGGCATGTGCTATGCCAGCCACCCGGATACGGGGGTAAGCGATGTGACCATACACCGCATGTGCCTTCAGGGAAAAGAGGAGCTGTCCATTTTTTTCACTCCGGGCGCCAGACATATCGGGGCTATGGCGGAACGGGCCGAGGAGCTGGGGCAGTCCCTGCCGATATCCATCAGCATCGGCGTGGATCCGGCTATCTCCCTCACTTCCTGTTTTGAACCGCCTACCACCCCTCTGGGATTTAATGAACTGTCCATAGCAGGGGCGCTGCGCAGGCAGCCGGTCAGGCTGTGTCCCTGCCTGACCATACAGGAAAATGCCATTGCCAATGCGGAATATGTCATCGAAGGGGAAATCCTTCCCGGAAAGAGAATCCGTGAAGATCAGGGCAGCAATACCGGTTATGCCATGCCGGAATTCCCGGGCTACACAGGACCGGCCAGCGAAGAATGCAGGCTGATCCGTGTCAGGGCGGTGACCCATCGCAGAAATCCGATTCTGCAGACCTGTATCGGCCCGGGGATGGAGCATGTGAATATGGCAGGAATCTGTACGGAGGCCAGTATTTATTCCATGATAGAAAGAGCCATGCCGGGGCGGCTGAGGAACGTATATGCCCACCCTTCAGGAGGCGGCAAATATATGGTGATTCTTCAGATTGCCAAGAAGCAGCCCAGTGATGAGGGCAGGCAGCGTCAGGCTGCGCTGCTCGCCTTCAGCGCTTTTTCAGAATTAAAGCATGTCATTCTGGTGGACGAGGATGTGGATATTTTTGATACGGATGATGTGCTGTGGGCGCTGAACACCCGGTATCAGGGGGATGTGGACACGATTTTTATTCCGGGCGTAAGGTGCCATCCCCTGGATCCCAGCCAGCGGCCTGATTACAGCCCCTCCATCCCGGACGTGGGGATTTCCTGTAAAACGATCTTTGACTGTACGGTTCCGTTCCGGATGAAGGAACGGTTCAGACGTGCGGAATTTATGGAGGTGGATCCGGAAAAGTGGATAAAAAAAGGATAATCGTGGGAATCAGCGGGGCTTCCGGCATGCCCCTGGCGCTGGAACTGCTCCGGCAGCTGCAAGGGCGTCGGGAGCAGATAGAAACACATCTGCTCTATACGGACGGAGCCGTGCAGACCCTGCGCAAGGAGACCGGACAGAAGCCTGAGCAGCTGGAAAAAATGGCGGATTATGTCCATGACAACCATAATATAGGTGCGGCCCCCGCCAGCGGAAGCTTCCGAACGGATGGCATGATTGTGGTTCCCTGCAGCATGAAAACCGTGGCGGGAATCGTATCCGGCTACAGTGATGACCTGCTGCTGCGGGCAGCGGATGTGACGCTGAAGGAGTGCAGAAGGCTGGTTCTGGTGACGAGGGAATGTCCTCTGAGCTCTATCCACCTGAGGAATATGTACGAGCTCAGCCGGATGGGAGCGGTGATCCTGCCCCCGGTATTAAGCTTCTATAACCATCCGGATTCCCTGGACTGCTGTGTGAAGCATATCACGGGAAAAATTCTGGATTTGTTCGGACTGGAAGGAGAGGACTATCACAGATGGGAGGGAATGGATGAAGACTTTTGCATGTAACGGAGAATGGAGAGGCAGAAAAATAACTGCCTCTGTTCTTGTGCTGGACCAGGGGATCCGCGTGGATCTCTACGGAGGCGACCTTCCTCATATCGGCGCCGTCAGCGCTGTATCCTGCGATAAGAGGCTGGAGACCATTCTTTTTCCGGGACACAGGGAAGCCGTGCTCAGTGAGAGCTGGGCGGCTTCCCTGAACAGGCAGACCGGTATGCCTGTCGCGGTAACTGCGGGGATTCATTATGACGGGGTGACCAGGGAGGACATTGAGGAAATTGTAAAGGTTACGGAAGAAATGAGAAAACAGGTCATGGAGAAAATTTCACTGCTTTAAAAGGTTATGCTTAAGGTGTCAATAACTTTTGGTTGACTTTGCATGAAAAGCGCCCTATACTGTTAAGTAACTTAACACAAGGAGGACGGCAGATGAACGAACCTATCGATATGGACCTGATTTGTAATGTATTTCTGCAGACTGTTAACCAATATGGGCAGTTGGAGAAGCATTTACATACGGCGGATCAGGAATTGTGTCTGTCTGAGATTCATACGGTTGCCGCAGTCGGGGCGCAGGAAGGAATAAACATAACGGCCCTTGCCAAAAAGCAGGGAATCTCTAAAAGTGCTGTTTCGCAGATGGTAAGCAAGCTGGTAAAAAAGGGATACATCATAAAGAAGCCCTCTCCGGAAACGGAGAATGAAGTCGTTCTGGAACTCACCCAAAAAGGAGAGGACGTCCGTGCCGAACATGAAAAACAGCATCAATGGCTACAGGAACAGCTGTCTGTTATTTTTGAAAAATACCCTCCTGATACCATGGATACTTTAGTGCGGCTTTTTGGGGATATGCAGCAGCTGTGGAAATCCTTATTATAGACGGCGCCGGCAAAGTCTGTTTTTTTACCCTGCCTGTTAAGTAACTTAACATTAAGAAAGGAAGGAATTTTACTATGGCATATGAATACGTTAATCCGATTAAGCAGTTCAACTTCCAGATAAACCGGGTATTGACATACGGGGATGCCGCCTGCAGCCGGCAGGAGGTGACGGAAAGCTTATCCTGTGTCCGTACGTTTGCGCAGTGGAATCAGGCATGGCTTACCCTTGCAGAAAAGGCGGAAAGAAAGAAGCGCTGGCTTCATGCCGCCTATTACTACCGTATGGCAGAGTTTTTCATGAAAGCGGATAATCCGCAGAAAATGCAGACTTATCGAAAATGCATCGAATATTTTTATAAGGGCTTCGATTCGGAGCTTCATCTCTCATACAGGAAAGATGAGATTCCGTTTGAAGAGGGAATGCTGAACAGTATTGTAATACCTGCTTCCGATTCGAAAGGAACGGTTCTTGTCTGCGGCGGATATGATTCTTTTATGGAAGAGTTTGTTCTGCAGGTCGGCACATGGGCGGAAAGAGGATATACGGTAATTTTGTTTGAAGGCCCCGGACAGGGAATTTGCCTGCATCAGAACATGTATTTTCGATATGATTTTGAAAAACCGGTCTCAGCGGTAATAGATTTTTACGGCTTAAACCGGTGTGCCATGATCGGGATATCCTGGGGAGGGTATTTTGCACTCCGGAGCGCCGCCTTTGAAAAAAGGATTGCTGCGGCTGTGGCTTATGATGTGATGGATAACGGGTTTGAGGTAATGACCAATATTTTCCCGGCCCCGGTTTCTTCTTTGATCAGACTCGCTTATCGGAAGCAATGGGCCGGTATCATAAATGCCGTTACAGGCCTGCTCTGTAAAAAAAGTATTCTGGCCGACTGGGGCCTTTCACAGGGAACTTACATTACAGGGACAAAAACAGCCTATGAGTTTTATAAAAAGCTTGCCGAACATAATTTGGATGGAATAACCGGACATTATACACAGGATATCTTATTATTGGCAGGGGAAAAAGACCATTATATTCCCCTCAGTCAGTTCTGGCGGCTGAAAGAAAAGGTGCACAGTGATAAATCCGTAACGAGCCGTCTGTTTACGGAAGCGGAAGGTGGGGAACAGCATTGCCAGATAGGCAATCATATGTTGGCTATGAATACGATTCTGGATTGGCTGGATGATGTGTTTGCCGATAAAAAATAATTTTTGCCGTTTGATGTGTCAGCACCAGGGCTGGAAACCGTAACCGCAGCTGCCAATGAAAATGCAAAAGGTAAAAGAAACGATTGCTTCCGCCTAATTTCCGTAATATAATACGAGAAAGACAAAAGAATAATATGAAGAGGTGCCTGCCGGCCGAGCCGCGCAGGATAATAGGGAAAAGGGTGCAAAGCCCTTGCGGTCCCGCCGCTGTAACGGAGGAGTCGTATCAAATAAGCCACTGGAAAACCGGGAAGGCGTGATACGATGATGATACCGGAGCCAGAAGACCTGCCCTTCATAAGGGGAGCATGCTGCGCATGTTCCCTGCATCGGTTACGAGCGATGACCGGGTGCGAAAAGCGGGCCTTCTCCGGGCGGAGAATACAGATCTGCATTTCATACCGGTTTTCGTATGCATTTATGCTGCGAAAAGCGGTATTTTTTTGACTGGAGGTAAACATTCCTTCCCTCTCTGTCCGTTGAGCCTGTGCCTGCGTCCCTGGCCCGTGGGCCTAATCCCTCCGCGGAAGCGGCCGGACGTGCAGAGGTCCTTAAAGGGGACGCTTTCGCTCGGATAAACACGCAGCGGTACTAAGGTTGCACAGTACGCAACCTAAGGACCGGCGAGTTTATACGCCCCTTACAGGATCCTCTGCCTGGCCGGAGCCAACAGCGGAGAGAAAGAAAGTTTTGATCGGGCAGGAAGCATGGGCCTGACGGTGGGAGAAATGCTGAACTGTT
>ERZ857840.355-NODE-355-length-72273-cov-4.883145_pt1 | contig 72273 bp, 65 predicted proteins | sample MGYA00519760_ERZ857840 | MGnify/ENA primary metagenome ERZ857840 (study PRJEB31778, sample SAMEA3449371) | human gut metagenome | biome: human gut; feature: human-associated habitat; material: faeces | place: United Kingdom | collected 2010/2012 ... | reverse complement strand
ATTACAATTACCATAGTTTTTCCATTTAAATCAAAACAATAATTATAACAATGCCCATATAAATTAAATTTACAAAAGTTATTATATTATTAAGCTCTAAAACATTTTATTATATCTTTTTATATTATGAAACAAAAATGACAATCATAATAAATATATTTTGTACGCAAAAACTCAAAATGGCAATTTATTGACTAAATATTTTTTATATATTTAACAAAATAAGTGGATTATAAGAAAAATTTTTCTCTGCATCTTTGTTGCGTTTGGCTAGAAAAATATCATTAATAAATAGGCTTCATATACTAGGCACTAAACATCTACATATTTGCCGTCTCAGTCAGAAAAACATTGACAAGACAACACTCTGACTTATCTAAATCTTTGATTATTTTTTTACAGTGGACGCCCGCACGGCATTCAGCTTTGCGGAGAAGGTCGGAAACAAAAACTCGGATTTTTATGCATTACCATTAGCTACATAAATGAAAAACAAACTTAAACTGCATGGCTTCAACAACCTAACTAAGTCATTGAGCTTTAACATTTACGATGTCTGCTACGCAAAGACTTCAAAAGAGCAGCTGAGCTATATAGACTATATCGACGAAGAATATAACTCTGAGCGCATCACAAATATAATGATGCACCTCACCGAGAAAATCGGCGCCAAAGTTATAAGCGTTTCAAAGCAAGATTACGATCCCCAAGGCGCTTCGGTTACATTTTTAATAGCGGAAAAATCCCTAATCCCGCATTGCGGCAGCGAAATACTCGCCCATCTCGACAAAAGCCACGTCACCGTACACACTTACCCAGAGTACCACCCAGATAGAAGTTTGGCAACATTTAGAGTGGATATCGATGTGGCTACTTGCGGCGAAATCACCCCGCTCTCAACCCTCGACTATTTGATCGGAAGTTTCGACTCCGATATAATTACCATGGATTACCGCGTAAGAGGCTTTACGCGCGATGTTAAGGGCAAGAAAATTTTTCTAGACCACAAAATATACTCCATTCAGGACTACATCAATAAAAACACGCTCCTTCGCTACAATGCCATTGATGTAAATGTTTTTGAAGCAAATATCTTTCATACAAAAATGCTCATAAAAGACATTAAGCTTCAAAACTACCTTTTCGGCACCGACGCAAAAAAACTCGGCAAAGCAGAGCGCGAGCGCATAACCCAAAGCCTGAAACGAGAAATGACCGAAATTTACAGCGGTAGGAATATATATTAATATGTCCGAATTAGACCAAACCCGCGCCCCGCTTTACGAAGCACTTCTTGAAATGAAAGACAGCCGGCTTGTCCCCTTTGACGTCCCCGGACACAAAAGAGGAAGGGGGAATCCAGAGCTTGCTGAATTTCTCGGAAAGGACTGTCTCGACGTCGACGTAAACTCGATGAAGCCGCTCGATAACCTCTGCCACCCCGTATCGGTGATAGGCAGAGCTCAAAAGCTTGCCGCCGACGCTTTCGGCGCAAAAAACGCTTTCTTTATGGTTAACGGCACGACGTCCGCCGTCCAGGCCATGATTCTATACGCATGCAAAGAAGGCGAAAAGATAATCATGCCAAGAAACGTCCACCGCAGCGCCATAAACGCGCTTATTGTAAGCGGCGCCATTCCCGTGTATGTCGACCCAGGCATTGACGCAAATTTGGGAATCCCACTCGGTATGTCGGTAAAGTCCGCCCTAAAAGCCATGGACGAAAATCCCGACGCGAAAGCGGTTCTCGTCAACAATCCGACTTACTACGGGGTGTGCTCTGACTTGCGGTCGATTGTTTCGCTTGCGCACGAGCGTGGAATGTTGGCGCTCGCAGACGAGGCTCACGGCACGCATTTTTATTTTTCGAGCCTATGCCCGCCATCGGCAATGGAATGCGGCGCAGACTTGTCGGCGGCGAGCATGCACAAGTCGGGCGGAAGCCTCACGCAAAGTTCGATACTGCTTTGCGCCGGCGAGATTGACGAGGGCAGAATGCGCCAGATAATAAATTTAACGCAAACTACAAGCCCGTCTTACCTGCTGATGTCGAGCCTCGACTTGTCGCGCAGGAATCTCGCGCTAAGAGGAGAGGAAACTTTTAAGAGGGTCATTGAATACGCAAGGTATGCGCGCGGAGAAATAAACAAAATCGGCGATTATTACGCCTTCTCCAAAGAGCTTATAAATGGCGCCGACATCTTCGACTTCGACGAAACTAAATTGTCCGTCCACACCCTCGGAACAGGCATCTCCGGAATGGAAGTGTACGACATTCTGCGCGACGAATACGATATCCAGACGGAGTTTGGAGACATATCCAATATTCTCGCCTATATTTCCGTAGGCGACAGGCAGCGGGATATCGAACGCCTAATCAGCGCGCTCGCGGATATACGCAGAAATTACAAGCGCCCGAAATACGGGCTGCCATCGCGCGAATACATTCCGCCGGAAGTTGAAGTATCGCCGCGTGAGGCATTTTATTCGGACACGCAGCGACTGCCATTGCGCGACGCAATCGGCAAAATATCGGCGGAATTTGCAATGTGCTATCCGCCGGGCATACCTATTCTCGCCCCTGGCGAGAGGGTCACAGAGCAGATTGTTGACTACATAGAATACGCAAAATCTAAGGGAGGCTCTATGACAGGCGCTTCCGATATAGAAACAAAAACACTGAAAGTTTTGAAAGGTTGATATGGATCTCTGGTTTACCGAATACCATACCGGCAATGTCCGCCTATCTATAAAAGTGGACAAGATGCTACATTCTGAAACTTCGAAATTCCAGCGTATCGACATATTCGACTCCCCGGAATTTGGAAGATTTCTAACCCTTGACGGCTACATGATGCTGACCGAGAAAGACGAGTTTATCTACCACGAAATGATAACGCACGTCCCCATGGCAGTGAATCCTGACGCCAAAAGCATTCTTGTTATAGGCGCCGGCGACGGGGGTGTCGCGCGCGAACTTTGCAAATACGACGGCATAGACGAAATCGACATCGTGGAAATCGACGAGCGCGTAGTTGAAGCCTGCAAAAAATACCTTCCGAAAACCGCCTGCGGGTTCGAAGATCCGAGAGTGAGCCTATTTTTTGAGGACGGCGTAAAGTACGTGCGCAAATGCGAAAGGCAGTACGACATTATAATTGTCGACTCGACCGATCCATTTGGGCCCGGCGAGGGAGTTTTCACAAAGGAATTTTACGGTAGCTGTTTTAGCGCTCTGAAAAAGAACGGCATAATGGTAAACCAGCATGAAAGCCCGTTTTATGCTGCCGACCGCGCCGCAATGAAAGCTGCCCACAAAAAAATATCCAAAACTTTTCCCGTATGCAAAGTCTACCAAGCGCATATCCCGACATACCCGTCGGGGCATTGGCTTTTCGGCTTCGCCTCGAAAGGAATGGATCCGATAGAGGACGCCAAACTCAAAGAGTGGAAAAAGCTAAAAATAAAAACAAAATACTATACCCCACAGCTGCATGCGGGAGCTTTTGCCCTGCCCGCCTATGTGACGGAGGCACTTGAAGATGTTGAATAAAAATTCCGAAACTTTTATAGCCTGCGATGCCCCCTACGCCGACGCCAAAATAGCAATGTTCGGCGCCGGAAGCGACTCCACAACCTCGTTCCGCCCCGGCGCTCGATTTGCGCCAAAATACATGCGCGCGGAATCCTACGGCATGGAGACTTTCAGCCCATACCAAAATAGGGACATGGCCGACTGCCTAATAATCGACACCGGCGATTTGGACTTGCCCTTCGGCGACTCGGAGTCCGCGCTTAAACTTATACAAGAGCGCGCGGAAAAGATACTGTCCGACGGCAAGCTGCCCTTTATGATGGGCGGAGAGCACCTCGTGAGCCTCGGAGCCGTGCGAGCGTGCGCAAAAAAATATCCCGACCTTAGAATAGTGCACTTCGACGCCCACGCCGACTTGCGCAGCGACTATCTTGGCGTAAAGCTTTCGCATGCTTGCGTTATGCGCCGCTGCCACGAGATAATTGGCGACGGGCGCATTTTCCAGTTTGGCATACGTTCAGGCGACCGCGCGGAATTTGAGTGGGGAGCAAAGCATGTCTGCACAACGCGATTCGGATTTTCAGGCATCGAAAATCTCGCCGAAAAAATAGGCCGCGCTCCCGTTTACTTTTCTATAGATTTGGACGTGTTGGATCCATCGGTTTTCCCCGGAACGGGAACCCCAGAAGCCGGCGGTGTAAGCTTTGAACAGCTGCGGGAAGCATGCGCGTGCGTATGTAATAGCCTGAATGTCGTCGCCTGCGACGTCGTCGAGCTTGCCCCGCACTACGACCAAAGCGGCATATCCATAGCCGCTGCCGTAAAAATTACGAGAGAACTACTACTTAACCTCCACAAATAAAAAGATGAAAAAAGCCCTGATAATAGGCTGCGGGGCGGTTGCCTCCGTAGCGATACACAAATGCTGCCAAAACAGCGAAGTTTTCGGCAAAATATGCATAGCAAGCCGCACGAAGTCGAAATGCGACGCCCTCGCCGAAAAACTCGCCCCGACAACCAAGACGGAAATTTCCACCGCCTGCGTAAACGCGGACAATGTCGAGGAATTGATAAAGCTCATAGAAGAGCAAAAGCCGGACATCGTCATGAATCTCGCCCTCCCCTATCAGGACCTTGCGATAATGGACGCATGCCTTGCAACCAAGACCAACTACATGGACACCGCAAACTACGAGCCCGAAGACACTGCAAAATTCGAATACAAATGGCAGTGGGCCTACGACCAAAAGTTCCGGGACGCCGGCATAACGGCGCTTCTCGGCAGCGGCTTTGATCCCGGAGTCACGGGAGTTTTTAGCGCCTACGCCCAAAAGCACCAATTTGACGAAATAAACCAAATAGACATTCTCGACTGCAACGGCGGCGACCACGGCTATCCATTCGCCACAAACTTTAATCCCGAAATAAACATAAGGGAAGTGTCGGCCAACGGCAGCTATTGGGAAAAAGGCAAATGGATTGAAACCGCCCCCATGGAAATTAAGCGCGAGTACGATTTTGAGGGCGTAGGCAGGCGCGATATGTACCTTTTGCACCACGAGGAGCTTGAATCTCTTGCAAAAAACATAAAGGGCATCGAGAGAATCAGATTTTTTATGACGTTTTCACAAAGCTATCTAACGCACTTAAAGTGCCTCGAAGACGTCGGAATGACATCTATAAAACCGATAAATTTTGAGGGCAAAGAAATAGTCCCGCTGCAATTTTTAAAGGCGGTCTTGCCCGACCCTGCATCGCTCGGGCCGCGAACAGTCGGCAAAACAAATATTGGCTGCATATTTGTCGGCAAAAAAGACGGCAAGCGAAAAACCTACTACTTGTACAATATATGCGACCACCAAGAATGCTACAAGGAGGTCGGGTCGCAGGCCGTAGCTTACACGACAGGCGTTCCAGCAATGATAGGCGCGTCGATGATTCTCTCCGGGAAATGGAATAAGGCTGGCGTCTACAACATTGAGCAGTTCGACCCGGATCCATTTATGGAGGCGCTCAACAAATGGGGGCTTCCGTGGAAGGAAAACTTTGCGCCTGTGCTTGTTGACTAATGAAAGAGTCGGAACTGCCAACGCCGTGCTACCTGATAGATGAGGGCGCAATAATCTCCAACTTGGAGATTTTGCGCGCTCTGAGACAAGATACGCACTGCAAGATACTCCTCGCCCAAAAGGCGTTTTCGCTATACGCGCTGTATCCTTTAATATCGCGCTATATAGACGGCGTATGTGCAAGCGGCCTGTACGAGGCCCGGCTTGGAGCCGAGGAAATGCGCGCCCAAACGCACGTTTTTTGCGCCGCCTACGCGCCGAGGGATATTCCAGAACTTGCAAAAATATGCTCGCACATAGTATTTAACTCCATGACGCAGGCGGAGCGCTTTCACCGCGAAGCGTCCGCGCATGGGGCGAGCCTCGGGCTAAGAATAAACCCCCAATTCTCGACGCAGACCGGACACGCGATATACGACCCATGCTCTAAAGGATCAAGGCTCGGAATAACGGCCGCAAATTTTCCGGAAACGCTGCCCGACTGGATAGAAGGCCTGCACTTCCACACCCTATGCGAACAGAATTCCGACGACTTGGAAGCCACGCTGTGCGCTGTCGAGGAAAAATTCGGGAAACATTTAAAGCGCATAAAATGGATAAACTTCGGAGGCGGGCATCACATAACAAGGGCCGATTACGATATTGCCCGCCTAAAAAGGTGCATAAATAAAATGGCGGACAAATACGGGCTGGAAGTGTATCTTGAGCCCGGTGAAGCGGTGGCTCTAAACGCAGGCGAGCTGATTTCTGAGGTTTTAGACATAGTGGAAAACGACGGCAAAATTGCCCTGCTCGACGCGTCGGCGGCATGCCATATGCCAGACGTAATAGAGATGCCCTACACTCCTCCGCTTGCCGGCGCAGGCAAACCCGGAGAAAAAAAATTTGATTACACACTCGCGGGCGCAACATGCCTTGCCGGAGATGTTATAGGGAAATACTCTTTCAATGCGCCTTTAAAAATCGGCGACAGGGTGAAATTTCAGGATATGGCAATATACAGCTTTGTAAAAAATAACACTTTTAACGGAATGCCGTTGCCGGCACTTGCCGTAAAAGACAAAGTCGGAGATTGCAGGATAATAAAAAAATTCGGCTACGAGGATTTTAAATCAAGGCTCGGCTGAGACACACGGAGTGGAGCTCCAAGCTAACGAATATGCGCGGCGCATTCCATACATTTTTAGATTATAGGCGAGCCTTTGCGGCAGCCTCTTAAAAATTCCTCCTTAATTTAAGATATGCAAGAAGCGCACAAGTCACTTTCTTGCCAAAGGATTATTCGCAAAATTTATTTGACTATAAAAACATTAAACTTACGTTTTGCGCATTTATAAAGTTTTACTATGGCAAATAAATCAATTAAAACTGGATTAACTGCCGTTGCATTAATCATATGTTCGGCGGCGATTGCTGAAGACTATAACGGAGGAACAACCGACGGATCTTCCAAGTACGGAGATATAACAAACGTACTCAACGGCGGCACTTACAATACGTATTACGGCGGCAATGTAAATACGGTAAGCGCTGGGAGCCCGAGCGGAGATGTTTACGGCAATATAACAAATGAGCTGACAGGCGTCACAATAACCGGAAATTTTATTGGCGCAAATTGGACGAACGATTCAAGCGGTAAGCCCTCAGGTATAGGTGGCGTCAGCGGGAAAGTGACAAATATTTTTGACAACTCTGAAGTTCTCGGAAGAACATATGGAGGTAATCTATCTTCCGGGCCAAATTCGCAGTGGACTATCGGAGAAATAGGCGAAATTGAGACCATTGTTAGAAACGGGAGCCATATAAAAGAGATAGGCATATCCGGAGGTGCCGCAATTTCCAGAATAAAAGGTAGCGTGACATTGATAGTAGAAGACAGCGCCGTAGATGAGATATACCACAATGGCGACATATACATAGGCGGCGACTGCAATATATCGATAAAAAACTCCGAAGTTAAAAATTACTTTGAAGCCTATCCCGCCCCCGGCAATTCCTCGTGGACAAAAAACGGCATTGGCGGAAACCTCAATATTACGATAGAGGGCAATAGCGTTATCGACGGGAGAGCATATCCGTCACTAACTGGAGACTCCTCGATAAATTGCGGCGGAGCATGTTCGATAGGCGGGAATATTAATTTTACAATCAAAGACAACGCAAAAGTTATGGGTTGGATATCGGCGGGAAATCAAAATAATCCGGATTCAACAGCCAAGATTGCCAATTTCAATGTAGAATCGTATGCCGGAGAAACGCCGTTAAGCATAAGAGGGTTCGACGAGGTAAGCATAACAGACAGTACGGTCGAGTTTGCAAACTCCTTTGATGTGGAAAAACTAACTGTGGATACGGCCTCCACCGTAGCGCTTGCCGACGGGACATCGTTTGGAAAACTGTCGGTAGTATTTGCCGACGGAGTTTTTGAAGAGGGAGAAACCTTTGAATTTTCCATAGGTAACGTATTCACCGACACTACGATTGTCCTATCCGCATTGGAAGACGGCAGCAGCTTTACAGTTCTTGACTCCGAAGGCAACGAATGGAGCGCCGTATACGACGGGGCTGGAAATATCCTGATTGGCGCTATGATTCCTGAAGCGTCGCATTATGCCTTCATATTTGGGATAGTCGCAATAATCTTTGCGGCACAGCGCAAACGCTCGAAATAATCGCGCAACACATAATAAATTTTGAAGCTTCTCCAACATGGAGAAGCTTTTTTTTGGCGTCTAATTATCGATGATCTGAATTAAAATATTTATAGGCATGCAATTTTTTCTGAATTGCTGGGATAATTATTATCTCTCTACTGTAAATTTGGAAATTCGGCAATATATAGTTGTAAAAGATAAATATTCGTTTATCCATATATCAATGGGAAATAGATATTTTGATCTTTACAGCCGCAAATCTACCGCATAAAAGATTATTATACTTCTGTGTATTTTTTTATGAATTGTATAAACTTTATATTAGCTAAAAAATGAAATATTTTATTTTACTTATGGCGGCCCAATTTGCCTTATGCGCAAGTTCGTTTGCCACTATCACCCAAGAGGCAAGGGAACACGCAATAAAATTGTTTTCAGAAATGATTGCAAAATTGGAGTCTAATTCAAAATTTACAATAGAAGACGACGTAAAATTTTTCGGAGAAATCCCCAATTTCAACCCCACGACACAATTTTATATAAGTAAAGGATATATAAGCCTTTCCGAAGAACTCTCTAAAGACTCCATTCAATTTAAAAGAAAACTGCCAAAATATTCCTTTTATGGAGAACTGCTTAGAATAAACAGTCCCAAATTCATAAAAAACACCCCGCCGAAATTATTTTATGTTTCGGAGTCATATTCTGCACACGGCGGCTGTATTGATTCAATCGACGTTATCCTTACAGTATTTATGTCCACTAATGGAAAAGTTTTTTATATGAATTACGACGCAAATAAAAAAATATTATTAGCCCCATTATATATAAACGGTACTTCAATTCTATATAAACTTGGGATATCTAAAAAACCTTTTCAAGATTCTATCTCGGAAAGCTACGAGGCTGAAATGGAAGGTTACCTAAATAATCCGCTTGAAGAAAAGCCTAAAAAATCGCTTTCCGAAGAAGCCGATATATCCGACAAGCAAAACAATGAGAAAATCTTAAATTCTCTGCTTTTTATAAATTCATTATATAAAAGTGAAGCTCCCGCCGTATCAGATGAATGCAAGAGAGAAATCACAAAAAAATTGTCGGATTACGACAATCCACTGGAACTCGCAAGATTAATGGTGCTATCTAATTATATGATAAGGGTACTTGATAATCCGAATAGAATCAGCAATATTTTTTCCGCAATAACAGAAGGTTTTGGCATGCAGCGCTTGAAGGCCTTGAAAACCCATACGGATTTTACAGAAGCTATGTTGCTTATAAAAAACTCAATAAAATTAGACGCCGGAATTGCATATATGTTTTCCGAGGTAATTTGGGAAGCCAGAGACATTGAAAATATAAAAAAACATTTTAGAGAAGAGATAATAAGATGGGCAAACGGAATAAGGCAACACGGCACAAAAACTGATAGGGAAATTTTAAGAAAATACGAATCTGAAAATCCTGACCTTTTTCAATAATGTTATTTTTAACAGTTATAAAAAGTACAAAGGAAAATTTCTAACTTCAAATCATTTGGTAAAGCTATTTGGCCTTTTACAAATTAATAAAAACCTTACCAATTAAAATTCATTATTAAAAACAACAATAAAAAGCTTGAAAATCTCGCCTCGCGGACTTATTCATTCCGTAAAAAAAAGTTACTATGAAAATACTACATTATATCGCAGCAATTTCCTTTCTAGCTACGCCAATTTTCGCTGCAAATTCACTCGAAGGCGAATATGTAGGCAAAGTCGATGCAAAAGAAGGATATTTTAAGGATAACCCCCTCATTGCCGCCCAGGTTTACCGCGAAGGGAACGAATATAAGGTCGTAATCTACCCAGACCTCTGGCGGCGCGCACAGCCTTATGTAAAATTTAATGCAAGCGCGAATTTAGATAAAATAGAATTCGACCAGGGCGGTTGGAACGCTTTTAAAGGCACAATATCAAAGAACGAAATTACAGGCGTCGCGATTTACTCCACTAAGGAAGGCAAAAAATCCGCCCCCATGAAATTGTCCAAAATAAACAGAAAATCTCCGACACTCGGCAAACGCCCGCCAAAAGGCGCAATTAAACTTATCGACGGAAAATCTTTCGACGAATGGGTCGCCACTAACGGGCAGCCAATCAGATGGGAAATTGTTGGGGACGGCTCAGTAAAAGTTTCTGACACAGTCTCAAAGTGGGTAGATATTGCAACTAAGAAAAAATTTAAAAATATCCGGCTACATGTCGAGTTCATGACGCCGGACGAACGCTCCAAGCCGCTCGGCCAAGGCCGCGGAAACTCCGGCGTTTTTGTGGGCGGATTTGAAGTACAAGTGCTCGACTCTTTCGGAGCGGAAGGATTGTGGAATGAATGCGGAGCCCTCTATAAATATTTGCCGCCGCAAATTAACGCTTCCTTGCCCCCTGAAAAGTGGCAGACCTACGATATAGAATACCACTCCCCCGTATTTGAAAACGGAAAAATGGTAAAATTCCCGCGCATTACGGTTATCCACAATGGAATGAAAATCCACGGAGATGTAGAGCTGCGCGAAGCGACTGCCAACGGTTCAGCATACCGCAGCATAGCCGGAATGAAAGACGAACCGTTTTCCATAAGGCTTCAAAACCATATAAATCCGGTAAAATACCGCAATGTTTGGGTTCAGGAAATCGACTAATATTTTTCCACCAAAAGAAACGGAGCTAACCCAAGCTCCGTTTTTTTTGTGAATTGCGAATTTTGCGCTTCCAAATAAACTCTTTTTATTCTCTCTGCTGCCATTGTTTTTTAGCACAATATCGGTTTATATAAGCGCTCATTCCCGATTTCCTCTTATCTTATTTTAGCCGCAAAAATTGTCGCAATTATAAACGTTAAAATAGGGACATTGTGCGTTACAAAATATAATATGCTGCCAAGAAGACTTTAAGTAACGATAAAAATTTTATGTGTTTTTTTAATTCAACATTATCTTATCTATAAAATGAGTTTTTTGTAAACAATGAGACTTCCTGTCCAATTTTGAAACGAAGAAGAAAAGCTGAATAAAAAGAGGTAGTCAGCAAGCAATAATGGTTAAGATTTACTGGATTCCATGCAAAATGAAGAAAAAAAGTACGCTCTAAAAAAACCTTTACGCATGCCGGCTACTGGGGCTGCGGCGCAAATATTAAATAATAATATTGGAAATAATATTTTTTAACAATCCATAACCTCCCTACAAACTAGCTTACCAATTTAACAGTATTAGAGGTTAAGATATTTCAAAATCCTTACATTTAAAAAAGGCTGCCCTGCCGAGCTTCGCTCTCTCCGCGTTCAGGGCGCAATTTTTTTAGAAAACTCTTTCTGTGTTCCTTTGTTGGGCCAAAAAGCATAAGCGACTGCAAATGTGCCGCCGTTCCGTATCCTTTATGCTTTTCAAAGCCGAATCTCGGATACTTTTCCGACAGTTCCTCCATAAGTCTGTCGCGGGTGACTTTCGCAACTATCGATGCTGCAGCTATCGCAAGGCTTTGCGCGTCGCCTTTGACAACAGCCATGTGCGAATATGGGAATTTTTTCATTTCCCTTCCGTCTATCAGAACTTGCGCTTTTGACGCGTCCAGCCCGGACTCTCCAAAAAGCGTGGCTGCCGCCCCGGCAGCGCGAAGATTCAATACGAGCCTTTCATTTAGCGCCCTTGCGGCACGCGCCATTGCCATTTGCGTCGCAACAAGTATATTTTGCGACTCTATTTCCTCAACACTTGCAAACCCCGCCTCAAAATCCAAATAGCCCGCAAGCTTTAATTTTTTAAGCTCTTCGTACAGATCTTCCCTGACCTCCCGAGTTAGCTGTTTGGAATCGTTAAGCGCTGAAAGCTCGGAAATTAAAGCACCCGACATGTACGCGTCGACCCTTACCGCGACTGCACCAGCGCATACGGGGCCCGCAAGAGCCCCACGGCCGGCCTCGTCTATGCCGAGCACATAACTGCGGCCGCCTATATATTCTTTGTCGAAATCGGCGAGCCGCGATATTTTAGAACTCGGCGGCATTTTTTATTTTATCTTTTCAAAGTACGGAAGCCTGTCTATCGGAACATCTATCTTTATTTTTTGTCCGCCCTTCCATACTTTGCCAAGGTCGTCTTTCCACTCGCCCGCAGGAAGCATTACTTCGCGCGAATCCTCCTTAGTCAATACCGGCGCCACGAGATATTTTGGTCCGAGCATAAACTGGTCTTTGCAATTTTCAAAGCCCTGGTTCGGGAATTCATACTCCATATGCCTTACAATCGGCTCGCCAGTCTTGGCGGCGTTGTGCGCAAGTTCCAATATGTACGGGCCGAACTGCTTGTGAAGGTTAGCGAACTTCGCGCAAATTTCGAGGTGCTTCTTGTCGAGTATTCTCCAAGGCGCCACTGAAAATTGCATCATCGGCATCAGCGCATGTACTTGGCACGAGCGCACAATAAGCTTCTGGTCTATTTTTGAAGCGTCGATCGGAGTCATATCGGGATTTAGGAACGACCTAAATTCGCCGCCGCCTATCATGTCGGGGCACGTGTACGGATGCCCCAAGAGCCCCGCTGCGAGCATGTCCGGTATCAACTGCTTTATGCCGTCCCATGAATACGGCTTGTCTTGCAGCCTCTGGACAAGGGGTTGAAGCCCCATTTTCCAGCAGGCGCGATATTCGTTATAGGGGAAATCGAGCCCCATTTTCGCCCAAGCTTCGCAATAATCGGAAGGGGTCGCGCCTTCATAGAAATCGATATCTCCGGATACAGCGCCTTTGTCGCCGGCGTCGAATTTAAAGCCGTCGACACCATAAAGCTTCTGCATTTTGACAAGTTTGTTTTTTAGATGTTCGCGGGCTTTGGGATTTGTGAGGTCGTAGCAAGCGCTTATGCCGTTCCACCACTCTACCATTGCGGGACTCTTTTTGCCCTTTTCTTTGAGGAGCAGACCGGCTTTGTTCAATTCCCTAAATTCGGGGGAAGCGGGAGAAACAAATGGGCAAATCCAGAACATAACTTTAAATCCCTCCGCATGGAGCTTGTCCATCATTGCCTTGGGATTTGGGAACTTGTCCACTCTGAAATCAAAGTTGCCGTAATAATTTTGCCAGTTGTCGTCAACCATGAACACCCCGACGGGGAAGCCGTTTTTGATGACATTTTCCGCGTATTTTTCGATGTCGGCCTGGTTCTGGTTGTACATCAGCTCAATCCATGTGTTGTATTGCGGCATTGAAAAGAAAACCTCTTGAGGAATCGCGCCGGAAGGCTCGAAATGTATTTTCGACGCCGCAAGATAGGCGTCTTTCAAAGTTTTTCCGGCAGCTACGGGGTTTATTTTTTCGTAGTCGCTCGTGATAGATATTACGCCGTTTTTTACCGAGAATTTAAAGGGCTTGTCGCTCCAGATATACCTGCCTTTCGACGACACGAATAGCGGCGCCGACTGGTTAGAATAATTGCTTTTCGACAAATCCTTTTCGGCAAAGTTATCGTATGGCATATGCGAGCCGAAAAATGTTCCGGCCCCCCACCATTTTTCGCCCTCCAACGGCGTTATTACGGAAGTATAAGTTTCGGCATATGCCACACCTGCAAGGGCTGCGGCTCCCAAAAGTAAAAGAGATTTCATCTTCATAATCATAGACAATTTTGGATTATTTAATTTTTTCGAAGTACGGGAGTCTTTCTATTGGGGCTGATACTTTTATCGTCGCCGGCCCTTTTACCACGTTGCCGAGATCGTCCTTCCACTCGCCCGCAGGAATCATTACTTCGCGCTCGTCGGCTTCGGTTATTATTGGAGCCACAAGATACTTGGGACCGAGCATAAATTGGTCTTTGCAGTTTTCAAAGCCCTGGTTCGGAAATTCGTACTCCATATAGCGGACTATCGGCTCTCCGGTTTTTGAGGCGTTGCGCGCAAGCTCCAAAATGTACGGCCCGAATTTTTCGTGAAGTTGGGCAAATTTTCTGCAAATTTCCATATTCTTTTTAGAGAGCACGCGCCACGGAGCAACTGAGAACTGCATCATCGGCATCAGCGCATGGGCCTGACACGAACGGACTATCAGTTTTTCGTCCAATTCCGCCCCAGGTTGGAAAGATACATAGTCGCCGCCGCCTATCATATCCGGGCAAGTGTACGGGTATCCCATTATTCCGGCCGCGAGCATATCGGGGATTATCTGGCGCAGATCTTTCCAAGTGTGGTGCTTGTCCTGCAAACGCAACACGACCGGCTGTCCTCCCATTCTCGCATTAGCCCTGAATTCATTGTAGGGGAAGTCGAGGGCAAATTTTGACCATTCGTGGGTGTAGTCCACGGGAATTTGACCGGGCTTGTTGAATTTAAAATCGCCGACTACAAATTTAGTGTCGCCGGCATCAAATTTAAAGCCGTGCATGCCGTATTTTTTCTGCATATCCCTTAGCGTACCTTTAAGAGATTCCGCCGCTTCGGGTTTGGTGAGGTCGTAAGCGGCGCTGTATCCGCTCCACCAATGGAGAATTCCGGGGCTCTTGCGCGATTTGCGCATAATCAAAAGCCCTTTGCTTTTAAGGTCGCGGTATTCAGCCGAATCGGGCGCTACGAAGGGCCCTACCCAAAGCAATGTCTTAAATCCCATGCCGTTTATCTTGTCGAACATGGCCTTCGGGTCGGTAAACGCCTCCGGGCGGAATTCGTAATTGCCCTGGTATTTTTGCCAGCCGCCATCTATCATAAATACCCCTATTGGGAATTTGTTCTTTATGATGTCGTCGGCGTATTTTTCTATGCCCTTTTGGTTTTGGTCGCGCTGGAGTTCAATCCACGTATTGTATTGGGGTTCTGAGAAGAAAATCTCGGGCGGGATTGTCCCCGACGGCGGAAAATGTTTTTTTGCTGCCGCCAAGAAAGCTTCTTTTAGTGTCTTGCCGGCGCGTACGGGCTTTACCTCCTCGTAATCGGAAGTTATTGTAATTTCGCCCTCCTTTACCGAGAATTTAAAGGGTTTGTCGCTCCATATGTACCTGCCTTTTGACGATACGAATAGAGGGTCTGCCTGATTCGAAAAATTGGATTTGCCTATGTCTTTTTCGGCAAAGTCCGTGTACGGCATATATTGTCCAAAGAAATTGGCGCCGCCCCACCAATACTCGCCGTCGAGGGATTTTATTTTCGATACATGCGACTCGCCGAATGCGGAAAGCGCAAAGGCGGCAGACGCTATCGCCGCAATGATTTTTATTTCGGAGTTTATCATATTTATTACCGTTATTTTTTAGCTTCCGCGACCGCCTCCGCGGCCGTCTTAAAGTGAAGTTTTGCAAATTTTTTAAGCGCGTCAGCGCCAAATTTTCTGACAATTTCCACTGCCTGGGCCCTGGCCTCACTGCCGGAACCTTTTAACAATTTGGCGCCGAATTCGTCGGAAAGTTTTTTCAAGCTATATATATAAGTGGCGCGGGCGATAATCGAAGCCGCCGCAACGACCGGGTCGGATTCGGCCTTCGTTTCCATTTTTAGCTCAAAACCCGGGATTGAAAGCTGTTTTTGGACGAGCGGCTGCTTAGTAAACTGGTCGAGCATACCCCACCCCACATGCCGCACTTCAAGCGCGCTTTTAATGGACTGCGCATGCATCCACGCCAGCAGCTTATTCAGATTCCGCCCGAATTTTATATAAAGGGCGTTGTACTTTTCCATTCCCGCGTACGAAACCTTTGCAACTACCCCTTTTGTCTGTTTTATCATGCGCGCCATCTGCAATACGGCGTTGTCGCTCGTCACTTTTTTCGACTCTTTCAAGCCCTTGTCAATCCAGAGCCTTACGGCGTCAGAATCCGCCACTACGCACGCCGAAACGAGAGGCCCAAAGAGATCTCCCTTCCCGCTTTCGTCAATCCCAGCATGGGGCTCGAACCACTCGGGGTGCGAGAGGAACTCGTAGCCCATCTCAACCACGCCAGTTATCTCGGGTTCGAGCACAAATTGCACAAAGCTTTCCGTCCCCTTCCCTTGCACAACGAGCTTTCCGGAGTTGTAAGCAACAACATTCACGTCAGGCCCTTTGTATGCAAAGCGAGAGTAATCGACCTTATACGGCGCCCACAAATGCCTGTCCAGCCATTTGTCGAGCTTCTCCATCTGCGCGTCAGTAAGAGACTTTGTGTATAAAGTCTTTTTTACCGGTTCGTCGGATATGCTCTTTTTTTTGGCAGCCATTTGTATGGTATTGCTAATTGTAAGAATTTAGTGTAGCCCCCGGCGCAGAACCCCGCCGGTCGCAAAACGATTTGTATTATCGCAAATTATTTTACCCGACTTCAAGCCCTATTTTTTAAATTGCCCGATAAAAAATGCGCAATCTGGAGGAAATAATAGCTTTTGCGCAATCCGAAAATTCTTGAACTTTTAGGAAAATTTTGCGAATATGGAAGTAAATGGGGATTAATTTTGAGGAATAATATATGAGCAAATCCATACTTATAGTTATTTGCGATTTTCTTGTCCTGAGCCTGATTAGCCTTGTAAACTTTGAAGATATGCCTTCGGCAACCCAGGAGGATAAACAGAAAGAAGAGGCGATTGTCGTCAAGAGTTTCGCAGACGCGCAAATGGTGGACCTATTAAAAATGTCGCTCGACAGCGAGCGGGAAAAGCGGGAAGCCTTAAAGTCGGACGTTGAAAAGCTCTCGCAAGCCGCGAAGGAGAGCCTGGAACAGTCGGACAAGCAGCAAAAAATAATTGCCGCCCGCGAAAAGCAGCTTGAAGAAATGCGCCTTACAAAAGAGTCGGTCGAGCGTGAAAAGCTTACCATTCTCCAAAAGAGCAAAGAACTTGAAAAACGCGTCTCGGCGAGCGAGACGAGAAACGCAGCCCTGCAAATGGAAATCCTCAGCGCGAGCGAAAAACTCGAAAAATCCGCCCAAGAGAGGATTGATTTGCAAAAGAAGCTCGGAGATATGCGCGAAACCGACGTTGCTGCGCGAATGAAACTTGAAAGCGTCCAAGCCGAGCTGAAACAAAACAAGGAAAACCTCGAGCGCCTGCGCAAGGAAAGCGAATCGCTAAAGCTCGAAAACAAGGCGATAGAAGCCGAAAAAAGAGCTCTTGCAACACAGCTTGAAGTTGCGTCCACAAAAACGCAAATCTACGAGGAAAATTTGAAAAGAGCCCAGGCGCTTGTAGATATCGAAAAGACGGAAAAGACAAAAATACTTGTCCACGCCGACAAGCTTGCAGCCGGTGTAAACGAGCTTGCTTCCACCCAAAAGCAGATGGCAAACTCGCAAAAGGAGATTACAAAACAGGTAAAAGACCTCCGCCCGCAAACGCCTTCGGAAATATTTTCCCAAATCAAGTCGTCGCTCGTAAATATAACATTTACGCATACGCGCAAAGGCCTTCTTGGCGAATCAGTGACAAAAACTGAATTGCGCAGCGTGCCGATTAAAATAGACGGCAAATATTGGCTCGCATTTTCCGCCGACTCAACCTCCCTTGCCCCGGTTCAAAATAAATATTTTCCGCCGGAGAAGATGTCGGTTTCGGTATCGGGAAATTCTTACAGGTTCGAGCCGTTGGCAGTATACTCTCTCGCGAACGATCCAAGGCTTTTGGCGATTCAAGTCCCCGCTGAGTTTATAGAAAAGGAAAAAATAGAGCCGCTCATTCCAGCATCAAATTTCTTCCGCTTCCCTGAATGCATTGTTGTAAACTCTAAAGATTTGTATTACGGGCAAGTTCCGTTTAGGGCAGATTTTAAAAGCCAGTCGTACGCGCGGCTTGATGTCGGACTTTTGCAGTCAATCTTCGGGACTTTTGCGCCGGCCTCCGGAGACATCGTAATTTCGAGGAGCGGCGAATTTTTGGGATTTATGACCGAGGGCGACATAGCCGCGCTTGTTTCGCAGTTAAAAACGGCGTCGAGCTTATCTATGGGCGCCAAATATACGCCGGCTGCCGCAAATATCTTTGTAAACTCAATTTCCCACAGGGTGCGCGCAATTCCATACTCCCTAAAATAACCATAAGCGTAAAAATTTTTTGCGACAAAAACATTGCCCGGAAATTTTCCGGGCTTTTTTGTATTAGAAACATTCCGGCATTTCCCCTAAAAAACCTTAAACTCCGAAAGATAAATTTAAGCAATTGATTGGCGTGCCTCTATAAAGTTTTAATCTCCGCAAGACCGCAGAAGTGTCGGACACCACGTCGAAATTTGGATATGCCGGCGCAAAAGCGGCTGCACGCGCACTCAACACAACCAGAAGCCCCCATATTGCCCGTATGCGCAAAGCAACAAAGCAGAGCTCATTTACACTGCAATTTCCCGTTTCGGGAAAGGTAAAATTTTAGGGAATTATCCACTCGTAGTGGTATCTTGAAAGCATGCGAACCCCCGTCTTTGTCACGGCAACTGTATCTTCTATTCTGCAACCGCCGATACCCCTATAATAGAGACCCGGCTCAACTGTCACTACATTGCCTGCGCGCAGAATACATTTGCGGGCGCCCAGCGATGGAGCCTCATGAACGTCTAGGCCCACACCATGGCCGGTCGAATGGAAGAAGCCGCACCAGCCGTCTTTCGAGGCCTTTGTTTCATATCCGTTTTCCGCAAAAAAGTCTTTCACATGCGAATGTATTTGCGCCCCGTCGGCCCCTTCCGATATGCACGAGAGCGCGATTGCCTGGGCGTCCAGCACAGTCTCAACAAGGTGCGCCTGCTTGGCGGAAGGCTCGCCTTTAAGGAAAGTACGCGTCATATCGCCATAATATCCAGATTTTTTCAATCGCGGAAAAATATCCATGACGATTAGCGAATTTGCCCTGACTACCCCCGCCCCCTCGCAGTGCGGGTCGCACGCGTCGTTGCCCGCGGCGACAATCGTGTGCATGGAATCGGCTCCGAGCGATAGCGCCGCACGCTCTATCTCGGAGCGCAGGAATTCGCACGTCAGCGGTTTTGACTCGAAGAACAGCCGCCCGCGGTTTATTTTTGAAAGCCTCAAAATTTCCTCTGCGATTTCAAATCCCGCCGATGCGGCTGAATTGGCTCGCGTTATTTCGCCAAGTTCATATTCGCTTTTTATGGCGCGGTCGCAAAAAAATGGCGATTCTGCTATTTCTATGTCAAAACCCGCTTCCAATAGATCTCTATAAAATTTGGAGGGAAAATTCTCAGGAACGCTGAGGGCGGAAATTTTTTTCGATTTTAATACCGAGCAGAGTGCGGAAAATTCCGAGTACTGCATTTTTTTGCGCGCGCAAACTTCGGAAATATCGAATATTTCGTCGAATTTGGAGCCGCGCAACGCCCTTCCCGCCTCCAACGGGCTGAGCAAAGCGCATCTTTTCCCGCCGAGCGTGAATGCGAAAAACGGGTCCGGGATTTGGATTCCGGAAAAATATAAAATATTGGCGTCGCATTCGGAACTGCCCCGCAATAGAATTTCCCTCTTTTTTCGATTCATTGAAATTATTGTTGCGCATCTATTTTGTTTATACAAATTAAAAATATGCAAATTATCGACTTTTTTAACATTCGCAAATTGGCCCTGTGCGGGGCGATATTTGCTTCGATTCTATGCGGCTGCCGCGACACCCCTCCAGAACCTGCCGCCTTCGACACCGAATTTGAAATGGCCGTCGGCGGAAAGCCATTTAAGGCGGAAATAGCTCTATCTGATGCCGAAAAGGCAAAAGGGCTAATGTTCAGGGAAAGCCTGGCGGAAAACGGAGGAATGATATTTGTTTACGATACCCCCCAGCGCGTCTCTTTTTGGATGAAAAACACAAAAATCCCGCTCGACTTGGCGCTATTTACCGCCGACGGAACGCTCGTAGAAGTAAAAAAGCTGTATCCCAATAACCTTGACGCTGTGAGGTCGTCGCGCGGCGACATTTTATATTGCCTTGAAATGAACGCGGGCTGGTTCTCTAAAAATTCAATATTTCCCCCGGCAAAACTCGATATGGCTAAGCTAAAAACCGCCATAGACGCAAGAAAATGACTAAATTATCAAAACGCTCGAAATTTTTAATTATTGTCTTTTCGCTAATAGTCTCCGCCTGCGTCTATGTTGCATGTTGCACAAGCTTCTACTCAAAAATGACTCCGTGGCAGCTTGAACAAAAAATAGATCCCGACGCAAAAACGGGCTTAACCAAGCTAAAAGCGCACATAGATTCGGCGACCATCGCAGGAATCGCCTTTTGCGCAACCGCAATTTTATCGTTTGCCGCGTTAAAAAAATTCGCAAAAAAATGAATGATACAATAGCCGCAATATCAACCCCTACGGGAGAGTCCGCAATCGCGGCCGTAAGGCTCAGCGGACCCGACTGTCTAAAACTCGCGCGCGAAGTTTTTTTGCTTGGGCGCCCGCCAATCCCGCGAAAAATGTCGTACGGCATATACCGCGATAGATCCGGGAACACCGTCGACGACGCCGCATTTTGCGCATACGAAGCTCCTTCCTCCTACACTGGCGAGGATATGCTTGAAATATTTCCGCACGGCAATCCGTTCATACTCAGAAAAATTCTCGACGACCTTTCTGCCCGCGGAGCAAGGCTCGCCCAGCCGGGAGAGTTTACAAGAAGGGCTTTTCTAAACGACAAGTTCGACCTTTCGCAAGCCGAGGCGGTCGCCCGCATAATAGGCGCGCGCTCCGACGCCGCATTGTCGGCGGCACGCAAACAATTCGGCGGAGATATCGGTAGGCGCATTTCGGAAATATCCTCCGAAGTGCTCGACATGAAGGCGCTCATTGAAGCTTACATAGATTTTCCCGACGAAGACTTGCCTTCGGAAGATTCCCGGCGCCTTTGCGAAACTGCAGATAAGGTTTACGGAGAGATGTCGAGGCTCGCCGAAACTTCAAAGTACGATTCCCTCCTGCACGACGGAATCAAAGTAGTGATAGCGGGGGCGCCAAACGCCGGGAAGTCGTCGCTTATGAACGCTCTGCTCGGCAGAGAGCGCGCCATAGTAAGCCCCACTGCCGGGACTACGAGAGACTTTATTGACGACCGCATGATGCTTGGCGAGTTTGTATTAAACCTCACAGATACTGCGGGGCTTAGGAGAGGCGCTGAAGATATAGAGGAGGAAGGAATCCGCCGCGCTTACGAAAAAATCGGCGATTCTGACATTTGCCTGCTTGTTCTCGACTCCGCCGGCGGCGTTCGCGAATCCTCGCGCCGAACCCTTGAAAGCGCGGGAGAAAGCTCAGTCATAGCAGTGCTTAACAAATGCGATTTGCCCGAAGCCCGTCCGGAAGATTTTGCTAAAATGCTAAGCGGCGTTGAAACCGTGAAAGTATCCTGCAAAAACTTTGACGGGATTGAAGCGCTAAGGGAAAAAATTTTGGAGGTAATAAGAGGCAAATTCATAAGGCCCGCCGCGGACGATGTGACAGTTGGGGCGCGCCATGCAGAGGCTTTGTCGCGCGCGAAGCAGTCCCTCAAATCCGCCAGGGATAAAATAATCGAGTCCGCCCCGGCCGAGTTAACTGCCTCCGACCTCTCAGATGCGCTCGACGCGCTCGGCGAGATTGTCGGCAAGACCGATTGCGAGGAGGTCCTCGACAGAATTTTCTCAAAGTTTTGCATAGGCAAATAACAATGTGGTACTATAAAAAAGACGGAAATATAATATGACCAGCCAGCGCGCGAAAAATTGCCTCAATGCGCAAGCTTGGCATAATAACGGATTCCACCCCCGTATCAAAAAAGAAAAACGCAAAAAATTGGGATACCTTTGGCGATTTATCGGAAAAAATAATTTTGGAATCCTCGCAGTGGGACAGGCAAAGCCGTGTACGATCCGGGCTTGCAAAAAATGCAATGCTGTTGAGAGCGTTATTGGTGTCAACAATTGCCGTAATGTGTGTTTTAATATTTTACACGCTTCAAAATTACAATTTTCTCTGCGAATATATAAGCGGGGTTGAGGAAAATAATGAAATCTTTTTCGATATTGAAGTCTCAACCTCAGTCGATACGCGCAATTTTGCAAATATTATGCTTCTTGCAATGCTTGCGGCTTCATTTCTGCAAAGTCTAAAATGGGCAACAAGCGCATTTCTAAGCGCTTACGCATTATCGCCCAGTTTTCGCCTATCGTTTAGTTCAGAAAACTCATACCGATGGTTCATTTTCAGACCTTTCAAAACACTGCGAAAAATTTATTATGCGGCCTCAGATAAATTAGGCAAAAGGGTTTCGTTAGGCGACAAAATTTTCTTTTTTGCGCTACAATTTTTGAGCATTTTGTATCTCGCGCTAATTCTGGTAAACAACATAAACTACATATACCTAAACTCATTCAACTTATCCTCTGCAAAAACCGCATATTTTTACCTTGTCTATACACAATTTGTAGGGATATGCGCAGCGGCGCTTTGGATTATCTGCATTACAAAGATTGAGACCTCATTGCACACTGCAAAGATACGGCACAGTAATCATCGCCATACCGACAGCGAGAAACGCAATTTTGCAGCATAATATTTAGTTTGAAGCGGCAAAATCCAGATCGACTACAATTGGCAGATGGTCGCTCGCCTCCCGAGCCGACTGGCAATTTATTATCTTAGGCGCACCGGCACAGCTACGCATTTGTTGATTCACGAGAAAGTAGTCGTACACATAAGGTATGTCCTTTTTCTTCCAATAGTATGTGTAAGCTGCCTTCGATGCGAAGTCGCCACCGCCGAGCATTGAAAGCTCGAGCTTTTTAAAATTGCGCAAGAGCGCGAAGGACGGCTCGTTGTTGAAATCTCCCGCAATAATCACTGGCGAACCGCCGACAGCCGGAGCCACGCGGGCGTCTATGGCCCTAACCTCCGCAAATCTGAACGGATAAAATTCTTCGTCGGCCTTTCTTGCACCCGACTTGCTTTTTAGATGTATTGCAAAGGCGAACCAAGTCCTGCCACTGGAAGTAAACTTGGCGCCCAGCGCCCCGCGGGGCGAAAAAACTTTTTCCCCTTTAAAGGCAAATGATACATCGGAACAATCGTAGAAATTTTTCGGGCGCAAACGCGACATTATTGCAACGCGTGTGTAGGCATCGTGGGACGTAGTTGCGCAATACGGATACGCCAACCCTTCGCGGGCGAGCGCGTCGCGAAGCTCGGCAAGAAACACTTCATCGCCCATTTCCTGAATTAGAACCACATCAGCATTTATCTGAATAAGAGTCTTTCTAAGAGCCGCCTTTTCCGATTCAGGCTTTGGATGCTGGCGCCACTTGCCGTTGACATATCGGTTTGCGACGCTGTAATTGTTGACATTCCAAGAGCATATCCTAATTTTGCCTCCGGTTATTCCGGATTCAGTGTGCGCAGCGGGTATTGTGTCGAGCTCCAACGGAGCCGTTCCAAAGTCGGCATTGCCTGCAAAGTGCGATGCACCTACCCATACAAGCCATATTACAAGGACCGCAATGAGCTTGCCGAATGTCAGTTTACCGCGCAACAGCTTTGTAGGAAACTTCACAGAATATTTCTTTTACGGTTGATAAGGCGATTTGTCGCGGTTGCCTGTAGCGATTTTCTCGACGTACTTGGCAAGCAGGTCAAATTCCAGATTGACGTATTTGCCCGCTTCGCAGTCAGAGAGATTTGTCACTTCGAGAGTATGCGGAATGAGCCAAACCGCCAGAGAATCCGCATTGGCTTCGGCGACTGTAAGCGAAATTCCATCTATTGCAACACTTCCTTTATAGACTACATATTTGGAAAATTCTTTTGGAACCGCCACTTTCAAATAAAAGTTTTTTCCCTTCTGCTCAAAGACCTCAACTTTGCTCCGCACATCGATGTGCCCGCTTACAAAATGCCCGCCCAGCCTTGCGTTTGCAGCTAAGGGCCTTTCGAGGTTTATCTTAGTTCCCGCTTTTACCCCCTCAAAAGAAGTAAGCCTTATAGTTTCCTCCAAAAGTTCAAACGACAGCTCGTTTGCGTCGCGCCCGACGAGCGTCAGGCAGCAGCCGTTGCATGCGAGAGAATCGCCGTCCGACAGCGTTTCGGCTATAAATTCCGGAGCCTGCAGTTTCAAAAGCCATGCGGCTTTTTTTTCCTCGAAAGACACTACTTTACCTACTCCTTCAACTATCCCTGTAAACATATAAATTCCTCTTATTTATTATTATCAGATAAAAAACATTTCAATTTAAGATTAATTTAAGAGGGATTTTTGTCAAGGCAAAACAAGTATTTTCTACACGCAAATCACGAACGAATCCGCACCATCAGCCACGCGCAAATCGGCGTGTTTAAAAATGCGAAACACCACAAGCGAAAGCCGCTAAAAAAACCTTAAATACACAATAAAACCCAGCTAAGAATTTCTTACCTATGAAAAAAATATCTAAAAAAACTCAGCTAAAACATCGCAAAAGCAATATTTGTTTTTGATAGGTATTAAACCAACGCGCATTTTTACCCCCCATTCCAATAGCGTCTTTTAGGGAAATAGACAAATTTTTTACAGACGCAATTTTCAGTTTCGAGCAGTCCCGATTTTGAAGTTAAATAAAAAAAACGCGAAACCCGCAGTCGGACTTTCGCGCTTGAATTAAAAAGAGTAAAAAATTTAATGCGACCGCAAGTATTCTATGCTCTTGCGCATTATAGAATCCAGATTCTTCTTGTCACCGCCCTCGTATTCGAGAACAAAATAACCGTCAAATCCAATTTTATCGAGGGTGTCGAGCATTTTCTGGACGTCGAGCGACCCGCCACCGAGATATGTATCGGTCCCTTTGGGGAGAATCACGTCCTTAAAGTGAAGCATAACAAGCTTTTTCCCGATAATCCCGTACCCTTCGCAGGCATCTACGCCGGCGCGGGCCCAATGGCCGTTGTCCGCGCATACTCCGATATGCTCGTAGGGCGCGACAGCCTTTGCAATAGTCTTCGGATTCCAGAGCTCGTTTGTTTTTTTGCCGTGGTGGTGCAAGGCGATTTTTACCCCGTACTTTGCCGCGGCATCGTTCCACAACTTTTGCTCCTCGGGCTTGTGCTCCTCGGTGAATACGGGTATTCCCATATCCTTGCAAAATTCGAGGTGCGCGTCGATATCCTTTGTGTTTATGCGGTATACCCCGAACCCTGCAATTTCGAGATTGTTGTCGGCAAACATTTTTTTGACGTATTCGCGCTGCTCGGGCGTCATTTTTTCGTCGGTTTTTACTTTGGGATATTTCCCGCCGATAAACTGGCGCTTTGTCATTACTACGCCGTCGACTTTCATTTCTGCAGCCTTCTTAACGGTATCAGCAAGAGATATGTCGCTATAAACGTATCCGTGCAGCGCAATTTTCCTCGGCTTTTTCGCTGAAGCGGAAGAAACGTCTGCCCCGGCGCAGCCGACGAGAATCGCCGACAGCGCTATTGCAATATAAGATAAAATTTTTTTCATATTGCCTCCCTCACAAATTAGAACCAACCTTCGCGCATTGCGGGCTTGACAAGGGCGTTTGCAGCCGGGTTGTCCGCACACGCCAATTTTTCGGCGTCCCATACAATCTTGGAGTTTGTGCGCAATGACATATTTCCAAGCAGAACCGACTCGGTGAGAACCGCCGCGACGTCAAAATTCGAGCAGGAAGATTCAACATTGCCACGAACCGCGTCGAGGAAATTCAGCCTATGGTCGTTATGGCGTACGCGCGGCAGTTTTTTAGCGATAGCCTTAGCGTCTGCCGCCTTGCTTTTGGGAAGTATAACCGGCGCCCCCACAAGGTGCATTTTTGGCGAGAATAAAACGCCTTCTGTGCCTACAATAAACTGTCCGTCGTAAGGCAACTGTTCGTATCCCCTTCCCGTCTTCAAATATTCGTCGGGAAGCGGAGGAAGGAATGACTTATCGTAGTCTTTTTCATACTTTCCATTCTTCGGCTGGACAAAGCCACTAAACCACCTTATAGTTACGGGCTTTCCCGACGCGGATGTATCAAAGTAGTAGTTTACGTTGTCTTGAAGCGGAACAGATATTTCCGTGCCTCCCCTTTGTCTGGACTCCACGCGGCTCGGCGAGCCAAGCCCAAGACATTCAATAGGAACGTCGAGCATATGGCAGCCAATGTCGCCCAAAGAGCCTGTTCCAAATTTCCAGAAGCGCCTCCAATTCAAGGGAACGACTCTCTTTGTAAAAGTTGTTGTTGGGGTAGCAATGTTTTGCCATTTGTCCCAGTCAAAATTCGGCGGAATTGGATCCGGCTTAGGCCAGCTTTTATAGCTGCCGGGGCGCTCGTTTACGCCGACAAGCGGACGGCAAGTCCACATTATGACTTCCTTTACAGTCCCGATAAGACCTGCGTCAATCCACTCTTTCGCAGTGCGGATACCGTCGCCCGAATGGACGAAATTGCCCATCTGCGTCTTGACGCCCGCGGCTTTTGCGGCCTTGGCAAGTTCGCGGCATTGCCATATCGAATAGCAGAGGGGCTTTTCGAGGTATATATTGTACCCGTGTTTCACCGCGCTCATCGCCACCGCGAAATGGTTGTGGTCGGGCGTGCTGATGACGACGGCGTCCATCTTGCCCTTCATTTTGCCGAACATCTCGCGGTAATCCACAAAAGAGGCGGCGTCGGGATCGGCGAATTTTTTTGCGTTTCCGAAGCCGTAGTCGCCACTGTCAACATCGCAGTATGCAACGAGCTTTTGTTTTAGAGATTTAAACGCCTTCATATTGTCGCCGCCCATCAGCCCGGTTCCAACAAAGCCGAGCCTTACCGGGGTTTCGTCAAATTTCTGGCGCTCTTGCGCGTTTAAAGAATTTGAAATATACGGAAAGGCGACTGCTGCTCCCCCGACTATTCCCATCTTTTTTATAAAGCTTCTCCTATTTTCCATAATTATCCTATTTTTAAACATGCCATACGCCAAACAGGCACCACCCGACAATAACAGGCATCGTAAAATTCCTCCCGTAGCCCGAAAATCGAAATGGACTTTTCCATTCCCGTTTGAGAACAAAAAAAGTTTCTCCGCAAAAAGGCTGCTTGTCAAACCGCAAAAACAAGAAATTTATTAGACAGTTAAAATCCGCTTCCCAAAAGCGTTCAGGGCTTTTCAAATGGGCGGCTGAAAGCCCCGGCAGGGCGCAAAAAAAAACCGGCGCGGCCCCGAAAAGCGGAAGCGCGCCGGAAGCGAAAGGCGGCGTATGCTATTTGAAGTCGAGGGTTTTCAGCCTCTTGAAGTCGCGGCGCAGCCTGTACGCGTGGTCGGAGCACACGCGGTTCGCGCCGATCTTTGCGGCGTAAGCGAGGTCGTCGAGGTTCTGAACCTGCCACACCCCGACTTTAAAACCCGCGTCCTGGATTTTGCGGACAAATTCCCTGTCTATCTTGCGGTAATTGCCGAGCGCCACCTGCGAGACCCCCGCGCGCTTCGCAGTGGAAATAATACTTTCCGGAGAATGTTTTTCGGGATTATAACTAAATATCAGCATGGTTTCATAGTCCGGATATTTGGATTTGAAATCCTTTACGACATCTGCGGAAAAGCTTGTTATGAGAATATTTTCGCGTTTCAGCCCCGCCTTTTCGCGGGCGGCGTCCACCTTGTCGGCAAACCCCTTTCCATACCACTTTACTTCGAGCTCGAATTTTTTGTCCTTGGGAATTACGGCCAATATGTCGTCCAACATGGGCAACCGGCAGTCGGCGTATTTCTTATCGAACCTCTCGGGATGCGCGAGGCGCGCGGACTTTATCTCTTCCGCTGTAAGGTCGCGCGGATCCTTGTCTATTCCCCAGAGGTTTTTGAGCTCATGCCGCTCGTGCACGCAGACTATGGAGCCGTCCTTAGTCTGCCAAAAGTCGGTTTCAATCATAAGGCTTCCCATATCGTACGCAAGCTTTATGGCCTCGGCGGTATTTTGCGGGGCGAAATCAGTCTCGCCCCTGTGCGAATGGACGCGGATTTTTCCGCCGGCAACCGCCGAAAACGCGGCTGCGCAAACCGCCATAACGAATATTGTTTTTTTCATTTTTCTCCTATTTTAATCGCGTTAATCTAAAATTTTTCTATAAGGCAAACTGCATGCGCGCCAATGCCTTCCCTGCGGCCTTCCCAGCCCATTTTTTCGTTGGTAGTCGCCTTTATTCCGACATCGGAGGGCTCCACGCCGAGCGACTTCGCCAAAACTTTTTTCATTGCCTTTACATGCGGCAAAATTTTTGGAGTCTCCGCTATTATTGATGCGTCCACATTGGAAACCCTGTACCCGAGCTTTCCGACCTCCGCAACAGCCCGCTTTACAATCTCCTGCGAATTGATATCTTTGCAAGAGTCGTCTGAGGGCGGGAAGTAAAAGCCTATGTCGGGCAGCGCTGCCGCGCCGAGAATGGCGTCGGCAATGGCATGGCTTAGCACGTCTGCGTCCGAATGTCCGAGCAGCCCCAGTTTGCTCTCTATCTCGACTCCCCCTATTACGCACCTGCGCCCCTCCACAAGTTTGTGCACGTCGTACCCGTGCCCTATTCTAAATTGTCCAGCCATATTTCACTCCACTGTTTTATTTTTCCGCGCGCCCGAGCATGAACTCCGCGCGCGCTATGTCTTCCGGAACCGTTATTTTCGGATTCGGATATATATTTTCAACTATTGTCACCCCAATGCCAAAAGCGTTTGCCGCGGCAGTGTCGTCCGTCACCTTCATGCCGAGCCCCAAAACTTTCTCATATGCGGCCCTGATTTGACCGATATGGAAAACCTGCGGGGTTTGCATCGCCCATAGAGAGGGCCTGTCGAGGTCTTCTAGCATTCGCGCACGCAGGCTAAAAGTATCGTTAGGCACTTTTTTTATGGTGTCCGTCACCCTTGCTGCAAGCACGGCGGCGCCGTCGGCGCGCGCAGCGTCCGATAGGCGCACTATGTTTTCCGCGCCTACAAGCGGGCGGGCGCCGTCGTGGATAAACACTATCTCGTCTCCGCCGCCCAAAGCTGTAAGACCGTTAAAAACGCTGTCGCCGCGCTCCGCCCCGCCGCGGCAGAAAATCGTCTCGACACCGCAGCCGGGAAAGTATTTTTCTACGGCGGATTCTATCGCCGCCTGCTGGGACGAATCCCTGCATGCAAACACTACCTTTCCGACGCGCCCGCTCTCGACAAACGCCCCGAAAGAATGCATAATAACAGGCTTGCCGAGCAACGGCACAAGGACCTTGTCGGATACGCTTCCCCTCATTCGCGAGCCGCTTCCGCCGGCCAAAATCACCGCAAACTCACGCATTTGCAATCTCTTCAAGAATTTTAGAAACGGCGAAAGCCGGATTTTCTGCCTTTAAAATCGGACGGCCCACAACGATGAAGTCGGAGCCTGCCCTTGCCGCGTCGGCAGGAGTCATAATGCGCTTTTGCTCGTCTGCCGACGAGCCGGAGGGTCGTATCCCGGGCGTCACAAGCACGGTGTCCTCCGGCAAAATCGAGCGCAAGCCCTCTATTTCAAGCGGAGAACACACTAACCCTTTCAAGCCGCTGTCCACCGCGAGCTTTGCGAGCTTCTCGACCTGCCATTCAGGCTCGAGCTCTACGCCGGTTTCCGCGAGGCTGTCCGCGTCGAACGATGTGAGGACCGTCACCCCAAGTATCAAAAGTTCCGGATTGCGCTCTGCCGCGGACTCAACCGCCCTGCGCATCATTTCTCTTCCTCCGCTCGCGTGGATTGTAAGCATAGAAACCGGAAGAGCCGACACGCTTTCAACGGCAGACGCCACTGTATTGGGTATATCGAAGAGTTTTAAATCCAGAAAAATTTTAAATCCCATGCCCGAGACTTCGCGGACAAAATCGGCGCCGTACTTCAAGTACATCTGCAAGCCAATTTTTACCCATTCGAGTTTTCCCCTAAGCCCGTCGAGGATTTTTAGCGCCGATTCCCTGTCGGGCAAATCCAGCGCAAGTATTAATTTGCAATCGCGTTTTGACATATTTTTTTTTTTTGCCATAATGGTTTAAAATTTTCAATCCAAAATCAAATAATGCCCACAGTAGAAAAATTTTCCCCCTGCAAAGTAAACTTAATGCTCGCCATACTCGGCCCGCGACCGGACGGCTTCCACGAACTTCTTAGTCTTGTAGCCCCAACAAAATTCGGCGACATATTGACAGCTGAAACTGCCGATGGAAAAACTTGCGATTCGCTCGAATGCAATATGGAAGGCGTTCCGACAGACTCGTCAAATCTAGTGATTAAAGCCGCCGAACTTTTTAGGCAAAAAACCGGATTGAAAACTTATTTTAATTTTCGCCTCGAAAAGCGTGTTCCGGCAGGAGCCGGGCTTGGCGGCGGAAGCTCCAACGGGGCGAGCGCGTTGCTGGCTGTAAACGAACTATGCGGAACTCCTCTGCAAATTAAAGATCTTGAATCAATCGCGGCGCAAATGGGCTCCGACTGCCCTCTTTTCCTAACGCAGACGCCGGTTGTAATGCGCGGTAGGGGCGAAAAAGTCTATCCCCTTAGGGGAGCCGCCCGCGAATGCATTTCGCGCCTAAAACTCTTAATCTTTAAACCCGACTTCTCTATAAACACTGGCTGGGCGTACGCCCAAATGCGGGCAAATCCGGAAGACTACATTGATGAAACCTCCGCGGAGTCCGCGCTTTCAGAGTGGCTTGAAAACCCGAGCATATCGGGGCTTCCGCTTATAAACAACATGCAGATAGAAGCCTTTAAAAAATTCCCCTCCCTTCAAATAACACTCGATGAAATAGGCGGGGAATTCAGAGTGCCGGCCATGATGAGCGGCTCAGGAAGCGCATGCTTCGCAGTCGTAAACAACCTCGATGACTCAGAAATCAAAAAGCTCGCAGATTTCATAAGGGCAAGGCTCGGGCAATCCTGCACAATCGCGCTTTCTTGAGATTTTTTTGTTTTTTTGACGCGTTTAAAAAGCAGCGCGTCGGCCTAAAAATTGTTGCCCTCAAAATTTTTTGGGGACGCTTTTTTTATAAAAAATCCGCCTTTGGGGTGGATTTAGAGTTTATTCGCGCATAAAAAAACGGGCACGCCATAAATCTCCCAACTTTTGAGTGCCAACAAATCACAAAATATCTACGCGCGCTAAAAAAACGCGCGCATTTGAAGTAAAAACTCCCAAAAAATTAGCAAACTGCAAACTGCAAGCCACCCGGCTACCACTTTTTGAATATGAAAAATGCTGCGAGAATCATTAGTGCAAACCCCACGAGATAATTCCATTTAAATTCCTCGTGCAGGTACAATACAGAAAATATTGAAAACACTGTAAGCGTTATAATTTCCTGGATTGTTTTTAACTCCGCCGCCGTGAATGTCCCATACCCAATCCTGTTTGCAGGAACTTGCAGGCAGTATTCAAAGAAAGCTATGCCCCAACTTGCAATTATTACTATCCACAGCGGGGACGATTTAAACCTTAAGTGCCCATACCAAGCGAACGTCATAAAAACGTTCGACGCCGTCAATAAGAGCACGGGAAGAACGTATTTCATATCTACTTCCTCTTGATTGCCATCGCGCGGTATTTTATGCGCGTAACTGTCGTATCCGTCTGAATCGGCACATACGAATAGTCGAGCACTATTGCGCCGGGACGCTGCTCGAGAGATGTCTGGCTGTTCATTATAATAATGCCGTCAGCGCCCATTTCCGCCGCCTTTTGCCGCAATATGTCGTAAGCTGCGGGCTCATCAGACAGCGACGGAGATGCTTCGTAGATTATTACGCCAAGTTCTTCGTAGGGGAAATCCGGCTTTTTAGTTATGAAAATCTGGACTTCGGAAGGATTTTTCGGAGGTCCAAATACCGTGCTTCCGCCGCTTTTCAACGGATAGAACTCTACGCTTCCGCCGCCGCAAGAAGTTAGAAGCGCAACCGCCAACAGCCCGAAAGCAGCCAGCGCAAGACTAAACGCCCCTTTTTTCATGATTCTATTTTTCAAATATTGACACAACCGTTTTTCCGCCGAGCCTGTCTCGGCCATGCAAAAACGAAAGCTCCATGAAAAATGCGCAGCAAGCGACATTCGCCCCGGCTATCTCGCACATTTTGCACATTGCCTCCGCAGTTCCACCTGTGGCAAGTATGTCGTCAACGACCGCAACCCTGTCTGAGCTCGATACAGCATCGTCATGTATGCAAAGGGAATCCGTGCCGTATTCAAGCGCGTACTCCACACAGATTGTCTTGCAGGGAAGTTTGTTCTTTTTGCGCACGGGCACAAACGGCAGTTTAAGCCTCAATGCGATCATCGGACCAAAGAAAAATCCCCTCGATTCGGCCGCGAGAATTTTCGTCGGATTTGTCGCCGATATTTTCGCCGCCATCTCGTCTATCGCCTGGCTATAAGCCTCGCTGTTTAACATCAGCGGCGTAATGTCGTAAAACAGTATCCCCTTCTTAGGAAAGTCGGGAACACCGCGGATAAATTTTGAGATGTCCATTAAAAAGATTCCTTTTTAAGAATGGTATCGCGGGCTTCGGAGAGTTTTAGGGGATAATCTAGAGTGTAGTGCAATCCCCTGCTCTCATGCCGCGACAGCGCCGAACGGATTATCAGCAAAGCCACTTGGACTTCGTTTCTAAGCTCTATTAAATTCGGCTCAATTTTGAAATTCCAGTAATACTCGTCGATTTCGCGGTGCAAATTTTCCACCCTATTGAGAGCTCGCTCGAGTCGCTTCGTTGTGCGCACTATGCCGACATAGTCCCACATTGTGCGTTTTAATTCCTCAAGATTGTGGTGCAGCACGACCCTTTCGTCGGGATTGCGCATGTCACCATCCTTCCAAAGAGGAACTTCACCTTCGTCCACAGGGCGAACATCTTTCAAATATTTATCCACAGCTGCGGCAGCATTGTCGGCTATTACGACAGCTTCCAATAGAGAGTTGCTCGCGAGCCTGTTAGCCCCGTGCAATCCGGTGCAGGCAACTTCCCCGCAAGCATAAAGCCCCTTTATGGTTGTAGAGCCGTCAAGCCCCGTCCGCACTCCGCCGCACATGTAGTGGGCGGCGGGAACTACCGGCATGTAATCCTTGGAGATGTCGATGCCCTTCTCCATGCAGTGCTCGTAAATTTGCGGGAATCTCTCCTTCAACTCTTTCGCGGAACGCTTTGTAATGTCAAGCCAAACGTGGGCGGATCCAAGGCGCTTCATTTCGCTGTCGATTGCACGCGCGACTATATCGCGGGGCGCGAGGTCTTTTCGCGGATCGTAGCGCTCCATAAATGCCTCTCCCTTGGCGTTGCGCAGTATCGCGCCCTCACCCCTCACCGCTTCGGATATTAAAAATCTCTCGCCGTCGCGGGAATACATGGCCGTCGGGTGGAACTGTATAAATTCGAGATTTGCAACTTCCGCGCCGGCGCGGTAAGCCATGGCGATGCCGTCGCCCGTTGCAATCTCCGGATTTGTAGTGTACAAGTAAACGCAGCCAGTGCCGCCCGTCGCGAGCATTACAACCGACGTCTTCATAGTTTTCACCACATTGTTTTTGGTGTCGTATACGTATATGCCGATTATGCTGTCGTCCTGATTTTCAAGGAGAGTCTTAGCCTTGGCTTTCGTTATTAAGTCTATCGCGAAATGGTGCTCGAGTATTTCAATGTTCGGGTCGGCGGCGACGGTCTTCAAGAGAGCCTCCTCTATGGCGCGCCCCGTATAATCCTTGACATGCAGTATTCTGCGCTGCGAATGTCCGCCCTCTCTTCCGAGCGACGGAGAGCCGTCCTCCAAGCTCGTAAACTCTACGCCCTCCTCGATCAAATCCTTTATTTGCCGGGGGCCGGCGCTGACTATCGCGCGCACTGCGGCCTCGTTGCATAGGCCGTCTCCGGCTATGAGAGTGTCTTTTACATGCGAATCGAAATCGTCAGCGCAACTTGTCACGCTTGCGATTCCTCCCTGCGCGTGGTTCGTGTTAGTGTCCGATCTCTCCTTTTTTGTTATTATCGCGACCTTGTGCCCGAGCTTCGACGACTTCAACGCAAAACTCAATCCTGCAATGCCGCTTCCTACAACTACTGCGTCGAATTTCATAGTAAATTTTAAATACAGAACTTTCCCGTGTGGCTTTGCGCTCAAATTCTAATGTTATCGATAAGCCTCGTCTGCCCGTACCAAATCGCGGCGGAAATTCTCGACTTTCCCGGAACCGCCTCCAACATCGGGAGGGAGGTTTCAGCGTCCACTATTTCCACATAAATCACGCGGGTTTTTGCGTTTGTGACCTTGTTGATGACGTGCGCCTTTATGCGGTCTACATTCGAGCATCCTTCTATGCAAAGCCTGCGGCCGTCTTCGAGAGCCGCGTGCAGCCTCGATGCGCCGAGTCGCTCCATTTTGTCGAGATACTTGTTCCGCGAGCTCAGAGCCAAACCGTTTTCGTCGCGGACGATTTCCCCCGTTACAATTTCCACTCCCATAAAGAGGTCGCGCACCATGCGCTTTATAATCGAGACTTGCTGGGCGTCTTTTTCCCCGAACACGGCTATGTCCGGGCGCACTATATTAAAGAGTATTGTGACTATTGTAGTCACTCCCCTGAAATGCTTCGGGCGGGTTTTCCCGCACAAGTATCTGCTGATATCTTCCTCGTTTACGTATGTTGAGGCGTCCGGCAGATAAATGTCCGACACGGACGGGGCAAATACTATGTCTGCGCCAGCCGCCTCGCATTTGGCTGCGTCTTCTTCAAGTTGGCGCGGGTATTTGTCAAAATCTTCGTTTGGCCCAAACTGGGTCGGGTTCACGAAAATGGAAACCACCACCGTGTCGGCAAGCTCTTTTGCCTTGCGTACGAGGCTTAAATGCCCCTCATGCAGCGCGCCCATAGTGGGCACGAGCGCGATTTTCCCGCCATTTGAGCGGGCCGACTTAGAAAAAGCCGTCATTTCTGCCGGAGAAGATATTATTTTCATTGATTTTACTCCTACACTCTTATTTTTTTTATACTTGTTATATTTTTTGAAAAAATCAACCCATTAAAAAAAACAATAATAACAAACGCAAATGAGCGATTCATACATACAAAACCTATTCGCCGAAAGAATCGGCGGAGTCAACTACGGGAAAAGCACGGCAATATACAAGTTTGAAAAGATTAAGAGGGCCAAGCGCGCGGCCAAAGCCGCCAAGCCCGATGTTGAACTCATAGACATGGGAGTGGGCGAGCCCGACGACATGGCGTTTCCCGAAGTGGTAGAGGCGCTGTACGCGGCTGCGAAGAATCCGGCAAACCGCGGATACGCAGACAACGGCGGCCCCGATTTCAAAAAAGCTGCTGCTGGATACATGAAGGCCGTATTTGGAGTAGAGCTCGACCCCGAAACGGAAATTCTGCACTCGATAGGCTCGAAAGCAGCCCTCAGCATTTTGCCGAATTGCTTTATAAACCCCGGAGACGTCGTAATCATGACAGTTCCCGGCTACCCGATATTCGGGACTCACGCAAAATATCTCGGCGGCGAAGTTTACAATTTGCAGCTAAAGCCTGAAAACAATTTTCTGCCCAACCTCGACGAAATCCCCGCCGACATATTAAAGCGCGCGAAAGTCATAGTTGTAAACTATCCAAACAATCCCACTGGCGCGAACGCAACGCCCGAATTTTTTGAAAAGCTCGTAAAATTCGCAAAGGCAAATAATCTGATAGTTGTATCCGACGCCGCGTACGCCTCCTTGACATTCGACACCCCCGCCCTCTCGATACTCCAAGTCGAAGGCGCCAAAGACGTGGCAGTGGAACTCCATTCGCTCTCGAAAAGCCACAACATGACCGGCTGGAGAATCGGCTGGGTGTGCGGAAATCCGCTAATAGTAAAAGCGTACGGAGACGTTAAGGACAATACCGACTCCGGACAATTCCTCGGCATACAGCTCGCGGCTGCCAAGGGGCTGGAAAATCCCCAAATTACGCGCGCAATAGCCCAAAAATACTCCCGCAGAATGGATTTGCTCGTCGACGTCCTCAAAAAATCCGGCTTCTCCCCGAGAAAGCCCAAGGCGGGATTCTTCCTTTATATGGCGGCCCCGAAGGCGGCAATTTTAAAGGACGGCACCCGCAAAGAATTCAAAAGCGGTGAAGATTTCTCGCAATGGATGATAACCGAACACCTCATTAGCACGGTGCCGTGGGACGACGCCGGCGCATTCGTCAGATTCTCAGTGACGTTTGAGGCGCACGGTGAGGACGCCGAAAAAGCGGTCGTCGCCGAAATTGAGCGCAGACTCGACGAATCCAAATTCGAGTTCTAACAACCTACCGCCCGGCGCAACGCGCTTTTTTGCGCGCGCAGGGCGGAATAAGAAACGGAGATTTTAATGCAGGAAGAAAGAATCATAGCGTTGTTGCACGGCCCGGACAGAGCCGGAATAGTCGCGAGGGTTTCCGGTTGGATATACGCGCGCGGAGGAAACATTCTTCACGCCGACCAGCACAGGGACAGGCAGGAAGGCATATTTTTCCAGCGCGTGGAATGGATTCCGGTAGGCGACATTGGCGAGGAAATACGCCTTTTCGAGGAACTGGCCCATAAAGATTTGGATATGCGTACGACCGTAATGAGGTCGTCCAGAAAGCCGAAAATCGCGCTGATGGTCTCCAAGTTTGAGCATTGTTTTAGCGACATCGTGCTGCGCTGCCGCTCGGGAGAACTCAACTGCGAAATCGCATGCGTAATCTCCAACCATGAAGATCTGCGCGAGATGTCCGAGATGTTTGGGCTGAAATTTTATTACACTCCGATATCAAAGGAAACAAAGCCGCAAACGGAAGCCGAACAGCTTAAAATAATCCGCGAAAGCGGCGCAGAGCTCGTCGTGATGGCGCGCTACATGCAGATTTTAAGCGAAGGCTTCATCGACGCCTGCCCCGCGCCTATAATAAATATCCACCACAGCTTTCTTCCAGCATTCGCCGGCGCAAAGCCCTACCATAAGGCATACGAGCGCGGCGTAAAAATCATTGGAGCCACTGCCCACTATGCGACAAAAGACCTTGACGAAGGTCCGATTATCGCGCAGGTAGTAACGACAGTGAGCCACCGCGACAATGTGGAGGATTTGATGCGCAAAGGCAGGGAACTCGAACGCGAGGCGCTCGCAGAGGCCGTAAGGTGGCACATCGAGGGCCGCATTCTCACCTACAAAAATAAAACCGTAATATTCGACTAATCCGGAGTATGCCAGAGCGTCCGCTGCCGTTTAAAATAAGCGTATTGGTGTTCGTGCGCAACACCGGCGGGAAACTTTTGCTAATACGCAGGAATAAGTCGCCCAACATGGGAATGTGGAGTCCGATAGGCGGCAAGCTTGAAATGTCCGAGGGGGAGTCGCCTTACGAGTGCGCAATTAGGGAAACTCGCGAGGAAATCGGAATGGAGCTTGCCGAATCCGACCTCAGAATGTTTTCTATGATAAGCGAAAAATCCTACGAGGGCGGAACCCACTGGCTGATGTTTCTGTTCGACGTAAAAAAACGCATAAGCGAACTTCCCCAAAATATTTCCGAAGGCTCGTTCGGGCTGTTCGACCCCGCGGAGATAGATTCGCTTTCAATTCCAGAGACAGACAGGGTTTTGCTCTGGGGCGTATGGAAGAAATATGCGGAAAACGGTTTTGCAGTAATGCGCGCGGAATGCGCCGACGGCGTAAAGGCCGTATTTGAACAAACAGATATTTTCAAGAAACAATAAAATGAATTCCGAAAACGAAAAAATACTCAATATTTTCAGGGAAACAGGCGCCTTGATGGAGGGGCACTTCATACTTAGAAGCGGTTTGCACAGCGGGCACTTTTTCCAATGCGCACGCGTGTGCGAGCACCTTGACAGAGTGACGGAGCTTGTTGAAATGCTCGTAAAAAAGCTTGGCGACATAGAATGCGACACGGTGATAGCGCCTGCGCTCGGCGGGCTTGTCCTCGGGCAGGAAGTTGCCCGCCAGCTAAAAAAACGCTTCATATTTGCCGAAAAGGAAAACGGAGCTCTCGTTCTACGCAGAAACTTCAAAATTTCCGAAGGAGAAAAGATTTTAATAGTTGAAGACGTCATAACGCGCGGAGGGCGCGTCCAGGAGTGCATAGACATTGTAAAGGCTCACGGGGGAATACCCGCAGGGGTGGCTGTGCTTGTGGACAGGAGCGACGGCAAGGCAAAATTTGAAGTGCCGTGCAGGAGCCTTCTCGAATTTTCTTTTCCGACGTACGAAGCTGACAAAATTCCACCTGAGCTTGCTGCAATTCCAGCGACCCACCCCGGCTCGTAATTCGGCCAGCAGCGGCCGCGCTTAGAATCGGGCGCGCGCACGTACTGCAATTGCTTTGCAAGCGAAGGCAGTTTAGAATCTCGGCGCGTAAAGTATATTTTTTAGAATTTGCGGCGGCGTTTTTTGCAAATGCGCGCCGCTAATTTTATATTCATGTAAAAGTCTTTTTGCCCAGATCCTTATTCGGCTCGGTTCCTTTAATTAGCACAGGAAAATAATTTCTACATACGTGGGCTCAAACTTTTATCAGGCGCATATATTTTATTAATTCGCATACTTGCTAGGCATTTTAGCATAAAAAAACGCTCGGTGCTACGCTTTTTCAGAGTATTTTTTAAAATGCCTCAACCATACTCTTTTTTATAAAAAAGATTTCGATGTTTTTATTTTTTTTCAAAAAAGCGCGCCATTAAGAATGGGGAATAAAGCCTTTTTTGCACACATCTCCCATCAATAAAAAATCGCTTTGCCGACCGCTATTTTAACCGGGCAAAAGTTTATGCGCGCGGCTCTTATATTGCTAAAACTCCACTAATATCCGCAACATAATCTTTACTAAGAACTGGGTAAAATTTTTTCTTCCCTACCCTCTCGCGCAAGCCTAAAAAACTCCGCTCGTTTCGGGCAATGCCAATTTGTAAAGCGCATCCACGCCCCATAGCGCAATCAAAATTGATATTTGTATATCGCAAAATAAAAAAGCAACGTTTTTCAACAGCGCAATTTTTCAGAAATTTTTCCTGTATTTAATAGCCCTTCCAGAAAAGCACACAAAGACGCAGCTGAATATTTTTTTCGCCTGAATCTGCAATTATCGGTAGCCGCCTTTGACTTGAAAGGCGGCACATTAAAGAAAATGTCCAAGTTGCAGACAAGCACTAAGCCTGCCGCCATTCGCGAGCAAGTTCTAAGCCAAAAATTGCGAGCTGGTTCGGAGCCTGCCGTCATTCGCAGGCAAGCTCGAAAAATACCGCCGGGATTTTTATTTTGGAAGTGTCAATTGACGCCCTAAGGATGTCTCCGTCAACCCGCGTGTTAAGCTCTTGTACCCTCTCGCCGTCCATACCGAGAACATACAGCTTGAACTTGTCGGCATTCTTGTTTTTTAGCCTGAACGACAGTTTTGCGGTTTGGTATAGAATTGGAGTCTTTCCGTTAGAAATGAGACCGCGCATGGTATCGTCCTCAAAAACCATTCCGCTATTCAAAGCGTTTGTGGCATAGACCAAAACCGCGCGCTTCGATTCCGAAAGAGGCAGCCCGTCGATACTGACCATCGCAGCACACCCGCGCGCGCCCATTCTCGTTACGGCAAAATCGGAGAGCTCGCATTTGCTCTTCGCTTCGGCGCACAGCCCTTGAAGTCTCGGCGTGTCGACAGTCATGTAATTTTTATACGAATCCAAGAAAAGTTCGCCCGTCGCGCTTTCAAAGATTCCGTCTTTTGCGTTGGTGCGGTTAGACTCAGGGATAAGCCCGCGCTTTTTAAACTGCTCTACGATAGAATCGGTATCAAAATTGTCTTTGTAGTCTGCCACTACGGAATATCCAGGATACGTTATTATCGCCGCCCCTTTCGTTGACTTTATGGCAATCTCGTCCTCGCCGACCGGTGCGTCGGAGTCCGGCAACAGCGATAGTTTTGCGATGAGCGACAATTTAGACTGACCGCTTGTCAGCCCTCCGTTTATATTCATTTTTTCGAGGGCGTCGCGCGTGGAAAAATCTATGCGCACAGAGGGCTTTGACTCCGAAACGTCCCGCCTCAAAAGCATGTGTGTAGCCAAAAATTCGCATGCCTTATTTATGGGGTCGGGACCGCGCCCAAACGGTTCTATAATTCGTTCTTTAAATGTCACCGACTGCGCGTGCACCGTAAGAGCGCAATGGCCTTGCAGCGCGGCGTATGCCGCCATCGAGAAAGCCTGTTCGTAGCGGTATTTGTTCCAGAACACATGCCCATACTCGGTTATAAGGAGAGGTTTTTTCCACAGAGCAGTCCCGGCCACTCCCCTAAAAACGCTGTTTGCGTCAGATAGCGACGATGATTGGGATATCCTTGAAACTCCGCCGACTGTTGGCGATGGATGGGCATGGTAGGAGTGCATCGTCACTATCGGCATATTTTTTCTGACCGATGCGTATCTTAGGGATTTTACCATGTCAAAGTTGACGCAAAGCCCTTTGTATCCGATTTCCCTGAGGCTTTTCTCAAACCACTTCCACATTTCGTTTTCGCGCTCCAGCTTAAAAGCGGCAATATCCCTCGCGCGGACGTCTATCCCTAAAGCCAGGGCTCTATTGAATACTTTTATTTTTTCCCAGTCGGCGACCGACTCTCCCCACGCGGCATTATATTTTGCGATATCCCCGCCGTACCTGTTTTTCAAGAACTCTATCCAGTACGGCTTCATGCGCTCGGGGTTTTTGGGCTCTCTCAACATGCCGAACTCCTGTTCGTTTTTGCCGTTTACAATCGCAAGGACAGGATCGTCGGCAAGCTTTGTGTTGGTATAAGGATTCACATGCGTCAAAAGTTTCTTTACGCCTTCGTACCAATTTTTACGCGCGGCAGGCTTAAAGAAAAGGTCGTAGTTGTAGTCCCTGTCCGAGTTGTCGGGCGCCCATGTGTTTCCGAGCTCAAATCCGTAGCGGCTGCACATTGCATCGAGATTTAAATATATTCCATTTTTCTTTAAGCAATATATGTAATAGTCTATGCGGTTTAAGAGGTCTTCGTTGAACTGCAAAGGTTCTTTAGCCCCACCCATCAACGCAAAATCGAAATAGTGGAAGCGAACCATATTGTACCCTTGCACGCGCAGCTGTTTTACATATTTTTCGGTGCTTTCCTTCGTCGCGGTGTGGATATTGTACGTAGTTCCCTGGTCGGCCACAGTCTGAAAAGCCACCGGGACCCCCGGATTGTCTTCAAGCTCCAAATGTCCGTCTTTTGATGCGACCACGCGCGATTTTACTTCTTTCACCGGCCATAAACCAGAGCAATCGAGAGCCGACCCCTCCTTTACCGCATAATCCTCTAAATGCGGCATTGCCCGCCACTGTTTGCTTTCGGACGAAACGAAGCGATTTTCGGAAGGAAACGGAAATTTTTCGTCCGACAAACTTGCAGCGACAACCATCCACCCTACACTTGCCTTTCCAAAATCTATGTATTCTATTTTGCCAAAGTCTTTCGGAATTTCCAATCTGGTCGAATAAAGCCCGTTCGAGCGCCTCCAGCCTTTGTCGGCGAGCCATGCCGCTCCTACTGCGGCGTTTTTAAGATCCTTTTTTACATTTTGCCACGGCGCCACATCAACGCCTCCCTGAAGTTTGAAGGCATGGGATTTCCCGTTTTCTCCCAAAATAGTTATTTCCCCGACCTGCCCGCTCGCGGAGGTTTCAAGGGCGTTTAATACATAAAGATACTTTGCATTTTGCGGTGCGGCAAATCTGATTTTTGCAGACACTGCCCCAGCCTTTTTACTGTCCGCGGGCTTCAAAAGCAGCGCCGACTTCCCTTTGTTGGAATCCGGGTATATTATGGAATACGGCACATTTCCGAATAATGATGATTGCTTGTAATTAAATTTAGACGCGTCCTCGCCCGGCTCAGCGCCGAACCACCCGCTATCTCCGCCGTCTTTTGAGCCGCATACAAACCCGACATTCGCAGACGCGCGCAAGTCTACAGGAGTGATTGTCTTTTCCAACTTTATATTTTTTATCCATATAGCGCCTCTTGACTCTTCAAAACCGAGGTTCAAGCGTCCGGCTGTCGCGTCGTAAGGAACTCTTATAAATAGTTTAACTTTTTTCCACCCGAAGTTTCCGGTCGGCATCTGGCTACCGCCATAGATATTCCCCGAAGGCGAGTCTATTACCAGCATAAATTTTGCGCCGTTATAGTATTTTGGGCCAGGCGCAATTTTCTCGCCCTTCATTTCCCCAGACAACTCCAACACGCTCCCGCGCAACTTACGGGCATCAACAGGCAGGGAAAGTCCGCCAAAGTGCACGTTTTCAGAGGTCTGCATTTTTAAGGCTCCCCCTTCGCCCTTTTCGCCTTTATCAAAACTCATCTTAACGCCTGACGAATATTTTTCAACCGATTCCGGCGAATCAAATGCTTCCTGAATTAATATTTCACCGGCAAATATAGGCAATAATAGACAGTTCAATGCAAAAAAAATCAATGCGCGTTTCATACGATAAAAAATGCAAAAAATTTCCATTTTTTACAAGAAATTTATATGGAACTAAAAATAAAACTCCGCACATTTTATCAACCGCGGAAAGAAAAAACTTTGCAAATTTTTTATGCAAAAAAATTGGAAAAAGCTCCTCGCATATTCCAAACATGCGGACGCCGGCTTCACTGCGTCTAACTTATGTGAATCCGCAATGAACGCACTCCCAGCCCGCGCTTTTTTCGCAACGCTGCAATTAGATTCTGTCCGACAATCCGTCGGGCGACACCCCTTGCAAAGCGGCGAGAACCTCGCCCGCCAAATAAATCGAGCCCGTCGACACAATGGTTTCGCCAGCGCCCGCGCATGCGCAATTCCAGCCGGGCTTAAAGACTTCCCCCACTTCGCATTCGAGAATCGGGACATCGCACTTACCTATGCACTTTTTTAAAGCCTCGAAATTCAGAGCGCGCGGCTCATGCGGGACTAAAAGCAGTATTTTGCCCGCATATTTTGAAATCACCTTAAACAGCGGCACAGCGCGCTCCTCCCCGAGAACCCCTACCGCTATTGTAGGCTTTTCTCCGCCGAGGCCGCGCAGATTGCTTTCAAGCGTTCTCGCCCCTTCTTCGTTGTGCGACGAATCCAAAATCAGCGTCGCCCCGTTGGAAAGTTTTATCTTTTGCCAGCGCGCCGCCCATGAAACGTCTTTTAGGGCATTTTTTGCGACATTTAAATCGAGCCTTTCAAATGCGCCCGCAGACTTCCCGCAAGCCGCCCGCTCCTTCAATATTTCGGCGCAAAGAAGCGCAACAGCCGCATTCCTACGCTGAAATTTGCCGTAAAGCGATGTTTCCGGCAGAGCCGCATCTCCAGAAAAATAATCGCGCACGTCGTAAAATGGGGCGCCTTTTTTATCGGCTGCGGCCTTTATTACATCAAACGCTTCGTCAGGCACAAAGCCGCATACGACAGGAACCGATTCTTTTATTATTCCAGCCTTTTCCGCAGCTATTTGAGCGTATGTGTCGCCGAGAATAGACGTGTGGTCGAGGCCGATTGAAGTTATTGCACATATATCGGGATGCACTATATTGGTTGAATCCAGCCTTCCCCCAAGCCCTACTTCTACCACGGCGGCGTCGACTTTCGCGTCGGCAAACGCAGCAAACGCAAGTACTGTCATATACTCAAAAAACGAGGGGTACGACGCCCTTTCCGAAGGGTTGAAAATGCCGTCCGCGACCTTGCGCAGCGCCTGTATCCGCCTTAAAATTTCCGCGCGCGAAAGCTCCTCGCGGTTTATCTGGACCCTCTCCCCCAAATTCACCAGATGCGGCGACGTAAACATGCCCGTCTTCAAGCCGTGCGCGCGCAGAATGCGCTCGAGCATCGCGCAAACCGAACCTTTGCCGTTCGTGCCCGCAACGTGTATGACCGGATATTTCAGATGCGGATTTCCAAACGCCTCCGCGAACTTTGCAATCCTATCCAGCGAGAATTTCGACCCCGCATTGCGCAGGTCGCAGACAAAATCAAGCGCTGACTGAAAATCTGAAATTTCTTTCGCCACTGTCGGTTGTTTAAGCATTTAAGCGGAATACTCAACCACCCATTGCCCGCATTGTAAAGAAGAATGATCCTTAAACTCAAAATAAGCTTTAAAAACCATTGTAAAAAGGCATAATTTTAAGGCATGAAAAAAGTCCTGCTAATAAACGGAAGTCCCAATGAAAAGGGGTGCACGGCACTTGCCCTCGAAGAAATCGCATCCACTCTCAAAAAACGCGGAATAGAATCCGACATAAAGCAAATCGGCAAAAAACCTGTCGCAGGCTGCATAGCGTGCTACTCGTGCGCCCGCACAGGCAGGTGCGCATTCAACGACGCCGTAAACGAAATAATAGAATCTCTCGACTCTTACGGAGCGCTGGTTGTCGGGTCTCCGGTCTACTATGGGTCGGCCACCGGCCAGATTTGCTGTCTTCTCGACCGTTTGTTTTTTGCCGGCGGAAGGCTCATGGACGGGAAAATAGGCGCATGCGTAGTCTCCTGCCGCAGAGGGGGCGCGAGCGCCGCGTTTGACAGATTAAACAAATACTTTTTGATGAACAATATGCCGCTCGCATCCTCACAGTATTGGAACCAGATACACGGCAACACCCGCGAGGAAGCTTTACAAGACGCCGAAGGTTTGCAGACGATGAGGGTTCTAGCCGATAATATTGCAAGCCTTATGATTTCTTTCAACGAAGCCGAAAAGTCGGGCTTCTGTCCGCCTAAGCGCGAACCGCGCATATTTACAAATTTTATAAGGTAGCGTGTGCGGCAAACTGCCGCGGCACGCCGCATAACCGCTGCTCGGCAATATTTTTTATAAAACAAAAACGTTGAATACGGGCTAATAATACATTTGTTGGCGCAAAAAAGATAAAAAACTCGGCGCGCCAATTTAGTTATTGCGCCCGCGCATTTGCAACAAGCGCCGCCTTTTTTCCGACGGCCTCCCCCATCGCAACCGCATTGCCTGTTACTCGATAGCTTGCGTGAGGTATGAATCCCCCGCTTATGCAGCGCCCTGCCATAAACAAATTTTCAAAATCCGCGCTTTCAAGCGCGCGCATCGGAATATCGTACGGTTTCGATTTTACTCCGCCATCGGAAAACGCATGCGCAGAACTGTCGAGGCCGTGAATGTCCGTCCAATACTCTACCCTGCATACGGCGTCCTCAAAACGCGCGCCCTTTATTACATCGTCGGCGGTTATCTCGTATTTTCCGCGTAGGCGGCGACCCTCGCGTATTCCGATGTGCGAGGCAGTAAGAGCAAGCCTAATATTCTTCCAAAGGCCTCCGCGCGCCCTCAGCGCATCTACAATTTTATTTATTTCCGCGCGCGCTGCTATTGTATGCGAAGTATAAGCGTCGGCGTCGTCGCAGCGTATTCCAAACTCATGGTTTACCATAAAGACGGTCCAGCAGTCCCGTATTTGAAAAAGCGAAGCCCCCGAATAGCTCGCAGACGTTCCGGCGGCTTTGATATGGGCCATAAAATTGGCGCGCCACTTTGGCGAATCTATTAGGCCCGCCTCGCGCAAACGGGCCGTTTCAAGCCCGGAAACAATCGCGAATAGAGTTGCAGGCTGGCACTTACCGTTTTCGTTTCCGATAGAAAAATTCCCGCCGGCGTAGGCTCCGACATCTCCATTGCCTGTGGCGTCTATAAAAACCTTCCCCTTCCACAACTCCCTGCCCGAAACGCTCTCGGTTTCGACGGACTTTATGCGCCCGCTCTCTGCGTTGACGGCGCATACGCGCGTATATAGCCTGATATTTACACCCGATTCCGCGCAGAATCTTTCGAGCAAAACCTTCATCGCCTCGGGGTCGTACAAATGCGGGACATTCTGCGCGCCGGTTTTAGCGAGCTCGCCTATGAGCTCTTTCATGAGGCCGGTTTTATTCTGCCAATCGATAATTAGGCAGACTAGCCCGCAAGTCCATATGCCGCCGAGGCACCCCTGTTGTTCTATTATTGCCGTCTTTGCGCCCGCCCTTGCAGCCGAAACCGCCGCAGCCCATCCCGCAGGGCCGCCGCCGCACACTACCACGTCAAACTCCCGCGTTTTCGCGCTTTTTGGTTTTTCGGAAAAATTTTTATCTTCGGCAATAGCGCACGGCAACGCCGAAAGGGCGACCGCAGCGCAAGCGCGCTTTATGGCGTCGCGGCGCTTTAAAAGTGGGCCAAATGCGGATTTCATAAATGTACAAATATAAAACTCTCCAAAGAGCGTCAAACTTTTTTAACTATCAGCCTTCAAGGCTCGCGCGGAGTTCTTCGAGTTCCTCCCAGCGGGACATCAAGCGCGCGTCTTCGGATTTTATCCATTCTATTCGCGCATTAATTTCCTCAAGCTTGTCAACATTGGCAACCACGAATTCAGAATCTGAAAGTTTTTCGGCAAGCTCGGCCGACTCCGCTTCGAGCTTCTCAATCATCTCCGGGATTTTTTCAAGCTCCTCGCGCTCCTTGTTTGTGAGCTTTGAACGCCGCTTTGGCTGCTGGGGCAAAGATTCCGCCTTTTTAGCAGCCGCCTTTGCGGGAGCGCTATTTTCGGCGCGGTATTTCTCCCATTCGTCGTATCCTCCGACGAGTTCTATAATGTTGCCGTCGTCGCCGAAGCAAAATACGCCGTTTACGATATTGTTCAAGAACTCCCTGTCGTGGGAAACTATCAATATTGTTCCGGAAAACGACACAAGGGCGTTTTCGAGAATTTCTATCGTTTCCATATCGAGATCGTTCGTGGGCTCGTCAAGGACTATTAGGTTTGCGGGTGTGGAAAAGACTTTGGCGAGCATAAGGCGGTTTTTTTCGCCCCCCGATAGCGAACCGATTTGCGTCATAACGCGCGAAGAGTCGAACAAAAAGCTCTGCAAATAGCCCACCACGTACTTGCGCTGGCCGTTTACCGTCACGTATTCACCGCCGCCGCCGATAAACTCAAACGGGGTGGACTTCGGGTCGAGCTCCCCTCTCAACTGGTCGAAGTAGGCAATTTTTAGCCCCGTTCCCTCCGCGACTTCGCCGCTGTCGGGCTTTATTTTGCCAAGCATTATATTAAGCAGAGTCGTTTTGCCACAGCCGTTGCGGCCAATTATCCCTATTTTGTCGCCGCGGAATATCGTCGCCGAAAAATCTTTTATTATCTGCTTTCCGCCGTATGACAGGTTTATATTTTTTAGGTCGAGAACTTTCTGTCCGCTCTCCGCAAAATCCTGCGTTTTTAGCTCCACAAGCCCCTGCCGCTCGACGCGCGCGCGCCGCAAATCGCGCAGGCGCATAAGCTCCCTCACCCTGCCTTCGTTTCTCGTGCGGCGGGCCTTTATGCCGCGCCTTAGCCACGCCTCCTCTTTTGCGAGTTTCTTGTCGAACTCCGCCTCGTTGCGCTCGCGCGCGGCCAGAAGTTCGTCCCTGTTTAAAAGGAATTTGTCGAAACCGCAGTCGAAAGCTATCAGCTTGCCCCTGTCAACCTCGGTCACGCGCGTTGACAAGTTTCTCAAAAAAGTTCTGTCGTGGGACACAAAAACCATCGTCTTGCCGCAGCCTTTCAAAAATTTTTCGAGCCATACGACGGAGTCAATATCCAGATGGTTTGTCGGCTCGTCGAGAAGCAGGACATCAGGATCGGAAATTATCCCCGCGCCAAGAAGCGCGCGGCGCTTCAGACCCGCCGAAGCCGAACGGGTATCTTGGAGGGGGTCGAGCTCGAGCCTGTCTGATGTTTCCAAAATTTTAACCTCGGCAGCCCATATTTCAGACTCCGCAACCCCGCGCGAAAGTTCTTCAAATTCTACGCGCTCTGCGTCCGCGGCATTTCCGGCCTCGATTTTTCTGTGAGCCGCGGCGGCCTTTCCCGCCAATCCGAGCCCTGAGGCAAGCACATCGAAAACGCTTCCAGTAAGGTCGGATGGCACGTCTTGCGGAAGATAAGCCGTTGTGAGGTTTTTAACGCGCTCAACGGCTCCGGAATCGGGGCGGACTATACCAGCAATCATTTTTAGAAGAGTTGTCTTGCCGCAGCCGTTGCGGCCTATCAGAGACATTCTGTCGCCCCTCTCGACGCTCAGATCGGCCTCGTCGAGAAGAGTCCGCAAACCGTATCTCAGAGAAACTTTATTTAGAGAAATAAGACCCATAAAGTTAAGAAAATTACTGTTGGGCGCGCGCAAATCAACGCAAATTTAAACGGCAAAAAAAAATTTTGCGCGCAATCAAACCGCGTCCATTTTGGCTGTCCGCAAATTGCGGCCGCAGAAACTAAGTTGCATGGCCCAAAAAAATTTTGTTGTAGCCGACACTAAACGGGTGCATACTCCCGCTATATTTATTAAACAAAAAACAATAGCGGTAAAAATTAGATAATGAAAGCGGGAGAACTGTTTGATCTGCCAACATCGCTTGAAAGATTCGCTGAATTTTTCACGCCTGAAATGTCGCCGTGGGAATGGGTGGGCAATATAAAAAAGGCGCTTGCGAGCGTAGACTTTTCTTCTCTCGACTCAAAAAGCGACATTCCCGACGGAGTGACTATCCGCGGTGACGTCTACATTCACCCGTCGGTGAAATTGCCCGCATACGCCGAAATAAACGGCCCCGCATGGATAGGCGCAAACGTGGAAATGCGCATAGGCTGCTTCATTCGCGGCAGCGTCATAATTGGAGAGGGCTGTGTCGTCGGTAATTCATGCGAATACAAAAACAGCCTCCTTCTCGACAAGGTTCAGACCCCACACTACAACTATGTGGGCGACTCCGTCCTCGGCAATAGGGCCCACCTCGGCGCCGGTGTAATATGCGCAAACCTAAGGCTCGACAAAGGCAACGTAATGGTAACCCTACCGGAAGGCAGAGTAAACTCGAACATGCGCAAGCTCGGCGCGATGCTTGCGGACGACGCCGAAGCGGGCTGCAACGCAGTATTGCAGCCAGGCTGCATTTTGATGAAGCGCTCGATAGTCCTATCTTGCATGGCGTTCAAAGGCTATCTTGAAGAAAACACCATGGTCGGCGAAAAAACCCAGCTCAAAAAGATGCCGCGATTCGGATTTTAAAAATAACCCCATAAAAACAAGTTTATATGGAAATATCCGTAATAATTCCTGTATACAACGAAGAGGGAAACCTCGCCCCACTGTTCAAGAGGCTATGCAAATCGATGGACGAAATCGGCAGGCCATGGGAGGTCATTTTTATAAACGACGGCAGCCGCGACGCCTCCGGCACATTGCTGCGCGACTACCAAAAAGAGCGCCCGGACGTGGTAAGAATCATAGACTTCAACGGGAACTTCGGCCAGCATACGGCAATCATAGCCGGATTTGAGCGGGCAAAGGGCGACATAGTCGTGACCCTCGACGCCGACCTACAAAATCCGCCTGAGGAAATCGGCAAGCTAATAAAGAAAATCGACGAAGGCTACGATGTTGTAGGGGCGTACAGAAAGACCCGCGAAGACTCTTTTTTCAGAAAATACGCCTCAAAGCTTGTGAACTTTGCGCGCGACAAAATGACAAATATCCGCATGAAAGACCAAGGCTGCATGCTGCGCGCATACAAAAAAAATGTGGTCGAAGGGATAATCCATACAAACGAACGCTCCTTGTTTATACCGGCGCTCGCATATACGCTGGCGTCTAACCCGACGGAAGTCGAAGTTGAGCATTCGGAGAGGCTTTCAGGAGAGTCAAAATACAACCTTTACAGGCTCATTCGACTGAACTTTGACCTCATTACTGGCTTTACGCTTGTGCCGTTGCAGGTATTTACAATAGGCGGATTTCTCGCAAGCCTTGGGTCACTCGCTCTCGTGATGATACTGCTCTTCCGACGCTTCTTTCTCGGCTCGGAAGCGGAGGGGGTTTTTACGCTTTTTGCGATTCTATTTTTCCTCGTAAGCGTTGCCATTGTCGGGATTGGGCTCATCGGAGAATACGTTGGCAGGATATACCAAGTTGTCCAAGCGAGGCCAAAGTACATAATCAAAGACACTGTCGGGTTCGATGGAAAATAGGCCGCGCATTTTATTTTTCGGCTTCAGCGACGTCGGGTACAAATGCCTTAAACTTCTGCTCGACAAGGGCTGCGACGTGATTGGCGTATTCACCCACGACACCGATCCGCACGAAGCGCATTGGTTTAAAACCCCGGAGAGCCTCGCAAAGGAGAATTTTATCCGCGTTTTCAAGCCCACTACTTTGAGGACCGAAAAATGGTTCCGAAAAGTCAAATACATGAAGCCGGACTTAATTTTGTCCCTGTACTATAGGAATTTTATCCCCGAGGAGATATTTTCGCTCGCGAAACTGGGAGCGTACAATATGCACGGATCGTACCTTCCGTCCTACAGGGGCCGCGCCCCGCTTAATTGGTCGATTATAAACGGCGAAGACCACTGCGGGGTGACGTTGCATACCATTGAAAAAAAATTCGACACCGGCGAGATAGTCGAGCAGGAGAAAGTCGATTTCGGCCCGGACGAATACGTGGGAGATATACAGCCGAGAGTCGCCGCAGCGGCAGTCAGGGTTCTTGAAAAAGCCCTCCCGTCGCTCCTTGCGGGAAACCCAAGCAAGACTCCGCAGGACGAATCAAAGGCGTCTTATTACGGCAAGAGGACCCCCGAGGACGGCAGAATAGATTTTTCAAAATCCGCGCGCGAGGTTTTCAATCTCATAAGGGGCGTAAGCAAGCCCTTCCCCGGAGCTTTTGCCGACATAGAAGGCAAGAGATACACAATTTGGCGCGCAAGGCCGTTGGAGGATTTCAAAGGGGGCCGCGCTGGCGAAATAGTATCACGCGAGCCGTTTATCATCGCCTGCGGAAAGGGCGCGCTGGAAGTTTCCGAATGCGACGAATCGCCCGCGCGGGAATAAGTTTCCATATTTCCGAGCGCCGCCATAGCGCGCCATTCATTTCGCATTTTCCGCTTGCCGCGCGGCAAGCCCGCTGCCGATTCCGCGCGCCGCCGCGCATTTTAACGGGCGGCGAGGCTGAAAGCTCAGCGGCCGATTCCGAACCGCGCCGCAACTTCGGGCAGGCGGAAACTCCGCCTCGCTACCCGAGCATTGATTCGTACAATCCCTCAACGGCCTTCGCCGCCTCGGCGATTTCCGAATAATCTTTCGAGCCGCTTTCGAGCGCGCCCTTTATCAGCTTTCCCTCGCGGGCGACGAGCTCGTCGTGGAGCGGGAAATATTCGTCGAACAGAAAATACGAAAACCTGACGAGCCTCTCGTCGCCGAACGCGAGCCGCTGGAGCTTGGAGCCGTGCGAAGAGTAGGCGTCCACCGCCAGGGACTTCCCGCCGAGCACGGCGCCTTTGATGTCGGGAAAATCGCAAGATTTGGCGAACACGATCGTATATCCCGTGCCCTGCAAATCGACGGAGTGGGCGTCGGTGCAGCCGATTACCGGCTTGCCGGCGCAATGCCTGGGATAGTGGCACAGGGCCCGCGCGAGCGCGATGTCGGCGGATGTCGAGTTCACGAGCTCGTATGCGTCAAATTTTTGGCGGCCGGCAATCAGGTCGAGCATCCGGCTTTCCATATGCGTATATTTCCCCTTTTTCGGCGCCGCCTCCCAGAAGGGATGGTTGAAGACTGCGATTCCCCCGAGCCTGCGGATGAAGTCGAACTCCGCCTCCGCCACGGCGACATTGCGGCGCACAACCGCAGAAACGTCCGCCGGAAGTGTTTTCTCAATCTCGGCTACGAGGGCGTCGAATTCCCCGCGGTTCTTTTTGACGTATTCCGTCAGGCTCTGCGAGCCTCCAAAATTTTGAATGTGCGCGTGCGAATAATGGCATTCTTCGGCGTTGAAAAACGACATAGACGTCGGAAAGCGCGAGAATTTGCGCTTCATGTCCTCGGAAGTGGAATAGACGCTGTGGTCGGATATTGCCTGGTAGTCGAGCCCGACTTCGTAGCAGCGCAAGGCGACTTCCTCCGGCGAGTTTTTCCCGTCCGAATTTGTGGAGTGTATGTGGCTGTCACCTTTGAACGGCCTAAGCGCGTAGATGTCCTCCCCAAGCGCGTAGACGGGGACGGAAGCGACGAAGCTTTCGTTCCCGCCGCGCTTTTTATCCTTAACGACGAAAGTATAGCGGCACTCTTTTTTAAAGTCGGCGTCAATGGCAAACGCCCCGTTTTCTTCGCGATATTTTGCGGGGAAATCCCTCGCCCACGGGAAAGAGTCCGACTTCCCGTCCCACGCTGCGTCGCCGTAGAGTATTGAAACCGAAAGCGATGACAGCTTGCCGGCATATTTTTCCGGAGGGCGAAGGGTGAGTTTTGCCCTGCCCGTTTTGAATATGCGCGCGGAGGGGACAAATCCGCCGCCAAAACTTTCCGATTTCGTTTTATTTTTTCCGTCGGCATCCTTCGACGGAACGCCCGCCGCGAAAGCGGGGGAAGCTCCGATGACGGCTATGCTCTTTATGAATGTTTTTCTGTCCATAACAGGTCAATTTTGGCTTACAATATTGTAAAAAGTCAAGATTTTTTGCGCAACTCCCATTCCCTGAACCTCTCCGAGTACTTCGCGGGAACCCGCGCCTCAACCTCCACGCCGCCGTCCGCGTATTTCTGCGACGCCACAGACGCCAGCGAGTGCAGCAGCGCGAGCTGGGCGTATTGAGAATGGGGGATAAAAAGCCTCATAAACGCGGAGGTTTCCCCAACTGCCCACTCAATCCGTTCTACCAGCTCTCCGATTCCTCGCCCTGTGCGTGCCGACACCTCGACGGCATCGGGGAAATCGAGCGAGAGCGCGTAGCGCCATGCGCCGTCGGGAGCAGTGTCTATTTTGTTGAATACTGTCAGTATCCGCTTCTCATCGGCGCCAAGCTCTTTAAGCACGCTAATAGTGGTGCGGGTATGCTCCAATGCGTCCGGGTTTGAGACGTCCACCACATGTATTAAAAAATCAGACAAGACAGATTCTTCGAGAGTAGCCTTGAACGCCTCGACAAACCTATGCGGAAGTTTTCTCACAAATCCCACAGTGTCGGTAAGCAACACGACCGAACCGTTTGGGAGGTCCAATCGGCGCGTGGTGGGGTCGAGCGTTGCGAAGAGCTTGTCTTCTGAAAGCAGCGACGAATTGGTAAGTCGGTTAATTAGCGAAGACTTCCCCGCATTAGTATATCCAACTATTGCAGCGCATGGGAACGGGATACGCTGCCTGCGCTTGCGCTGAGTTGCGCGCACAGTGCGCACGCGTGCGAGCATTTCTTTGAGGCGGGCGATTCTTGCGCGGATCTGGCGGCGGTCGAGCTCAAGCTGGCTTTCGCCGCCGCCGCGCTGTGTGACGCCGCCGCCGCGCTGCCTGTCCAAGTGGCTCCACGCGCGCCTCAGGCGCGGCAGTGAATACTCAAGCTTTGCGAGCTCTACTTGCAAGCGCGCCTCTTTCGTGCGCGCCCTCGCAGCAAAAATATCGAGGATTACCTCCTGCCTCGTCACTATTTCCATTGAGGATTTCTCCTCCCAGTTGCGCTGCTGCACAGGCGTAAGCTCATCGTCAAAGATTATTGTCGATGCCCCGGCAGCGCGTGCGAGCGCAATGATTTCGCCGCACTTCCCCTCGCCCGCCACGAGTGCGGGATTGTAATTTCTAACCTTTACAATCGCCCTTCCCACACATTCCAGCCCGAGGTTCGACGCGAGCTCCGCAAGCTCGTCCACAAGCGCGACTATAGCCTCTCCCCGCCCGCCGTCCGAAAACTCGAACCCTACAAGAAAAGCTCTTCCCCCGATCAAAGGCTCCTCGAAACTGTTTTGCGAATCCCCATGCATGCGTTTGATTTTTTGCCCGCCCGCCCCCGCGCGCAAGACAAAAAAAACGAAGCTGCATAAAACTCGGCAGGCGAGTAAAATTTACTTGCCCAAAAGTAAATGCGAAAATAAAGTTTGCGGCTTAAATTTATAAAAGGATACAAATGAAACCTAAGAAAGTCGGAATACTAACGGCGGGCGGACTCGCCCCGTGTCTTTCAAGCGCGATTGGCGGTCTTATAGAGCGCTACACAGAAATAGATCCGTCAATAGAGATAATATGCTATCTCGGCGGATACAAGGGACTGCTTCTCGGGCAGAGCATAAAAGTCGACGACAAGATGCGCGCGCAAGCCCACATTTTGCACAGATACGGCGGCTCCCCGATAGGGAACTCTCGCGTGAAGCTAACCAATGTCAAGGACTGCGTGAAGCGCGGGCTAGTAAAAGAAGGCGAAGATCCGCAGAAAGTTGCGGCCGACCAACTCGTAAAGGATAAAGTTGACATTCTGCATACGATAGGCGGAGACGACACGAATACAGCCGCGGCAGATCTTGCAAAATTTTTGAAGGAAAACAACTACGAGCTCACCGTAATCGGCCTTCCCAAGACCATAGACAACGACGTCTATCCGATACGCCAAAGCCTCGGAGCTTGGACCGCCGCCGAAGAGGGCGCAAAGTTCTTCCGCAATGTCGTATCCGAGAACGGAGCGAATCCCCGCATGCTCATAATCCACGAGGTTATGGGGCGCAACTGCGGCTGGCTTACCGCGGCGACTGCCGCCGAGTATCGCAAGCTGCTTTCGCAAGGCGAGTTTGCCGACGGGCTTGGGCTCACAAAAGCGCGCAGAGATGTGCACGCCATCTACATTCCCGAAATGGAGCTGGATATTAAAAAGGAAGCCGCGAGACTAAAGAAAATCATGGACGAAAACGACTGCGTCAATATATTCATATCCGAAGGCGCGGGAGTTAAAACCATAGTGGCCGAAATGGAAGCCAATGGCGAGAGTGTCCCCCGCGACGCTTTCGGGCATGTCAAGCTCGACGCCGTCAACCCCGGCAAATGGTTTGGAAAGCAGTTTGCCGAAATGCTCGGCGCGGAAAAGGTACTCGTTCAAAAGAGCGGCTACTTCGCCAGAGCCGCCGCGGCAAATGTCGACGATCTGCGCCTAATAAAGAGCTGCACAGACCTCGCCGTTGAATGCGCCCTGAAACGCGAAGGCGGAGTCATCGGCCACGACGAAGACGCCGGAAATGTTCTGAGGGCAATCGAATTTGAAAGAATCAAGGGCGGCAAACCCTTCAACACCAAATTCGACTGGTTCCAGAAGCTGCTGAAAGACATCGGCCAGGCGTAGTTCCCTGCCCCAAGCGGACGAGCTTCCTTGATTTTTGGAGAGTTCGTCCCGCGGGGCCGCTTGCAGCGTTTTTATAAGCGGCAATTTTTTCGCACAATCTAAAAGATTTAAATTTTCCTCAAGAAGATTAAAAAGTGCGCATTTTTCTCGTGCATTAAACTTCTGGTTTAAACGCTGAAAAGAAAAACGCTAAAAATCGACGCAATAAAAAACGGACTCAATAGCGAGTCCGTTTTTTTTAGCATCCGCGCGGGAAACGCCGCCGCGGTTTTTTTCTGCAAAAGGTATTATTCCACGAATATTTTTTTGTATCGATTCGAGTCCTTCGCCGAAAGATTGACTGTTTTTTCGTATTTCTTGCCGTTGTACTCGTATGTTATAAGATATTTCCCGTAAAAGGCGCGGAAATGCAACTTGTCATCGACCGAATCAAAATTCAAATCGGTCCTCCATTTTTTCAATAGATTTTCAAGTGCTATGTAAGAAGGTTTTTTGCTCATATCCTTGCGCAAGAAGCCGCTCATAAACCTGTCTTCGCCGCCTGCTGTTCCGTCGACAAAATGCCAATAAGTTATAGCCTCGACATTTTTATGGCTGAACCACAGCTTATAGAAATTCTCGACAAAGAACGCTTGGTTTGCCTCGCCGACTTCCCCGTCGCCAAAGCACGGGAAAGTTATTTCCGTTATGTGGATAGGCCTATTGAATCTCGACAGTGTATCGAGCACAACCCTCTGGTATTCCGGCCCCCATTCTATGCCTTTGAGAGCGTTTTGGTAGTCATCTTTCCCAAAGAAGTGCAACTGAAGCCCGATTATATCGAGCTTGGCTCCGCGGTTAATCAAGTCGGAAATCGCAAGGTAGTCCGACGAATACTCGCGGAAAGCCGCCACCCGCTGCCATACAGGGGTCGTATAATTTGAGATAAAGCGGTTGGAACCGCGAAATACTCTTTCGGCCTCCTTAAAAGCCTTGAAGCCGTAATCGTCTGGCATAAACCCGTGCGGGTCGGGAGTATTTATGCTCCATATGGCATGCCGCTTGTCTGTATTTTCATTCGTGACGTCCCAATAGTCGATTTTGCCGTCGTATCTCTCGGCGACTTTATCTATATAGCGGCACATATATTTTTCGTATTCATGCTTGCTCTCGGGAACCCATTTCGGACGAGACGCGTTTGATGTAGCCAAATGCCATGAAAGGCAATGCCCTTTCGGCGTTATGTCGTGGCGCTTGCACATTTCCAAAACGATGTCTGGCGGCGGGCGGCGATATATATCGGGCTTGTTCTCATTGCGCGAAAAGCGGTAAAAGCCAGGTTCGGGTTCTGAAGTCGCCCAATAGAAAGGCAGCGTAGCAAAATTAAAGAGGTTGGAGAACAGCTCCTCAAATTTACGGTTCTTTTCCTCCGCAAGTTTAGCATCTTTTTCTATATGGTGAAATCCTTCCGTTAAAAACGCTTGCATACCGAATAGAAATTCGTGCTTTTTTAACGATATGGAAACATTGTCAACTTTTACCGGCCGCCCTTTGGGATCAAAGAATCCGACGTAAAAAGATCCCATTCTATTGGTCTTTATGCCGAGTTCTATCTCCTCCTGCAAGACGGGATCGGCCCATTGTTTTTTAAGCTCCTCTGAGACTTCTTTTATGTCTTTGTCCTGCGAAGCTGTTAGCGAATAAGGGTAGTCGGGCACCTCAACCCAATGTCCGCTTTTTTGAGGGCGCGCATATAAGCCCGCAACAAGCGTTATCCCCATGAATAACAGTATGCTTTTTTTCATATTTTACTTAATATTATTTTTTAATTCCAAGATTTTGTAGAATCCGTCCGAATCCCTCAGTTCGCTTTTGAACGCGAGCTCAATCGGGCGCGCTTCATTGGCGGGAGATGTTTTTTTCAGCATCACGGAAAGCGAATATTTTCCGGAGGGCAAATCGGCTGCGGGTATTTTATAGGTCTCTTTTACGGGTTTGTTCGGCTCCCACTTGCGGTTGTCGCACTCTTTTATCGGATAAATTTTTTCAAACTTCCCGTCTTGCCCCGTTAGTTTTACAAAAAGCACGTAACGGTTGAACGCGTGCGCAGCACCCTTATTTTCCCATTCAAGGGTCAACTTCCCGTTACCGGCGTCGAAGTCGGCGGAATTTATAAAATACCAGTACCCTACTTTGTTCGCCATCTCCTTCAAAAAGTCGGGATTGTCTTTCGCGTAATCTTCCGCATACCCATGGTACCCGAGATATGTGCAGTGCGCCCGCTTCACTACGCGCCTAAGAGCCGCAGCCCCCTCTTCCTCGCCGTTCTTACCCTTCCAAGTGCCTCTTTCTTTTTGGTGGCTGTAATGCGCCAATTCAAGGGTTGCGGGGCAATCGCTATATATGTCGTCGAAAAATTCAGGGTGAGCTAACGAATCATTGCCTTTATTCACAGGGGCAAAATAGTACCAATCAACCAGTATGGAATCGTCCCGATAGCCAATTTTACTCTTTTTCACATACTCTCTTGCCGACATTAAATCTTCGCCTTTTAAATTATAGCTCAGCCAATCATCGCCTATTGTTAGCCGGCTTTTCCCATAGCACTTTTTGTATAAATCTATGTGGTTCTTTATCGTTTTTAGCGGAACTTTAATATTGCTTGAAGACGAATAGTGGCCCTCGCCCCAGTTCCCTATGCTCGCAAGCGTCATATCCACTATGTAAGGCTTGCCGTCGTACCGCTCGGCTATCGCCTTGTGCAGTTTTTCAAGCTTCTCTAAAAATATGGGGTCTTCATTCACTGGTTCCACTATTTCCCTTCCAGACTTCGTTTTTACCAGATTCCCCTTCGCCCCGGCGTCAAACACCCACTTCGGAGTTGCGTATTTTATGCCTGTTTCATTGCAGGTTATCGAAAGCGACACCTTTACGCCTTTTCCGTAATACCACTTTTTTACTATGTCGTCTATCAGAGCCCAGTTGAATTTTCCTTCCTCGGGCTCCAAATAGCTCCATGCAAACCTCAAAAACAAATGGTGCATGTTCGGTATCGCCGCTATCGAGTCGTCTGAGCTCAGATATTTTTTCAGGCTATTGTCGTAGTAATGGTGATACCAACCTTTATCCGGATTCGACAACACCCGCGCGGAATCCTGCTTGCCCCGCAAATCCTCCGCAACCAACACCCCCGACGCCACCGCTAGCGCCGCCATCATTAAAGCAAATCTCTTTTTCATATAATATGTATAAAAAATTAAGCCATTATGCCGCTGCGGTCAACATTCAAAATACTTTATTGTTAAGACAATGGAATTAATAACCCCTCTTAGTATTTTTTTTGCCGCGCAATTTCTTATAATTGCACAATTTTTTTTGGGACTTTCAATTTTAATATAAAAATGAAGGAGTTGTTTTATAAAAATTAAAAAAATTCCACTCCATATTGCAGATATTTATAAGAAAAAAAACCGCGGCTTATTAGCCGCGGTTTAAAAAAATATGCGATGCAATTAGTGGGTCGCAATCTGCCTCGATTTCGCGACGGCGTAATCCCTATTCATCTTAGCGATGAAATCGAGCGTTATGCCCTTCGGGCATGCCGCTTGGCACTCTCCGTAATTCGAGCAGTTGCCAAAACCGAGTTCGTCCATTTTTTCAACCATTGCTATCGTGCGGCGGTCCTTTTCAGGAGCCCCCTGCGGCAGATAGTTTAGCTGAGAAACTTTCGCGCTCGTAAACAGCATGGCCGAAGCGTTCGGGCAGGCCGCAACGCAAGCGCCGCAACCTATGCATGCGGCGGCGTCCATGGCCTTGTCGGCTATTTCTTTGGGTATGAGAACCGCATTGGCATCGCGCGCAGCCCCAGTGCGGACAGATATGAACCCGCCTGCCTGCTGAATTTCATCGAGGGCATCGCGAGAAACAATCAAGTCCTTTTTAATCGGGAACGGACCCGCTCTCCATGGCTCTACGACAATCGTATCGCCGTCTTTAAACTTGCGCATATGCAGCTGGCATACGGTGGTCTTAGCCTCCGGGCCGTGCGGTTTGCCGTTTATGACCATTGAGCACATTCCGCAAATGCCTTCGCGGCAGTCGTGGTCGAACGCGATAGTCTCTTTTCCCTGCGCGACAAGCTGTTCATTAAGCATGTCGAACATTTCAAGGAACGAGCTGTCGGGGCTAACGTTGTCGACAGTGTGGGTGACAAAGCGGCCTTTTTCGTTGGCGTTTTTTTGAGTCCAAATTTTAAGATGCACTTTCATCTGTATTTCCCTTTCGGTTTTATTTGTAGGAGCGTACGACAGGCGCGACCTCTTCGTGCGTGATAGGCTCTTTATTTAAAATCGGCGGCTTGCCCTCGCCAGCGTATTCCCATACAAAAGCGTAGGAATACTCGGCGTCGTTGCGCTTCGCCTCGCCGTCTTCCGTCTGATATTCAACGCGGAAGTGCGCTCCGCAGCTTTCCTTGCGCTCGAGCGCGTCGCGAACCATAACCTCCGCAAATTCGAGGAAGTCGGCAACCCTGCCAGCCCTTTCGAGTTCGGCATTGATTGTATGTTCGTCGCCGACAACGCGAACGTGCTTCCAGAAGTCCTCGCGTATCTGAGGTATCTTTTCGAGAGCCTTTTTGAGGCTTTCTTCAGACCTCGCCATGCCGCAGAGCTCCCACATAACCTTGCCAAGTTCGAGGTGGAAATGGCGCGGGCTCTTGTCGCCCTTTACGTTTAGCAGCTTCTGAATGCGCGCCTTTACGCCGTTTTCCGCTTCGGCAAATTCGGGAAGATCGATCGAGATGTTCTTGGCGCCTTCCTGAGCGAGGTAGTTGGGAAGCGTATATGGAATAACAAAGTATCCGTCCGCAAGGCCCTGCATGAGAGCCGAAGCACCGAGCCTGTTTGCCCCGTGGTCGGAGAAGTTCGCTTCGCCGAGAACAAAGAGCCCGGGTATCGTGCTTTGTAAATTGTAGTCAACCCAAAGCCCGCCCATTGTGTAGTGCGATGCCGGATATATGCGCATCGGAACCTTGTAGGCATTTTCGCCCGTGATTCTCTCGTACATTTCAAAGAGGTTGCCGTACTTTTCCTCGATAGTGTGGAGACCGTCGCGCTTTATGGCGTCGGCAAAATCGAGGTACACGCCGCGGCGGAAACCGTTGACTTCGGGACCTACGCCGCGCCCATCGTCGCAAGCTTCCTTGGCTGCGCGCGAGGAAATGTCGCGCGGGGCGAGGTTGCCGAAGCTCGGATACTTTCTTTCAAGGTAATAGTCCCTATCCTCTTCCGGAATATCGTTGGGGTTTTTAGTGCAATCTTCCGCTTTTTTGGGAACCCATACGCGGCCATCGTTGCGCAAAGATTCGCTCATGAGCGTAAGCTTGCTCTGCTGGTCGCCGTGCTGGGGAATGCAGGTCGGGTGGATTTGTGTAAAGCAGGGGTTGGCAAAGCCAGCGCCGCGCTTGTAGCATTTAAATGCCGCCGTGACGCTGCACCCTTGCGCGTTAGTCGAAAGGTAGAACACATTGCCGTAGCCGCCCGTGCAAAGAAGAACGGCGTCCGCCGAGTACCTTTCAATGTCGCCTGTGACAAGGTTGCGGACGATTATGCCCTTTGCGTGGCCGTTTACAACAACCAAATCGAGCATTTCGCGGCGCGTGAACATCTTAACCTTTTTGAGCGCAATCTGCCTTTCGAGCGCGGAATACGCGCCGAGAAGCAACTGTTGTCCGGTTTGCCCGCGGGCGTAAAAAGTGCGGCTTACTTGAGCTCCACCAAATGAGCGGTTTGCCAGAAGGCCGCCGTATTCGCGGGCGAAAGGAACGCCTTGAGCGACACACTGGTCGATAATGTTTCCGCTGACTTCTGCAAGGCGGTATACGTTTGCCTCGCGCGAGCGGAAGTCGCCGCCCTTTACGGTATCGTAGAAAAGCCTATAAATGCTGTCGCCGTCGTTCTGGTAGTTCTTGGCGGCATTGATACCGCCCTGTGCCGCGATAGAGTGCGCGCGGCGGGGGCTGTCTTGGTAGCAGAAACATTGTATATTATACCCCTGCTCTGCAAGGCTCGCCGCTGCGGAAGCTCCGGCAAGGCCGGTGCCGACAACAATTATCTTGTACTTGCGGCGGTTAGAGGGGTTTACGAGCTTGGCATGAGCCTTAAAGTTCGACCACTTTTGGGCTATCGGGCCCTCCGGAATTTTAGAATCCAAATTCATGATTTTTCCTTTCCTGAACTATTTTTTAGCTTCCGGTTTAAGCGATATAGAGACATTGCACTTAGCCGCTTTATTGGCATTTAGGAAGTCGTAATTTACAAAAATCTTTTTGGCTCCCGCTGCTCTTTGTGCTTCAACCTGCTTTACAATGCAGTTTACCGGCAGAATGTTGCAACCGGCATATTTTGAAATCATAACCGCGAGCGGATTTATCGAGAAACCTACAGCGATAACGACACAATAGACAACCGCAATGGCGTTGAGGCGGTATCTCCAAGCTTCGTTGCGGAGACCTACCGACTGGAACATACTCGAAACGCCATGTGAGAGGTGGAAGGCGATAACAATCATGGCGAAAATATACGCCGCCGCCACCCACGGATTTGAGAAGCCCATTATGAGCATGGCATAGACGTCGTGAAGAGTCTTGCCTTCGTACATGCCGCTGGTCGCAACCCAGTCGAGAATCTTATACTCGGGGTCCAGATTGAGGACCGTAAAGTGCATAATGTGCAAAACGACGAACGCAATGACAATAGTGCCGGAATAAATCATAGTGCGTGCGGCCAATGTCGACGACAAAGATTTTTTGACGGCGTACTGCTGCGGACGCGACCTGTTATTCTCCAAAACGAGCATATACGCCGTAAGGAAGTGCACCACAAAGCACGCCAAAAGCGTCAGTCTGAAACCCCAGAGGATTTCCCACGGCAACGTTTGCAGCGTATGCGCGTATGCGTTAATCGCGTGCGGTCCGCCCTCGAGAGTCTGCAAGTTTCCAAGCATGTGTATCAGGAGGAACGACGCCAACACGAATCCCGTAATCGCCATCAGGAACTTTTTAAGTACCGACGACAGAATCGATTTTTTTATGTTTACCATGATTGTGCGTTCGTAATTTTTTCTATTTGGAAAATGAAGTCTTTAATAAGGCAAATTTGAGCATTTTTTTCAACACAAATTTTGGGCGTATTGCATGCAGATTTGGGCAATTTTTCCCTTCTGGCGCGTAAGACGGCAGTGCTCCGCAATTTTTGTCATAAAAAGCTTTAAATTGCGCGGGCAATAATGCATTATTCATGCATTATGGAACTAACATACACCGATAAAGTGGCGCTCGTAAGCGGCGCCGGAAGAGGTATCGGCCGCGAGATAGCGTTGGAGCTCGCCAAAGCCGGTTGCACTGTAATTTGCGTAAGCCGCAACGAATCCTCCTGCGGGAGCGTTGCGGAAGAAATCCGCGCCTGTGGCGGGAAAGCCGAAAGCTTCGCATTCGACGTCTCGGACTCCGGGCAAGTAAAAGAGAAATGCGCCGAAATACTCAAGAAGTACGGAGCCGTAGACATACTTGTAAACAACGCGGGAATCACGCGCGACAACCTGCTTATGCGCATGAGCGACGAAGAATGGAACGCCGTAATTTCAACCAATCTGTCCTCCTGCTTTTACCTTTCGCGCAACCTTGTAAGAGCAATGATGGGCAAAAGATGGGGCAGAATAATAAACATATCGTCAGTGTCCGGGATAGCGGGCAACGCCGGGCAGGCAAATTATTCTGCGGCGAAAGCGGGGATAATAGGATTCACTAAGACGCTCGCCCGCGAGCTTGCCGCGCGCAATATAACGGCAAACGCCGTAGCTCCCGGATTTATTGAAACAGACATGACGGCAAAGCTTCCCGAAAATATAATGGAGGCAGCAAAAGCCGCAATTCCGCTAAAAAGGTTTGGCAAGCCGGACGATATAGCAAGAGTCTGCGCATTTCTCGCATCGGAAGAAGCTTCTTACATTACGGGGCAAGTAATTTCCGTAAACGGCGGGCTTGTAATTTAAGACAAAGTAAAAGTATTTTCAGAAATAAGAAAGACGCTCGCGGATATATCGCACAGATTATTTCCGCGAGTTTTTTTATAGAAATGAGATCTATTGAAAAGTATTTGTTACTCCAAGGGATTTGATACTTAAAAATAATTAAATATTTGTACCTACGCCCTCCTCTTTTTTCCTACAAAAAAACACTACTTTTTTTTAATAATTTGGCGCAATGATTTTGCAATTAGATAGACAGAAGAAAAAGAAGTAAATCCAATACGCTTTTCTTACTGTAAAAGACAAAAAAAAACTTCAGTCGCGGACAGTAATTTGGCGCAATGATTTTGCAATTAGATAGACAGGTGAAAAAGAAGTAAATCCAATACGCTTTTCTTACTGTAAAAGACAAAAAAAAAGCTTCAGTCGCGGACAGTAATTTGGCGCAATGATTTTGGCGCCGGGCAAGAAGCAAAAAAAGAGCCAAGCTCGAAGCGTACAATGACGTACGTAAGAGTTTGGCTCTTTTTTTAGCGACGCCGCACCGCGCCAAAATCATTCGCCAAATTAGGCGCCGCAACCGCCGTCTTTATACCCGCAGTCGCGACAGGAACGGCACTTCCCGTCAAACACATACGCATACGAATGGCACTTCGGGCACGTCAACGCACTCGACATCGCCTTGTCCTTTTTCTTTTGCGTATTAACCGCCGCATTAGTCGTAGTCGCAAGCGGAAGCTCCGTCTGCAACGGCGTCCTCTCGACCGCCTTCACGGTCATCGTGCGCCCGTTGCTCGTAAACATCGCCGCAATATAATCCTGATCCAGCTGCCTCAGTCTCCGCCCGTTTTCAGACGGGAACATCCAATCCAGCAGCTGCATCAGCAAGTCAACTATACTTTTGCAAGTGTGTATTTCCGGTTTGTCGCCTTCTTCATTGTAGTCGCCGATTCTGACCCAACCTGCGGGATCGAACGACATGTATCGGAACGCCCCAATAAAGTCATCAAACGGCACACCGTATTGCAACGCAATAGAGAATGCTTTGCAGAAAGCGTCAAACATTCCGTTTATAAACGATCCGCCCTGTCCCAATCTGCCAAAGATTTCCGCGCAATAGCCAGTCTCGGATATGCCCACTGTCATGTATCCGTTGATGTCGTCGCCAATCGTAAACTTAATGGTTTGCCCCCAACGGCGGTACGGCAAGCGCTTGCGGAGCGGATTAGCGTGCTCGTGCTGCCTTATCTTTGCAGCTGCATCAACTACTTTGTTCCACGCTTCCTGAATTTCCCCGGAATCGAGGCGTGTGCTGTAAACCGCGTTTGCCTTCGAGCCGTCGCGGTATATTGCGATGCACTTTACACCCAATTCGTGGCTTTCCACAAGGCTTTTTACGATGTCTTCTTCGGTGGCGGAAGCCGGCATATTAATAGTTTTGCTCGACGCCCCTGAAATGAACGGCTGCAAAGCACCCAGCATTTTTACGTGCCCGTCAACAGCAATGCAGCGGGTTCCGCCAAACGCCGTATTGGCGCAGTCGAAAACTTTGAGAGTGCGCTCGTCAACCCACGGAATGCCCTCCATGTGTCCACAACCAAAGTATATTGAGGAATCGGAGAACGGCAGTGTGCCCTTTTCGGACTGGGTGCACATGCGCTTAAAGAATTCTTGATATTCAGACTCATCGCGCAGAGGGGAGAGTCGCGCGACAATCTCGCGGCAAATTTCGCCGCCGTCGCCGATAGATTTAAGTGCGTCGAGATGATTCGAAACGCGTTTGGCGTGCAAGAAGTTTTCAGCGCCGGCAAGCCCTGAAACCTCGGCGATAATAGTAAGAATCTGCTCAAATGAATAACCGAGCTTGGCGAGCCCCTGCGGTACAAGGCCGTTTATGAGCGTCATAGTCCCGCCACCGCTTAACTGCTTGTGTTTTACAAGCGAGTATTCTGGCTCTGCGGACGTTGTGCCTTCCTCGTATATGCCCATTGGGGCGCTTATAGTGCCGGTGGGGGCTATGCAAGTGACAAAGCTGTTGCGGAAAGAGTTTTCTTTTTTGAGGGAATCCCAAAGTTTTCCGGCCTCCTCGACAACATCGTTCCAGTTGTCGCCGAGCGACACTTTGTCGCCAATGCTCTTTTTAAAGCCCTCAATGGCGTCGTGCGCATTAAACGACTCCTCAAAAGGCAAGTCTTCGCTCTTGCGCGCGTGGACCTTGATGCCGAGGAATTTTTTGAGCTCATCGTTCATTAGCGCGTGCATATTAAGCACCCTGCGCATGCTGCCTTTAATCAGCGGATATTTTGCAAAAGCGCCAAGCGCCACCCCGAGTTTTGCGCTTGTGCAATAGCATACCGAAGTAAGCAAAGAAGCCAAAGAAGCCGCAATAGCCCTGCCCTCGGAAGAATCGTAAGGAATGCCAAGAGACATCAAAAGCCCTCCGATATTGGCAAATCCTATGCCGGTCGTGCGGTAGTTTACGGTGTTTATGGCTATTTCCGGTATCGGGAAACCGCCCTTTGTGACGTTGATGTCGGCCGCAACCATTGCGATTTCGACCGCCTTCATAAACTTTTCTATTTCAAACTTTGAGTTCTTGTAGAAACGGATGACATTGAAAGAGCTCAAATTGCACGAGCTAAACACCGGGCCGAGATATTCGGAGCACGGATTGCTAGTTTCTATCATGCATTCGTCGCGGAAGGTGCTCCAGAAGTTGATAATGTCGTTATTATGCAAGCCCGGTTCTGCGTTATTCCATATCGCGTTTGCCATTTCCGCAAGCATTTCGTTGGGGAAATATTCGCGCACAATGTGCGACGGATCCTTGACCCAGCGCGTCGCGTACTTTGTCCCGTTTTTATAGGCAAGCCAAAAGCCGCTCTTCATCGAGACAGTGTGGTTTGCGTTTTGGTTGGACAAAGTCTGCCCGTAAATGAGGTCGTCCATAGCCGGGCTGAAAGACTTGTCCACGGCAAACGGCGTGCTGAGAAGCATTTTAGCCGCTATTTGCTCTTCGGGAGTGCCGTCGGCGAGCTTTTGCTGGGCAAGCTTGCGGAGCCCGTAAACAACGTTGTGCTCCTGCAAAATAACTTTCGCGACTTCCTCCTGCCTGAACTTAGTTTTCACGAACTCAAAGACGTCCGGGTGGTCGGAGTACATAACAACCATGCGCGCCGCCCTGCGTGTCTTGCCGCCGGACTTAATCGCGCCTGCCATTTTATCCCAGCCGCGGTCGAAAGAAAGCGGACCGGAAGCGGAGCCCTTCCCCGCAATAGGCTCGCCTTCGCTTCGTATCGAAGAAATATTTATGCCGACGCCCGAGCCGCTCGAGAAAATGCTGCCCTCCGTATATTGATGGCGCAAGATCGCGTCCATCGAGTCCTCAACGCCGAGTATGAAACACGCGCTCGCCTGCGGATTTGCGTATCCGTTGACCGACTTTCTCGCCTCGACGCCGTTTTTAGTTTCCAAACCGTAATAGGCGTCGTTGCCCTTGTTCCCAAGCAGATCGCGGAGATCCGGGCGCCCCCATCTCCACTGCTCCCAATGCCCTATGTTAAACCATACTGGGCTGTTGGGCGCCCACATCTGGTGGAGGAGCATGTACTTCATCTCCTGATTGTACACGAGCGCGGATTTCTCGTTGGCGAAATAGCCGAGCTGGTAGCCCCAAACAGTGTACGTATTTGCGATGCGGTCGAAAATCTGCTTAACGGAGTCTTCGTATTCAATAGTGCCCGGATCTTTGCCAAATATGTATTTGCTTACCGTTATTTTTAGAGCGTTGTCGCCCCAGTGTTCCGGCACTTCGACGTTCTGCCGGGAAAAGACCGTTTCCCCCGACGCAAACATCTTTATATCTTTGCGAACCCATTTTGCAGTATCGTAAGCAAAAACTCCCTCTTTTGTAAAAATACGCTCGAATTTAAAGCCGCCCGCGCGACCCTTTTTCCCCAAATCCAAAGGCTGGTTCCCATCGACAATTATTTTGGCCATGATATTCTGAATTTAATAGTTTTTAAATGAGTAAATTGAGCACCGTCCGCCCGAAAGCATTAAAGCCCACGTTAAGCGATGAAAAACGGCGAACGGTAAAACCGAATTCCGCCGATAATCTTAGTTCAAAGAAAAACTCCAAATTACAGACCTTGTCAAATGAAAATATCCCCCGCAAAAGCGGCATTACCCCTCAATCGAGTCACAGAAAAGGATTGCGGGCCAAAAAAATTTGACGAATCGCCAAATATAATGTAAACATGCGGTATGAAGTCTTTAAAGTTATATTTTTATATCTTATTATTAATAAGTTATGCAATGCCATCATTTGCTGAAAAAACAGCGGTAGGCAGCAATCTTCCCGCCGGAGATGTTGAAATAAAGAGCCAATGGCAAAATAAAAAAATCGCATATTTGGGAGACTCTATAACAGACAAATGCCACGTTGGAACAACAAAGAACTACTGGCAATATTTGGAAGAAATCCTCGGAATAGAGCCGGCTGTTTACGGCATAAACGGCGACAATTTTTGCGGAATATTAAAACAGGCCCAAAAGTTAAAATCCGACGGAGCCGAAAAAATCGACGCAATAATGATATTCGCCGGGACAAACGACTACAACGGCAGCGTTCCCATCGGGCAATGGTACAAATACGAAGAAGCCGAAGCTCCAATTGCAAACGGCAAAACGCAAATCCGCAAGCGCAGAATCCACATAATGGATTCCACTACGTTCAAAGGCCGAATAAATGCGGCAATGGCATTTATCAAAGAAAATTTCCCCGACAAACAGATTATACTAATTACTCCAATACACCGAGGATTCGCAAAGTTCGGCGAAGGGAATGTACAACCGGACGAATCTTTCCCCAATAGGATAGGAGAGTATATCGATTCCTACGTTGATGCAGTAAAGGAAGCCGGGAACGTCTGGGCAGTTCCGGTGATAGACTTGAATTCTCTTTGCGGACTTTTTCCCAACACGCCGTCCCACGCCCAATACTTCCATAAAAAAGATACGGACTTGCTCCACCCTAACGCCAAGGGGCACGAAAAAATGGCGCGTGCAATAGCCTACGCCCTTCTTGCAATATCTCCAAGATAAATTCGCATTGGGCATTTTTTATTTAGGCCCAGATAGCCTCGCCAAGCTATGCGGAAATTTCTAAGCCTTGCCATTCTAAGCGAGCCGTTCTTGCATGTGTTTCATATAAGCTGCCCTACCCCATTCGACGTGCCGAAAGTTCATTTTTGCAGATTTAGACTTCTCGTACAAATAAAAAACAAATTCAGAAAAGATGAAAAGTTTTAGTGACAATTCGCTAAAATATTTTAGGAGTCTGAGAAGAATCAAATACGGACAGCCCGCTGAATTTCAACACCGCAATGAATATTTAATATAAAATATAGGGAAAGGACGTTCCATGAAAAAAATAGCGCTAGCACTGTTAGCAGCAATATCGATAGCCTACGCCGATGAAACAACACTGCCCAAGCCTGATTTAAACAGGGGCGACACAATAATGCAGGCGTTCACTAAACGGCATTCAACAAAGTCTTTTTCGCGCCGCAAGCCGACCATGCAAGATATCTCAGATCTACTCTACGCAGCCAATGGAATTAACAGGCCCGAGAGCGGCAAGCGGACCGCACCGTCCGCGCTCAATAGGCAAGATATAAAAATATACGTATGCCTACCCGAAGGAGCCTACCTATACAATGCGAAACGCCATTCACTGGAACTAGTGAACAAAGCGGATCTAAGACAGTCGGAAGCGCCGGTATGCCTTGTGCTCGTGTCGGACTATAACGATAGGTGGAGCGGATTGGACGCCGGGATAGTGTCGCAAAACATATCAATATTCTGCGCCGGGACGGGACTTGGCACATATCCGCACACGACAATGGACGTTTCCGAATTAAAAGCGGGATTAAAATTGAAAGGGCAACAAACTCCGATGATATGCAATTCGGTTGGGTTTGCGAAATAAGCCTGAGATATATTGAAAAATATAATATGGGAGAAGTAAGAGTTTTGAGTGAATGTAAGAAGCTGAGTGACTATATTTTTTCTATTGCGTCCCCACTTTTATTCACATCAACAATCTTTGACGCATAGTGAAAAATTTATGTGAGAGATAAAAAATCATTGCAAAAGCGGCAAGGAGTAGTAAGTTAGATAAGATAATAAAGAAATGCGGGCGTAGCTCAATTGGCAGAGCGCGAGCTTCCCAAGCTTGAGGTTATGGGTTCGACCCCCACCGCCCGCTCCATTTAAAACTTCCTGCAATTCAACAAGTTGCGGGATTTTTTATGCGAAAAAATCGCAATAAGCCGATATTGCGCAAAAAACACATAATATCTTTATTTGCAATAAGTTAAACTGCATTTCTCTAAAAACGAAAAATCGCAATTTTTGAGCGTTTTTCACAAATTTTTAATTTAAATATACTTATATAAAAATCACCTTCCATAAAATGCCTTATTTTTGCGTTTTCAGCCCTCAAAAGTGGCGACAAAGTGGCGACGAAAAATAAAGGATTTCTGGCTGTCCGTGCGGATTCTCGGGGAATAGGAAAATTTTGTCGCCAAAAAAAGTGGCGATAAACTGCGATTGGGTACAAAAAAACGCCCAATTTTGAGTTAAATAGGCGTTTCCGTATAATCTTTCCAATTTGTAATTCTAATTGATTCTAGGGGCGTTTATTCGCTTCTATGGGCTATTTTATCCCTAAGAGCTTTTCAACCTCTGTCGGTTTCCTGTCTCCCGTGTACTCAATGCCGAATTTTTTGCGGTCGGTCGGGGTAAGTCCTAACTTGCTTGCCGAGCTCATAATGTCCTTTTTGGCAAGCTGTCTGTTGTTGTAAAGATTGTAATACTCGTTCGGTGTCAATGAATCCGACTGCAATTTCTCATTGAACTTCGCGTAATCTATACAAGCCTGCGAGAATATGCTTAATACCGCAAAATCGAGCTTCACTTTGATATTTTCGTTTAGGTTCAGCTCTTTCAGCACCGCTTTAAAAATCGTCTTCGCTTCCTCCGATATGCCCAACATAAACTTTTTATCGATACTTTCTTTCATCTAACCGCCTTTCTCCTCTCAATTTATCCCTCCCCTTGAGAAAACTTCCCAAATATCCTTATCAGCTCCCCTTGCCGAGGTATTTTTCTTATTCAATTTATTTCTTTGCTATCCCCTTGAAATTATGGGCAACCCCTGCAAGCAAAGGAAAGCACTAAAAAAACTTGCAAGAGCCTGTGAATTTCAGCCCACATCACATTTAAAGACTGTCTGGGTTTCTCCTGTAATAGTTGAATTTTCCTTTTTCCGATTTTATTCGCTCGCCAATTACCGCCCATAAGTCGGGGCGCAAGCGTTCGAGCGTTTTAAGGCAATCAATCAATGCAAGCGATATAACCGCCTGCCCGCTTGCATAATTGCTCTTTGTTTTTTCTTTTTTGTTCTTCATGTCGTTATTTAGTTATAAATTTCAAATTTTGTGAGTTCTTTGTTGAAAATGAGGTCGTCTTCATCGACTGAGCCATGTCTATTTTTTACGATATTCACCTTAACGGTAGGGTTTCTCATGTATGCTTTGTCAGGTATATTGTACGTTATAGTCTTCTCTTCGTTGCCTGAGCTGTTTATGCGCGTTGTCTCCATTACACGGCTTAGAATCATTATGTAATCGGCGTCTTGCTCTATGCTTCCGCTCTCTCTGAGGTCGCTTGCTCTCGGTGGGCGGTTTTCTTTCTCGGTTTCTCTGTTTAGTTGGGCAAGCGCGAAAACTGCGCAATCTAACTCTTTGGCAATCGCCTTCAGGCTTCGAGACACTTCTGCAACTTCCTGCTCTCTGATAGCCTTTTTCGATACTGGCTTCAAAAGTTGTAAGTAATCGACAAAAATGAGCCCAATACCATACCTATGCTTGAATTTTCGCGCCCATGATAATATCTGCAAATAATTCATGTCCGCCTTATCGACAATATGGAATAGCTTGCTCTTCTCCATTAAAAAAGCATACGCGCTTTTAATTTTATCTTTATCTGTGGCGGGTATTACGCCGTTTCTAAGACTGCTTGCGCTTACTCCGCTTATCAAGCTTATGAGCCTTGATACAAGCTCGCTTCTGGTCATCTCTAAGCTAAAAATTAGTATGGGCGTTGGGCTATCCTGCTTTAAGATATTTGCAACAATGTTCAGCATAAGTGCGGTTTTCCCTGTTGCGGGGCGTCCTCCTAATACTGCCATATTTCCATTTTGGATATGCAATGAATCTAAAAATTGAAAGCCTGTTTGTATGCCTATATTACCTCTGTTGTTTATCCTGCGTTTTAGGTCTTCAAGAGAGTCATTTAAAATTTGAACTGTATCTGGGAAATCCGAGATTTTTCTATTCACCTGTAATATTGCGGTTTCAAGCTTAGCCAAATTTTCGCCATGTTCGAGGTTGTCGGGGTTCTCGGCAAAGAGTTCATACGCTCTTTTTATATCCCGACGCTGTTTTTCCTTTATGAGGAATGTTGCAAAGGTCTTCCAATGTAGCGAGGTCTCAACGCTTGCGCATATATCGTTTATCCTTTCAAAAATCCCTTCTTCATTTTGTAAGACGCTGGCAACTTCTACTTCATTCAAAGGTTTATTTTTTGCCGACAAAGTCTTCATCGCCTCAAAAATTTTCCTGTGAATCGACTCCAAGAAACAATCTTCAGAAATTCCAAGCGTTGTTACATTGTCGTAGATAGAATTATCATCGCTTACCATTATGCTGGCAAGCAAGCCTCGTTCGTTTTGAATTTGATTATTATAGTTCATATTACTTATTTATTTGTTTTAAAATTGTGATTT